>Ga0247808_10000061_pt1 | contig 105714 bp, 101 predicted proteins | sample UWRJL089202R1_FD_179914 | JGI IMG/M metagenome (GOLD analysis project Ga0247808, IMG submission 179914) | Plant litter microbial communities from Arlington Agricultural Research Station in Wisconsin, United States - UWRJ-L089-202R-1 | ecosystem: Environmental > Terrestrial > Plant litter >...
GGCACATTGGTCACCAGCTCATCACCTGGTTTCTGCCAGCGCTGGGCAAATTCCCCGCCGATCAGCTGATTGAATGCATAGAGATTATCGTAAAATGCCAGGTCAGCAACAGGCCTGCGGAGAAAATACTTCATCTTGTATAAGATATTAGCCGAAACTGAAAATGCCCCATAGCTAAACGTGTTCCGGAATGATCCAAAATAAACAGGAACCGCTGAACCCATATATCTGGCCGTCTCAGGACCCGCAGTAGTGACTTTGTTATAATTATCACCTGCATTGTTATTATTAAAAGTCAAAATATCGTTATTTAGGTAAACCCTTGGATCACCTGTCGCAGGATCCAGTCCTGCCCACCGAAAGGCGAACAACCTTGATAAATCGTAACCCACCGTGAAACCATCAGTTACAGTAGGAGTTCGAACTATTGCCCCTGCATTTTTTCCACCGGCCACATATAATTTGGCCAGCTTTACCCGATTATAGCTGAGCAGGAAATTACTGCCCCAGCTGAATTGGCCTGAACGGTAATTCAGTGAATTCAGCGTCAGGTCTATCCCGTAACCGTGCAGGTCACCAGTATTGAAGGGTAACGTAGTAAAGCCAGTCGTTGGATCCAGCGTATTACTAGTGATTAAGTCCTTGGTATCCTTGATGTAGTATTCCAGGCTCCCGTTTAGCCTGTCCCCTTTTACCCCGAAATCCAGCCCCAAGTTTATCATCCCTGTCCTTTCAGGACGAAGTTTACCATTAGTTGCCTCAGTACCACCATTTCCCGGTACACTGGCAAAGAGTAAACCGTTGATACCAGTTGTGGTATTGTATGAGATTCTTGGCCTGGGAAAGACCAAGGGATTGGTATTGCCATTGTAGCCATAAGTGGCCCTGAATGACAAACGCGGCAGAAAGTCCAATCCGTAGAACCCTTCATTTGCAATGTTCCAGCTGAGACCGGTGGAATAAAATGGGGTCCCGCTCTTGTTTTCGGTCATACCTAGCAGGTTTGATCCATCCTTACGCACACTGGCCGAAACCGTGTACCTGCCCATAAAAGTATAGGCCCCATTGAAATAACTACTAAAGGTCCTTATTCTTGAAGAGCTCAATGATACAGGAATACTTGGCAACGCAGATGTCGGACTAAAAAAAACATCCCAAAGTGTTGGGACAGCATTACGGAAATTCAGGCTGTTGTTATAGGCCAGCGTATTGGGATCATAACCGTAAAACTGGCTGCCGACCAATTTGGTAAAACTCTGGCTGATGTCCACACCCGCTACCGCATTCAAGGCATGTTTACCCTTCCAGTCCTTGTTGAAGTTCAACTGACCACGCGCAGTATTACTGGAGGTGCCAAAGTTTTGTAGCAAATCATAACCGCCCAGGGGAATGCTTCGGTTAAAGGAAGAGCGGTCGGTATAGCGGTTGATCAGTTCCCGCATGTAATAGGAGTCCTTACTGTAATAAGTTTCCTGCGCCGATAGGGCCCTGTTATAACTATACGTCAGGTTGGCTGATAATGCAGATGTAATCGCATACCTGGCGGTCACGTTAACGTTGATCCCCTGGTTGTTGACGTTTTGCTCACCAAGATTGATCTCCTCCAGCGGCTTATAGGTCATGTCCAGTATCCTGGAACTATAGGTCGTATTCAGCAGGTCTATAAATGCGGGCCGGTAATCTTTGGACACGGCCAATGCATTCCCGTTGTCATCTGCAAGGCGTGTGTAGGGATAAAACTGTAGGTAATCCGTTCCTACCCCGGTATTGGGTCCCTGGAACCGCCTGTGCTCACTGCTGTAGCTGAACACCCCGCTGAGCTCCAGGTTTTTTAGAGGCCTGGCAGATAGACTGGACGTCAGCGTTAACCGGTCCGTCCCGAATTTCTGTAAATTGCCCACTGAATTGGCATAGCCGCCGGAAAAACGGTAGGAGATATTTCTGGAACCACCCGAGATGCCCAGTGAATAGTTTTGTGTCGAGGACTCCCGCAGCAGGTAACGGTCCAGGTCACGCCTGATGTCATTCCCCCTCAATTCATCCAGTTGAGCATTCGCTTGTGCCTCGGTAAGCGTTTTCTTATTGATCCAGGCATCCAGGATCTCGTAAACTGGTGATACCACCGTCTGTGGCGTACTTATTGTCGGGCTGCCTAGGTTTGTTTTCGTATTGATAAACTGGAAACGCTGGGCATCGATGAAATCCGAGGTACTCATCTTTTTTCTGTAGAACAGGTCAGGCCGGGCACTGATGGAAAAATTACTGTTGAAACTGAGCACAGTGGGCTGATCATAGCTTCCCCTTTTGGTCTTGACCACGATGACCCCGTTGGCTGCCCTAGCACCCCAGATTGAGGCCGATGCCGCGTCCTTCAGGATTGTGATACTTTCCACATCATCCGGGCTGATCTGGCTGATATCATACGGACTGGCCACACCGTCCACCACCAGCAAAGGTATTCCGCTGGGATTGGTTGAACTATTGCTGACATTGAGCGTGTTCTTGCCGCGGATGGTCAGGTTTGCCAGTCCAGGTGCGTTAACCCCGCCAAACCCTCCCCTGCTGGAAATAGTCGGTGTCAGCTGGTTATTGAAGTTCATACTGGTGGTGATCCCTTCCAATCGCTTGAGCAGGTTAGGACTCGTGCTGTGCTGCAGTTGCCGGGCAGTCACCACCTCGAAGGAACCGGTAGCACGTTCCTTGGCCAGGTCCTGGTAACCGGTACTGACCACCTGTACCTCCCCCAGGTTCTGGGTAGAGGCAGATAGCCTGACATCGCCAAGCTGCCCGGCACGCCCCCCAACAGGAACTTCCCTGCCTGCATAACCAATATACGTAATGACAAGTGACTGCTGCCTTGCTGCCGGCACTGCAATGCGATAGGCACCATCACTATTGGTGAACACGCCCTTACCGCTTGATTTTACGCGAACCGTCGCCCCGACCAATGGGTTGCCCGCATCATCAAGAACGCGGCCTGTGTAAAATAACGAATCCTGTAAGATAATTTGAGGATGTTCGAATGGTACTCTTAAATCGCTTTTACTACTAGTTTTTATAGTTGTTAATTTAATTAAATTGCGGATAGTAGCCGCTTGAGAGGTTAGTGATATACAGGTCGTAATAATCGTCACAATAGAAATTGTATCTATTACAGATTTAATCCTGCACAGAGAATTAATGTAAAAGTTCATACATAAATTTGCTTTAGGTTACTGCGTCATATTCACAATGACACTTTGTGTTTTTTTAAAAATGATTAATAGAATATGTTTGATACAATTAAGAATTCCTTCAGTTATTCTACTACCTCCTTCCCAACTAAATGTCTAATACGAATTATGTTGATTGACATATAATAGCAGTGTAATAAAAATTGGTTTATCCTAACAACTTGACGATAAGTTTAATAGGTTGATAATGAATTGAGACGAATGACCTGTAAATCATCAGATTTAAAATACAACTTGTAGTAAATCATATATTATGAAAAATCCATTGGTATCGTGCATTATGCCTACCTATAACCGACAAAAATTTATAGTTGATGCCCTCAACGGCTATCTAAATCAAGACTATAAAAATAAAGAATTAATAATTATTGATGATAGTGAAGATTCAATAGAAAAACTTGTTCCTAAATGTAGTAGCATAAAATATATTCGTCTCAAAAATCGCTGTCCCATCGGTTATAAGAGAAACCTTGCATGCAAAAATTCGCAGGGAGAAATTATACTTCACTTGGATGATGATGACAAATATTCAGACGACTGGGTCACTAAACAAGTAAAGTGCCTGCTTGAAGGAGAAGCGGATATCTGCGGTCTAAGAAAAATAAACTTTTTATGTAAAAATTTTGAAGTTACGTGGACCTATGAAGATGATGATACAAGCAAACCATGGGTATATGGAGCAACACTTTGTTATCGAAAGTCTTTTTGGTTAAAACATCAATTTGAGGATATGCAAACCGGAGAGGACAATGCATTTGTTTTAAATAATAATGCAAAGATAATCTCGAATAATTACTCTGATGGCTATTTAGGAATAATACATGATGACAATATTGGATTAAAGATCAATGATGATTTAAAAGATAAATTACAAGTACTTAAATGGATAAAAAAAATTGACAAGCCTGAATTAACCTACGTTTATAAAGATATAAAGACTTTAAAGAATACTCCGTTGGTAACTTGCATCATGCCAACTGCTAACCGCCAAAAGTATATCCCAAATGCTATTAAAAACTTTTTGCAACAAAACTATTCAAATTTAGAACTGGTGATAATTGATGATGGTGAGCAGTCATCAAAAGGATTAGTTCCAACGCAATCTAATATTCACTATACTTTTTATAATACCAAACATTCAATCGGTGAAAAACGCAATTTAGCTTGTAATGTTTCTAATGGTGAGATAATAATGCATTGGGATGATGATGATTGGTATGCACCAGATTGGGTCACGGTACAAGTTGCCAATTTATTGGATTCTGATGCTCACATTTGTGGTCTGAACCAAATCCAATTTTATTCAATTATTGATAATATATACTGGATGAGTAAAAATTACAATTCAAAAAGACCATGGTTATCTGGAGCTACATTATGCTATTATAAATCTTTTTGGGCTAGCCATAAATTTCAAAATATACAGGTGGGAGAAGATGATGCTTTTGTGAGAAGTGCTGGAACAAAAGTTACTAACCATAATTACTACCAAGGCTTCATAAGTCTTATTCACAATAGAAACACTAGCATTAAAGAATTTCAATAAAGAGCGAGTAAAATAAACTGTCAAGTAGTTATTTATTAACTTAGAGACACAGTTTGTACAATGAACAAAGATGAGTAGCTCGATCATGAGCACATGAAGTAAAGCCATAGAGCAATTGCTTTTTGACAAATCACTGTATAGTAAAGATGGTACTTTCGCCCCTTGACTGAAAAGCTTTCTGGATTCGACTTTGGAAGCTGAATTGAATGGTTATCTGGATGCTGAAGAACGCCTGTCCGGCAATCGTAAGAACGGTAAAACAAGTAAGAAGTGAGGACATCCTCAGGGACTATTCCTATCGACACCTTAAGGGATCGCAGCGGTACTTTCGAGCCTGAGATCATTCGCAAACGGAAAACTATCTTCGTTGAGAGTCTGGACTCTAAGATAATCGGCATGTATGGTTTGGGTATGAGCCTAAGAGATATCTCCAAACATCTCAAGGATATGTATGATACAAATATCAGTTACACCACTTTATCAGCCATTACGGACAAGATTATCCCTAAGGTGAAGGAATGGCAATCACGACTACTCGAAGATCTCTAGACCATTGTCTGCCTAGATGTCATGCATTAAAAGGTAAAAGAGGATCACCATATGATTTCTCTTGCAGTTTACAATATTATTGAAATAGGTCGCCATGGTTATAAGACCCTGCTTGGCATGTATGTTTCACAAAGTGAAGGGGTAAACTTTTGGCGCTCAGTATTAACTGATTTACAGAACAGGGGTGTAAAAGACATACTAATTGCCTGTATTGATAACCTCAATGGATTCCCTACTGCCATCGGCACAGTGTTTCCTAAGGCAGAGCTTCAGACCTGTGTAATCCATCAAATTCGAAATAGCTTGAAATATGTAGCGTCAAAAGATCAAAAAATATTCATGGCAGAGCTGAAGCCTGTTTATAAAGCTGCTGCGCTTGAACAAGCAGAACTCAGAGTGGATGATCTGGAAGCTAGATGGGGCAAAAAATTATGAAAAGGTGATCGAATCCTGGAGAAACAAATGGCCAAAACTTACGAGCTACTTTCGGTATGATGCTGATGTGCGTTGACTGATTTATACCACCAATACAATTGAGGGATTTCACCGGCAGGTGCGCAAGGTAACCAAAACTAGGGGTGCATTTACCTCAGATATGGCGCTATTAAAGCTAATCTACCTGGCTCACAACAACATCAGTCAGAAATGGACCATGCCTTTACGTAATTGGGGAATCACTGCTCAGAAACTTGCTATCTGGTTCCCTGATCGAATGATATTAGATTTGAATTAAAATGAACAAGACATAAATCCTTATAAATCAATGCCCTGACACCGTTTATTTTACATCACCAATAAATATGCCTTAAAAAAATGTCAAACCTACTCTCTCAAGGTTGGTCAACTTTTTTACTACTTTAATTTAGGATACCTCTTGAAAAACAAGACAAGCTATTTTTTTCTTCTGTATAGAGTTAACTCTGGGAACCATAAAAAGGCTAGTTTCATAGTAGAATATTCAAAAACTTTGATATGAAACTAGCCTACAACTCCTTCCTACACTTTAATCAAAATTCACCTAAAGGAGAAAAAATAAACATAGGGCTTATCTGGAGGTTGAGGTTGAGGCCCACCATTTGTTATACCTGCTGCAATATAACTTAGAAGCCTTTGGGAAATTACCAGGGGTTGATTTGGATTTGAAGGATCACATGTCGCATAAATCGCACAAAGTCTCCTGCCACTAAAGCAACTTGGGGATCCTGTGGCAGAATACAAATAACTATCTACGCTTTCCACTGGTCCTTCAACCATATAAGCATACCATCTTCTGCACATAACTAACTGATCTTTTCAAAAAGATCATAAACTTTAATAAGGCCTACACTTTCTGGCTTTCGGCATTTCCATCACCATTTATTCACAATACGTAATTTTGAATAAGAGTTTAGCATTCCCTTTTAATTTTATATAACCAATCCTTGTCCTGATATTATAAAATCATTTGAGATTTCAAAACAGATTAGATACTACAACAAGCTTATAGTTGCTCTTTATCTCACCAACTATATTTAATGAAAACTAAGATCAAACTGCTATAAATCTATTAATGTTCATTTGTATTAAGTTACATACAATTAGCTTAACGCAGTAAGTCAGACGAATAAAAAGCTTGAAGCCTTTGTCACTACCAAAAATTTCCAGCCATACTATACTCAAAAACCGGGACTGTAATTAGCCTTTTTCCCATAACACCTCTCAGGCGTTAATTCTAAGAGAGACAATGTGGTTTAAAGGTATTATATTCTGTTCTCCAAGAATTTTCATATTCTAGTTATCCAATGTCTAGAAAAGAAGTTCATTAGCAACTCTAATTCCACTGGAACTTCTTTAAATTCCACCTTTAATCTCCAGTTCTTAAAATGTATCAATTTGCGAAGAACCAGTGCTATTTACCGATTACACATTAATATTTGATTCCAAAAAATGAAAGTATTAGATAATGCTTAATTCCAAAATAATTGATAACTCAAAATTTCTTTGCCACGCCAGTTGTTCGGATAAAATTTGACATTTGTATCCAAGTAATTTTGAAATAAACAGTACATCATCTGCACTGTGAATATAATCTGAAGATATGAAGTTTTCGATTTGGCTATCTTCAAGGTTATCAACAATTATTTGTACAGGCACGGATGCCTTAAATGAGAGTGCATCCCACATAATTTTCTCACTTGGCCAAGCATACTTTAGTTTTACTCCATTATTAGATTCGGCTGAAGTATATCTAACTATGGGATTGGATATGTATTCCATAATATAGCGAATGTCATGCATTTCAATAAAGATTCTCCCATTACTATTTAATTTCTGTTTTGCTATTTCAAATAGTGAGTATATACTATCCTTACTCAAGTTACTTAGCCCGTGAAACAAACAGATAATACAATCAAATTTTATATTGTCGGGTATATTTGCTAACGCACCTGGTAAATCCCCAACAATAAAATTATCTGTATTTTTAAAGCCATTGCTTATTGCTAGCCGTTTCATCTCTTCACTTGAATCAATCGCCCAAACGTCAATTCCAAGATTCTTCTGCATTTCAATGCTATGTAATGATTGCCCTGCAAATAATTCGAGAAATGTTTTGCAGGTATGTACGTCAGTGTATGTGCTTAGGATGCAATCTGACTGAGCCTTGAAATCCCTATCATTAGTTATTGCAGCGTAGTGTGTAGCAAATTCATTATATAATTTATTTAACATAATTATTATTTTATACAGTAAATTACCATATACTAAAGACCTTTAAAAGGTCAAATGATTCAATTGCAATATTGTAATACACCGCTTAGGTGATTGTATATTCCAATATTAATTTCATAAACCGCTCATAAAAACAGATAACATCCTATGTGCTATAAAGTATTTGCCAAAATTAGCATCTTTAAGCTATTTTATTAGAGCGGATTTTTGCCCTCTGTTTAGTCATTTAAAAGTATATTATTGATATCAAATGAAAAAATAAATATATGGCTTTCCATAAAACCAATGTGGCTGTGGCCCGCCATTGGTAATGCCATTTGCAATATAAGCCTGGAGATTCCAAGAAATCCAAGTTGGCTAGGCAGATGGAAATCCTGGGGCCAATACACTATCAGCATATATTGCGCATAATGTACGTCCTGAAAAACATGTTGGACCAAATGGAACCAAATGATAATTTGTTGGATAAGTGAAACTCCCAGATCCCCAATAAGCATACCAAGCTCTTGCTATGTGTATTCTCCTTTTATAAATCAAATAGGATGGAAAACTTTAATTAAGCCTACTCTATTCGGGGTTTTCGGCTTGTCCCGAATTATAATTTATTTTAACTCCATTAAGATTCAATATCAACGTCATGTGAGTTATAATAATAGTCTATAATCATCTATACACCCGTACTGTATTTCCATAGAAATAGAGGTGTGTAAGAGGAACAACATATTTTAAAAAAAATTATAGCAATAGATATAAATGCACATGAAGTAGTTTAAGCTGTTAAGCGTTGAAATAATTAAGTCCTGAACCGTTATGAGCACTTGCCTGAGAATTAAATATCAATGTCACTTTATTATATAGATTAGATGGGGAAGGAATTTCTAAGCAAGCAAGACATCAGTTCCCTAGGTAATGAGAGTGTAATCCCAACTCTCGTTGACGTGCCGCCAAAGCGATAGTTAGCTTATCTAAACAAAATACTCAAACTAATATTCCTATATCATTACGTAGGTAGAAAATAAACATAAGCTTTGTCTGGTGCAGGAGGTTGGGGGCCTCCGCTTGTCATACCTTGCGCAATATATACTTGCAAATTAGATGAAATAACTAGTGGTTTGGTAGGATTAGTTGGGTCAAACAACGCTTTTAAAGCACACAACCTCCTACCAGCTCTACAATTAGGAGCACCAGTATTTGCGTAAATATAACTGTCCACATCATTAGTTGGACCAATCCCATTATATATATACCAAGTCTTTGACATAACTTTAAATCTTTTATAAATCAAAAAGATTTAAAAACTTTGATTAAGCCTACTCTATTCAGGGTTTTCGGCATCCCCTATAATATATTATTCTAATAATAAGTTGAGAGCTGCGTAGCTTTAATTGAACATCATCCATGGCCAAATATAATTTACAATATAGTAATCAATTGTAAAATCATCTAACCGATGAGTACTATAAAATTCAGCTATCACTAAGAATATTTTACATGCTCATTTTTTCTAAAAAATATAATTATTGGTTTTTTATCATTTAGGGTAAGAAATAAACATAAGCTTTATTAGGAGCCGGAGGTTGCGGTCCGCCATTTGTTATACCCTGCGAGATATAAACCTGTAAATTAGATGAAATAATCATTGGCCGGGTAGGATTGAGAGGCTCATATAAAGCTTTAAGTGCGCAAAGTTTCCTGCCGGCCCTACAGCTAGGTGCACCTGTATTTGCAAGTGTATAACTATTTTTATCACTAACATCTCCACTACCATTATATATATACCATGCTTTCAACATAAAAAATCTTTTTTATAGATCAAAAAGAAGAAAAAACTTTAATCATACTTACTTTTCAGGGTTTCAGTATTCCCTTTTATTTTATTATTCAATCTTTGTCTAAACCGTATAAAAGGGTATTTGATTGCCTATCAGATGACATCCTATACCAAGATTGAAATTAAGTCGTACCTTTTATGAAAATGAGATAGATAAAACCAATCAATAACAAAAACTGGCCAATGCGCTATAAACATACTCATCTTCATTATTAAGTTACAAACAATTAAAATATAAAAAGAGGTCATACGAATCTAATCAACTATTAAATAGCGGTAGCTTGAGACTTCTAATTTCGAAATATCAAATTCGAATAAAATGACTTGAAGCACATTCTTTCCAAACATTTACAGGTCTTCTTGTATGTGCATTGCCCCTATTTTAAAGTATTTATATTGACTACATTGTGGCAAATATCTCTGGTTAAGTATCCTAGATTGACTAAATTACAGTAGACAACTTACTTAAATACTGTTAATTATGAGATCAACAGATAACGACTTCTTTTATGATGTTACCCTTTGGAAAAAGAATGGATTGATGAAGCATTACCATATCAATTACATCAATTTAGAAATGATGCTGCATGATTTTGATCATATCTTATTTTTAAAATTTGATTCTCCTTCTTATCTGGCAAGTCTGAATGTCACAGATCTCATTAAATCTCTTGATAAAATATATGAAAGTTATACCAACCCCTTTGTAATCCTGACAGAACGAAGACCAGCGCCAAAATATGTACCTGAGATAGGAGAAAATGTATATTCATTCAGCTGCGATTATAGTGATTTTAGAACATTAATCTCTAGATATGTAGCCACGAATCTAACATGCCAGCACTTATTATTTGACCTTTTGGATGGTATTCTCCAAAAGGAAAATAAATTCACAAATATATTAACGAAGCAAGTTCCATTAGAGGATGAGGATTTAGTGTTTAAGTAAAAATTCAGCCTAATAATACCACAATTCATGATATCAATAAATGACTATACTATTTATCAAATCATTCTTTGGAAAAAGAATGGCTTAATCAGGCGTTACCAAATGTATTATATGAGTTTGGATTTTCTGATTGAAGATTTTGATCATATCGTATTTTTGAAATTTGATTTCCCCGCCTTCTTCCTTGGGCTCAATATCACTGATCTGGTAAAATCTCTTGATTCAATGTATTCCCATTATACAAATCCTTTTATCATTCTGACAGAAAGAAGAGCTGCTCCCCTGTCTTCCGTTAAAGCCGGAGAATATGTTCCCTCATTCAGTTGCAATATACCGGCTTTTAGAGAAATGGCTGCTAATTATAGCATAATTGATCTCCGGTCTGATCATTTGCTTTTTAACTTGCTGGACCATATTTTAGAGGGCAGGTATTCGTTTGAGCAGATATTAATCAGGCAAATCCCCTTTATGAGGGAGGAAATCGCTGAAGGAAGAAATTGCGATGTAGTCATACCGCATAAAGGAAATAACCTATTCTTGCAAAATCTATTGCTGCATCTGAATAGAATAAATAAATTAAAGATTCATGTAGGCCTTGATCAGATTACACCGGTTAATGAAATAGCTTCCATACAGAATAAAAATCCTGAAATTACATTCTATGACTGTGAACCTAATCCAGTAGGTCCATATGTAATACGCAACTGGCTAATTGATAATAGTTCGGATGAGCTGGTCTTTTTTCAGGATTCAGTTGATATTCCCTGTGCGGACAGGTTTGAAAAGATCGGTGCATTCATGTCACAAAATGAATGTCAGTTATGTGGGTCGCATGAGCTCCGAATTGATTATTTTGACCAGACAGTAAGAAGCTATCGATTTCCCAAAGATGTAAAAGCAGCATTAAATTATGAAGTTGGCCATCCAATTTTTTCATCCTTCATGTGCGATCAGTAGAAAAGCCTTCTACCAATGTGGAAAATTATCTTAAGAAAGAACTTTTGGGAATGACACTAAATTCCTGCTGTATAGTTGCTATAAATTAAACAGCATTAAGAACGTTGATGATTTTTTTTCATCAAAAGAAAGCGCCCAGCTACGCTCACAATGGCACCAGGAACTAGGATAGGGTCATATTAAAGGGAATCGTTGTTATCTCAATGGAAAGATGATTTTATAAAAATTAAATCGGGAATTCTTGATTTGGAACAATCCAGTTTAGTACTTCAGAAAACTCACATCAGCTTCAAATGAGAAAAATTTAAATATTCACGCTATGAAATCAGTAAATGACTATGGTTACCCGCACATGTTTTTGTGGAACAAGAATGGAATGGTAAAACATTTTGATACGCGGGGTCTAAGTTTGGAATTTCTCAAAGAAGATTTCGATTACATGTTATTTCTGAAATTTGACGCTCCTACAAAGTCTTCAGATTTCGATATTCCCGATCTGATGAAATCTCTGGATTCAATCTTTACAAGATATATTAATGCTTTCATTATTCTCACAGAGAAAAAGCCATCGCCACCATATTCGCAATGGATGGAAGAATATGTATACTCTTTTAGTTGTAATTTTTCTGCGTTTAAAACAATAATGAAGAATTTTAAATCAGCTACCCCCTGGACTGAAAGATTACTTTTCAAATTGCTGAATAACATCTTTGAGGGTGCACCTGATTTTGAAAACGTCTTAATCAAACAAATTCCTTTTGAAGCTGAAAAACCCATTGCACTAGTACCATGCGATGTAGTGATACCTCATGAGGGAGTTCACTCACATCTACCAAACCTTCTTTCACGTCTCAGCAAGATAAATCAGCTGAAAATTGTTGTGGGCAGTAATTTCGAGAACAGCAGTGAAATAGACAACCTGAATACCAACTATCCTGAAGTTTCATTTAATTAATTTACCGCCAATCCAGCCGGTCCAGCTGAAATAAGTAATTGGATGATTGGCCATGGTCAGAATAATTTTATCTTTTATCAGGATCCTGATGATATATCTTGTGCAGACAGATTTGAGAAGATTGCTGCACATATGAGAGCAACTAAAATCCAGCTGTGCGGGTCGCATGAATTAAGGTTGGATTATTTTACGTGCAAGTTCTGGCAATCTGATCTCCGCAGCATTTGAACATACAGTTGGAGAAAGAAATTGGCCATTCCCCCTTTCATCATTCATCTGCTTTGAGTAGAAACGAATTCTCCCCGTCAGGTAATAATTTGGCTAATGTAATGACATTTAAAGATGGCAGGAAAATGTGGGTGCGCATTGGTTCGGGCACAAATATCTACAGTGCGGAGAATATTGATGAATTTCTGTACATCCGAAGGAACCGGCCTGACCTTTCTGCGCCAAACTTCGCTGAATTAATCGAAGTTGCAGAGAGGGAAAGACAGATTGCAATAATGAGCCGCGACTTTGAACGGGTAAAAAGGGGCGAGATTACGCTCGAGGAATCTTGTTTAATGTCAAAGGAAACAACAATTAAATATACGGTGAAAAGCTGTATAAGGTTTGATGAGCGACCAAGTGAAAATGTCTTTAGTGTCGTGCATTATGCCGGGGGATGATAGACTAGAATTGGTTCCATAAGATATTGATCACTTCTGAAGATAGGATTATAATAATGCAGGTACATTCATTGCAAGATTCTGGGACAGACCCGACAGGGTTCTCCATCAAGGGCATTTCTTCTCTCCTACTCAAAAGAAATACTCGATCACAAGGAATATGAATTCCAGAAAGCCATGGCTTACCGGAGCGAGTTTGATTTATCGTAAATCTTTTTGGCCACAGCACTATTTTAAGGTCTGCATATTGTTGACAGTGATGATTTTATCAGGAACAATGGAGCCAGAGTATCTGCACATGACTATTATCAGGGTTTCATGGATACAATTCGTCCTAACAAAACCAGCATCAAATTTTTCGAAGAAGCTGGAGAAAATCTCAGTAATTGGAAGATTCAGCTCTAAAGTAATTGGCAGATTTAGCTTTTTAATGATCTTTGCGAGCCAGCCGAATATCGAAGTACTCTTATTTCGATTGTATACAGCTTTGTATGGAAACAAATATAGATCATACAGGAAACATATATGAAACGAATTTTAACGAGGATATCAAAAGGTTTAATAGAGGGTTGATTGAGGGTTGCAGGCGTTAAACTCTTATTAATCTATCTAAAACTACTTCACATATATGTGTAAATATTATTCGTCATATGTTTTTCCTGTTGCTTTTAAATACGCTTATTAATACCTTAGTACAACCTTAACCAAATTCAACCTATTACCTAAACCAAAAAAGCTTAAAATCATGGCAAAAGTTCCATACGGCATCAATGGGCCATTCATTGGCAGAGTCGGAAATACTGTAGGCTACATACTGAACGGAATCAATGTCATTCGTGCCATAGGTGCCTTTCACGGTGAATACACACCTAAACAACTGGCCAATCATCAGCGTATGGGCCTGATATCCAGTTTGTCCACAATTATTCAGGAGTTCCTGAAATTTGGATTCTCCTCTGTAGCAGCTCCAACCAAACAAGGTCACACGAACCATTCTATTTCTATCAATAAAGAAAAAGCGGTGAAAGGGATTTACCCTAATCAGGAGACTGATTTTTCTAAACTAATTGTGGCACAGGGAACTGTCGCTGTTCCTAAAAACCCGGTAGTAAATGTATCTAACAACAACCTGGAATATAGCTGGGAAGCTGATCTGCAGGCAGAAGGAGCTGAAAATACAGACCAGATAATGCTTCTTGCCTACTTTCCGGAAAGCGAAAAAGCAGTTATCCTGGCGAGTGGTTCACGCCGGACGGTCGAAAAGGAAATCCTGGAAATACCAGGATCAGACAAAGATAGAAAAGTGGAAACCTATATTGCTTTTGTTTCGGATGACCGTACAAATGCGTCAAACAGCGTTTATCTGGGTCAGCTAATTATTCCGGCTAGAGTTGAACTCAAACAGGAAAAGCCCCGGAAAGCTGAGAAAAAGACAAGTCCAAACCTGGATCTTTCATTAAAAACTGAAGAGGGGTTAGCTCCAGTGACAAAATCTTATATCACAACAGATGGCTATAGCGAACTATATCATTTTGGTTCGAAATACACTGAACAGACAGAAAAAATGAGGATCGTGTCCCCTCTTTTATCCTTATTCAAGCATCAGATCAATATGGGGTTTGAACATGGAGACAAACGTACCACACCTTTTAACAAAGCCGTGAGTCGCAATATTAATGGTGCAATAGGTGGCGGAGACCGTGTTTACAATATCTATTTTCCTGCTTTAGTATTCAGCGCAGGAAAAAGGGAAAGTGCCTGGGCAACAAAACTGCAGCTGCACAGTGAAACTGAGGTGACAGTGCAATGGGAAGTGCCAAAAACAGCAAAAATGTCGGTCATTGGCGACGATGAACCTTGTTTTATCTTTTACAATAGTACAAAAGACATCGCGTGTACAACATACCAGTCGTCAAAAAGAAAAGACCTGGAAGCAAACATAGAACTCTCTGGTGTCAAATCTGGAGATATCATTTATGCCTTTATGTTCTTCGTGGCACATGATAAAAAGAGCGTTTCAAATACCGACTATTTAGGCGTCATAGAGATTATATAAAATTTTCCCTGCTGTGCAATGTACAACAGCAGGGAAAATTTTATTTTTTAGGTGTGGGTAATTAAAGATGTGGCCGGATGAAGAACAGCGGCTCTATCCCATCGTTGGTCTTCTTGTCCAGGACAATACTGGTCCAATCTTCATCTTCGCCGTAGAATTCCAATTCAGTGTACCTGACATAGCTCTCTGCCGCATCGCCGAGTCGTAACATGGCCATCACAAGGATAGGGAACAATCTGAATTCGTCAATGGCATAGGCCACAAGTATCAGGTCATCCACTTCTCTGAATTTGTACATGAACTGCTGCAGGTCTTTCCATGACTCCTCTTTTTTAGCCTGATCATGATCATCGAAATAAATCTTCCATTCCTCAATTAAAAAGGGATACAGCTCTTCACGGTCTATACGATTTTCATGATAAATTCTATTCCAGATCTCGTGATTGGTGTCTGTATAAATATCATCGTATAACTTTTGATCGGCATAAAACTGTAGTACCGCAGCCCGCCCTTCAAAGGTGTCCATCTCCCAGACATCCTTACCTGCTTTGATGATCAGTTGGGCATCGATACAGGTCACAGAAAACTGTTCATCGCTTAATCCACTGAATTGTTTAAAGGCAGCAATAAACTGATCATAAGGGGGTACATGGTTCGGCGCATTTTTGAGGTCGAAATCTCTTTTGGCTATTCCGGCGAGACCTAATTCTCCGATTTTAGTATTGAGCTCTGCGGTAAGAAAAGGGATGGGATTGTTGACATCATGTGATAAGAGCTGTACATAACGATCTTTGAGGCCGATAATGAGATCTGCGACAATAAAATAGTAGGGGTCTTCCCAGGAAAGCTCACTCTTTTTTTCTTTCCAGTTCTCGGGATCGGGACGGTAATTCAAATTGACGGTAGTCATGATCTCTTCATCGGATAGTATAATGACCAGCTCTCCGTTAATGTCACTTAACGTAAAGCTTACGTCGAGGTTTTTAATTTTCATAGCTTTGTTATATTTGAATTTTATCGGACCAATTCAAGCTAGAGTGGATAGCTTCAGTTGGTGCTGAAATGTTAATCTGAACGAATATAACGAGAAATAATCCTCAATAAAAAGCCTGAAAAGAGCTTATTTATACTAAAACATTTTAGATTATTCCATAAGCAAACAAAAAATTTTATTTATTTAACATAAATTCTAAAGAGCCGCATACCTCTGTTTATGAATTAAAAGAAGGACCCATTTTAAGGTGGTGAAACCTCATCTCACCTTCCGGTAATTTGTACGGGAATACCTTCAATTTTATCATTCCCATGAAAGAGCTCTACGTGGGTGTAGGTACTGATCTCCCCTATTTTTTCTACATAAGTGATTGGTCTGAAATTCTCCTGATCTGCTGCACCTGCATTGATGAGATCCAGCTGAAGGATAGTCGTCACAAATCCCTGGGGTGATCGTTTTCTCAAATGTGGCACGCCAGATGCTGAACCATTACTGACTTCAGCCTGGACTTTAATTTCATTACCGGTGGTTCCGGAGTAAGCAGTTGCTTCCCAATTTTTGGCTACAGGCATAATTTCATTTTGATATACAGGCAGGGTTTCTAATGCCATAATTTAATGAATTTATTACCCAAAATTGGCGCGGAAATACGATTGTATAAGAGTGAGAAGCCAATTCACATTTTGATGACCAATAGGATTAAAATGGATTTGGTATAATCGGCTTGTAGGGAATGATCGTATCAATGACTTCGAAAAGCACATCTATCAGTTTTTGTTTATCTACAATTTGTCTGTCAAACGTATATACCTCCTCTTTGTCGATTTTCCTGACGTTATAGGCAGCATAGTCCAAATCCCTGTGTCTGTAAACTAAAGTACAGGCCAGCGTGCCTTCCTGCACATGGGTAGAGTGAAACTCGCCTGAATCTACACTGTATTTTTCTCCGGCAACATGGATATCAGAGTCGGCAAGCACACAAGATACCTGCTGCTGAGTGTTTTTTGATTTGGATGAACTCTTCTCATAATTCACCTTGTACAGGGCATACCGTTGATTGCTCTTCTCCTGTACACGATACTGACGGTTGTCTATTTCTCCGTAAATGATGTAACTTCTGAGTCGGCCATTATGGCTATGACAGATCGAAGGATCTGTTTGAGGATACCTGTTTTTAGCACTCCATATATTCACCTGAACTTCGGTTATAATGCCGTTTAGCATCGTCTGGCCCAGTTTTATTTTCAAAAATCCCTGCGGATGCCAGCTGCATAAATCCCATCTTTCATGCTCCAGTACGTAGCTAATCGCACATTTAACGGATGATCTGGTTAAAACAAGATGATTATCTGCACAGAAGTTCAGCAGATCATGGTTAATGAGACTTTTTTTTATCATGGTTTTTTCAAGGCTTGAAGTTGTTCTTCTAATTTATCAGTCAGCAGATGCTCCTCGCAATACCTGACCAGATCGATAACTTTTGTTTTCTTTTCATAACCGGCTAATGCACGATATTCTACTCCTACAATGGAACAAAGCTGAAGAAACTCATCGTGATCAAACAATTCATCCAGCATCATCACTACTACTGCTGTTTCGAGTTCGCTGTACTTTTTAGGTGCTGCCTGACTATTTTCGTTCAATTGCTGTTTTTTATTAGGTGTTACCACATAATAGTGCTGCAAAAAAGACAATAATCCTATGGGAATTTTTAACGAATTGCACTGTGTAGTTTTTCACAGGGATACAAGCACGCTAAAACCATTAATCGACTAATATTCAAATAATTGTGTGCAGATATAAATTTTGTTTGTAATTTAGTTAAAACCAAATATTAAAAACCTGAACAAAAAATACGCTGCTCGCCTTGCTGTGATAGGTCCATCCGGGTGTGGCAATTCCCGCAGCTATTTGCATTTGTTTTTCAGCAATTAGGATATGAACATTATCAACATCATCATCAAACAAATCAGGGAGTCTGCGGGACTTTCCCCTGAAGAGGTTGCAACAGCAATAGGTATCGACGTGGAAAGATATATGGCTATAGAGAGAGATCCGGCTTACCTGACCTTCGGAATTTTAGGGGGAATAAAAAGATTCTGGAAAGTCTCCTCTATGGAGTTTTTCACTTTTAACCTCACTGAACAACAAAAAGATGCGTTGTTTAGTCCGGGTGATCACAGTATCACGCTGCTCGAGCGATTGGAAATTGGCGAAAATATCCTGGCCTCGCAGCAGTTTGCGTTGCAGCTGGCACTACTGCAGGGGCAGTGGAAGGAAAATTTTAATGATAATGTGCAAAAAAATTGATTTAACTCAGCGACTTCCCAAAGGGAGAAAAAGCCAGGTTCATTAACTTGAAGTGCTGCCTGCCAAAAGGAATGCCGACGATAGTGAGGCATAACAGGATCCCAAAAAACAGATGGGTCATCACGATCCAGAAACCACCGCAGAGAAACCAGATGATGTTCATAATGGTAGAAAGACAACCGGTATTACTGGAGGTATCCGTAATTTTAACGCCAAACGGGGCAAGGCCGACAAATGCAAATTTAAAACATTGCAGGCCAAATGGGATACCGACAATGGTAAGACAAAGAATCAGGCCACCAAAAAGGTATTCAAAGAAGATAAAAATTCCGCCAAAAATGATCCAGATGAGGTTGCCTATAAAATTCATGATATATTTTTAAGCGTTAGATCATCTGGAGCGGGATTAGTTACAGCAGGATTTATTTAGGTGTCAGCCGACGCTAATTCAATCCAGACCGGACCATGATCACTGGATTTCTCCCAGCCGCGAACGTGACGGTCCACTCCTGCCTGTTTAAGTCGGCCGACCAGGTTTGGACTGAGCAGGAAATGGTCAATGCGCAAACCGGCATCGCGACCGTAGGCATTACGGAAATAATCCCAGAAAGTATAAATCTTCTCTTCGGGATACAACTTCCTGATGGCATCTGTCCACCCCTGTGCAATGATTTCATGAAATGCAGTACGAACCTCTGGACGGAACAAGGCATCATCTACCCAGCGCTCGGGTTTGTACACATCAAATTCAGTAGGGATCACATTATAATCCCCGGTCAACACAACTGGCAGACCAAATTTGAGGAGTTCCGCAGCATGTGCATTTAACCGCGCAAGCCAGCGTAATTTGTATTCCAGTTTAGGTCCGGGTGCAGGATTACCGTTAGGCAGATAGAGGCAACCAATGACCACACCGTTGATAAATGCCTCAATATAACGGCTATGCTCATCTTCATCCTCACCAGGCAGCCCGCGACGCGTTTCCTTAATTTCCATATTACGCGCCAGGATAGCTACTCCGTTCCAGCTTTTCTGCCCCTGCCAGATGGCATTGTAACCCGCATCAAGCAAAGCCTGTTCGGGAAATTTCTCTTGCGGTGCTTTTAGTTCCTGCAGACAAACCACATCTGGTTTGGTTTCTTCCAGCCAGCGTAATAGTACAGGAAGCCTGCCGTTTATACCGTTAACATTGTAGGTGGCTATTCTCATAGGTATCAGATTACTTTTGTCTATGGTCATAAAAATCAGGCCATATTCATGTGATATAAACCAAATGTAATGAATCCTCAAAAGTGCTTATCAACAAAGCTATTTCATTTTATAATAATCCCAAACGCATTTAGCGACCTCTGCAATGATCGCCTCATTTGTGGCGGTTGTTTCCCTGGAATCTGATACAAAGACAACAATGGAAAAACTACACTGATCGGATCCGGTGACAATACCGGCATCATTAGTAGCGGGGGTTAGTTGTTCCTTGTTAGTGCCGGAGGTTCCGGTTTTATGGGCAACAATTGCCCGGGTGGGAAGATGCCCTTTCAACCGTTTGGCACCTGTAGCAGTAGACGTCATGAGCTTGTTCAAAAAAGCATTGCTGGTCGCGCTCAGTAATTTCCCCTGTCTGAACAATTCCAGGAGTTGCAGCATGGCACCAGGTGTACTGTAATTGGAATATTGTACGTCCCAGCGTTTTCCGGCTTCTTCCTCTGTAGTGGCAATGGCCATATTTTTTACGCCCAGGCTTTTCACATATTGATCGGCAATAGCAGTACCTCCGCTGAGACGGAAAAGGATATCGCAGGCATTGTTATCACTCAGTGATACGCTGTAACTGATGACATCTGCCAGGCTGAGCTCCACTCCACCTTCGGGATATTGATCGCGCATCGGACTATAGGTGGGGTGCAAGTCAGCTTTTGTGATTTTGATTCTCTGGTCTAAAGAAAGTTTACCTTCATCCACTTTTTTAAGCACTGCCAGTGCAAGAGGAAATTTATAGACACTCTGCATGGGGAAATGGTGATTGGGATTGATGATCACAGGATTTTTTTCTCCCGGCCCTTGAACGGCAATCCCGATGGTGGCCTTTTTAGACTGAATGATGGTGTTGAGTTGTGCTTTCAGGGAATGCTCCTGAGCAAAGGTTAGAGTGTGAATACAGAGTAAAACGACAAAATACAATAGTGATTTCTTCATCAGGCAAATGGATTATAGGTAAATACATTGTAAATGTAAGAATTTCTTTAAATGAGCTGTTTGATGATGGCGATCGACTGCTCCAATTCTGATGGTGTAGAGGAGGCAAAACCGAATCTTGTTGCATTCAGGGTCTGACCTGCCGGGTTATGCGAAATGCCGCTGGAAAAGTACAGTCCTTTTTTTAAAGCTTTTTGGGAAAGGGCCATAAGATCAATTGCAGGATCAAATTGTGCCCAGATGGCCATCCCGCCTTCAGGGATTTTGAAAGTGAGCTGATTTGGAAGGGCGGCCGACAATAACTGACAGGTCAGATCCCTGCGCTGCCTGTACAAACGCAGGGATTTCCGTAGATGGCGCTGAATAATTCCTTGCTGCAGCAATTCTGCCATCGCATTTTCAAGCATGGTATCCCCCTGGCGGTCGACCATCCTGCGCAGGCGACTCAGTTGACTAATCACATTTTCCGGGCCTACAATATAACCTACGCGAAATGCAGGGGAAATGATTTTGCTAAAGGAACCTGAATACAGGACCATCCCTGCGGCATCTGCACTGGCAAGCGGTAAAATAGGCTTGTTCTCATAATGGAAGTCGAAGTCGTAATCATCTTCAAAAATGATAAACCCATATTTCCGCGAAAGCTGCAGCAGCTGCAAGCGCCGGTCGGCACGCAGGGAAACGGTAGTGGGATAATGGTGATGAGAAGTGACGTAGACCATCCTCAGGGGTTGTTTACTACAGATCTTTTCCAGCGCGTCGAGATCCAGACCGTAATGGTCGACCGCAACAGTGATCACCTTTGCTCCTGCTTGTATAAAATTGAGCCGGGCGCCGGACCAGGAAGATTCGCCCAGGGCAACACAATCGCCTTTGCCCAACAATGCCGTACTGGCCAGATAAACACCCATCGTTGATCCCCTGACAATCAGGAGATTGCCTGCAGTAGTATTCAATCCCCTGGTTTCATTGAGATAAGCGGACAATTCTTTCCTCAGCTGTGCTGATCCTTTAGGGTCTGCATAACCTAATCTGGCATAGGGGTTCCCCAAAAGCAGCTGCGTGCGGTAAGCTCTGGATAAATCTTTTAACGGTGCCAGCCTTGCATCGGGAAAACCATCATCCAGATAAAGTGTGGCATGTACCGCTACAAATTCCGGTTGAAGATGGTTGAACTCCTTCAGTTGATAACCTGCTGTGCTTAATTGATCTGGCAAGGACGAGGCATTTTTACGGCTGAGCTGCTGCAATTCGGCTTTAGGGATATGCTCGGCAATATAGGTCCCACTTCCCGGGCGACTTTCCAGCCACCCCTGGGCATTGAGTTCATCGTAGGCACGGATCACTGTTTTCCGGTGCAGGTTTAAATTTTCGGCCAGTTGCCTGCTGCCGGGTAATCTTTGTCCGCCATGCAGTTGATTCGCTTTAATCAACGCAATAACCTGATTACTCAATTGCTGGTAAACAGGGATAAGGGAGGTTCTATCTATGGCGAGATTGGAGTACAGGTATTGCATGGAATTGGACTACTGTATTTGTAAAAACCGGATGATTATAATAGTCCGGTAAAGATACAGATTTGTAAAAACAATGATCAATAGAAACCTGAAATGAAAACACCAGATATGAAAGTCCCTCACAAAGAACTGATCCCGAGTCGCGCGGCAAAACGCGCACATTTTGATGCAGCCACCATCTATCCGATTCTGGATGAAGCCTTTTACTGCACCGTCAGTTATGTTTTTGAAAACCGCCCATTTTCGATCCCGACTGCTTTTGTGCGTTATGAGGACAAAATTTATATCCATGGTTCAGTCGGCAGCCACTTTATCCGCGAAATCGAAAAAGGGATTCCGGTTTGTATTTCCATTACCTTAATGGATGCACTGGTGATTGCGAAATCAGCCTTTAGTCATTCAGTGAATTACCGTTCGGTAGTGATTTTTGGACAAGCCAACAAAGTAGAAACTGAGGAGGATAAAATGTTAGCATTTGAATGGCTGACGAACAAAACCGTTCCGGAAAGCTGGGATTATTTACGCCCGGTAACAAAAAGTGAAATCAGGAAGACCACAGTACTGGCATTTGAACTGGATCAGGCTTCGGCAAAGATTCGTAACGGCATGCCTAACGATGAGGCGGAAGATCAGGAGCTCCCGATCTGGTCCGGCATTATCCCACTGGAAACCAGGAGGCTTGCACCTTTAGCAGATGAATCAAGTATGCATATGGCGCTACCGCCGCACCTGACCGAAAAATCTTCTGGTATTGTATAATACAAATGCCAATCTTTTTAAGGTTGGCATTTGTATTATATGATATTACGTTTTGTTAATCAATCAAAAAGGAGGTAAATTAGGATCAATTGTTCCGGAAGTTGTAAAGTACGGGCTTCCCCCACAATTGATGTCCCTTACTCTGATTAGCAATTTTCCAGAACCATTAGTTGTAACTGTAATCGTGTTTGTGCCCTGACCATAATCAATAGTTCCTCCCTGTACAATCCAGTCATTTCCTTCAGAAGAAAAAGTATAAGGTGAATTTGGCGCATATTTAGTTTTACTGCCTGTAACTGAAACCGGTGTAATTGATCCTGCCTTTAGCCCAGTTCTATTTAAAACAGAATGGCCGGAAACATTTGTAACCGTTGCTTTAAGATTATATATTCCGCCTGCTATTTTGCTTACAATTACTGAATTGCCACTCGCGCTTAAGGTCACAATTCCTGAGGGAATTGCGGACCAGGTTATTGAAGAACCTGAAGGCACATTCTCTATGCTGTATGTTGCATCCGTACATACTTGTTGTGGTCCTGTTAAACTTAAAGGTGCGCTGCTATTACTTGTATAAACAACGTATGCCTCTCTAAAACAATTCCCTGCCACGAGGCTGTAAGTTACCCAAAAGAATCCATCACCATCTCCACCGTTACCCCACTGGTTCTGCACTTTAAACATCTTGCGCGTATCGTCGTATCCAACAATGCAAGCGGCATGCCCGCCTTGGGTAGAGCCATAATTTTGATCCCAAACACCACCACCATACCACATATCACGGAAGGAACTATTTACGTCAAAACCTACTACCACTGGCCAGCCTAGTGATATCGCGTTCTTGATACTGGTTACATTGTTGAATGGAATAGTTGCGTAATTAGTAGATTTGTTATTCGAGGCATCATTGATTTGAGATTGGTTAGGTTGAACGGAACATCCGCTATCCGTGTAAGGCATCAATTGCCAGGAGCAAACTCCCTGATTTTTTATTAAATCTAAAGCCGAAACGATAAATGTTCCACCAGCACAATCGATGATTTTTATTTGGTTATAAATATATTCCGGACTTCTGTATGATGAAAAATTATAATTGTCTCTTGGTAGGGTTAAAATCCCCATAGCGGAATAGCCTACCGCCCAACCAACACAAGATCCTTCCATTCCCTGATCTCCTGAACTTGGTGCAATAAGAAAGACGCCATCTGTTGTGCTTGCAGTGGAAGAGGTTGTCATTCTCGAATTCTTTTTATTTCTTACCATAGAAGTTCGCTCCAACAGGTCGAAATCAACAACAGGTAATTTCGCATATTTTTCCTTCGATAAGAAAATAACTCCAAGCGCCCTTTCAGATTGACTTTCACTCACATTGTTGTTGATCTCTTTTTCGGTATCCAGCTTAGAACATCCTAAAACGAATGTCAAAAATAAAATAGATAAGATTTTAATGGTAGAATTTTTCATAATAATCGTGAGACATTAAATTAGTAATTGATTGTACCGCAATATAAAGAAAGATAATTCATATTATTAATGTTTATCACCACTATTACTTAACAAATCTTAAAAAGTCAAAGAATGGGATATTTTTTCTTTCCTTTAGATCAATCAACACACTACCTTGGAGTCCATTCAGCATCAAAGGCGAGCTTAATTACTTAACTTTCCGGGATCATGCATCATATTAAAGCGAAAAAATGCTGTTAGTCATAAACACAACCATAGGAACTGACCGAAAAGCTGTTGATCACTAAGTATATTTTAACGATTTTAGTCCGATGAACTTTGCACAGCATTTCCCGATCCTTGATTCCTGTACTTACCTGAACACCGCTTCCTCTTCTATTCTGTCTACCACTTTACTGGAATGGCGCAGGCAGCACGACCAGGAGTTTTTTGAGCAAGGGAGCGAATTCCGGGCTGCTCAGGTGGGTTTGCCACTGGAATTGAAGACTTCGCTGTCGCGCTTTTTTAACGCAAAAGAAGCCAATATTTTCCTGGTGCCCAATTTCTCCTATGGTTTCAATACCTACCTGAACAGCCTGGGAACGGACAAAAGTTTTTTATTGCTGAAGGAGGATTATCCATCGGTGAATGTGGCAGTAGAACGAAGAAGCTTCCCCAGTACATACCTGGAAATTGATGCGCAGCTGGAGGAAAACATCCTGCAACACCTGAAAACCTACCGGCCGGATGTATTCGCGTTTAGCCTGGTACAATATATTACAGGTTACCGGATGGACCTCCAGTTGATCAGAAAAATCAAGGAGGAGTATCCGCAACTGATCATTATTGCAGATGGCACCCAGTTTTGCGGAACTGAGCGTTTCGACTTTGAAAATTCGGGTATAGATGTGTTAATTGCGAGCGGGTATAAATGGATGCTGGGCGGATACGGAAATGGATTTGTCTTGCTGAAGGATCAAATGAATCATGATTTGCTGCCGCTTAGTTTTGAACCGGGACATCAGGATACACTTGCCCTAGGCAGCCTGAACCAGTCAATCTTACTACTGGAAGAATTTGGGATGGAAATAATTGAGCAGCGGATTCAGTCGCTCGCATTCCGGGCGCAGGAAGCATTTGCCGCAAGGGGATTACTGGAACACCTGATTCCGGGAAGAAGACACTCGTCGATTTTTAACCTGAAGACCGATGCAGGATTATTTGAAAAGCTGCTTGAAGCACGAATTTCGTGTGTGGCCCGTGGCAAGGGTACCAGGGTGTCTTTCCACTTTTACAATACTGACCTTGATCTGGATCAGTTGCTGGAGGTGATCGATAAATACCAGCAGGCTAATCTAACTGGTCGATAATGTCATGGATCTTGGCTAAGATCCGTGTTTCCATTTCCTGTATCTCCTCGGGGGGCATTTTGGCGAAATAATCTCCCACTTCATCATCGAAGAGTTCAAAATAACGGTCCAATAACCTGTTGGCTGTCTCATTGCACTTATTTTCTAAAAATAGCTCAATAAGAAGATTAAATAAAAATTTTTTGAGATATGATTCCATAGGCAATAGTTATTACATCTATTTGTGTAATAGTGTCTTAAAAAATTGGATGTCCTATCTTATTTTGTGATTATTTTTAAATAATGGTTAAGGAAGTACAATAATTTTCCTTCCTTCTATTTTGAAATGCACCGCCTCGGTCAGCTCCAGTTTTTTGAGCACCTGGGAGGCATTGCTGTATTTGGAGATCGTACCGCTGAATTCTTTCTGCGCACTATTTTTTGACTGCCAGGTAATATCTACATCGTACCAGCGACCCACCTTACGTAATATACTTTCCAGGTTTTCACTGTCGAACATGAAATAGCCATTTTTCCAGGCCACTGCCTCATCGGGATCTATGGCAGCGATCTGTATCCTGGCAGCGCTGTTTAGATCGCTCACCAAAGCAGCCTGCCCGGGTTTGATGATCACGGAAGCCGCATCATTCAGTCTCGCAACTTTAACACTACCTTCCAGTAAAGAAGTCCTGGTATTGGGCTCATCGGCATAAGCGTTGATATTGAAATGCGTACCCAGGACAGTTACCTCCTGTTTCGCGGTATGGATCATAAATGGTTTCGCTTTATTCTTGGCCACTTCGAAATAAGCTTCGCCGGTCAGCTCTACTTTTCGCGAGGTGCCGGTAAAAGCGACAGGATATTTTAGAGAGGAAGCTGCATTCAGCCAGACCCTGGTACCATCGGGAAGGATAATCTGGTACTGCCCCCCTTTCGGCGTGGCAATGCTATTGTATTCATCCGCAGCGGCAACCACACCATTATCAGTATAGACCAATTGTCCGGTCTTAGCTTTGTTGATCGTTGCGCCCGACTGACTGGCTATTTTACCATTCGCGGCATCAGTCAGTGAGATAACTGCGCCATTGGCCAGGGTCAGGATCGCTTTATTCCCGCCCGGTGCCAGATCCCGGCCCACCTTCGCTGCCGTGCCTGCAAAACGTTTTTGCTTTTCGGGCTGAAATAAATAAAGTCCGACAGAAAGAGTAACTAATACCGCAGCAGCTGCTGCGTAAGTCCCATATTTTTTATACAGCGGAGTGCTGCTGGTTTCTTCCTCATTTTCCCGCCCGGCAATACGCTGGTTAATGCCCTTCCGCATGCTAATCTCCAGTCTGTCCACCTGCTCAGCGCTCAGGGTCGAGATATAACTAAACTCATTCTGGTCGGCATCAACTAAATATTCTTTTAACTCAGCCTTTTGCTGAGGGGTAGCTGTATGGTTATTAACGGCATCTATCAGTTTTAAAAACTCTTCTTTCTTCGTCATATTATGCTATAGTGTATTAAAATAAACAATTGTCCTAAGTAAGACAAAAAATCATCATCATTTTGGTGACGAATTCCCTGAGACTCGCAAAGGCGGTGAGCAGCTGATTCTGGACGGTCTTTTGTGCAATGCCCAGCAATTCGCTGATTTCACGGGTACTCATTTCGTCGATATATTTCATCTTGAAGATCTCTCCCCTTTTGAGCGGTTGCATGGCGAGCCAGATGGTGATACAGCCTTTCAGTTCTTTTTCATTTAACAGGGAATCTGCCTGGAGGGTCGAAAATGCCATATTCTCAAGTGGTTCTTCGAATTGAGGAGCAGTTTTCCCTTTCCGGTAAATGGCAAATACATGGTAACGGACAGACATCAGCAGATAAGGATAGAGTTTAAGGATCTCCTTCCCGGCACGCTTGACCCAGAGGTCGGCAAACACATCCTGGATAATTTCCTCTACCTGCTCTGCCCTTTTGAGTCGCTTGTAGGTGTCATCATACAGTTTCTTCCAATATCTGTTGTAAATTTCGTCAAATGCCAGTTTGTCGCCTATCATCATCCTGTTAACTAGTTCCTCATCTTCGTAGGAACGGTAAGCTGCCTGTTTTGATAACATAATGTTTAGGTGTAATCGTTGAATATCGGGTATCTACGAAAAGGTTTTTTTTTCGGATGTACCCAAAGTCCTAGTGTTGTTTTATACCACAATCTCCCATATCAGCTAAAAGCTTTTAATACTCTGAAAAGGAGTAAAAAAACGTAATATACTTCAGTAATTTATATTAAATATAAATAATATTGTTTGAATATCAGTTTTAATTACAAAGTTTTATGTAATTTTGTTTCAACCAAATATAATTAACTGTTATAACACATCTGTCGGATGAGGATTAAATTACTATTTACTATGACTATGGTATTCAGCGGGATTTTCCAGGGAAAAACCCAGGAAGTCGTGATCAATAAACAATTACTAACCCGGGCCTGGTCGGCCGCCTGGGTCACGAGCCCCGATGCAAAACAAAGGGAGTACGGGATCTATCATTTCCGTAAAACATTTCAGCTGAGTCATCAGCCAGCTACCTTCTGGGTACATGTCACTGCGGATAACCGCTATCGCCTTTTTGTGAATGGAATACCCGCATGCGCTGGTCCGGCCCGGGGTGATTTATTCAACTGGTTTTACGAAAGCATTGACATTGCCCCTTACCTGAAGGAAGGCGAAAATATCATCGCTGCACAGGTATGGAATATGGGTGACCTGGCACCGGTGGGTCAAATTTCCAACCAGACAGGTTTCCTGTTGCAGGGCGATACAAAGGAAGAGCAAATAGCCGATACAGATCCTTCCTGGAAAGTAGTGCAGAACCTGGCTTATCAGCCCTGCGCGCTGGACAATATGGAGCGGCTGAAAGCCTATATGGTCGTCGGTCCGGGAGATGCAGTAGACGGAAAATTATATCCCTGGAACTGGGAAAAAGCAGGATTTGACGACCAGCTGTGGAAAAATGCCAGGGTGATCTGCAAACCGCAGCCGGTAGGTTATGGAACAGATAATTTATGGACCCTGGCACCGCGGAGCATTCCCCTGCTGGATGAAAAAAAACAGTTTTTTAGCGCGGTCAGGAAAGACGGCGGACTGAAGATCACGCAGGAATTTCTGCAGGGAAAGGAGACGCTGACTATCCCGGCAAACCATAAAGTGAGTATCCTGCTGGATCAGTCTTACCACATGGTAGCTTACCCGGAACTGGTGCTTAGTCAGGGGAAAGGTGCCGAAGTAAAAATGACCTATGCAGAGGCACTGTTTGATCCGGCCGGAAATAAAGGGAACAGGAACGAGACGGAAGGAAAGCGCATCAAAGGAAATTACGATGTATTTGTGCCGGACGGTGGTGAAAAACGGAGCTTCCGGCCTTTGTGGATCCGCGCCTACCGGTATGTACAGCTGGATATTACGACACAGGACGTACCGCTGGTGATTGAGGGGCTTAGTGGCACACAAACAGGTTATCCGCTGCAGCTGAAAGCAACGTTCAGCTCCAGTGATGCTTCCCTGGAGGACATCTGGAAAGCAGGATGGCGGACGGCACAAAACTGTGCAGGGGAAGCGTATTATGATACTCCTTATTATGAACAGTTACAGTATACGGGAGATAGCAGGATTCAGGCGCTGATTTCCTTGTATACCACAGGTGATGACCGGCTGATGCGGAAGTCTATTCTCGATTTTTACCATTCGAGAACACCGGAAGGCCTGACACAGGGACGGTATCCGAGTAACCGGCTGCAGATCATCCCCACCTTCTCACTCTTTTGGGTGTCTATGGTACACGACTACTGGATGCACAAAAGGGATGAAGATTTTGTCAAACAATTTCTTCCGGCAATTCATGAGGTCATGACCTGGTATGAAAACCGGATCGATCAGCGGATAAAAATGCTGGGGCCGCTGACCTGGTGGAATTTTATTGACTGGGATAACTTTAACGACTGGGGAACCGCTCCGGGTGCGGAAACGGGTAATTCGGCGATTATCTCGCTGCAGTATGCGTATACACTCCGGCAGGCGGCAGATCTTTTTGCCCATTTTGAGCAGGAGGATATGGCAGACAGGTACCGGGCACTGGCGAAGAAGGTTTGTAACCATACCTACCTGCAGTGTTATGACGAGGATAAACAACTGATGGCTGATACGCCGGAGAAGAAAAGTTATAGTCAGCATGCGGGCATATGGGCCATACTGAGTGGTGCGGTGAATGCGAAGGAAGCGGGTGACATGATGAAAAAGATGCTGGAGGATAAATCCATGGGTCAGGTTACTTTTTTCTACCGCTTCTACCTGACACAGGCGATGAAAAAAGCCGGTATGGCCGATCGGTATGAGGCGGAGCTTACACCCTGGCGGGAGATGCTGAAGATGGGGCTGACTACCTTTGCGGAGAAACCCGAGCCTACACGTTCTGACTGTCATGCCTGGAGTGCGAGTCCGAATTACGATTTCCTCGCCACCATCTGCGGGATCATGCCCGCTGCGCCGGGATTCAGAAAAGTACTGATCCGACCTGCGATGGGAAGTTTGAACGAAGTGCGGTGCACAATGCCACATCCTTCGGGGGAGATTGTGGTCTGGCTGAAGAAGAAGCCGAGTGGTGTACTGGGTGTGGACATCACCCTGCCCCTGCCGTTGAGCGGCGAGCTGGTATGGAAGGACAAAACGGTCAGAATACACGGCGGAAAGCAGAAATTTGACCTTTAAGGAAGCAGGTTATCCACATTCGGAGGCCTTTGTCTGCGAAACAGTTTAACTATCAAGATACCAAAAAGGGCCTTTTTATGACATAAACGAGAACCTGCGCTGTGAAATTTTTTGTTCATGTATGACTACCAGCTATTTATACCAAAACAATTTTAAATATTTCTTTGATAACAAATTAATTTTAAATAATTTTAATAAGGAATGTCATCGGAAGGTTTTTTTCATATTGATGAAAAGAGCAAACAAAAATTTGAAGACTCTTTATTAATTTTTAAAACAAAACAGATGGCCGTTTCTTTAATTAAAATGATAAAGCCGACGGCAAAATAAATTAAGGAATGTTAATATTATGTAATTGTCCTTCAACTGTTAAGGACATATTTTTTGTATTTTGTTGATAATTAAAATGTTCAGATATCTATGAAAAAAAATGACAGCAAATAACCTGGAAAAAAATACGAAGTTATTTTGAGTTGATTACAGGGAGGCAGGAAGCTTCAATGAATCAAACGATCACTATGAATTGTCTAATTTTTAAAAAAAACATGAAACCGCCGCGAACAGATGCTGAATAAATAAATTTAAGATGATCGTGGCAGCTTTATAACAGCTAAATAATTATTTACTGATGAGAAATGAGGATTTATTTAAATTACTAGCAGGTAATACCCCATTGCGACTCGAGTTGAAGGAAACCCTTGACGGGATGATCAAACGGGAGGTATACTCTAAAAACCAAATTATTCTGAGCCCTGGTCAGGTGTCTAACCGGACATGGTTCATTGAAAAAGGTGCCGCAATGGGTTACGTTTACAAGGATGACAAAAAAGTGCCTTACTGGTTCTGGAATGAAAGCGATATCGTACTGAATGTACACAGCTTTTTTAAACAGGCACCGTCAGAAACGTATATAGAGTTACTGGAGCCCAGCATCCTGCTTTCTATATCGCATGACTATGTGATGCAGCTGGTGGAAAAATTTCCGGAAACCAATGGCTATATTCAGTCGATCCTGGAAGACTATCAGAAAAAAAGCGAACAGCGTATTTTAGCGCTTGCCTGCTCCGCCGAAGAACATTACCTGATGCTCATGAAAACTACACCTGCTTTATTCAGAAAAGCATCGGTAGAAAGTATTGCTGCCTTTCTGGGAATTTCACGGAAAACACTGAACCGCATCAGAGCGAAAAATCTGAGAAATTAAATGCTATTCCCGCTCTCTTCATTATTAGCTCTTTCCCCAATTGTATAATCATTATCTACCAGCAGTCAAGCCGGCATCAATTTCCGGCAGGGTCATCTATGCCCTTACCTAAACAGCAAAAAATCCCCTGAAAGGGCCATTTACCAAAATCTATTTGGGTCAAATGGCCCTTTTCTTTTTCGAAAAGCTGCTGTAACTTGGTACTATGTTCCTGTGAAATCTTTACCCCTTTAATGATAATTTTTATGAATACACATCCTTTTATAATCATCGTTAGCGGATTACTAAGTATCCTGTGGATTTATTCATCGCTGTCAAAATTACTGGCTATGCAACGCTTTAAACAGGCGATGTTAACGCAGGTATTCCCGAGATGGATGGGAAAAATATTGACGTACTTACTGCCTGTAGGAGAACTGGCGATTGTCGGCCTGCTGGTATTTGACCAGACGAGACTGCTGGGCATGTATGTTTCTTTTTTTCTGATGGGCCTGTTTACGCTCTATGTGGGCGGGGCAGTTTTCCATATCTATGAACGGTATCCCTGTGCCTGCGGTGGTTTATTTGGTCGCCTGGGATGGCGCAAACATTTTAAAGTAAATATCTGCCTTACACTGGTGGCACTGGCGGGTGTGCTGCTGATGGAATTGTAAGGCGGAATTAAAAGAGCTTATTCACGTAATAAGAACCCTCATAATGTTAATTGTTGTTTTAATCTGGAAATGCCCCGTGGATGCGGGTCATTTCCTTCTTGTTTTCGAATCAGGTTTGATTGATTTTTAATAGTTTATTTTTCAGCTTGCAGGAATGGGGATTCCTGCAGGTTTTTTTTATGCCTGTTCTTTGGCCTCTATCACGGCCATTGCTTTATGCAGACGCATGATAAATACATCTATAGATTTTAGCGTGGGATTCTCTTTGATATAGTCGAAATGAGACTGGAGAAAAAGCGGCACATCTACAATTACTACTCCCGTCTCCAGCTCAATCTGGTCGGGCAGCTCAATACCGGTAAAATAACCTTCTAATTCTTCTATCGTCATGCGCCCAAAGTTAATAAAAAGACAGGTATGCCTCAAGCAAACCTATCTTTTTATAACAGGATTTTTATTAAGATCAGCTGATCTTTAATTTAAAAAATCTGACAGCCTGTTGAATCAGCTGATCAGAAGCTCTGCTCATCTGCGCTGGGTCCGTAGCTGCCCGGGATAGGCACGTTCAGTAAACGCAGATATACGCCTAATTGTGCGCGGTGGTGAATAATCTGGCTCAGGGCCATCCGTACCAAACCTGCTTTTGTGGTTTTTACCAGAACCTGATCGCCATTTCTCAGGATCCATTCAGATGACAAATCCTCTTCTGCAACATTTTTGAGTGCCTCTTCTGCTCCTGCGACTGACTTTTCCAGGAGTTCAAGCAGCTCAGCATTGGTATGCCATACGGGTGGCGAATAGGGACTGGTCGCAAAATCCATTTCTGTAGTTGTAAAGGCCATGGAAATCCAGCCCGGCAGCTCTGCAATATGGCCGGCAAGGTCTTGCAGACGCATGCTTTTTTCATGCGGGCGGTAATCGTACTGATCTTCGGGAATGCGCGACAGCATTTTGCGTGTAGTCAGGGTTTCCTGTGCGAGTTCCTGTAGAAAGTTTTGAAGAATTGTCATCATAATTTTTTAATTTGATGCAAATTACCCCGGGCGAATGACAGCCCTATGTCAGCAGTGACTGGCCGATCGCAAAATAAATTTCTTTTACCCGCGTATTCAGTTCTGCAGGTTTGACGACATGTGCATAATCAGCGAAAGTCAGGAACCAGCGGGCAAAACCTTCGAGCGACATGGTAAGAAAATGCAGATCATATCCCCCGTCGCGCTCCTCTTCAGCATGATAACCATGGTAATATTTCTGCTCACCGAGGTGAAGATAGGCAGCCTGTTTCACATGAATGGTCACCTCATGCAGTTTCATCTCTTTATAAAAATCTTTGAGATAGTCCTTCATGGTGAGGTGGACATCATTAAAGGTTTCCTCGCAGAGATCTATTGCGGTGATCCTGTCAAAACGGAAATCCCGGCAAGCTTTGCGCTCCCGGCACCAGGCAATGAGATGCCAGTAATTATCCATATAGAATACACCAATCGGCTCTATACACCTGCTGGTCTGTTCCTGCCGGTAATAGGAGAAATAATCCAGCTTCAGCACCAATTTTTCGGCGATGCCTTTCAAAATCAGCTGCAAGGGATTAAGGTTCGCCTGGTAAGGTACAGGTCGCCTTGCTTTAACGACATGAATCCGCTCTTCCAGACTCTCGAGATAGTCCTTATCGGAATTACGTAATACGGCCTTGATTTTGTACATGGCACTGCTGTAGCTGGTACCAGTGACGGCATCTGTGAGGGTGGCAACAAGCTGCTCTGCGGTAATAAATGCGGTAGCTTCTGCTCTGGTGAACATCACAGGTGGTAAACGGTAACCATCCATGAGGGAATAACCCAATCCTGCTTCCCCAATAATCGGGATGCCTGCCTCTTCCAGCGAACGGATGTCGCGGTAAACAGTCCGCAGACTAATGTCGAAACGCAGGGCGATATCTGCTGCTCTTACAATTTTCCGCGACTGCAGCTGAATGAGTATAGCGGACAAGCGGTCTATTCGGTTCATGTTTCAAATGTATAAATTATTTTATTCCCATAGTTTGACGATCATTTTATGCTAAGGGGCGAAAAAAATACCATCAATTGCTGTGGATTGCACCAATTGCCTTTCAGATTTCTCAATTCATTGAAATTATCTGTATTATTATGGGATATCAATATTTCCTGAATGAAATCTGTTTTAAAAAACCTGACCTTCTGGGTACTCATCGCTATTATTGCCGGTATCCTGCTTGGCCACTTCTCCCCTGCTACTGCCGTAAAGATGGAAATAGTAGGAAAAACATTCGTCGACCTCATCAAGCTTTTCATCGGCCCGATTATCTTCCTGACGATTGTGCTGGGGATCAGCGGAATGGGCGACCTCAAAAAGGTGGGCCGGATTGGTCTCAAATCGCTGATCTATTTTGAAGTACTAACGACCTTCGCACTGGCCATAGGTATCCTGGTCGCGGTGATCATTGAACCGGGGAAAATCAGCAAAACGGGGCTTGAGGTGGAGGATCCATCGAAATATGTACAATCTGCCGAAACAGCAGGATTTAGCTGGACGGCCTTCTTTTTATCTAACTTCACCTTACAGGTGCTGATCGTGGCCATTATTACAGGAATCGTATTGAACTTCTCTAAACACAGGGAGAAAACAATCGTCCTGCTCGGGAAAGCATCGAAAATAGTATTTAAAGGTTTGAAATATGTGATGTACCTGGCGCCTCTGGGTGCTTTTGGTGGCATGGCTTATACCATTGGAAAGTTCGGTCTGCATACCTTGATTCCATTGGCGAAACTGATGGGAACGGTATACCTGACGATGTTCTTATTTGTTTTTGTGGTCCTGGGTGCGATATTGAGGATTTACAAAATGAGCATATTCAGGTTTTTGAAATATATAAAGGAAGAATTGCTGCTGGTACTGGGTACTTCTTCTTCTGAATCGGCATTGCCCTCTATTATGAATAAACTGGAGAAGATGGGCTGCAGTAAGTCAGTCGTGGGCCTGGTGGTACCTACAGGTTACTCCTTTAACCTGGATGGCACGTCAATTTACCTGTCCATGGCCATCATATTTTTAGCGCAGTTGTATAATGTACAGCTTAGTCTGGGTGAAATGGCGAGCATCATCGGTATTCTGATGGTGACGTCTAAAGGTGCTGCAGGGGTGACAGGTAGTGGATTTATTATCCTGGCGAGTACGCTGACGGCGATTCATAAGATTCCTGTAGAGGGACTGGCGTTTTTGCTGGGGGTTGATAAGTTTATGAGTGAAGCCAGGGCGATTACGAACATTATCGGCAATGGGGTTGCGACCATAGTGATTGCGAAGAGCGAGAAAGAGTTTAACGCTCCAGCGGAAGCGCTGGTTTAAAAACAGGGGAACATTTTTCTTCCTCAGCATTTTGCTGAAGGGCAAAATCCTGCATGTCAGAAAAACATTCCCCTGTTTTTAACGAATACTAGCCGGTATGGTGTGTTAGGACCTTTCTTAAGGTTTTGCAATTGCATTGAGCAACATCCTATTGCAGATATTTTACGTCATCAATTCTGCTTCATCCATGGGGTGTTGTCCGGTGGTTATTGCGAAATTTGCTGCCGCAGGAAAAATCGGAATTGATTGCCTTTATCATTCTGGCCGACAAAATGGATAACAAACCGCTTCCACCTGCCGATGGCCCATTCAGAATCATTGTTCAGGATGAAAAGAAACCTGCCCGCTGCATCAAACAAGTAACCAGCATGCGGATTGTTTTTGCAAAATAAACCCTGCACTCATCTTCGGCCCGCAAACCTGAAAAAGGTTTGCTTTTGCATTTACGGTAAAAAAAACTATTCAAAGCAATAATAACCTCTTTCATTAACGCTGATCTGTTCAGGAAATCCATGTTGAATTATTTTAAATAAATTCTCTATTTATGTTATATTTGTTTAATTTAGCGACACAATAACCAATTGCAATAATCACAATTAACAACAGTATTAATTATTTATTTCACAGTATAATTCAAATCAGAATGAAAATCCACAATCAAACAGTTTTGTCTATTACAGGAGTAATGATGAAAGATCAAAAATCTAACGGTTATACGGCATATTTCGCAGAATTTCCTGAAGTAGTAGCACAGGGAGAAAACTTTGATGATGCGAAAATAAATCTTGTAGATGCTTTTAAATCCATGATCGCATTTAAAAGTGTAGAAGCCCAGGAAGAAATTAACGAAGATGATTCTATTATAACAGAAAATTATCCACTAAGCTTCACATGAACAGAGACGATTTTTTGAAATATTTGATCATAAGTGGCTGCACACTTGTTCGAACAGACCCCAAAGGTTATTCGATAGTGAGGAATGTAGTTACGGGACAAATATCTGGTGTGCCCTCAAGTGATCCCTGTTTTAATGCCACAGTTTGTAGAATCTGCAAAACTTTGGGTATTGTGCCGCCAGATTGTTCCATTGAAGCACGTGAAATCGTAGAAAAGGCTGACAAGAAATTTGGATATAAGTTAACTAACTAACCTCCATACCGGATCACCTCCCAACTGGAGGTTTAGATAAAAAAAGATTGTGTTGTATGACGACATGCAAGATTTTGCCCTTCAGCAAAAACTAACCTCCATACCGGATCACCTCCCTACTGGAGGTTTAGATAAAAAAAGATTATGTTGTATGACGACATGCAAGATTTTGCCCTTCAGCAAAAACTAACCTCCATACCGGATCACCTCCCTACTGGAGCAGGTAGATAAAAAAAGATTGTGTTGTATGACGACATGCAAGATTTTGCCCTTCAGCAAAATGTTGAGGAGGAATACAATACAACCTTTTTTTATGTGTTGCCCAGCAACACCTCACCACTTTTAGCCACCCTCCACTTCGTCACCGGATTAAAATGATACCCTCCTTTACTCCCCCTCGCCTTACAAAGATCCTCATATAGCGGTTGCACATAACCTGTTTCATCAACAGCACGACTCATTATCCCGGTTTCATTCCCTTTCCATTCCCATAAATACCTGAATCCAGTATGCGCCTTATCCAGTACTGGTCCCTGCAGATCTGCCAACGACCATGACCTGCCATTATCGACGCTGATCTCCACCTTTATAATCTTCCCGCGCCCGCTCCAGGCGATGCCCCGGATTTCTATCCATCCTCTTTCCAGTCTTACCGGGTAAGCCGGAAATGTGATGATGGACCTTGCATCCATTACAAAACTGAACTGCCTCACCATACCATTGACTGTTTCCGTGTACTTTGATGTTTCCTCCCGCGTCATAAAGGGTGCGTCGGATACTTCAATTCTTCTGATCCACTTGATGCAGGTATTTCCTTCCCATCCGGGCAGTAAGAGTCTGGCGGGGTATCCCTGCTCAGGACGGATGGCCTCACCATTCTGTGCATAGACGATCATGGCATCATCCCAGCCTTTACTGATGGGAATACTGCGGGTCATTACAGCGGCATCGCCACCTTCGGCCAGAAACCAGCTTGCTTTAGGTTTTATGCCCACTTCCCTGAAAATGGTGGACAGCATCACCCCTGTCCATTCACTCTGGCTGGTGAGCCCACAAATCTCCTGTGGCGTCATCTGTTCCTTACCGTTTCTGAAGTTGCCGGAACATTCAATGAAACAGGTGCGGGTGACTGATGGAAAACGTTTCAAATCGGCCAGGGTGAATACCAGCGGCCGATCTACCATTCCATGGATCATCAATTCGTATTTTTGCGGATCAATGATTGGAATACCACCATGATGCCGCTCGAAATGTAATGCCGAGGGCGTGATTGTACCGTAAAGGTCTTGTAAGGGCGTTCTGGAAGAGGTAGCAGAAGTGAGTCGCGCTGACTTTTCAAATGCAGCAACCTGCCCGGAGATAGAGGGTCCAGCTCCGGTAATTTTGGTAGGATCGGGAGGCAGGGGAAGTGGTTGCGGCACGGCAGCCTGTACCACTTTTCCCAGGGAGGTTTGAACGAGTACGACTGCAGCAGTGGCTGCAACCCCCAAAAGTGACCTGCGACTTATTTTATAATCCTTATTGTCTTCCATTGTATTAATTAATAAGTTCTGAATTGACATTACCTGATCTCATTACCACCCCGCCTGTTGTCTGTCACGTAACGTTTTTTAGCGGGCATCTCGATTTTTGGGAGGCTCTGCTGATTGATGACCGCGTTTTCCGGAATGACCTTGTTGGCGAATAATAAAAATGCCGTCAGGTCATATACTTCCTGATTGCTAAGCGAGCCAGGGGCATTGTAGGGCATTGCTCTTCTCACATAATCAAATATGGTGGTCGCGTAAGGCCAGTATGTGCCTATCGTTTTTGTTTTTTCTGTTGGATGATCCAGAAACAGCGGGCCGCCCGGAAGCTCAAGGCTGGCTTTGTCACCATTACCATGACAGGAAACACATTTTGATTGGTAGATCCGCTGACCAATTTTAATGCGGCCGGTTCCGGCAGGGAGTCCCCTTCCATCTGGCATGACATCGATATCCCAGGCTTTAATTTCTGCCGGCCTGGCAGGTCTTCCTAATCCAAAATGAACGGGCTGCTCTTTGTCTTTTTCCAGCAGGAGGCCGACACCATAGAGTAGTCCGCCTCCTGTCAGGAATGCCAATCCATAAATAAAGTAACTATTTATTTTGATGGACTTAAACATATTAATATCCAGGGTTTTGAACAAGTGCATTATCCAGTTGTAATTGTGCAATAGGTATGGGTAGCAATAATTTTGTCGGATCTGTAATATTCAATACTGCAGCTGCACGACCGGTACGCACCAGGTCAAACCATCGGTGTGCTTCAAAAGCAAATTCCAGCCTTCTCTCATTTTCTACAGCAAGCAATAGATCCGCAGCAGTAACAGCAGTCGTCCCGCTGAGCCCGGCACGGTCGCGCACTGCATTCAGATCCGTAACCGCACCTGCCGTCTTGTTCAGTTGCGCCCTTGCTTCTGCGCGGATCAGGTACTGTTCGGCAATCCTGAAGACATAAGTAGGATCAGTAGCGGGACTCCTGTAATAAAGGGTGCCATACCAGCGATTCTGATTGTCCAGTGCCACCAGGACACTTCTTGTACCACCAATTAGCGGATTGTTGACGAGCGCGACAAAAGCATCGTTTGGTGCCCATTGCCTGGTACCACCATTCTGCTGCGGCTGCCATTGATTACGGTGTCCATTGGTCTCATTGGTGCTGTAGAAAAACTCGAAAATTGACTCATTGGTGCCACGTTTATCCGCCGGAAAATAGAAAGAGTTATAGGGTTTCAGCAATTGGTAAGCGGCATTATCGCCAATCAGTTTAGTGGCATATTCTTCTGCTTTAGCCCAGTTTTTCTGATACAGGTAAAACCTGGCCTTTAATGCCCAGACGGTTTTGCGTGTGGCACGGAAACGATCGGTAGTTTCCTGTAACAATGGCTCGGCCGCTTCAAGATCACTCAATACCTGTGCGTAAGTTGCCTCCTGACTACTGCGGGCAATACCCCTGTTATCATTTGCGCTGAGGGTTGGTTTAGTGATTAACGGTACGCCGCCGAAGATACGGGCAAGGTCAAAGTAGTTCAATGCCCTGATGAAGTAAGCCTCGCCAAGATATTGATTTTTAAGTACATCAGTCAGTAAGGGATCGCTTACGGCAGGTACTTTACTGAGTACATTATTTGCCCTGTTGATGCTGACATAGGCGCCGCGCCATACCGAGTCTATTGTAGAATTCTCAGGGCTGACTTTATGGTTGATGAATTCCTGAATCTGGGATTGTGATCCGGTCCACTGGACATTGTCGCCCGACAAATAGGCGATAGACTGGAAGCTGATGCTGTAATAATTTCTTGCCGCATTGTAGACTCCCCTCACCGCAGTTTCGGCGGATGTTTTATCGGTGATGGTCGCCTCATCGGATATAGATGCGCGTGGTTCTACTTCCAGAAATTTCTTGCAGGAGCTGGCAGCGATGAGCAGTACTACGGGGATGATATAAGTTAATTTCATGGTGTTAAATATTTTATTGAGCAAATGATATTTAGGCTGCGACATTTATAAGGAAACGTTGAGTCCGATCTGTATACCTCTCGGTTGCGGAGGCGTTCCCAAATCAATTCCCTGTTCATTCTGATTACTGGAGACACTGGATTCAGGATCAAGACCGGTATAATTGGTAATCGTGAGCAGATTGGTACCTATCACGAAAAAGCGCAGGCCTTCAATTTTGACCTTCTGTGTGACATATTTTGGTAAAGTATAACCAAAGGTGAGCGATTTGAGGCGAAGAAACGAACCGTCTTCCAGCCAGCGACTACCGCCATCCTTATAGTTATTGATATTGATACCATCTGGCCGCGGGGTATCGGTCACATCACCCGGCTGCTGCCATCTGTCCAGGTTACTCGCAAAAATCACCCTTGCCGCGTCCCTTGCCCCTCCGCCTTCACCAAAAAAGCGGTTATGGTTATAAATCTTATTGCCGTAAGAGAAGGAGAAAAAGAGGTTGGCATCGAAGCCTTTATAGGTAAAGCTATTGGTCAGCCCTCCAAAGAATTTAGGCCAGATGTTCCCATAAATTTGCCTGTCTGCCACGGTAATCTTCCCATCATTATTGACATCCTCATAGACCGAATTACCCGTCTGCGGATCTACATATAATTCTTTATACAGCCAGAAGGAGTACAAAGGCGAGCCTTGCTGCTGCAGGATGAGATCACGGCTTCCATATTTTAACGGCGTACTGAGCTTTTCGATATTATTCTTGTTTTGCGCCACATTGAAGGAAGTGCTCCAGCTGAAATCGTCCGTTTTTATGTTTACGGAGCTGATATTGAACTCAAAACCCTTATTGCTGATTTCCGCAGCGTTGCTGGTATAGGTACCAAAACCGGTAGTGGCCGGAAGTGCAACCTGCAGCAGGCCATTGTCTGTATATTTTCGGTAATAATTGAATTCGATACCTATACGGTCGTCGAACAGTGACAAGTCTGTACCTATATTAAACTGTTTGGTACGCTCCCATTTCAGGTCAGGATTGGCCAGTTGCTGTGGCGCAATACCGGGATTATCCTGATAAGAACTTCCGCCGTTCCATAGTCCTAATGTGGCAAAGTCGCCCAGGCCATTCTGGTTCCCAGTGATTCCATAACTGGTACGGATTTTAAAATCGCTGATAAAAGCCACATCCTTCAAAAAGTTCTCTTTCTTTAACCGCCATGCAGCACCCGCAGAAGGAAAATAGCCCCATCGGTTATTGTCGCCAAAACGCGACGAACCATCTGCCCTGATAATTAAATCAAATAGGTATTTTCCATCAAAGCTGTAATCTGCTTTGGAAAAGAAGGAAGCCAACGTATTTTTTGACCATCCCTGGCTACTGGTTGTTGTAGATGCGGAAGAGATTTGCTTGAATGAATTATTCGCAAAACCTCTCCCTGTGGCACCAGTGAAAGTGGCCACATCACTTTGCAAAGTATTACCGATCAGTAAGCCGAAACCATGTGGTCCGACTGTCTTCCTGTAGGTCAGCGTTTGTTCATTAATCAGTGAGGTAGACTGGCTTATGGTAGAGGTAGCCAGACCATTAGGGCTGCCGGATATCAAAAATGTATTCCAGTATTCTGATTCATTGTAATTGTTATAATCTACTCCGACACTGGAACGGAAACTCAGGTTTGGCGAAAATCTGACCTCCCCGTACAGGTTCCCGATATAACGTAAACTCGTAGAGTTGACATCATAATATTTGAGCAGCAGATCAACGTTATCAAAACCTGCACGACCGACAGAGACACCCAGTTCATTTACAGGTGAAAGGTAGGTTGGCGTATGCAGTGCTGCCTGGAGCAGACCACCCGCAGGACCATCACCTGCCCTGGCCTGATTCCGGTGTGTACGACCGAAAGTATTGCTGACACCGATGGTTAGCTTATCGTTAATCTTCTGATCAAGGTTTACCTTAAAACTGGCACGGTCGAACGTAATGGGACTCAGTATGGATTCCTGTTTGTTATAACCAGCAGCGATGTAATATTTTGTTTCGGCAGAACCGCCCGATAAGGAAAGGTCATAATTCTGAAGACCCGCAGTTTTGAAAACCTGATCCAGCCGGTCGTAAGTCTGCTGCTCTTCCGGCAAACCCCGCCCACCCTCGGCAACAGGACGGAAAGGTCGCGTGGCAAAAGGATTACCTGTATTCACCCAGTTTTCATTCACCAGTGCAGCGTGTTGCGGACCCGTGGTCAGCTCCCATAATTTCTCTGCCTTTGACCAGCCGAAAGAGGTGTTGAAATTGATTTTCGGCTTCTGGTTGAATTTCCCTCTTTTCGTTGTGATCAGGATGACCCCGTTTGCACCACGTGAGCCGTAAAGTGCAGTGGCATCCGCGTCTTTCAGTACTTCCACTGAAGCGATATCTTCCGGATTGATATCCGATATGGGTGAGGTCGCTTTACCTCCGGTACCGATGGTCTGGAGACTGCGGCTGTTCATGAACACGCCATCCAGCACATACAAAGGGCCATTTCCTGCATTGATGGACGTGGCACCACGTACACGGACATTGATCGCTTCGCCGGGAACGCCTGTATTGGAAGAGATTTGTACACCCGCGACTTTACCCTGTAACTGCGCATCGAAACTACCTGCAGGGATAGATTTGGTATCTGCGGGGTCCACCTTAGTAATGGAGCCGATCATATTCTTGCGCTGCTGGGTAACGTAACCTACCACGACAACGTCGTTCAGGTCATTCTGCAGTTCTTTCAGTTCCACGTCAATATAAGCACCATTTGCGATCACTTCCCTTTGCTGATAACCGACAAAACTGATGATCAGGGTGTAGGGAAATTTCTGCCCGGTAACGAAGCTGAATTTACCGTCCGCATCTGCGGATACTTCATGTGTGGTGCCTTTGATATGTACCCTCGCGCCGGGAAGTGGTGTTCTCGCTTTCGCGTCAAGCACCCTCCCGTTGAGTGTAGAATTGATGAGGGGTTTTGTTTGTGCAGCCAATATCATGGGCACAAACAGGTATAAAATGAACAAGCCACTGACCTTCGCTGTCAGTTTTGTTATTCTGAAACTTTGCATACTTTTACAGATGGAATAATTTATGGATGGAAGCAGGTGTCGGGTCCAAGCGAAATCCTGCTTCTTTAATTTAAACCTCAGGGGGATACTTGGTATTCCCCTTGTTTTTTCTTGTTTGTTGTGTGTCTACCGGTTATGAATGGGTCACCTGAACGACTTTTATTGTAAATCTCTCTTTTTATATCCTCCTCTTTATTTGATAATCTATATATAGCAAACTGTTATTGCTTTGATCTATTTATAAATTCTGATGAGCTATTGTTCTATAAGCAGCGGATGTTTTTCTTAGCGCTTCATTATTCATTTTATCCTCCTATCTCCCGAATAATAACCAGGCAATGATCAGTGTGACGATGACATTGAACAGCTGTGCCAGTAGAAAAGCATACAGCGGCTTCTTATTCTCATTTTTAAACAAATCCTTGAAATTGGTTTCCAGTCCGATACTGGTGAATGCCAAAGTAAACCAGGCATTCTGCAGGTTCTTTAAACTATCCTTCACCTGCGCCACCTGAGCATCAGGCAGGAAGAATGAAAACAATACAGATGCAGCTAAAAAAGCAAGCACAAACTTTGGAAACCGCTCCCAGATCACTTTTAACGTTGGTTTCTCCCGGCTTTCATCGCCCGCCTCTGTTTTTTTATACGACCAGTAGATACTGATCGCAAAAGCCGCAATACCGAGCAGCACATTTTGAGAAAACTTGACGATAGTACTGATTTTAAGTGCTTCTTCACCCACCAAACTGCCGGATGCCACTACAGCACCGGTTGTATCGATACTACCACCCAACCATGCGCCAGTTACCTGCTGCGGAAAATTAAAGTAGGCAGCGATATAAGGCATGAAGATCATCATCGGGATCGCAGTGATCAGCACCATAGAGATCACATAAGAAAGCTTTTTAGCATCGCCCTTGATGGCACCTGAAGTGGCAATTGCGGCAGAAACGCCACAGATGGAGACCGCACTGGAGATCATCATGGTTAGCTCATCATCTACTTTGAGCTTTTTACACAGCCAGAAAGCAAAATACCAGACCGAAAGTACCACCACCAGCGCCTGAATGAGTCCGAGGGAACCGGCTTTAAGAATATCCGAAAAGATAACTGTAGTACCCAGCAGGACTAATCCGATTTTAACAAATAATTCGGTCGATAAAGTATCGCGGAACCATTGGGGCAATTTAAAAAAGTTACCGATCACGAGGCCGATCACCAGACTGAAAATCACTGCCTCCAGATTGATAGACTTGATGAATGTATTACCGGCAAGAATGAGTGCAAAAATAGTCAGTAAGTACACCACCGGAAAGCCCAGAATGAAGTTACGTACAGATTTACCGGTGAGCCAGGCCCCTATTGTTCCAATAATTAAGGTGAACAGGAATTGAATGAGCAGTACCTGAAGGTTTTTGCCGTTGAATACCTTAGCACCAAGTTCTGCGCTGCTGCTCCATTTGTAAACCGGAACAGGCACTACGTACAGAAACAGGGCTAATATGATGACTAGTGCACCGAGGATAACAACGGCCCAATCCTCATGGAGTTGGAAAGATTTGTTTTTTGTGGTCATTTTTTAATGTATTGTTATGCTATTTATTCTATTTTTTGAGGTAAATGGGGAATCTTAATATTAAAAATGTCTGCCAGAGCCTGTCGCGCACCATGGTATCCACACATGCCATGCACTCCTCCGCCCGGCGGTGTGGATGAAGAACAGATATAAAGCCCTTTGGCTGAGCTGCGGTAAGGCGAAATCCGCAGGGCCGGACGGGTATACAACTGCTTAAGATTGATGATGCCGCCATTGATATCGCCGCCAATATAATTTGGATTATAGGCTTCGATCTGGCGGGTATTCATCACATGTTTATCCAATATCACGTCCTTAAAACCGGGTGCAAACCTTTCCACCTGGTTTTCTATTGCTGCCGTCATATCTTTATAAGAGCCATTGGGTACATGGCAATAAGCCCAGGCCGTATGTTTACCCGCAGGTGCCCGGGAGGCATCAAATACACTGGGCTGCGCAAGCAATACGAATGGTTTCTCAGGATGGATATTGGCGGAAGACAGCTTTTCTCCATGTGCAATTTCCCCGAAAGTATTGCCGATATGGACAGTGCCCGCCTGCCTGGTCTCTTTCGCAGTAAAAGGTATAGGATCAGATAAAGCCCAGTCGACTTTAAAAACACCCATTCCATAGTTATAGTTACGCAATTGGCGCTGATACAGCCATGATAATTTATCGCCCGCGATTTCCAGCAGCTGTTTAGGGGTCACGTCAAGCAATACAGCATGTGCAGTGGGTAATTCATCCAGTGTTTTGACCATAAAGCCGGTCTGGATCTTACCACCCAGGGAAATGAAATATGTACTTAAAGCAGCTGCTACCGATGATGAACCACCTTTTGGAATGGGCCATCCATGAACATGTCCGACAGCAGACAGCACCATTCCTATCGCGCTGGTCGTCAGATTGCTGAGGGGTTGTATCGCATGGGCAGTCATCCCTGCCCATAAACCTTTTGCTTTTTTGGTACTGAATTTCCTGGAGATAGTTTCGGCCGACCGCAGTGCTTGGAATCCGAACCGGGCCATTAGTAGAGGATGGGACGGAAACGTAAACGGAGACAGGATGTCTGCCACCAGCTTGTCCCAGTTTTCCGTCAGCGGGCCAACCAGGTCCAGGTACACCTGTTCGTCGGCGCCTAAAGATTGTGCCGTGAGCGCAAGCGATCTGGATAATATTGCTGCAGAGCCGTCATCAAAAGGATGTGCAGCAGCAAAGCCAGGCTGTATAAATTCCAGTCCCTGTGCAGCGAGCGGCAACGACTGAAAAAACGGAGAGGCTACTGCCATAGGGTGAACAGCTGAGCAGACATCATGTTTAAATCCCGGCAAAGTGAGTTCGGCAGTTCTTAAACCACCGCCAATCTCCTCTTTTCCCTCGATCAGTAACACGCGCAAACCTGCCTGCTGCATCGTGATCGCTGCTGCTAGTCCGTTCGGTCCTGATCCTACAATCACCGCATCAAATTCTTTCTGTCCTGTTCCCATTTAATATTTTCCTGCGCTCAATTTACCCGGTTTCAACGCATATTTTTTATCCAGGCGGTGGAGCAAAACATATACCGAGTCTTTATGCTCATCTATTCCCCTGAGCACCACTTCCCTACCGTCTGTTGTACTGTAGTTTAACACCATTGTATTCCTGTCTGTTTCCTGCGCACGTTCACTCGCGATTCCCTTCCGTCTCCTGCCGGTTAAGCCTTTAGGATCCAGCAGTTCATATTCCTGCTGCGCTGATAAAAAGTTTTTATAGGTACTCTTTTTCTTCTTCGCCGCCGCCCGAGCTCCCTGCGCAAATTCATTTGCGCCCCTGTTTTTATCCTGAAGGTACAATACCTGGTTCACCGTATCCGCTTCATAATAAAACACCCTTCTGCCACCGGCCACTCCAGCCAGTTCGAACGTACGGTTAATATCCCGCATTGGCGAACCTCCGCCGTTGGAAAGGTCCAGCACCACAGGTTTATTCTGCTTAAAACTGAGGGTAGTCCATTTTTCAAAAGTCACATCCTGCCATCTCAAACTATCCTTCGCACTATAAGGTATAGTGACATTGTTGAGCTTAAATTCTTTCACCTGGTAATAACCCCGCAACTTAGCGATACCTTTTGCTGCCGGCTGCTTGTAGGGATCATAAATAAAGTTGTTGAGCTGCACATAGAAAAATACAAAAAGGAACAATATAATCACGCTTGTTTTGAGAAAAATGCGTGTCAGTTGCAGCCATCGTTGCTGAATCTGTATGTTAAAATTAACAGGAATGGTATAACGTTCCCTGATCAGCAGGTTATAAATTTTAGGAATGTCCTTCGCAATCAGGAAAGCAGCAAAGAGCACAAAATAGGAACTGTACACATGTACACCACCATCATAAGCAAAATTCACATACACAATGTCACCCAATGCGCCGAATAAGATAATGGCACCCAGTGTGGCTGTTTTACGAAAAAAGAGTAAAACTCCGGCAGTAAGCTCTACAACACCTGCAAATACCTGATACCAGGGTACAATACTGATCGAAAGCCAGTAGATTTTCTGTGCAGTCAGGTCGCCAAAGTTAGTGTTGAGAATCCCCGTCGACGGATATGGCATTTGTACCGGCAATACTTTTGTAAAGGCAAAGCCAATGATCCCGATAGCGGCCCGGTACCTGATGATCACCGTTAACCAGTAATACAATACATTATATTCGTTCCTCTTTTTATCGGCCAGCGACCAGATCGTTCCTCCTAAAATAGCCACAACAAGGAGAATCAGCCAGTCGGCATAACCATAATAACCCGCCCCCCGGGTTAGTGAAGGCTGAAAACGTGCAATATCATATAAATCCCTGTAATGCAGACTTGTCCAGTCGAAGGTAAATACCTGTGTATACCAATCCGGACTTTCGGGGATCGACATCAGGATAAAAAATATAAAAGAGATACGGAACAATACCTTTTGATAAGGCTTCCAGATCAAAGGTGGTTGGCTGTACGCATCAACCATTAGGTGTGTGGCAGACATCTGATAAAAAATTAAAGTTTCAAACTACCTCTACGCCCCTTTTCTGAAGCCTTGAGTAAATATTTCTTATTGTTCTTCTGGAGAATCGCTTCCACCGCTTTACCATTCACCTTCCCTTTAAGTACCACTGTTGAGTCTGACTGAAAGGCATAAGACAGCTGTCCGGCGCTTTTGCCGGAATGGGTCAGGTCTGTTAAAATCAGCAAATGCTGAGTTGTATCCGCCTGATAGCTGTAATAGTGGCGGCCTGTGGTGGCGGTCGACTCAAAATCATCTCCTCCATCCTGCGCAGGAATTCCCTCCCTGTTATAATTTACTGGCAAATAATAGTTATTGATCTTAATACTTAGTGTAGCCCATTTTTCGAAAACCACATCCTGCCAGCGCGCAGTGTCTATCAATGAAGCAGGTAAAACATGTCCATCCACACTAAAACTATTAACCGTATACAATCCAGCCAGTCCTTTCAGTCCGGGCGCTGTGCTAAAATGATAGTTGCCCCTTACAGCTGAACGGTAAACACCAATGCCATAAAAAACTACAAAAAGCATTACCACGATAGCTTTCACAAGCAAACGCAGTTTTTTCGCCCTGTCGCTCCACTGAATGGGAACGATTACCGGTGCAACTGGTTTAGCCAAGATGAGCAGGTTGATAATTTGCTCTGCATAATACGCAACAATAAACAAAGCCAGTATCACCAGGTAAAAACTATACACCACGTCTCCACCCTCATACGCAAGATTTGACATAAAAACATTCCCTGTAAAGAAGACGATAATAATTGCACCAACAGGAGCAGTTTTTCTATATAACAGGAACAGACCTGCCAGTAATTCTACCGCCCCCAGGAAAGACTGATAACCCGGAACAATACCCAGACTCAGTGAAAAAAGTTTCCAACTCGTAAAATCACCATAAGGTGTATTTAAACTGCTCAGTGAAGGATAAGGAGCCTGCAGCGCGAACAGTTTCAGGAATCCGTAAGCAATCACTGCAACCGCCAGGCGATACCGGACTAAAACAAGTAAATAATAATAGAGTCTTCCGTAATTAGCCCGCTTTTTATCCCTCAGCGACCAGAATAAGCCGCCCACCAGCGCCAGTAAAAAGATCAAACCCCAGTCCGCAAAGCCGGCCTGCCCCCAATCCTGCGCAGCATAATCCGAACTGGTAAATTGTGGTGTATACTTAGCAATATTAAAAATATCCCTGAAGCTCAGGCGGAGCCAGTCGAGTTCCGCAAGATGCCGGTAATATTTCCAGTCCAGCGGCACCGCCTGTAAAAAGAAGTAGATGAAACTTATCCTGAACAGTACTTTCTGCCATCCGCTCCATTCAGCACCTGTACGATCAGGCTGATCTATTGTTGCCATTTCAATATTGATTAATTTGATAACCTGCTATAATTCCTGTTGTAATTTCTCTCGTTGATATGATCTGTTTGATGGCATGCGGATAAAAATCAGGACATACCACTGCACTCCGCTATTTCAGCGCCAGACCATAAACAGAAAAATGATTAAATGATACCTATCTAACGATACCTATGCCGAAGAACATCAGCAACAACAAAAAGAACAACAACAGTACATAGATCTGTGTTGAAAGAGCGTAACATTAAGCTTAAGTAATTGTGCTTCCATAATCGTTCAGAGGGTAATGATTACAATTTGATCTAACGGTACATCCCGCTAAACCGTGGTTCTGGAACCAAATATAGAAGAATAATTAAGAACATACAATTAATTCTACTAAATAAGTAGTATTAATATGAAATACGTATAAAATGTCTTGTAAGCCGGGTATTCAGCGTTGAAATCGCCTGATGATTCTGCTGATGATTATCCTTATGCAGCCTGGAATAATGGCCTCCTTATAACAAGGTCATACCCTATACAGGATAACACATAAATTTGCAGCATGCTTTACACCCAGCCGGATGCATCATTCCCACAGGTAATTATTTTATTATAATTGTGCCTATATGCCTGGCATTATAAAATCTTGCATTGTACAGGTATGCACTGTACAGGTATGCAATATGCAAAAAAAGGCTGGTGTTAAATTTCGACCTGCAAGATTTTGCCCTTCAGCAAAATGTTGAGACGAAATTTAACACCAGCCTTTTTTATTCTTCTTCAGCACCCTAAGGCAATAAATTATTACCTGTTCTCCTTCAACTGTGCCAACCTGGCTTTCTGTTCTGCAATACGACTTTCCAGTCTGTCGTGCTTCTCTTTGTCATGCAACACCTTATCTACACCGCGATCCATATGATGGTGATGCTGATCCACCCACTCCGTATACTGACGCTCCTGATGTTCATTTTTACCATTAAACTTATTCAGTAAAGACTCCCGTTTAATCTTTAACAGCAACAATTTCTCATTCCATGCGGATTTATCACTGTCATCTGCCCCCAGATATCCGGTTTCCGCATCAACAATTTCCGCATTTACCTGATCCAGTTCTGACTGTGCGTGAACAAATACATCATCATTAATCGGCATCCTGTATATATCTGTGGTAAACGGCTGCAGCGCAGTATCTACAGGTGTTTCCCAATCTTCCCAGACATGCGCTATTAAAACAGATCCGCCAGCAGGTATATTCTCAGAAACCTTATCCAGATAATCTGAAACCCCTTCAGCCCTCACGGTATCTCCTGCAGCACCAGCAACCATTCCGGCCCCGATACCGACCAGGAAACCCAGTGGTCCGGCCAGCAAACCGATCAGTCCACCAATAATACCACCTCCTATTGCACTGTAACCTTCTGCTGTATCCTTCGCGGAGCGAATAGCTACACTTCCGTTCTCATCTTTGCTTAAAACATATGTTTCACCCAGAGAGATATCCTGACCGGCCGCTAATTCCTGAATTGCCTTTAACCCTTTAAATGCATCTGTTTCATTGAGAAACAAAGCCTGAATCATTTTTTCCATTGTATATAAATGTTAAATAACATCCATATAAGCAGAAAAAGGATGTCTTTGTTTGCGATATCTATACATTTCGCGGGTAATCATTTGAATTTTAGCCCTGTAAAAATATGCGTTCGTCCTCCTAATCCTATACGTTCGTGTAATGAAAGTACCCGTTCGTGTAAAATATTTTTTTATTGAAATCCCTTACTATAACTTTAATACTACGAGCCAATAGCTTTATTATGATGAGATACTTAGCCATAAACATTAACAGCAAATTAGACCAGGAATGGTTTTACAGATGTCATTCAGTATTGGAATGCTACAATTATTTCGACAGATTAGGTCCGGGACACGGTCCGAGAGCCGCTATCTTTGACATCGTCATGAATAACTTTTTATGGGTTGCCGAAGCACAGCTGGATAACATGGTGCAACTTAACGCCATTGTTTTTGGGGCGATCAGGGACTCCAAAGTAAGAAATTAGGGTGTAGTAACTCCTAGCCAAGCGGACAGTTTTTACACCGCTTACCCCTTTTGTACTTTTCACAGCAAGTCTTTTTCTTTTTAGACTTCTCGTCGTGTTTCGACTTCTTCTTATCCCCCGATTTATTACCCACGCTCTTATTTTTTTATTTAGTGATCGTCAGATCACTAATTGTATCTGCTTAAACCATTTATCATGGATGTTTTGGTACGTTCCATTCGTCATCAGCAGTTCAAGTTTAGCATTAATTTCATTCTTCAGTTCTACATCACCCTTTTTCATCGCAATGGCATATTGAGATTCCGTTTCCGGCATAAACATGCCGATATGGAGTGAGGGATGTTTTTTCAGGAAACCTCCCGCAATTGGCGAATCATCTATCAGTACATCTATCCTGCCCGCCAGTAATTTCTGATATAATTCATTATTTGTTTCAGCATGAACGGTTACATTTCCGGGAAATTGTGCCATCACATATTTTTCCGCTTCAGTAGCTGTCCTGATTCCTATTTTTTTGCCCTTAAAGCTTTTGAGATCCGTTAAAATGTCTCCTTTTTTAATGACCGCACAGAGTTGGAATGCCAGGTAAGGTTTACTGAATTCTAAAATCATCTGGCGCGATGAGGTCATGGTAACTGCGGAACAGATCATATCAAGCTCTCCTTTATACAGCTTTTCAAGAATATCTGCCCATAATGAAACTTCATAATGTAATTCAAGATCCAGCAATTCCGCTAATTCTTTGATCAGATCTACCTCGAACCCTTCAAATAAATCAGAATTGTAATCGCTGTGCATAGGAAAAGGAGCGGCAGAATCTAATCCTATTTTTAGTGTATGTTTCATTTATTAAAATTTACCATGTTTTTATCTCATATCCGGGAAGAACCATTTAAAAATCATCCAACCACGATTTTTAAGCTTAATTTAAGGAATGATTTTCACAATTGCGGCAAGATATAGATTTAAGATGACGATTAAAGTCAAAATTTAATTACACAGTTATCATATAGTTGATTAACAGGCAGAAAATCGACGCGATCAGGGTACTCAGGAAATTCACAGCATCATTACCCAGATACCGCTTTCGCTCAAGGAGCGCACCTAATAGGGAATCCGCAAAATTTCCAACCACCGCAGCGAGCACAATAATCATGAAATTGCTGATATCCCAGCCGAAACCTACACTGTAGATGATGGCAATGACCGTTGCACCCGCAATGCCCAGCGTGGTACCCTCCAGGCTAATGGCACCATCAAGGCCCCGCGACTCTTTTCTCCAGGTGATACAGTTGTAAAATGATTTCCCGTATAACATACCCAATTCTGAGGACAAGGTATCTGCCGTTGCAGCAGCGATACTGGCTGCCAGCATTAACTGGAAAAGAGTTGACTGTGCGGGAAACAGGAATGCCAGCAAAGCCAGCAGCGTTGCCATTCCGGCGTTTGCGATTACCTGTGCCGGAGATCGTTTTTCGCTCTCCTCTTTCCGTTCAAAACCTTGTTTAGCTGCTCTGCCCATACTCGTGGCCAGGGTGCCCATCGTAAAAAAGGCGGTGAGCATCAATAATCCCGTATAACCGCTGCCCGCGTAAATGATAAGTCCGCAGCAGGCACCAGTAAGCGCAGCAGCGGGCGTTAATTTCTGTTTCCAGATACTGAAAATTACACCAAGCCCGATTAAAAAGAATCCAGGATATAAAGACGGGTTGAAAAGCATGTTCCAAAGTTACAGGATTGTAAAGTATTTTTGTAGTTTTATCGCTCAATATGCGCTTATTTTGAGACTACAGCATTACGTAACAATAGCACTGACAGGTTTTTGTAAACTAATTTTCTTATTCCTGCTGTTGCTGAATACTCATGCTGCCCGGGGACAGACAGATGTAGCTGATGTTTTTAACACGGTGATGAAGAAAAAACATGCTTCAGCTACAACGGTAAAGAATGTGGGTAGTCTGGTGTTATTGCCCACTATAGGCTATACGCCAAGTACGGGCTTTCAGTTTGGTGCCGACGTATCCGGGACCCGGTATTTCGGAAATCCCGAAACGACTACCCTGTCTGTTTTCGACACTTATGGGGCACTCTCTACCGGTGGGATGGCGATCCTGCAAATCAAACACAACATTTATTCTGCCGCTAACAGATGGAACTTACAGGGAAACTGGAATCTGGGAAAAACAGTCATGCTGGATCACGGGATCGGCACAACGGGTACTGACCAGGGACTTTTCACTTTACGCTACAGATTTCTGAACCTGAATGAGAATGCCTATAAGGAGCTGTTTGCTCATTTTTATGCGGGTGTGGGTATCTCTTTCAATTATTATACAAAAATCGATAATCAGCTGCAGGATAGCGCTCATCCTGAAAGCTTCAATGCGGCCTACAGTCTGAAGAATGGTTATTCATCAGACAGCTATTTTGCCAATGGGATGGTGCTCAACTTTCAATACAATACGCGCGACCAGCCCTATCGTCCTTATAAGGGAATCTACATGAACGTGCTGCTCCGTACAAACCGGACCTGGATGGGTAGTGAAAAGAACGCCCTGCAGCTGAGGACGGAACTGCGGAAATACTGGAGCCTTTCAGCTAAACATCCGGAGCACGTGATTGCCTACTGGTTGTGGGGATCTTATCTCCTGAACGGATCTATTCCTTATCTGGAATTGCCCGGTACTGGAAGTGATAACGATCAGCGTACGGGCCGCGGTTACACCATAGGCCGTTTCAAAGGGCCTTCCTTTATGATCAACGAGGTTGAATACCGTTATCCGCTTACGCGCAACAAATTACTCAGCGGCGTCGCATTTTTCAATGCAGAAACAGCCAGCGATCAGTCCGGCACAAAACTCTTTCAACACCTGGAGCCCGGAATGGGCGCAGGTTTAAGAATACTCTTCAACAAACGCACACGTACTAACCTCTGCCTGGATTACGGATTTGGTAATTACCATTCTAAAGGCGTATTTGTGGGACTGAACGAAGTTTTCTAGAATTCAAACTGTACTTTTGCCCTCAAACCCCATTTGGAAACATCAGGATTTTCCAGGTAATTGAAGCGTCTGACCACATCAAAACGTAAAACCTTAAAAATATTTCCTACACCTGCACTGGCTTCCATATATGGTTTTTTACCCAGTGAATAGGTAATCGGCACACCGTTTTCATTTACCGGGAACTGTAACAATTCAGGATTTTTATAAGGGTTGTTCTCGTCTCTTAAACCGCCATAAAGACCTTTAACAGTAAGGTACTCTCTCCATTTTAATTTCCTGAACAAGGGAATCCTGTTAAAGATCAGGCCGTTGAAGTTATGGTCTATATTCAAACTCACATAATGATCACTCACAAACTCCTGGAAGTTCATCATGTTATAAGCATACACCTGGTAAGCATAAGTCAGATTCGCCGGATGGATAGTCAGCAAAGGGAAAGGCACTTTTCCGGATACATATCCGCCTTCTACCCTTACATCCGAACGGCCAAGCTGTGATAAGTAAAAACGTTTATCGATTGTCCCTACCAGGTTATGGAAGTTATATTCACCCCCAAAAAAGCCTTTGAAACCTCTGCTGTAGTTTAATTCAAATACGGGATACTTTTCCACCAGTCGTTCACGAAACCGCTTGCCCTGGTAAAACCGCTCCTTTGGTGCGAAACGCAATTCGAGATTTAATTCTGAGCTGGTAATCTGCTCTATCCCATTTTCCTGGCCATTCACCAGATTGGAATAAGTCAACACCCCGGCTGGTCGCTGTGTCCACTTTCTGAACCCTACGTTAAAAGAGAAGTGACTGGCATATTCCTGCATGTATTCGACCTTGTAAAAGTCATTGTACAAAAACCTGTTGTTCTGGCCACGCGTGAATGAAGAAACGAAATTATCTTCCGGCACCAATGTTTTGGACTGGTCGCCGGGCTCATCTATATCACGCTGTACAGTGGCACGGACAAAACTTTGCGGAAAGGTATAGATAGATTTATTGTTGAAAGCGTATGCGCCACTGAATAAACCTTTCCATTTCTCGTCCTTAAATCCGTAGGCACCATAACCTTCTAAATAAAAACGCGTACTGAAATCTGTTGTGGTACGGCCGCCGAGTCGCATCCTGAAACCTTCTACTTTGTTAAAACTATAAAAACTGTAAAAAGGGCCAACCTCTACCGGTCCGAATTTTTTATAACCGATGAATAATATGGAGACGACGTCCATCATTCGCTTGAATGATTTCATTTGTCCGAGACTATCGATATTGCCATAAATCTTTAGCTTTGCATTAGCAGCGGTGTCAAGCCGGTTTGCTGCCCAGAACTGGTCGGAACGTTTTTCGGCATCCGGAGCAATCACAAGCGCTTCACCTTTATACAAAGTATCTGGCTGCGGCACATTGGTCTGATAATCTTTGATGACCACCGATCTTTCGCCGACAAATCCCCTGCCCTTTTCGGCACCCAAACCAAAGTCCATCAGCAGATGACTTTTATTCAAATGATACTTTTTAGAAGAGTCCTGCTCAAAGTTTAATTTTACTTCCAGTGCCCTGATAAAGTTCATATTTACATTTTTACCAATCTTCAGGAAAGCATCCTGTACGGCATAATTCCCATCCATCGTGATGTAAATCTTTCCTTCAAATAAGAGTGCGTTTTCATTCCTGGGAATAAAAGAAAGTTCTATCAGCTGCGGTGAATGCGTCTTGATGGTGTCTGTAATAAAGAATTTATAAAATGCAGGTGCGCCGTCAGCAATGGGACTCAGGAACTGGCTGTTGGTAAAGACGATATTGTTTTTGTAGATATCGACATCAGCATACATCCTTTCAAAGTAATTGCCCAGTGCATTATTGTCCACCAGGTTGGCATCGAAATTCACATGTTTATCCGCCAGCATGATGACTTTTGTCTTCTCCGGATTTTTCCGGTAATAATTCTGTGAGAGTCGTTCCCGCAGGTATACAGGCAAAATGGTTTTACCGCCAATCTGTGTAGAATCCTGCTCATCGAAAAGGAACTGGTATTTACGAAAGAGCTTTTTGTTCTTGAATTTATCCGAGAGGTTACTGAGGGAAAATTGCATCCAGTCATACTGCTGATATTGTACAGCAAGATCGCTTTGCATCCTGTTCATCGGTTTATGCGCAATCACTTTATGAATCAGCTCCACCGCGGGATTATCTTTATTTTTGTAACGTGCTTTTTTAGCCGAGCTGATACTCACCTCATGGAGACTTTGTGCCTCTTCCTGTAGTTTGATATTCAGTACCTGCGTTTTCCCGGGCATCACAGGAAGAACGAGCGATTTGTATCCCACGTAATTGACCAGAACCTGGTTATAGGGAGCAGCGCTGCTCAGTTTATATTTACCTTCCGCATCGGTTTTAGCCGCAATCTTTGATCCTTTAAACGAAACGGTAACATATGGTAGTGTACTTTTATCTTTAGCATCTGTCACTGTCCCTGAAACTACCGTATTCTGGGCTGCAACTTTGGTAGAAAAGATAAATAATAATGCAGCTAATGAGTAAAAAGACTTCTTTTGAATATCAATCATAATGGAAAACGCCTAACCCTAAGTCTTTTTAAATTGTAATGTGCGACAACAACGCTAATTAAACAAAATAATTACACATTTTGTTGTTAATTAACGTTAAAACGTATGAATTAGTTTTTTTCTTGTCGGACCAGCACATTTTTTTCGCGGAATGACTTCGGAATGGTCAATGTATGGCGCTTGAAAAAAGTATTGAAATTTGCAGGATACTCAAAACCGAGGCTATACCCGATCTCAGCAATATTCCACTCTGTGTGTTTAAGTAATGCAATAGCTTCGTTGGCAATGCGGCTTGAAATATGTTCTGACGTAGTTTTTCCGGTCACTTCTTTGACCGCATGGTTCAGGTGATTCACATGGATTGACAACTTCTCCGCAAAGTCGTTCGCCGTTCGCAATTCCAGTACATGGTCTGCCGAGTAAATGGGAAACTGCCTTTCCAATAATTCAAAAAACAGGGAGGCAATGCGGGAGGAGGCATTTGCCAGTTTCACTTGTGCATCTGCAGGACGGATTTTAATGGCTTCATGGATGAGCAGATTGACATAGTTACGAATCAGGTCATACTTATATATATAGTCGGAATTAATTTCCGTCAGCATTCTTTCGAAAATCTTGCTGATATGCTGCTCCTGTTCCTTGTTGACAAAAAGCACAGGATTGTCCTGGATTTTCGAAAGTATAGATTCGTGGAAAGGCTCTGCACGCTGGCGCATAAAGTTCTCCGTAAACAGGCAGAAATATCCGCTCTGAAATTCGGACGTCGTTTCCCATGAATAGGGTATTGTGGCATTGTTGAATAAAAGCGCTGTGCCATCAACCTCAATCCGTTGGTTCGGATAGTGCAAAACCCCCTTTCCAATGATCAGGGAAATTTTATAGAAATCTCTCCTGTTATAGGGAGAAGGATTGAGTGAACAATAACCGAAACGTTTAAATACATTGAAATGCCCTGTATTGGTCACTCCATTCAGGCTTGGAATAGTTACATCCGGCCTGTTGGTCGAGAACATTTCATAGAATTCTAACAGAGACATGCTTTTTTTCACGCCTTAAAATTGCAAAAATTCTAAGACGTGTTTTATTTTTTATTGTAATATTATGGTTTGATTACCATTCCCGGGTGAATTTCCTCGTTTGCTTCGGTTACAAGCAGGTCTCCTTCTTTTAAATCGCCGAATATTTCGATTTTATCCCCGTTTTCTCTTCCCTTTTTCACTGTAACCTTCGCAGCTTTGTTATTTTCTGACCTGATGACATAGATTCCTTCGGCACTTTCTACAATGGCGGACTTCGGAACGATAAATGTACTGGCATTTGCAGGTAGTGGAACAGCTACCTCAGCAATCATCCCCGGTAAAAGCTGTTTTGTCAGGTTGGGTACATCCATTTCTACCCTTTCGGCGCGTAAACGTGCATCCAGTGCACCGGATAAACGCTTCACCTTAGCAGTAAACAGTGCTGATGGTTTTGATTTGACGGTGAAGGTAATGGCATCTCCTGCTTTAAGGTATCCTGTATATAATTCTGGGATGGAAATGGCCAGTCGCAAGTGTTTCTGCTCCTGCAAGGTAAACAGCGGCAATTCAGAACCTTTACCTGTGGGACCTACAAATGCGCCTAAATTCACATTCCTGGCCGAAATTATCCCATTAAAAGGTGCACGGATTTCCAGATAGTTCCGGATACTGCCCACTTCTTTATACGATGCCCGCGCTGCACTCAGCTGTGCCTGATCTGAGTTCCTTTTTGCGATAGCCTGATCCAGATCGTTTTTAGAAATGGTACCAGGAGTTTTGCTGGTCTCAAATAAACGATCATAATTGGCTTTACTCGCCGTATAAACAGCCTCCTGTGATTTCAAACGTGATTCCGCCGCAGCCAGCTGGGAAGTCAGCTCCGGAGCCTCCAGCGTCATCAGCAGCTGACCTTTTTTTACTTCTGTACCAATATCTGCGTTCAGCGATTTCACAAAGCTGCTCACTTTCGCATACAAATCTACCTGCTGATAAGCAATGAGCTCACCCGGCATTTGCAGTGCGGTAGCCATTTTCTGGCTCTGGAGTGTAAAGGTTTTTATTTCGGGTGTTTTTTCTACAGCGGCAGTTTCTTTTTTCTCGTCGTGACCACAGCTGCTCATGAATATAACTGCTGTACTGAGGGATATGATGGCTGCGCTTCGGAATACTATTGTCTTCATCTTGTGATATGTGCTTAAAATCTTATTTATGTGCTGATAAACCGTTTATAAAATGGGTACTCTCTTCATCTTCAGGATCTAATGAAGGTGAGCTGGTTCCTACATTCCCCTGAATCCATGCGAATACCAGTGGTAATATAATCAATACGGCGAAAGTTGAAAAGATGAGTCCGCCGATAACCGCCCGACCCAGCGGTGATACCTGGTCGCCCCCCTCTCCATGGCCGATAGCCATAGGGAGCATACCCATGACCATCGCCACACTGGTCATGATAATCGGTCGTAATCTCAATCCTGCAGCTTCCCTGGCCGACTCCAACGCATTGCCATTCACTTTCCGGAGTTCTTCTGCATTGGTGATGAGCAACACCGCATTCGCAATGGAAACGCCGACTGACATGATAATCCCCATGTAAGACTGGAGATTAAGCGTAGATCCTGTTAAGGTGAGCAGAATTAAAGACCCAAGCACTACGGCTGGTACTGTCGCGAGGATTACCAGCGGTACCCTGAACGATTGGAAGTTAGCTGATAACATCAGGAAAATAACCACGATTGCCACCAATAAGCCTGTTTGGAGACTGTCCAGTGTTTCATCTAGCACTTTTCCCAGTCCGATCTGGCTGATCGTTAATCCTCTCGGCAATTCCCCGATAGATTTTATTGCAGCGGCTACATCTTTATTTGCAGCACCCAAGTCTTTTTGATTCAGGTTGGCGGTAACAGAAAGATAAGGCATCGCACCTACGTTATCATTTTCGCCGTAGGTAGTATCGGGTGTAATCGTAGCCACATCACTGAGTGTGGGCCTGCTGTTATTTCTTGAGACCGGTATTTCTCCCATATCAGCGATGCTGGACATCTGGTTGAATGGCACTTGTACCTGTACACTGTAAGAAAGACCGATTTTCTCATCTACCCAGTTATTTTTATCTGTATAACGGGAGGAAGATGTGGAAGCAATCAGTGAACGGGAGATGTCATTAAGATCTACCCCCATTTGTGCCGCCTTGATACGGTCGATATTAATGTTTAAGGATGGATACTTGATCGGCTGTGCGAGTTGTACGTCACGCATATAGTTGACCTCCTTCAGCTTTGCCACTATCCTGGCTGCGTATTCTTCGTTCAGCTTTTTGTTTTTTCCGGCAATGCGGACTTCAACAGGTGTCGGCGATCCCTGGCTGAGAACCTTGTCTGTCAGCTCAATTGGTTCGAATGACAGTTTCACTTCGGGCATTATTTTCCTGATATGCGCCCGCAATTCATCTTTGAACTCATCCATATTGGCATGGTAATCTTTCAGCGATACCTGGAATACGGCTTCATGCGGACCGCCCATAAATAAATAGATCGGGTTCACGGAGAACAGGGCGGGATGCTGACCGACGTAAACGGAAGAGATACCCACATGCTCCGGCCCTACCATTTTTTTCAGTTCGGCGAGTACCATATTCGCTTTTTCTTCAGTTCGCTCGAGCCTGGTTCCATCGGGTAACCTTAAACGCAGCTGAAACTGGCTGGAATTTACTTTAGGCAGTACATCACGACCGATATTGAGCAGTAATAAAGCCGCAGCTCCGATAATCACCACAACGTATATTATCACTGCCAGCTTGCGGAAGACAAACAGACGGTCCAGCATTTTCATAAACCCTGTTCTGAATCTGTCAAATAGGGTAATCTTACCATCGTTATTAAAATCGTTGCGCTCTACCAGGATCTTTTTCTGGTTTAATGTCGCCTGCTCAGATTCCAGCGTCAGTCCCGTCTGGTTGAAAGCATCTTCATCATCTGTGATTGAGGCATCCGTCTTCACATGTTTTGCAGGATGAGCAACCATTAGCCAGTTGGCCAGCACAGGTACAAAAGTCTGCGATAACAGGAAAGACACAATCATGGAGAAACCTATGGCCAGTGCCAATGGAAGGAACAAGGCTCCCGGAATACCCGTCATCGTAAATGCCGGAGCAAACACCGCAAGGATACACAGCAGGATGAGGAGTTTAGGGAAAGCGATTTCCTTACAGGCATCCCAGATGGCGAGCGCCTTGGGTTTACCCATGTCGAAATGCTGGTGAATGTTCTCTATCGTTACGGTCGACTCATCCACGAGGATACCAATGGCAAGCGCCAATCCGCTGAGTGACATAATGTTGATGGTCTGCCCGAATAATTTCAGGAAGAGTACACCTGCGATGATGGACGTAGGAATTGTTAAGATCACAATAAAAGCCGCTCTTTTATCCCCTAAGAATAACAAGACCATTAATCCGGTCAGGATTGCACCGATGGCTCCTTCACTGATCAGACTTTTTACGGCATTGATCACGTAGACAGACTGGTCAAATTCGTAGGATAGTTTTACATCTTCCGGAAGAGAGTTTTGTATGATAGGCAGGTTCTCTTTCAATTTTTTGACTACTTCCCAGGTGGAAGCATCTCCCGATTTCGCAATACTCAGGTAAACAGACCTTTTTCCATTGATCAGCGCATAACCGGCAGTCGCATCTGCACCGTCTTTTACCGTAGCCACATCACGAAGATATAAATTCTGCACACTTCCTTTAAACAGAGGGATATTCTCGAAATCTTTAACTTTCTGAATGGTGTAGTTGGTTGGTGTGAGGTAGTTTTTATCACCGATACGCACATTTCCCGGAGGCGCCGTCTGGTTATTTACTTTGATGGCTTCCACAATCTGGTCGACCGTAAGGTTATGCGAACGCATCAGTCCAGGATCCACGTTAATTTCTATTGTCCTCGGACTTCCACCGAAAGGTGCCGGCGCAAGCAATCCGGGAATTGCCGTGAAGGAGGAACGCACATAAGTATTTGCCAAATCCTGCAGTTCATTATTTGTACGGATGGGGCTGCTCAGCACCAGTTGGCCGACAGGCAATGAAGAAGCATCAAAACGGATCACAAAAGGCGGCTGAGATCCCGGCGGGAAGATTGCCTGCGCACGATTGGACAGGGCACTCAGCTCTGACGCGGCTTGAGCCATATTCGTCCCCTCATAATAAGTGAGCTTCATTAACATCAGTCCCTGCGTATTCTTTGTTTCTATGCTTTTAATACCATTGGCAAAAAGCAGGATATTGATATAGTTTTTAGCAAAATACGATTCCATTTGTGTTGGCGTATAACCACCAAATGGGTGTGCAATGTAGATTACCGGAAGATTCATCTGCGGAAGGATATCGACTTTGATGGTTCTCATCGAGCTGATGCCGAAAAACAGCAGGCCCGCAACGAACACCATTATGGATATGGGCTTGCGGAGTGCGAAACGTATTAAATTCATGGATGGGCGGCTTAAAATTCGTTAATAAAAATGTTGTAATCTCCTGTTGCTGCTGCTTTGAGCAATAAGGCCTGCCATACGTTGGTATAGGCAATATCCCGATCAGTTTCTGCCCTGTTGAGCGCATACAGTGCCTGGGTAAGATCAACAATAGTAGTTAACCCATTTTTGTACAGCGTACTTTTCTGGAGATAAGCCTGACTGGCAGCTTTTACCTGCACAGGCGCCTCATTGTAATTGTCCATCGCGTTCCTGATTTTACTTTCTGCAAGTGCGAGCTGTGCATGCAGCTGCTGATCTACCTGCTCATATTCATTTTGCAGACCAGCAGAGGTATAACGCTGGGCACGTACCTGCGGAGCATTTCTCAAAATAGTAGTCAGGTTCCAGGTTAAGCCAACACCAACCAGGTAATTGCCGCGTGTGGGGTTGATACCATCGCTATAATTATGCGTAAAAGCATTCTGATTATTAATATATTCTGAACTGAAACCAGAGCCTCTGCCCTGCATTACCCCAATCAGTGACAAGGTAGGATATGCCAGTTTTTTATAATAGTTCATCTGCTGGTTGCTGACATCTACCCTCTTCTTGTAAAACTGCAACAGCGGGTGTGTACTTAAATTGGCAGCGGTATCGTTGATCAGTACCGATTGCGGAACGTGGTTGATCGATGCGGTATCGACGGTAAAGCTGGTAGCGCTTACGCCCATTAAAATGCCGAGTTTATTGGCCTGCTCCTGCTGGAGATCAATGGCTTTTGTTAATGCTATCTTTGCACTGGAGACTTCTGCATTCGCCAAAGAAGAATCGACACCCGCGATCAGTCCGTTTGCAGCACGTATCGCTGCATTATTTTTAAAGATAATGGCCCGTTCCAGGTTTTTTTGCTGCGACCTTGTGAGCCGCTGTGCCGCAAGCAGGTTAAGATAAGCAGATGATACACGGATTTCATGCTGGAAAATTTCCTGTCCCAGATCATTCTCATCCCTTTTCAGCACCGCTTTTGACACATTGATCCGCTCACGGATTCTGCCGAATGTATAAAAATCCCAGTTGATATTACTGAGATATAAAGCGCCGAATGCAGCATTCCAGTTCTGCTGCGCCAGTGCCGGGCCGGAGGAGGCAGTACTTAATCCGCCGCCTATTGCACCCAATGGACCATTTACACCATTAATAGTACCATAATCCTGTTGTGCAGATAGGGTCAGGTTAGGTAAATATTCACGTTTACTCTGCTTCAGGCTTTCTTTGGATGCATTTACGTAATTACTTTTTGCTTTTAGCGTACCATAGTTGGTCAGGGCAGTATTTACGGCCTCTTTCATATTTAAAGTTTGCGCCGGCAGCGAATGAGAAAAGAAAAAAGAAAAGGCAAGCGTAGAGAAAGATATTTTGGACATCTTCAATCTTGTTAAATTAATTTGTGTGTATGTATCTTAGTGTTTATTGTACACAGCAAATTTATGCGGTAACATGTCTAAGAAAATATTCTTTTCAAATCAATTATTATTAAAATCAAATAATCCACATTAAAATGAGATTAAAGCTAAATCATTTAAGCATTAAAACTGAAAGAACTCTTGGATCGATAATTGTAAGGTATACCATGAATATCTACAAGGATGGTTCAATAAGCATATGAAATTATATCAATATATTTTAATGGCTACCAGTTCAGCAGTAAATAAGTTATTTACTCCGCAATTTTTGAAAACGACCAAATTATTAAGTAAAGAACTACCCGTTTCACAATGGTTCAATGAATTGGGCTGGGTGAATAAAAAAACCAATATTCCCGTACTGATCCCTGTACCAGTTCGTTTTACGGTTTTTGGTAAACGATAGACTGAATAAATTTACCATAATAGTATTGTTCCTGCAGAATCCGGTATCCTTTTTCCATAAAATACCGCTCTGTATGGACCAGTGCTTTTGCTTCCACATCAGACACCTTTCTGAAAAACCAATACATTAATTTAAGCAGATATAACTGCCATTTTCTGCCTGATTTTTCTGCGTAAAAAAAGTCAGTGAACAGCCAGAGCCCATCCCGGTTGAGTTGTGTATGCAGCTGATGAAATACCTGCCCTACTTTTTTTTCCATAAAATTATCAAACAGGAATGCCGTGATCACCACGTCGTACATCCCCTCAATGCTGAATTCTTCTATGGGTGAATGGATAAAGGTGACAGTATGATCGGCTGTATCTCTTTTTTTTGATAGCTCCAGCATCCCGGCTGAAATCTCGACATAAGTAATTGTTAGTCCGGTACGGTGTAATTTGGAAATCTCATCTAAGATCCAACCTGTACCTCCGCCAACAACCAGAATCCTTTGCCCTGCTGACAGATAATGCAGCTGATGAAGCTGTGCTTTTACCTGTGAACGGAAAAAAACCATCCTGCTTAAGGTATCGTAAACGCTGGCTATAGGATCATAATTATTAGGCATATGAACAGGATTAAATAAGCAGCATTCCGCCGATACCACAGAGTGCTTTAACTAAGATCAAACCATCGATCACGATGAGATAATAAAATATATTCTTCCTTTTATTCATGGAATAAGCCACCACTGCCGTCAGCAAAAAGGGAAGAAGATTTAACAAAATCCGCTGTAAAGGGAAGTGATTCAGGGAGAAAAATAACAATAAGGAAAGCATTCCCGTGAACAGTAATGGCAGGAGAACGTAGAATATCGTTTTTTTTAGTCCTATTCTGACGACAAAAGTTTTAAGTTGTCTGTTAGAGTCTATCGCATAATCCTTCATATCAAACATGATGGCATTAACTGTGCAGAACATCCAGTTTTTCACAAATAAAAATCCCCAAAGGGTGGATTCAGGAACGTCAACACCGCTTTCTATCTTCAATATAATAATAGGCAGCAAATTAGCCGTCGTGGCCCATACAAAACCAATAATAAAAGGCTTCAACCAGCCGGTATTCCTTAAGTTGAGGTTAAAGAAGAACACCGGAACGAGTCCATAATACAGTACAGCCATTCCAAGCATGCTGAGGACGATCAGCCAGTATTTTAGCGGAAGATGAAAGATACCCTGATAGTTAGCAATAGTCAGATATAAGACCAGAAGAACCGTGAGGGTACTCAATAACAGCTGACTCCATTTGATGAAGTTTTTATGCGTGGCATACCATTGTGTACGTGGGTTTTGTGCATGGCTATTTGTTGCACCCATATATGCATAGGTATAGTATACGATGGGCGCAACAAATAACAAAGCATAATAGCTGAAAGAATTAAAAGGAATTCTTAGCTGTAAGGTAGACTCTATAGTTAATGCTACAGCGAGCAGGCCTATGAAATAGTTTCCGAAAAATATAAACCTGATGAATTTTAATCCCATTATGCCTGTTGCTGAAGAAAGAAAATATTTATGCTTTCAAATACTTGAGCACAGCAATCATATCCTCTTCACCAAAACCTTTTTCTACCGCTCCGGCCAGGGTTTGGCTCAATGCCCCGCCAACAGGTGTATCCATTCCGTTTGCCGTGGCCAGCCTGATGTCTTTAGCCAGTAATTTAAGTGCAAATGCTGGTTTATAGTTATCGTTGACAATGTTTTCTGTTTTCAATTTGGTCAGACCGCTGCCTACTGCACCAGCATTGATTAAGGGTAGCAGTGCTGATGATTGAATTCCATTTTTCTCCGCAAATACTACCGCTTCAGCCAGTCCCTGGGCAGTGATTCCTAAAAACAGGTTAATCGCCAGTTTAGCCACATTTCCCGCACCATTAGGGCCCAGTAAGGTAGATAGTTTGCCCATGGCATCAAACATAGGTTTTGCCTTTTCATACACGCCTGCTTCTCCCCCGGCAAGGATGATCAGTTGTGCGTCTTCTGCAGGTTTTACACTGCCTGATACAGGCGCATCCAGGTAATCAATACCTTTTTCGCGACAAAGGGCGGCTAATAATTTGGTGGTTTCCGGAGAAACCGTACTCATGTCGATCGCGATGAACTTACGCGATTGTACGGCAGCCAGTAAACCTGTTTCACTTTGATACACTTCTGTGAGCGCCGCATCATCACTCAGCATGGTAAAGATGAAGTCTGAACTCCCTGCAAGTTCCGCAATAGAAGCGGCAATTTCCACCTTTACTTCAGCCTGCAATGCTTTTGATTTTTCCGGATTACGGTTATATACCGTAACCTCAAAACCAGCTTTTACCAGGTTTTTAACCATAGGGTTACCCATGTTTCCCAAACCTATCCACCCTATTTTATTCGTTGTGCTCATATTTATTTTTTAAGTATTTCTTCGATCCTGTCATCAGGAACCAATGCTGTAACGGCAATTATTTTGATATGTTTGAAATCCGGATGGAGTGTGTTGATCACGTAGTTATAACAGCCCGGCATGACCGCTGAGGGGACTTTCAATACGGGCACCCGCATATCATCAAACCATTTATTTCCCGCAGGCTGACAATGGCTGTAGTTGTAGGCGTTTCGCCAGTCGGGATCCAGCGTGTTTTCATCTACAACTTCGATGAGCAGATCATCAGGTATGTCAATGAAAACCGTTTTGAAATCATCATTGAAGCCCACTCCTTGTCGCCTGATCATGCTTTCCAGAAAAGCCAGCGGGATATTTTCTGCACAATATATCACATGTTTCCCTGCCGAGGCCCATCTGCCGTTTACACCAGAAGCCACCAGTGCAGCTGCATAATTTTTGTGTCCGATTCTAAATGCAATCATAGCGCTGACTACATTGCATCGCCATAAGCGATTTTCATTAATTCATCAGCAACAAGGTCTACACCTCCCGGGGTGCTCAACCAATCCATAGGCCGTTCTTTTGAATTCCAGAACGGTTTATTCAGCCAGTAGCTAAACTCGTCTACGGTACCAAATAACCCTACTCCTTTTTTGTATAAACCGATTAGTTTGAGCAGGTGCTCCCCATAAACAGGTTCCAGCAGTTTTTTTTGCTCTTTATAATTGCTGATGGTACGGGAGGAAATATTCAGCAGGTCTGCCAAAGATTTATTAGAAATATTGATCGCTTCCGCAAAATCATAAAACAAACCTGGTTTTAAGCCCTGTCTGGCATATTGAAAGACCTTCATATCATCGCTGACATCTATCGCGTTAAACTTAATATGAAGTGTTTCTGTTCTTTTATCTGAAAGTAATACTGGTTGAATAGCCATATACCTGATTTTAAAACACTAATATACGAATAATTTCAACATCGATATTGAAATTATTCACAAATCTTTTCTGCCCGGAATAAATTATCCGCCGCCTGCAGGATTTTGGCTTTAAGTTTAGGATTATAATCGGGATGATTTTTAATAAACTCCCTTACTATAACTGCCGCTTGCTTGCTCTGATAGGCGCCAAATGTAGTTTGCAACCAGGACTGCGGAAAAAAGATATCACCTGTTACTTGTATTTCTTCCAGTAGACCGAGACTTTTTGCCAGATAACGAACGGACTCCTGCTGTCTTAAAGGATGGTGGAGATAATAAAGGGCTGCCAGTACATTAGATTCCTTTGCACGGTTGGATTGCTGACTAAGGCTGCTGAAAAACTGATCGCGCTCTCGCAGATCAGGTGACACAGCCGGCATTATAAATTCAAAACGTTGTTTACGGTCTGGATTTGTAATACGGCCCTTTTGCAAGATTAAAATACTTTTATCTGCATCATCCCTGACTGCCAGGGAAAGGGCGAGGCTGGTAAAATCATCTTCTGCGAGTTTAATTCCTTCAGGCGCCTTCTGCGTTTTCCAAATGGCATACAAACGATCCCGCGCTGCCTGACTGAGAAAAATATCTTGTAAGCTTTTAAATAACAGCTTCCTGTTGTTAGCGCTTTTTTGCTGTAACATCGCATCCCATAACACCCTTTCCAGTTCAGCAGAAATTGTCTGGCGCTGACCGGAATTGATCAACTGCCAGTATAACGAGCTGATATAACCAGTCAAAAGTTTAACATTCAGTTCCTCCTGCTCCTGGGCCAGTCCGCTGCTGAATAATTTCAGCAGTGCTGCCGGCTTCATCGTTTTTGCGCTGAGTACACGTTCATATAACGAAATATAGGCTGTCGCCCGATGCAAAGGACTTTTCAGCGTGAACAGATGAGCAGGCAATGCCGGATCCACCGGCCATTGTGCATAACCATTCCCTGAGGAATTAAAGAGTACAAATAGTGGTTTGTCTAAACCTTTAGCCTGACCGGCAACTTGTTTATTAGCATGCAGGTCAATCCGGATAACTTTAGCGGAATCAGGGTAAAAGAGGGTAATATCGAAGAACTGTGGCCAGATGCGGCTTTTACCATATTCTGATTGCTGAAGGACAGTGAACTGCGCAATTTTCCCCTGGTGATAACTGATTTGATAATCAATCAGCGGTCTGCCGGTTTCATTTACCCAGACCTTGTTCCATTGCTGAAGATCCGCCTCCGTATAACGGTCAAGGATCTTAATCAGATCAGGCCATGAGGCATTGCTGTTCGCGAATTTACCCAGATATTCGCGTACCCCTGCCTGAAATTTATCCTTGCCCATTAATTGTTCCAGCTGCTGCATCATGACAGGTGCCTTATGGTAAATGATATTACCATATAAAGAACCTGCATCTTTAAGGTTGGCGAGCGACTGACGGATGGGATTGGCACCAGTAGTACGATCCACCGCATAGGCTGCAGGAAAGTGATCTACAAGAAACTTTAAATCATAGGCCTCCTGACTACCGGCTGCGCCTGTACTTTTATCAGCCATGAAATTAGCGAAAACTTCTTTCATCCATACATCAGAAAACCAACTCATGGTGACCAGATCACCGAACCACATGTGAGCGGATTCATGTGCAATGAGATTGTTCCGCGCATTTACCTGATCTTTTGTCGCCCCTCCGTCCAGAAACAGGGTAGCCGCTTTATACTGGATCGTACCCGGGTGTTCCATTCCTCCAAACTGAAAGTCTGGAATAGCAACAAATCCGAATTTCTGGAATGGATACGGTATGCCTGTCCATCGCTCATAATAATTCAGTGAATTGCTGTGTATCGCAAAAATATCTTTTATGCTATGTCTGATTTTAGCCGTATCTGTTTCTCTATATAAAAATTCAGATTTTTTATCGTTGACGAGACCGGTTATCCCCTGAAATTTCCCGGCTGCGAAAGCAAATAAATAGGTGCTTAACAGATCAGAATTTTTAAAGCGGTAAACAGTCGCATTTTTCTCCGCCATTTTATCCATCACATCTGCATTGGCCAGAGCGGACCAGTCGGACGGAATACGGAGACTCAGCAAATAGGTAGCCTTCAGGTCAGGCTGATCAAAACAAGGGAAAACAGTTCTTGCTCGGTCCGGCACAAACAGGGTATATAAATAATCTGCATTTCTGTTTAAGGCGCCCTCTCCTGCTTCGAAAGCTATCCTTACTTCATTTCTTCCTCTTTTTAAAAACTGAGGAGAAAGGATGAGATGTTCTTCTTTATGGACTACGGGGATTTTTACACCATTTACTTCCAGACTTTTTACTTTGGCGGGATTTTCTTTAAAATCGAGTTGCAAAGGCAGTATTGTTGCGCTCAGCTCAAAAGTTAAAATCTCGTTTGCTGAAACTGGCTTATTCCTTTCTGCAGGGATATCAAAATCCAGCGTATAGTTGATCGCCGAAAGTAAGGCTTTCCGGGAAACCGCTAATTTGAGACTAACTCCTTTCTCTACTCCCGGATCAGTATTTATCCGATGTGATGCACAGGAGACCAGAAAAAAAAAAGATAAAAGCATTACTTTTTGCAGATGAACCATGCCGCCAATTTAATGAGATTTCGCTAAAAAATACCATATTTGCTAAAGCATAAATCATAATACAATCCAGAATTGAATTCCACGACATTTAAAAACCAGTTTGCTTCCTATTTTAAAGGCTATACGTGGCTATATCATCTGTTATTCTGGGTAGTGATCAGTATTATACTTTTTTATACGCTGATCAGTAGTGCAAATGCATTAAAATATCCTCTGGAACGCTCAATTTTAGCAGGATCAACCCGGCTGCTGACCGTGTTTTTATTGTCCTACACTTTTTCATTTTTTGTAATGCCTGTCTACCATCAAACAAAGTTCGCTTTCTGGTGGAAGACGGTTTTCCTGATGATCATAGGATATGCGATACAGATTGCAGGATTACAAGTAGTTAACCTGTATTACCCTATTAGCGGTCAGGCGGTGGATATGAGTATCTGGGGAATGACTCAGCGCTATCTTTTTACATATATAGCCTTATTTGGTACTTTTATAGCTTTTTGCTACTTTCTGGATATCTACGAACGGCAAAGGCAGATTCAGTTACTCTCGCAATTCAAAACAGAGAAAATTGCTTTAGAGAGCAGCTTTTTGAAATCGCAGGTAAATCCGCATTTTTTGTTCAATACCCTGAATAATATTTATGCCTTAAGTCTGAAAAAATCAGATCAGACCCCGGTAATCATAGACCGTCTGGAATCCCTGCTCCATTATATGTTATACGAATGTAAGGCTGACACTGTGCTTCTGGCAGATGAATTCACCTTTACCAACAGTTATATTGCACTGGAAAAGCTGCGCCACAGAGAGGATCAGTGTGTCGTGAATGTGAACATTACCGGAGAGGTTAACCACCAGTACATTGCGCCACTATTGCTGATTAATTTCATTGAAAATGCTTTTAAACATGGAACAAAAACAAGTTTCGGCAAGTCATGGATTAATATGGCGGTAAGTGTCAATGCGGAATCGATGCATTTCAATCTCCAGAACAGCAAACCATTACATATATCCAACAATCAGCCGATCTCCGAATATAAGGGAGGAATCGGACTCAAAAACGTGAGAAGAAGACTGGAAATCCTGTATCCTGGTCAACATGAACTGGAGGTAAAAAATATGAAGGACAGATTTGAGGTGGATTTAATGATAGACTTTTAAGCATGAGCACTTTTGTACAACAGGAAATCAACAAGAGAAACCGATGGGTTTATTTTACCAGAGGCCGATGGATTGCTCATGTACTGTACTGGACCTGGGTTTTGTTTTTCGGTACGATATCGCGCTTGGAACAATCAATCACGCCCTCAGTATTGTTGGTCAACTTTTTCCTGGCCAATCTGCATATTGCAGTATTTTTCTACCTGTATTGTCTTTACCTGATCCCCTATTTTTTCAAAAGGAACAAAAACACGCAATTCTGGTTGTTGCTGCTCCTCTTTTTCTTTCTGTTACCGGTTTCAGATACGTTTTTTAATTTAACCCATCTCAATAACTACATGCCGGCAGCGGAGCGTTTACCAACAGATTTCTGGTCTGCTTATCTGAATACAACTTATCTCTACTTAGCTAATTTCATGCTTTTTAGTATGATGCTCTTTTTTATGGAGAAAAATGAAGAAAATGATTTAGTGGTGGAGCTGGAGCAGGAGAAAAAAGAAATAGAACTAGTTAAGCTTGACCTGCTTAAAACAACCATTAGTCCGGATTTTATCATGCGATCTTTATCGCAGTTGAAAAGGGCCGCTGCAGTTCCTGAACCTTATACACCGGAATCAATTATTACATTTTCTGAATTGCTGCGCTACCGTTTATATCGTGGCAAACAGCTGCAAACACCTCTTAATGAAGAAATTGAGGCTTTAAAAATATTTATCAATTTTATTAATTACGATCAGTTACACAATAATCTCCGCGCAGATCTGCAGATCAGCGGTGATCCGGCAGGAAAAGATGTTGCAGCGCTGGCATTGATTAATGTACTGGAACCTTTCTGTAAAGCTGTTCCTGACAAGCCGGCTGACCTAAAACTCAACATACAGATTTTAACAGACACCTTGCTGTTAACGATCGTCTATGATAAAACTGCCACCGAGGCACTGGTATCTGACCTTAAACGGTATGGACAAGATTACATCAATCTGTATGGCAGCACCGTGCTGTTTAACTTTGAAAACTGCGAAGATGCCACCTGTAAGATTGAAATGACTTTGCCTTTACTGTTACATGCTGGTCGCTGAAATTACTTTATCCACAGCCCCTGCCAGATATTATTTTTATCCATAGATCAGATCTGAATTCCTTGCAGCAGCTATTGTTGTTTCTTGCAAAGGAGTGTTAAGGCTTTATCAAATCGCCCTTAAATTAAGGATGCAGCTGATCAGGATAAAGACAGGTGCGGAACATCTTATCAAATCCAAACACCTTCAATTTTTTACCGATCACTACTATTTTAGTTTCCCTGATCTCATCCGGTAACCAGGTTTCGCCAATGGTAATGGCCAGTGACTTACCGACAGTCTGTAATACAATACGGCTTTGGAACTCATGACTGTAAATGATCCCTTTCACACGATATACATTAGCTGATTGTGCAATCAGGAAAACCATCATACGGTGTTCCAGTTCCTGTATATCCATACTTTCTTTATACTTGAGCAAGATAGTTTCAATATCACTGTGTTCATGCCGGTGATGTGATGATGAGGATGCGATAATGGTCCTTGTTTCTTCGGTATGGTCACTTAAGCTGAACACACCTCTTGGTGTAACTACTGGTTTTGGATTGCTGTAAAAATTGGCGAAACGTTCTCTGGCAAACATTTTCCTGATCTGGAAATCCTGCTGCGTACCAATCAGCGTTTCTGCAAAAGGATTGATCGTTTTCAGAATAGCCTGCACTTCTGTGAGGTAGGCAGCACTCACCTGCTCTACTTTATTCAGCAGAATAATATCACTGAAAGCGATTTGCTGAATAGCCTCAGCGCGCTCTTCTAACTGATCTTCAATGAGCTCCGCATCGACAATACAAATTACCCGTTTCAAATGAAAGCCGCGCTTCACCTGTTCGCTCGTCAGAAACGGATGTGCAATATTAGCAGGATCTGCGATACCTGTTGCCTCAATAATCAAATGATCCCAGGAATCCTTTCTCTCCCATAAACTATTCAGCAGGTCATACAAGTTATCATTCAGCGTACAGCATAAACATCCGTTATTAAGCTCCATGATATCGTCTTCACCTTTGATGATCAGGCCCGCATCAATACTCTCCTCACCGATCTCATTTTCAATGATGGCAAATCGGGTGTCTTTTTTTTCCGCAATAATCGCATTTAATATCGTTGTTTTACCTGCCCCTAAAAATCCGGTCAGCAATGTTACTTCTTTGGCCTTCATATATTTTTTGATTTGCGTACACTTATACTCCATATAAATTAGAAAGATTGTTCAGTTCTAACCCTCAGGCAGCCTTCTTCCATTGTAAAATTTCCTTATATATTTTTTTAAAAATTGTACAAATAACGTAGATTGCCCGGCAAATATAAACAAATGCAATACTGTTGCGAATATTTTTGTTACGTTTTGAATATTAATTAACACACAAAATGACTAAACAATTCTTGAAACCATTGGTCCTTGCCTCGGGATTAATGATGGCCGTTAGTTTCGGCCATGCCCAGGACAACCTGGTTAACTCCCTTAAAAACAATCAGTCTGCCAACAGCACAGCCGGATTTAAATTCACAGAGCTGATTAACCTTGAAAACACGCCTGTAAAAAATCAGGGTTCCTCAGGAACTTGCTGGAGTTATTCTACGAACTCTTTCCTGGAATCTGAAATGATCCGTATGGGTAAAGAGCCGGTAGCTTTATCTGAAATATTTTCCGCACGCAATGCTTATGTAGAAAAAGGTAAAAACTATGTGCGTATGCATGGTGCCGTAACTTTGGGTGACGGTGGAGCGCTGCATGATGTGATCAACATGTTCAGACAATACGGAGCAATGCCGCAAATCAACTACACCGGATTAAATTACGGTACAAAAACGAACAAATTCGCTGAAATGAGTGGTCTGACCAGTGGTTTCCTTGAAGCGATCGTTAAAAACCCAAATGGAACACTCACGCCAAACTGGTTAAAAGCATATACCGCTATCCTCGACGCTTACCTGGGTGAAGTGCCAAAAAATTTCGACTACAAAGGTAAAAGCTATACACCACAATCATTTGCTAAAGCTGTAGTGGGTATCAATCCAGACGAATATGTGGAACTTTCCTCCTTTAATGATCACCCTTACTATAGCAAATTTACCCTGTTAGTGCCAGACAACTGGTCATTTGATCAGGTATACAACGTACAGGTAAATGAAATTACCGATATCATCGACAATGCCCTTAAAAAAGGTTACTCTGTAGCATGGGCGACAGACGTGAGTGAAAAATCATTCTCCTATAAAAACGGAGTAGCGTTCGTACCTGCAAAACCATTTGATGAAATGACTCCGCAGGAAACGGCTAACCTCTTCAGTGGTCCCCAGCCGGAAATGGAAATTACCGCAGCAAACCGTCAGCTTGCATTTGATAACTACCAGACAACAGATGACCATGGTATGCACATCGTCGGACTTGCAAAAGACCAAAACGGTAAAGAATACTACATTGTGAAAAATTCATGGGGTGTAACAAACGATTACAAAGGCTACCTGTATGTCACTAAAAACTTCGTAAAATATAAAACAACAGCTTTCCTGTTAAACAAAGGTGGGATCCCATCAGCGATCAGCAAAAAGCTAGGCCTTTAAGCAAAAACTATTAAAATGTAAATTAGGAAGCCGGTAAATCGTATGATTGCCGGCTTTTCTATTTCAAAAAATATCCCTTTTCCGTACACAAATTCCGGCAGCCTCTGCTCTGCTGCCTGGCCAACGACTGAGTTGTAATAGCGAATTGCCTAATCAACCTACACGGTCTCCACCCAATCAGGATACGCATAAAAAAACAAGTCTGCTATTTTTCGACCTTCTATGTTTTGCGTAGCAAAAGATAGGCAGGCGAAAAATAGCAGACTTGTTTTTTTATCAGTAATATCTATTTCAAAATCTTAGTAGGTTTTTTATGCTCGTCAATTGCGACGAAGGAGAACTCTCCACTAACCGCTTTTTCCCTATCCTCAGAATACATTTGCTCCACAAAAATCTCCACTTTCACCTTCATACTGGTCGTTCCGATATGGCTGATACTACCTATCAGCTCTACTATCGTACCTGCCGGAATAGGATGATTAAAATCTATCCTGTCACTACTCACAGTCACCATACGCTGCCTGCTAAATCTCGTTGCTGTAATAAATGCAACCTCGTCCATCAGCATCATTGCTGTGCCTCCAAAAAGGGTGTCATAATGATTGGTCGTATTTGGGAATACGGCTTTAAAAATACGGGTCTCGCACGCTTTGATCTTTTCTTCTACTGTCATTTTACAAATAAGGATATCGTTAAAAAAAACAGGCGGAACATGAGTTGCCCGCCTGTTTTGAGGTTACAAAGATATCTTATTTTTTAAGGATCTGTTCTATATCCTGAAGCTCTTCAGTAGTAAACAGAAGACGGTCCAGGCATTGTAGTGAATCTGTTAATTGTTCTGGTCTGCTCGCACCCACCAGTACCGACGTTACGGTTTCATGACGTAAAACCCATGACAATGCCATTTGCGCGAGTGTCTGACCCCGTTCTACAGCTATTGCATTTAAGGCATTCAGTTGCTGCAATACATGCTCTGTGATCTGATTTTCCTGCAGGGCACCATGCGATTTTGCCGCTCTGGAGTCTGCAGGTACGCCATTTAAGTATTTATTAGTCAGCAGTCCCTGTGCAAGCGGAGAAAAAGGGATACATCCTACCCCCTCCTTACCCAGCAGATCCAGTAAGCCATTTTCTACCCATCTTTCAAACATGGAATATTTGGGCTGGTGGATTAAACATGGTGTTCCGAGATCTTTAAGTATAGCGATGGCCTTTGCCGCCTCGGGAGCTGCATAATTGGAAATTCCGGCATACAATGCTTTTCCCTGACGCACAATCAGGTCCAGTGCCGCCATAGTTTCTTCCAGTGGGGTTTCCGGATCTGGCCTATGGTGATAAAAAATATCAACATAATCCAGTCCCATCCGTTGAAGACTCTGGTCTAAACTTGATACCAGATATTTTTTAGATCCCCAGTCTCCATATGGGCCATCCCACATGGTGTATCCGGCTTTTGATGAAATCACCATTTCATCACGGTATGACTGGAAGTCCTGCTTTAAAATATGTCCGAAGTTTTCTTCAGCAGAACCCGGAGGAGGTCCGTAATTGTTAGCCAGGTCAAAATGCGTAATTCCGCTATCAAAAGCCAGCTTTATAATATTCCGGGAGTTCTCTAACTGATCTACATGTCCGAAATTATGCCATAAGCCAAGAGATATAGCTGATAATTTTAATCCGCTATTACCACAGCGGCGATAGGTCATTTCTTTGTAACGGTTAGGGCTGGCAATATAATTCATAGGAAAGGGTTTACATAAAAAGAGGCATATCAAATCAAATTTGAAATGCCTTCTTCTTGGTTAGGTTGAAATACTATTTACCTGAATTTTTCTTTTCAGTTACTTCAGTACGGATGTCCTGAGCAAGAACTTTTAAATCCTGCATTGCTTTACGTACTCTCGTACCAGCAGCACTGTTACCAGCATTGTAAAATTTCTCTGCATCAGCCTCTACCGAAGATAGCAGTTCTTTTAATTTTGTAAATTTTTCCATGTTTAAATTTTTATTAGCTCCCAAATATATCACTTTTAGGAAAAAAACAAACATAACCCGCATTAAATTGCGAATTAATCAGAAATTATAATCTTTTCAAAAACCTTTTATTAATCTTGCTCGTTTTAAAACTATCATCATACAACAATTGCATACATGGGGAAACGAATACATATAGTTGAAGACGATGAGGATATTCGTTTTATTATTTATTACATTCTGACCGACAGTGGGTATACCGTTACTGAATCGGGTACAGCGAAAGAATTTCAGGAGTATATCAGCACAGAAAAACCAGATCTTATTCTGATGGATGTCATGCTGCCGGATGGAAATGGGATCGTTCTCTGCAGAAAGCTCAAAGAAAATCCGCAGAGAAGTGATGTACCGGTAATCATTATGTCGGCACATGCAGCAGAAAAATCTGTTTTGGAAGAAGCCTGTGCAGAAGATTTCATCAGCAAACCATTTGATATCAATGTATTTTTGGCTGTTGTAAACAAACAATTGTCATTATAATCATATTGATTCTCTTGTTTTAAAAAAAGCACAATTTTATAGCTACATTTATAGCTGTAAGTCCACAGGCCTTACACGGATTATTTGTAAGTCATGAAGAAAAAAGTACTTGTACTGGAGAAAAACAAGGATATCCTTGAACTGATCAACCTGCTTCTTACGGAAGAAGGTTACGAGGTTCTTCTTTTATCAAGAAATGAACTCGTATTTCAGGAAATTAAATCATTTCAACCAGATGTTATTTTGCTGGATGTAATTAATCCTACAGCGGAAGGCACAGCCTTATGTGAAGCAATAAAAGCAGCGAAAGATACCTCACATATTCCTGTAGTGGTGCTCTCTACCCATCCTAAGGCGCATGTAATTAAAGAAATTTGCGCAGATGAAGTAGTGCCGAAACCATTCGACCTCTCTCATCTGGTTTCGGCAATTCAGGAACAGCTGATCTCGGCCTAGGTACCTACAGCTTAACTTGTTTTTTCAGGAAATTAAGGTATTTTTTATCTTCCTCAAAAATGGCTTCACCTTCCATTTTATAAGCCAGCAGAAGATAATCAGTAGCCTTTTTATGGTCATTGAGCTCAAAATAAGTTTCACCTAACCTCAGCAAAACAAATGGATTCGCATCTTCTCCCTCGCCGTAAATCTGGAGTGCTGCCTGAAGATTTTCCAGTGCCTGCTTATATTTCCCTGCACTGTAATAAGCATCGCCAATAGAGGCAGACAGCCATCCTGATGCTTCCCAATCGCCCGCCGGCTGAGGTAAAACGTCCATTGCTTTCGTGAACCAGTTGATGGCCACGGTATATTCCCCATTGTCCATCGCCACGTTTCCTTTCTCACTATAATCGTCAATCAATTCCTGTTGCTCTTCGGAAAGATCTTCCTGATCCATATTCGTCTGAGGAACAAAATCCTTGCTGAATGCTACGAATTCCACATCAGAAATCAATGCAATATGTAAAAAGTCTGGATTATAATCCTGAAAATCGCCTGATTTTCCTGACTTATGTGCCAGCTTAAAATATTTTCTTGCCTGATCTAAATCAGCCATGGCATAATAAATTGCACCAGTAGTAATAAAGTGGCTGATACTTTTAATGGGTTCCGTTTTCACCTTTTCCTGCAGATAGTCGGTCTCTTTGATAAAATAAGGCAATGCCTTTTCTACCTGACCAGCTTGTTCATAGAATGCAAAGATACTGTCCAGTAAAATGCCGCCAACACTGCAATTCTCTTTAGGATCAAGAATAGAATCTTCAATCTCCAGCAAAAGATGCTCTGCTTCTTCAAATTTTAAATCTTCTGCAAGGGCGTAGACCTGATCAATCTGATCGAAAAATACCTCTTCCTGTTCTGGTGTGTAAATAAGTTGTTGTGACATTCGCGAATATAGTTATATGGACTGGTTTTCCATCTGTTTTATGATCTTGTTCACTTCGTTTTCGGTGGACCTCAATTTAGTCTGACAAAATGAAATCAGCTCTGATGCACGTTTCACCTTTTCAGCCAGCACATCTACAGATACAGCTTCTGTCTCAATTTCCTGGGCAATCAATGCGAGCTCATTATAAGCTGCCTCATAATTCAAATTCTTTTCCATTTTTCTGTAGTTTAGATACAACCTTTGCTTTAATTTCTGTGGAAGTCATACTTATGGTCATCTCAGTTCCGGGCGACAATTCATCTGCATTACTCACAATAGTACCGTTAACTTTGATGATTGCAAAACCTTTATTCAAAATATTCTGCGGACTCATCAATCTGACTACTGATTCAAAGTGACCTATATACCCGCGTTTATTGGCGAAATACATCCTGTTAAAAGACTTCATATTTGCCACTATATTACTGAGATCTTTTGCTTTATTTGATAAAATCATCTTCGGGTTGGTCAGGATCATTCCAGAGAGGGCTACAATCCTCCGGTGCTGCCCGTTCAGCTGATTTTTTACAGAATTGATGGTTACCTGGTTCAGCCATCCCAACTGTTCCTTGTGGTGTGATAACAATTGAAAGGTTTTAATCAGCATCTGTTGCTGTGCCGATAAAATCGATTCCTCGAAATTTCTGTTGTGTGCAATCAGCATTTCTGCAGCTTTTGTAGGTGTTTTAGTAGAGGTATGGGCCATCAGATCGGCAATAGTTTCATTTTTCTGGTGACCAATCCCTGTAATTACGGGGATGGGAAATTTGGCAATAGCCCGATTGAGTTCGTAATTATCAAAAATCAGAAAATCCAGCTGTGCACCCCCTCCGCGAATAATAATCAGCGCATCATAAGCGATACCAGATTCAAAAACAGCAATGAGTTTTGTTAGAAATTGTTTTGCATTCCCCTCCCCCTGAACGAGCGCAAAATAATCGTCAATCTCAAAATGATAACCAAAAGTATTATTCTCCAGTGTATGTTTAAAGTCGAGATAACCTGCAGAGGTATCAGAAGATATCACGGCAATTCGCTGCATCACCCTATTCAGTGGCAGCTGACTGTTTCTCGTGATATACTGTCCGTCAACAAACTGAATAAAAGTGGGATTATCCCGCACAAGTTTCTCCAATGTTTCCTTCCGTTGCTGTTCAAATTTACCCAGCGTAAAAGTCGTATCAATATCCAGCAGATTGAGTTGTAAGCCGAATGACGGCGTGTATTGGACGCTGACCTGAACCAAAACATTGATATCATTTTTGAACTGCTGACCAGTTACGCGTTCAAAATTAGCAATATTGACAGCTGCGTTGCCCCAGGCTCTACCAGCTATTTTAGCAAGAATCCTGGCCGAAGACTTATCTTTTTCTACCAGTTCAAAATAATGATAGTTCGATTGAGCTTTAAAAGTATAATTGGTAATATCTGCAATGACCCAATAAGTTTTCGCACCAAATACATCGCTGATCACGCTGCTGATGTGGCCTGTAAGCTCAGATAGTTTAATAGATGCCTGCGGTATCAATACTCAATTTTTATTTAAGGTAATTTAGGCATTCTAAATTAAATTCCGGCTGAACAAAAACAAACAGGAAATTAGCGGATAACGGTAGCGTATTTTTCTACCAGCTGATGTAATGAAGTATTCCTGATGAGCCAGTTGAAAAGATGAATGCCTACGATTGCGGTGAGAATACCAAAAATCACATCTAAAACGTAGTGGTGACTGGCATAAACTGCAGTAAACCAAATGCCTAACATCACTATTGCGAAGAAAAGATTAACTAATCCAAGCCTGTTTTTAATTCCATAATAGACGACAATAACCGGATAAGAGGAGTGTAATGAAGGCATAGCGGCGAACACATTAGAGCCTTTACTGTATATAGACTGGAATACAGGTGTATTAAAGAAACGATCGAATTTAATCAACCCGCCGGTATTTCCAGGTGTATGTGCATGAAATACGAATCCGTGATATTGTACATACCAGGGCGGAGCAGCGGGATAAACATAATACACCACGAAGCCAATCAGGTTAACCAGCACAAAGGTCAGTGAAAAATAAAGGAATTGTCTTCTGTTCCTGAAGAACATATAACCCGCAAATGCCAGCGGTACAGGAATCCACATCAGGTAAAAAATACCTGTGGCCACATCTGTAAAAGTGGTACCATGTATTCTCCAGAATTCATTTGGTGTGAGTATATGCCCGTTCGAATGGATACCGAACAGAGATCTTTCCAAATGATATAATTCAGCAATATGCACTTTGCCAAAGTTATAATTAGGAAATGCCTTCATGTAATCGAACAAAATCCAGTATACAATGAAGATAGAAAAACCCAATATAAACTTTCTGGTGACAGCCGATGCGTAAAACAGGCTGTTAAAAATAAAAATCAGGACAAGCTGATCAGATTTAAATCCAACTACAAAATAAGATAACAGCAGATAAAATAAAGATACGGTCGTGGCAGCAATAATATCTTTTTTATCCGGCATCATTCTTTTTCATAAAATCTGAACCTAATATTTTATCCCATATCGTAGAGCTCACACCGTATCCTTTTGTAGAGTCTGAATAGTGGTGTAACATATGATGTTTTTTTAGTTTTTTCCAAAAACCACTTTTGAAGTTAGCATGGTGCAGCGCGTAATGCATCATATCATATACCAGATAGCCCAGGAGAAACCCGCAAAAGAAAGCATAAATAGTGCCTGCTGGCAGGATAAAAAGGAACAGAAAATATAATGCTGAAGCCATCGGTATACTTGCAGATAAAGGCATCACCAGGCGTTTTGCATCATTTGGATAATCATGATGTACCCCGTGAAAAATAAAATGTATCCTTTTACCAATTTTAGACTTTGGGTAAAAATGAAAAACGTACCTGTGCATCACATACTCAGAGAACGACCAGACAAACAATCCCCCGGCGAACCAGCCCAGAAAAGAAAGGAGGTCCATGTGCGCATCCGAAAAGGATATCCACCCTAAAAATATAATTACAGGAACATACACGATCAGGGGTACAAAATAATGAACTTTAGACAGACTTTCCAAAAGTCCGTTTTTGAACATTCTGATAGATTCAGAAGAATTCGAAACAAAATTCTTGCTCATTTTAGTTTAAATTTTAATACGTTCTGTAGTTAATTCATTTGTAGAAGTGTTGATTCCTTTGATATCAACATACTTTACATTTGGCAGCCAGAACGATCCGCCTTCTATCCGCAAAAATATGCGTTCTATTTGAATTTTCTTATTATTGACTGTCACGTAAACATGATATTTTTTATCATCTTCTGATTTAGTCAGGTACATAGGCAATTTCTTGTGTGATACAAATCTGAGTTCGTACTGATCTTTACCCAGTGTTTTGGATTCAATGCCATATGCAAATTTACGCTGAACATAACCCAGTTCTTTTTTTTCGCCCTCATCAGCATAACGGATCCAGTAAACGTTGACTGGTTCATCCTTATCAATTACCCCTTTACTATCCTGATTCAGTGCACAAATAATAGTATTTGTATTAGGGTCACGCTGCAGATAAAACAATTGATTTGCAATTCCCTTTGGTGTAGGGAATTTTAATGGCGAAGGATTACTTACATCTTTTGCCTGTGCATCAGCAGATAGCGGGTTTCCAGCACCCAACAATAGTCCAATGAGTACTGTGCCTGTTACAACCAACGAAGCAGCCTTATTTTTAGCCTGAAAATCTTTTGCCTCTAAAGCTCTTTTTGCCCCTCTCAACCTGTTCACAGCCGTGATATTGGTCATGATGGCCATAATAGTGATTGGAATCGTGAAGATAGATATCGTCTCAAAAATATGAAAAGATACTCCAGGGATAAAAATTTTGTAGTCGCCACCAATATAATGACCAGCAATACCGCTTGCCATTGCACAGATTCCAATGGTTACCACGCGTTCAGGTCTCTGCATTAATCCTCCTTTAGATTCAATCCCTAACCCTTCAGCCCTTGCCCTTGTATAACTCACCATCATTGAGCCCATTAGTGCGATAAATGCAAATAAAGAACTTAAAAAGTAGTGATGTGAGACCAGGTAATAACAAATCCCTAAAAACATCACCAGTTCACTGTAGCGGTCCAGCACAGAATCGTACAAGGCACCAAAAGTAGAACTCATGTTTCCCAAACGCGCAACCTGTCCGTCCAGCATATCAAATAATCCCGCGAAAAGAACCAAAGCACCAGCCCACCCAACAAATGACAGGTCGCCCCTGTTTGTTTTCTCAGCACCGAAAATAAAAATAACAGCTACCCCAATATTCAATATTAATCCGATAGTGGTTACCGCGTTTGGCGTTAGCCCGATTTTGATCAGTCCTTTAACAAAGGGGTTAATGACCTTGTAAATCATTTGCTGTAAACGATCCCGAAATGATAAAGCTTTCATAATTATATTCTATACTGTTTTTAAAAATCAAATTTAACTCTGGCCCTGATCCCATACTCAGACACCTCTGGATTGTCCAGATAATTGAAACGTTTCACCACATCTACACGCAATACCTTGAAAATGTTTCCAACTCCCACACTTCCTTCCATATAAGGCTCATTGCCCAAGGCATTTGTTGTAGCTATACCAGCCCCATTTCTTGGAAACTGTAGTAAAGATGGATCTTTATCTGGATTATTCTCATCCCGTAAAGCACCGTAAAGCAATTTGAATGATACAGCCTCCCTTAGTTTCAATCTTTTTATCAAAGGTATTTTATTAAAGAAGAATCCGTTAAAATTATGATCAATATTTAAACTTGCATAATGATCACTTACGAATTCCAGAAAGTTCATTAAATTATACGAAGCAAGCTGGTAGGAATAGGTCTGATTTGCTCTGTGAATAGTCAGTAAGGGGAAAGGAACCTTTCCAAAGATATAACCACCTTCAACAGTCACATCAGAATAACCCAGTTGTGATAAATAAAACCTTTTGTCAATACTTCCCATAATATTCTGGTAGCTATACTGCCCCCCAAATGCACCTTTAAAAGCCTGGGTATATCTCAAGTTAAATATTGGATATTTATCAATAATAGGTACCCGGTAGATCTTACCCTGGTAAAATTTCTCATTTGGCGCGTAGCGTAAATTCACACTTACGTCAGACGTTGTCAACTGATTAACCGGGTTTAGTGTATTATTTTCAAAATTATTATAAGTTAAAGATCCACCTGGAGTCTGTGTCCATTTACGCAAGGTAATACCATAAGAAAAATGGTTTTCAAATTCCTTCACATAATCCACCTTGTAGTAATCATTATATAACAACATATTATTCTGACCACGTTTGAAGGATAACAAGAAGTTATCTTCCTGTACAAACTGTAATTCCTGACCTGGAATTTTAGTATCTCTCTGGAAACTTCCCCTGATATAATTCTGAGGAAAGGAGTAGATGGATTTATTATTAAGCGAGTAAGTAGCGCTGAGGAAATATTTCCATTTTTCGTCCTTAAAGCCATAAGCCGCATAAGTCTCGAAATAATACCTTTTGCTTAGCTCAGGTGTTGTACGCCCACCTAAACGCAGTCTGAATCCCTCTGTATTGTTAAAACTATAAAATGTATTTACCGGGCCCACTTCAAAGGGACCAAAATTCTTGTAACCCGCAAACAGCAACGTAACCAGATCTGCCGTCCTTTTGAAGGATGGTATAGTCTGCAGCGTATCAATATTTTTATAAATATTCAGGTTGGCCTTAACCAGTGTATCCTGACGCTGACCAGTCCAAAACTGTTCAGACTGCATTTCTGCCTGTGGAGATACAGCCAGTGCCGGACCATTAAAAACCGTGTCCGGCTGTTGTTTGTTCACCACGTAATCTTTGATAATTACCGTACGCTGTCCCGTAAAACCTCCGCCTTTATTCTGGTTCAAACCGAAATCGATAATCAGGTTTGTTTTCGACAAATGATATCTGCCATCAGGATTTTTATCAAAATCCAGTTTTGCCTCCAGCGCACGTACAAAATTCAGGTTAATGTTTTTATTCACCGTTAGAAATGCATCCTGAACAGCGTAATTTCCATCCATGGTCACATAGATCTTACCTTCAAATAATAGATCGGTATTATTCCTCGGAATAAAAGACAACTCTATCAACTGAGGACTGTGTGTTTTTATCGTATCTGTGATGAAGAATTTGTAGAATGTTGGCGCAGCATCGGCTATGGGACTCAGGAACTGATTACTCACGAGAGAAATATTGTTGTTGTAGATGTTCACATCTGCATACATCCTTTCGAAGTACTTGCTCAGTCCTTTAGTGTCTATAAATTTACTGTCGTAATTTACATGTTTATCCCCCACAAGGATGGTTTTCTTTTTCTCAGGAGATTTCTGCAAATAATTCTGTGAAACCTTTTCCTCCATATAAACAGGAAGAGTAAGCTTACCTCCTATTTTCGTAGAATCCTGTGTTTCAAATAAAAACTGGTAATTTTTGAAGATCCTCCTGTTTTTGAATTTATCAGACAAATTACTTAAAGAGAATACCATTTGTTCGTACTGCTGATACTCAATATTATTATAAGTCTGCCCCTGGTTCTTGGATTTATTATCAATAACCCTACGGATCAGTTCAACAGCAGGATTGTCTTTATTTCTGTACTTAGGCCTTTTATTTGTGCTGATGACTACCTCCGTCAGACTTTGAGATTCCGACTGCAAACTCATATTCACCACCTGCGTTTGTCCCGGTTTTATATCCGCATAAGCAGATTTATAACCTACATAACTAAACTGCACCTGAGGATGTGTCTCCGAAGTGACCAGCGTATACTTACCATCTACGTCGGTCTTGGTAATAATTCCTGTACCCTTGAAAAGAACAGTTACATATGGCAGCGGATCTTTATCTGCAGCGTCAGTCACCACCCCCGTTATAATCGTACGCGCTACTTGAGTCTGTGCTGAACCCTGAAATGCAAATGGCAAAAGGAGGGTACAGATATATATAATTTTTTTAAATTGATTGTTCATCTTATCTATTTAATTTTTACCGGCTAAGGGTTATCATTATCGATCATTTATAAGTGTATCAGCGTTAATGTTCTTCTCATTTTTATACGAATACGAATTTCTTCTGCATCAAAAAGTTATAACTTGTTCCAACTGTCAGGGAGACCAGTATTTTTGACAAAATGTAATTGACGTGCAGATAATGAGTAACCAGATATACTCCTCCTGTGGTCAATGCCAGATTCCCTGCCCAGACTAATATATATTTGAAGATCTGTAAAGTGACATTTCTTTGTTTAGAATCGAATACCCAATTACGACCCATCATAAAATTGACGATTCCTCCGGCAGTTGTACCAGCCACACTTCCAAATACATACCACAGATGAAATACCTGAGTACAGACTAATGTGGTAAGAAAGTCAATAATTGAGGCCGACAAAGACGCGACCTGTGCTTTTACAAAAGTCGCCATTTTATATAATAATAAATCTTACAATTAACTGCAGCAGTATGTTTGCATAAACACCTGCAAGAACATCATCAAACATCACTCCCCATCCGCCTGGTAAATCTTCCAGTTTTCTGATGAACAATGGTTTTACGATGTCAAAAAAACGGAACAGGATTAACCCAAGAAGAATGTTCAAAGGCGTTACCGGTACCCATAACAAGGTGATGCACATGCCTGCCACCTCATCAATCACTACACGATTATGGTCTTTCCCCCAGATCGATTCTACCACATTTCCTGACCAGATACCTAAAGCCGTAATAAGAATAGTGGCGGCAATAGCGGGCATAAAATTAAACCCATCAGCATGCGCATAGTACCATACCACGCAGGTAGCCACTGCAGCTGCAGTGCCGGCACCCTTTCCGATATAGCCTATTCCGAAGCTTGTTGATGTAATCTTATGAAATAACATGATGTTGTAAATTTAATTATCTTGTGTTATAACCACCTATTCTCTTTATACCACTTTAAAGTTTCATTCAATCCTTTTTCAAGGTTATAGGCCGGTACATAGCCTAAATCTTTACTTACATTACTGATATCACACGCCCAGTTTACGGCGGTGAGTTCATTCATTTTTTCCATATTCAAAGCCGGCGTATTTTCTGAATTCTTATAAAAGAATTCCATTAATCCGGCTAGTCCTGAAACTATAAAAACCGGCAGGTGAAATTTCAATGTTCTTTTATTAAGTGCCTTTTTCACTCCATCAGCAAGTGCGTAACGATTGTAAATATGACCGTCAGACACATTATAACTCTTATTTGTTACAGTTGAAAAGAGTGAACTGACAATGATCTGCGCAAGATCTTTCACATAAACAAAACTGATCTGCTGACTAAATTTGCCGATATGGGGTTCCAGTCCTTTATTGATCGTTTGCAGTAAAATAAAAATATCCTTCTCTCTTGGTCCGTATACTGCTGTCGGCCGGATAGTCAATAAAGGCAGGTTTGCTATATCTGTCAGGTATTCTTCTGCCAGTAACTTACTTGCGCCGTAATTTGTTACCGGATGAGCCGGACTGTCATCCCCTATGAGAGACGACAGATCCCTGAGCGGACCTACTGCAGCCAGACTACTGACAAATACAAATTTCTTCAGATTGACAATGACTGATTTCGCAGCCAGCGCAAGATTTCTGGTATAGGTAGCATTTACAAGATTGTATTCTTCTTCGGTTTTTGCTTTGGTAATGCCGGCAGCATGAATAATATAATCGTATTGTTTGTCTTTCAACTCTTTTTCTAGAAGTGTGATATCACTAAAGTCCAGATGAACATAATTGATTTCAAACTCTTCAAGATGCTGAATCTTACTACCAGGCCTTACAGCAGCGAAAACTTCCAGATCGGAAGCTATCGCTGCTGTAATCAAATGATATCCTACGAAACCACTTGCCCCGGTAATCAATACTCTCTTTTTCATACCAGATGTTTAGTATAACATTATATACTAACCTTAACCTGACTAAGTTGTACTTCTTTCGAAGCAGCAGATAATTTTTCAACTGCTTCTTCAATTTGCGCAAAAGTATGCGTTGCCATCAGTGAAAATCTGATCAGTGATGAATCTGAAGGTACTGCAGGTGAAACAACCGGATTCACAAAAATTCCGTTGTTATGTAAAATATTGGTAATCAGGAATGTTTTTTCATTATCTCTGATATATACCGGAATGATAGGACTGTCTGTATGCCCGATATCAAATCCTGCTTCTAAAAGTAGTTTTTTTGCATAGTTTGTGTTATCCCAAAGTTTATCAATACGCTCCGGTTCAGTTTCAATAATATCAAGTGCTGCGATCACACTGGCTACGGAAGCCGGCGGCATACTTGCGCTGAACATCAGCGATCTTGCTCTGTGTTTAATAAATTCAATGGTCTCCTCGTTTGCTGCAATAAAACCGCCAAGCGAAGCGAGTGATTTACTGAAGGTACCCATGATCAGATCAACTTTATCCGTCAGGTTAAAGTGAGAAGACACCCCTGCACCATTAAAGCCGATCACACCCAAACTGTGTGCGTCGTCCATCATGATATTTGCACCAAACTCCTCTGCAATCTTAACGATCTCAGGAAGCTTAACGATGTCGCCTTCCATACTAAAAATTCCATCTGCCACAATCAGCTTCGCAGCGTCTTCTGGTAACCTGCTCAATTTCTTGCGCAGATCTTCCATATCATTGTGTGCATATTTAATCGAACGTGAGAATGACAAACGGCTGCCATCAATGATGGAAGCATGGTCATACTCATCCAGTATCAGGTAATCATTGCGTTCCAGCAAGCAGGAAATCACACCCAGATTAACCTGAAAACCTGTACTGAAAAGTACAGCAGATTCTTTACCTACAAAGGCAGCAAGCCTTCTTTCCAATTCGAGATGGATATCAAGTGTTCCGTTCAAAAACCTTGATCCGGCACAGCCAGTTCCATATTTATCAACAGCAATCTTAGCAGCCTCTTTTATTTTCGGATGATTTGTTAATCCCAGATACGAATTTGATCCGAACATTAACACCTTTTTACCCCCTATCATCACTTCTGTGTCCTGTGCAGACTCAATAGATCTGAAATATGGATATAATCCTTTTTCCTTAATTGCATTGGCATCTTTAAATGCTGCAATCCTATCACCCAATTTTTTACGCATGCCTGAATTGTATAATGTTTACTTCAGATAGATTCATAAATTTTATTTTCTTCATATACGTATTATTATTAGAATACAGCTATGAAATATGATCTAATATATTAAAAATATGTTAATTTTAAGATAAGACAAAAGTAATTTATTCCTAGACCATAATCGTATTTCAGTCTATAATATTATTGTCAAATATTAATGTTACAATCGAATTTATATTCATTACTCAAAGTACCGGGACGAATTTACTATAAATATCCGATCAGTTCCGTTTTTTAGTCCAATCTTTTTCCCCCAATGCTACTCCCAATCCCTTCAATAAGGATATCTATCATCTCATCAAAATATTCATTTGTCTGTAGCTCCGCCAGATCCTTTGTCAGGGGAAAATGCAAGCCACGAAAAAAGGTCACAATGATAAACGACATTTTATTCATACGCTCTACGGTCATTTCTTTAAACTCACCAGACTGACTGCCGCCCAGAAGAATCTCTCTGATCATGTCTATCTGAATTTGCTCGTACTGCGTTTTGATACAGATCAGCATTCTCATGCTTTCCACCATATCATCAAATAATACCTCTCGAAAGCTATTAAAACCAATTATAGAAGTGATCTGACTTTTTAGAAAAGCCTTAAGTTTATCTTTTGCAGTTAATGAAGAGTTTACCGCTTCGCGGATCCGTTTCACTACATTCTTCATTTCATCTTCAACAACAGCTTCGAAGATTTCGTTTTTACTAGGAAAATAATAATATAATGTACTCTTACCTTTACCGGCGGCCGTAGCAATCTCTTCCATGGTTGTTTTTTTCAATCCATGTTTTCCGAAAAGCTTCTTCGCCCCTGACAATATCTCTCCAATTACAATTTCATCTTTTTCCATTCAACATACAAATAAGCAGACCAGAATCCAAATCCGGTCCAAAAGTATCACAAATAATTTGAATACTATAATTCGACCGAATTTTCGACAATCAAATGATATTCACGTTAAAATAATGTGAAGCAGATGTAAAAAAGCAATTTCAGTAAAAAATAAGGGTAAGAGTACATGCCTGATATTTATTTGGCTGCTTTCAATCTCTGGTCTTCTCTGTCATACAGATCAATCAGCTTTGATTGTAAACGAATAACTGAAAGCTCCAGTGTTTCTACTTTAGCCCTTAAAACTTCAAGCTCTTCAGCCTGTTCCGTCTTTTCATCTTCTCCAACGTTCAGTAGTTGTCTGATATTAAGTCCATGCACTTCAGCAATCTGATTCAGTCTGCTAAAATTGGGGTCTGTAATTCCAGTTTCTAATTTCGAATAAGCGGGAATGGATACCTCTAAAAGATCAGCCATAGTTTTCTGGTTAACCCCTTTTTTCTGACGAAGGATTTTGAATTTCTGTCCTAATGTTTTCATTTTATAATATTTTATTGGTGTGGATTTGTTTGAAATAAAATTAAGAATTATTTAACAATAGTTTTATATTATTATTTCATAAAATGTTAAATAATGTTATTTCTTTATCAATCCTGATTGAATATTATTAATTAATTACTTTATAAGCCTTTTTAAGTGCCTTAAAAGCATATTAAAGCGCTAAAATCCATCACATGTTAATGGCCTAAAAAAAATAAATAATTAAGGAAACTACTAAATTTTGACAAAACGTAACTTATTTTAGCCTAAAAATAGTCGGAAACACTGCTTAAACAGGGCTGGAGAAGCCTGAGAATTCGCGATGAACGTCAGATTTTTGAGATCTTCATCTAAAAATTTAAAGATTCTAATGAATATTTTATTAAAAGGACAGCCTGAATTTAACACCGCTGTTCATCAGGTTAAGGTCTTCGGATGATAATTTACCCACGGGAATTTTGATGAATGGCTCTACCATAATATGATACTGTTTAAAGATACGCTGATCTCTTCCCACAGATAAATTGAAAAACCCAATATAACTGTTACCCTTCATCGGTGCCTCAACCGCGGGCTCTGCAATAGCCTCACTTTTCACTGCCTGATAAGTCTCAGAAAATCCCGTAGACGGATCAGTATCCATTCTGTAAAAAGAAGAGGTCGTTTCATAAGTATTGCTCCGCTTGTCTCTAAGAATATTAAAATAAGAAATACCTACACTTGTATAAAAATTCCTGCTTACATTATATACTATACCAATCGGAATATCTATCGCACTGATATTGGCGTCGACCGATACCAGCGTTCTGGAAGACTGACTTGCAAATGACACGTGATTGTTTGGAGCTGCCTGACTATTCAGCGACTGCTGTGACAGCACTGCTCCGCTTTCTAATTTCACCATTGAAATACCCGAACTGATCGAGAAACTTTTAGACAAGCGGTATGCTGTCGTAATGCCTGCACCTACATTGACATTTGACTTCATCACAGTCGGCATGACCTCGAGACCAAAATTCCATTTGTCTGTTTTCACCTTTTTCTTTACATCTGCCTTTCTGCCTGATTTAGCTTCCGATAATAAAAAGTCCATTGTACTTTGCTCCTGCTTTGGAGGTACTGTATTTGCTTCTGCAGCCGCGACATTTGCGGAGGCTTTCATTATTTCTTCATTTTGTATAGCGTTACTTGTATGGGCTGAAGTCGCCGCAATCACATCAATAGTTTTAACTCCCGATTGTACGGGTATAGCTGCCTGTTCAGCAAACATCTGTTCTTTTTGCCCTGTCCGATTTTGTACAGTACCTTCAGAAATACTTATTTTTTTGGAAATACCAGTAACAGCCGGATTAATTTCTGCTACAGCAGCAGACTTCTCCTCAGCCACAGCCCCGGACGCATTCAGGGGAGCAGGCAACATCTTGTCTTCAGCTTTATTTACAGCATTTTTTTTCAAACCGGCAGTTTCTCCGGATTGGTTATCTTTAAAAAATTCATTCACTGCAAAAGGTAATGCCCCAGCAATCATCAACAACACTGCTGCAATTTTTAACCATTGAGGAAACAGCACGCGCTTTTTGCTTTTCGTTTTTGAAAAGGCTTCCCATTCCCCAGGAACATATGCCTCTTCATAATCTTCGAAAAGATCTTTAATTTCTTTGATTAATTCTTTTTTAGCTGGTTCCATCAATTGATTTCAATACTGTTTTTATAGAGTTCCCTAAGCTTATGTTTTGCCCTTGTGAGGTATGTTCTGCTGGAGCTGACCGGGATATGGATCAGTGAGGCAATCTCATCATGGCTGTATCCTTCAATTTCATATAAATTGAAGACAGTTCTGTGCAAATCCGGCAGTTCATGTAAAAGTTTCATAATATCCTCAGCATATAATTTATCTTCTGCCTCCACATAACTGACAGGCCCTTCTTCATATTCTTCCACCAATACCAGTGTAGATTTTTGCGCCCTGATCCTGTCTAATGAAGTACGCACAGTGATGGTAGCGAGCCAGGATTTAAACGTTTTCTCAAAAGTGACCAGATCATGATCGTGACGAAAATCATACATTGTCTTAAAAGCCTTCATAAAACTATCGTTGACCACTTCCCTTGAAATATTCCTGTCTTTGATATATCGCGTAGCCACCCCCATCAGGTAACCCCAATAGTGTTTATATATACCTTCTTGTATACGTTCATCACGCGCATCAAGTCCCGTAATGATCTCCTGGAATAGTATACTTTTATTACCCACGCTTCTCTGAGCCTAACTGATCAATCAATGTATGTTTTTATGTTGTTCGTAAAACGCAGACGTGTTTTTTCCATTCAGGAATATCCTGATAAAGAGATAAACGCATCTCATTTGTAAAACGCTACAGCCCCTTTCAAAATAATTTGATAAAACTCATTTGAAAGAATGATTGACAAAATTAATAAAAACGAGTGTAGCGTTCTGCATTTCCGTTGCGTTTTACAGTTATTAAAACAATTTATAATTATTATTTAAAACTAAAAGAATGAAAACTAATCCTACTATTTTTTCAAAACTGGCGAGAAGAACGACACTGGCAGCTGCAGTGTTTGGTATAGCTGTTGCATTTACTGCCTGTAAAAATGAAGTAATAGAACCCGAGGCAATTGGCATGCTTGCGGTGACAAATGCATCTCCATCGTCGGTCGATTTTCTTATTGATAGTAAACAAGTGAACAATGGTGCACTGACTTTCGGTTCAAAAACAATTTATTTCCGTACTTATCCAGGTTCGAGAACGGGTGAAGTAAGATTTGCAGGAACAACCGCAGACGCATACAGTAAGAAATTCGAAATCACCGAAGGTTACTACCACTCTTTGTATGTCATTAGTCAAAAAAATGCAACAACACAGAAAGATACACTTTCGTACGTATTCCTGAGAGATGAATTCACACAAACAGAAACTGGAAAAGCAAAAATAAGATTTATGAATTTATCTTCAGACTCTCCGGCATTAAACCTTGTGTTTGAAACAGATACAACAACCTTTAACAATATTGCTTTTAAAGGACGTACAGCATTCAAAAGTGTACCGGCTAAAAAGTATACGCTTACACTTAAAAACAGCGTAACTGGCACGGCTGTTGCTACGCTAGCAGATGTGCAGATTGATCAGAACAGATTCTATACAGTTTGGGCGAAAGGATTATCTGCAACTACAGTTGACGCGCAAAAGTTAGCGATAAAAGTAGACATGCATTAATGAGGATCTATTAACTACCTAAATATTTCAGAGCCGCCCGGACCTAAAAATCCAGGTGGCTTTTTTTATCTGTTACCTTGTCTCAGAATGAAAGCACCCAGCATCAAAGCCACCGCTATCCCGGAGATTCCAGGAAACAGGATAAACAGGTACAAAAGGCCACTTACACCAGCAACGGCCAGAATAAAAAGAAATCCCTTTAACGGCGTCTCCATTTTAAAAGCAGCAATCAATGTAAACAAATAAAATACGCCAGCGAGTGTTGTTAAGAACATAATGCAAAGATGCTATCCCAATGTTAAATTAACGTTAAGAAAGCATCTTAATTTCATTATAATGACAATTTGTTATTTTTTAGCTGATTTACTGCCTGTACTATCTTTAAGAAGCTCTTCCAGCTTTTGATCCAGTGCATCACCCTGTAAATTCTGCGCTATGATAGTACCATCCGGACTAATCAAAAAGTTCGAGGGAATCCATCTTACTCCATAGAGCTTCGCTGCAGAACTATTCCAGTAAGCCAGATCTGATACATGTTTCCAGCTAAGGTTATCATTTTTGATTCCTTTCAACCAGGTCGACTTATCTTTATCCAGCGATACACCAAGAATATCAAACCCCTTATCATGATACTTCTGGTAAGTTTTAACCAGTTCAGGATTTTCTCTTCTGCAATCCGGGCACCATGCAGCCCAAAAACTAACCAGAAGATATTTCCCATAATGATCAGAAAGCTTCACTTTTTTGCCATCAGGGGTGGTCGACTCAAAATCTAATGCCTTATGGCCCGGCTCTACCTTACTTTTGGTCTCTGCGAGTTCTTTTAAAGCAATCACATAGCTTGAATTCTGTAAAGATGGCGCTAAAAGTTTAACGTCTGCCAGGAGTTCCTGAGAATTCAGCAGATAAGAATAATCTCTGTAAAGAATATAGGCAGATGCAATAGATGAAGGATTAGCGGTGATAAAATCCTTAATATTCACATCTTTTTGTTTTTTATAACTATAGAAAAGATCATTCGACGCTGATCCGGTTACCTGAGTAGATTTATTAAAGGAAGAAGTATCCGAGTTTACCGTAATCTTCCTGTCCTCCAGAAATACATAAACCGGACTGGCATTTTGATCAATGGTTAAACCATACAGTTCCGGCAGTTTCAACTTCGTTCTAAATTGATACTCCCCTCCTGTTATTTCAGCAGAATCAATAGTGATAAACGACTTGTTTTCGAAACGCTGAAGATAAACCTTACCTGCAGACAAGCCATTGATATGCCCATTCAATTCAAAGTTGCTATTTCCTTGAGCAAAGGAAGACGCCGCACAGGCAAGCAATGACAGTATACTTAAGTATGTTTTCATATTGAAAATTTGTTTTATTAAAAAAAATCAACCACGATCATTTTCATTCTTTGCAGGCTTTACGCCCGTGGTGATTTTATATCAATTCTTTATAAAAATCAAAAGTAAACAATACTCTACTAATTCCATAGAATAACAGAAATAATGAGATCAGACTAACAAATGAGGTCTTTCCTGATAAGTTTTCCATAACAGTTCCCCGAAAATGGTATTGCCCCAGGGAAACCAGGCGCGGGTATATTGCTTTGGAATATCTTTGTGAAAGGACTCATGAATAAAACCAGTATCCGCATGAGTCTTCCGCAAAACATCAATACACATTTTTATCTCATCATCGTCTGTACTTGTTAACGCACGGGCAATGATACTTAGCGGCCAGATCATATCTTTTCCTATATGTGGTCCGCCAATCCCTTCAGCTGCTTTTCCCTTATAATAAAAAGGATTATCATCACTATGGATCATTTTTCTCGTGTTCAGGTACACCGGATCACTCATGGAAACCGCCCCCAAATAGGGCATCGCGAGCAGTCCGGGTATATTTGCATCATCCATCAGGTTGTAACTACCCATACCATTTACTTCGTAAGCATAAATCTTACCATGCACCGGATGTTCTATCACAGCATGTTTCTGTAATGCCTGTCTTACTTCCATAGCGAGTTCATCCAATTCATCGGCGACTTTACCATCCGCTTTTACCAGTCTGAATAATTCTGCGGCTTGCCTCAGACTAATTACTGCAAAGAAATTGGACGGCACGAGGAAGGAGTAAATAGTGGCATCATCGCTTGGCCTGAAAGCAGAACAAATTAAGCCAACAGGTTTAACAGGGTAACCAAATCCCTGCATCGGCAAATTGTCTGTCGCCCATGCCGTAGTGCGCTGAAAATGATAAGGTCCATTGTTTTCCTTACGCTGCTGCTCTTTAAAAGTTTTCAAAATCAGTCTGACCGCATCCTGCCATGCGGTATCAAAAGGGCTTGTATCTTTTGTTTGCTGCCAGTAACGGTAAGAGAGCCTGATCGGGTAACAAAGTGAATCTATCTCCCACTTCCGCTCATGAATCCCCGGCAACATGGTGGTTAAATCCTCTTTCCATTCTCCCGTTTTTAGCGGGTCATTATAAAATGCATTTGCATAAGGATCTTTTAATATATTTTTTACCTGCCGGTTGATTACGCCCGCTACCATATCCCGCAGCGCGCGGTCTCTTCTTAAAAAAGGCAGGTACGACCATACCTGTGCACTGCTGTCCCGCAGCCACATGGCATCGGTTTCACCAGACGAAATATATGTATCCGGTTTACCATCTATCTGCGTAAATGTTACCGTCGTATCAAGTGTATTAGGGAAACAATTGTTAAATAACCAACTCAATTCTTTATTTTTCACCTTTGCATTAAACTCAGTTATTGCATTTTCTACTGAGCGGCTATTGAAGCGCCGCATCGCTAAAGGTTTTCTGACTGACGGAAATTCCGGATCGGCCGCCAGTGCCATTAACCGGCTGGATAATAAACCCGCCGTAAGTATTCCTGCCTTTTGTACAAAAGATCTTCTTTTCATTCTCTGGTTATTCTACTCCCTTCACCTGCATAGGGATTGTATATATTGCTTTTGAAGCTGTAATAAATAAATCCGAGCGGTTCTTACCGCCGAAACAAAGATTCGCGGTCCAGGGTTCATTCACGTCAATATGTCCTTTCAGCACTCCTTCAGGACTAAAGATAAAAACGCCTTTACCACTCAGGTAGATATTACCATCACTGTCCAGTGTAATTCCATCTGCACCCTGACTAATGATAACTTTCTGATCAATAAGCATACCGTCTTTAGCAATTGAATAACGATAAGTTTTATTACCAGCAATATCGGCGACATATAAATATTTACCATCAGGTGTCCCTACAATTCCGTTAGGTTTGATCATGTCATCCGCAACAAGGACCACTTTCCTGTGTTTACCTGCCGGAAGATAATAAACTTTCTGTCCATCCATTTCCTGTCCCGCTCTCGTCCAATAGTCACGCTGGTAAAATGGATCCGTAAAATAAATACCACCTTTAGGATCAATCCATAAATCGTTAGGTCCATTCAGCTTTTTTTCTGTGACGAGTCCGACCAAGACTTTAACTTTTTTCTTTGGGGAAATGGACCAAAGCTGATTCTGCTCGTCCGCACAAGCGATCAGATTGCCACGCTGATCAAAGTACAACCCATTAGAACGACCAGCTTTATCCATAAATAAAGAAACTTTTCCGTCAGTACTGTATTTCCATATCTTATTATTCGGCTGGTCTGTAAAAAACACATTACCTTTTTTGTCGACCGCCGGACCTTCTGTAAAATCGAAATCTTTTGAGATCAGCTTCAGGCTATCCTGGGTGAATAAAATCTCCTGGGCAGCGGCAGGAAAATGGAGTATTCCTGCGATAAATACAGAAATTATACTGCCATACAACTTTATCGGTTTAATAAATAGCATAATGGATAATTTTATCCCACAAAACTATAAATACAAACAGATATATCAATTCCTAAAAATTTTAAATACAAAATTGACTGAACCCTGTAAAAATTAAGCTGATGACCAGGTTGCTAATCAGGGTTTTTAAATTATATTCGCTTATGGGCAATTTTTATCAGCATTACAAAGGCATTATCTGGTTAATAGTAGGGATCATTGCAGGCAGTATTGCCGGTTTATTTTTCGGAGAACGTGTTCAGGTGCTGAAGCCTATAGGCGATATTTTTCTTAACTTTCTGTTTACGGCAGTAATACCGCTGGTTTTCTTCTCTATTTCTTCGGCTATCGGCGGCTTAAAAACAACCAGCAAGCTGAGCAGGATGATGGGTGTAATGTCTGTTGTTTTCCTGGTCACGGTGCTGATTTCCGCTTTGCTCACCATAGTTGCTGTTAAAATATTCCCGATACATGAACATCCCGGCACTGCGGCATTAACAGAGAACATAGTTAAAAAACCCTTTGGAGACCAGCTTACGCAATTACTGACCACGGGAGAATTTTATGAGTTGCTGTCCAGGAAAAGTATGCTGGCTATGATCATTTTTTCTGTTCTCATTGGTTTCGCAACTTTAAGATCTGGTGAGATGGGACTTGGCTTTGCCCGATTTCTGAATGCAGGAAACGAGGTTTTCAAAAATGTTTTCATTCTGATCATGAAAATGGCACCCATAGGATTAGGCGCCTATTTTGCTTATCAGGTCGGCGTTTTTGGTCCCCAGTTATTCGGCACCTATGCCAGGTCACTGGGTCTTTATTACGGAGTGGGTGCTTTCTACTTCATTGTCTTTTTCAGCCTCTATGCTTTTGTTGCAGGAGGATATAGCGGAATAAAAAAATACTGGCAGAACAATATTATTCCTACAGCTACGGCTATTGGCACCTGCAGCAGCATTGCGAACATTCCGGCCAATCTTGATGCAGCAAAAAAAATGAATATCCCGGAATATATTGCTAACGTAACCATTCCATTGGGCGCCACCTTACATAAAGACGGTTCCAGCATCTCATCTATAGTTAAAATGGCTGTTGTTTTCGCCTTGTTTGGGAAAAGTTTCGATAGTTTGGATACTGTAGCAATTGCTTTAGGCATGACTGTACTCGTCAGCATTGTTGAAGGAGGAATCCCAAATGGCGGATATGTAGGAGAACTATTATTTATTTCCGCCTATGGTTTTCCACCCGAAGCTTTACCTCCCGCAATGATTATCGGCACATTGGTTGATCCAATGGCTACCTTACTCAATTCTACCGGCGATACCGTAGCTGCTATGCTGATCACACGTTTCACTGAAGGAAAAAACTGGATGACTACAACTACAGCGGCAGAAACCCATTAACAGCTCCTTCGTTCATGCCCGTGATGATGTAATGTCTTGGTAAATACCAGGTGACTGTACGCATCATGTTCCTGAATTGTTCCTCATCTTCAAACTGTGCCGGAGTAATATTAAATACCAGCTCCTGAGATACCTCTTCCTGTTGTGTACGCATCATCAGTAATACTTTAGGGTCAGGAATGCCGTTCAGCTGAAAAAACTCTCTCAGCAGTTTCCTGGTCTCTTCAGGCAGATAAGCTTCAGAAGGCTGGCCTATCATTACCTGCTCCCCGCCTGCAATGACTTCATCCTGTTCGCTCCTATTACTTAATAATGCATCAGGAATAAAAAAGTCGCCCGTCAAATGATAATTTAGTATATCGCCATAGGACAGCACCCAATCTGGCTGCCCCTCATCTGCGTTGATAACCACCCCGTAACCTCTTTCCAATAAAAAATCATCTTTCATATGATCAATTACAAAGCATTGAAATACTTCATTTGGCTTTGGTAATGACAGCTTAAAATAAGGGAAACCGTCCGGTCCTGCAATAACTTGCGGCGTACCACAGATCATACTTGCCAATGGCAGATGAGCAAGAAAAGCTCTTACCCACTGTTCATCCCGCTCTTCCCGGGGCACAAGTACAAGCGCATGTAATTGCGCTGTTTTTTCAAGGTCGCCAGTGTACCCGTCTTCCCGCTCATCACCAGCTTCAGTACTTGCATCGGCAGGAATCTCATTAACCATTGCCGTATCTGGAGCAACGCCTTTATCCAACTCAGCATTTTCCTCCTTTGATACCAGCGGTGGTGCGTCAGTTACTGTTTCCTTTTTCTTAAAAATATCGAATAAACCCATTTTCTTTGTATTTCAGGTAGCTTTATAATCAATCAAAAATAGGTATTTATAATCACACTTATCAGGTCAAAGGGAGATATCCCGTCAATACTGTAACTAAAAGAACGATATTTATTCTGCTGAAACAGACTTTATCTCTTTGATAGCTCTTTTAAGATCTTTAATTTCTTCCTGCTGCTCTTTTAAAGCCTGAACCAGCAAGGGTATTAATTTATCATATTGTACTTCATCATGTTTGACAATCCGGCTATTGTTTTTACCAGCCGCTATACTTGTGGCAGACACATATACAAAGTCCGGGAACAGTGCCTTTATATCACTAGCCAAAAATCCATACTGTTTACCCTCTGCCAGCTTTAAATCCGGATATCTTTTCAAGTCATATTGAAATGTAACCGGTTTTAACATCGTCAGCTTAGCTGCAGAGTTTGAGATTGCCTCTACGTTCACCTTAAGTTCATGCTCATCGATTTTCTGTGCCGAAGCAGAGAAGGATACTGCCATCAGCACAGCACCTGCCAGAATTCCATTAAATAAATTGCTCATTTTAATATATTTTGGTTTGTTAATCATTAATGAAGCTTGCTAAAGCTCCTGCTCGTTTTATTGAAAATTGAGAACTCCTTCATGAGAAACGATTAGCAGCAGTTTTGATTATTTAATCCACCTGTCATCAGAACTAAAATTATAGCTCCCGATCCTGAAATCATTTCAAAATTAATTCCGGACAAATATACTAAATACCATCGCCTATAGCATTAACAGCAACACAACTGTTACTATATACCGCTATAAATAAAATAAGTTTTTTATCTTTAAAACATGAATAACCTCATGCTTTCCGAAATCTATATTTATCCGATAAAATCACTTGGCGGCATTAGTCTGAAACACTCAAAAGTGACACCAAAGGGATTAGAATTTGATCGCAGATGGATGCTGATAGATGATGAAGGCGTATTTGTTACCCAAAGGAAATATGCCATACTGGCTTTACTTGACGTAACTGTAATTGAAAATCAACTGACAGTGCAACATAAACATGATGCTGCCAACCAGATTTCTTTCCCGATTTCAGAAAATAATGGCAAAACAATACCTGTTACAATCTGGGATGATCAGTCGACGGGAATTGAAGTCAGTGCAGTTGTCAGCGCCTGGTTCTCCGCATTCATGGGTAAAAGCGTCAGGCTGGTGATCATGCCTGAAAATGAAAAGAGAATGGTGGATCCAAGATATGCTAAAAATGAAGAGCTGGTCGGGTTTTCTGATGGTTACCCCTTTCTGATTATTGGTCAGGCTGCCCTGGATGGATTAAATGAACGGCTGTCCCAACCGGTTCCAATGGATAGATTCAGACCAAATTTTGTATTTACTGGTGGGAATGCACACCTGGAAGATCAAATTGATACTTTCAAATTAGGGAGTGTACAGTTCCGGGCGGTTAAACCTTGTGCGAGGTGTGTGCTGACTACCGTAGATCAGCATACTGCGGTCAAAAGTGCCGAGCCTTTAAAAACTTTAGCCGGATACCGCACCATTAATAATAAAGTAATGTTCGGACAGAATCTGATTCACAATGGATCCGGCACAATTCATACGGGTGATCAGCTGGAAGTTACGGTCTGGAAAGCTGAAGCTTAAAAACTTCTCCAAAGCTCACCTTGATATCAAAAACATCCTTTAATGCGACCGAACGGTAATGCGCCAGAATAATACGGATCACTCCTCCATGTGTTACAATTGCGGCCGACTGATAGGATTGTGACACCAACCTGTCCCAGAATTTCATCACGCGCAATTGCATCTGCAGCATACTTTCCCCATTAGGCGGCGATAAATTAACGAAATCATTCATCCAGACCTCGCTAATATCCCGGTCAACCGCGTCCCAGGTCATTCCCTCCCAGTCACCAAAATTTAGCTCATAAAGGTCTTTCTCCACTTTACAATCATTGGAAATAGCCTTTGCTAACTGTAAACACCTGGCCGATGGACTAGTGTACACCCTGTCAATAGTCTCAGGAAGCTGTTTTAACACCTTGGCTTTTTCTACAGGAAAATCAGGTGTTAAGGATACATCTGTCCTGCCATAGATCAAGCCTTTTTCAATGAGCGGGGTGGTATGCCGAATCAGATAAATCTCCATATCATGGTAAAAGAAAGATAAATCACCAGTTCAGCAATTTGCTGAACAGCCCCCAGACAATCGCCGGTATAGCCCCCTATATGTTTCTTAAAATAGCTGCCCCCAACAAAAGCAACCCCTAACACCGGAATAATGATTACCGCAAAAAGTCCAATACCGGTTTGTAACACTAACACTGTTAAAGGCAACAAAGTAAACAGCGCGGCCAGTAACAGATTTTTAACTTTCCTCTTTTCCACTGCATTACTCACCTTACTCTTAGAAATACGCGCATAATTATGGGTAAAAACAACTGTAATCGCGGCGAACCTGCTTAGCGAATGCGCTACAATGCACACCAGTAAAATAGTAAAAACCGAATCCCAATGCAAGATTGATTGTTTAATTATTCCCTCAAACGCCTGGTATAATGCGAGAAATTTTACCCCCAGCAGCAAAATCAGTCCAATCACCCCGTAAGTCCCTAAATGACTGTCCTTCATGATCTCCAATATGCTATCTTTCGTATATCCTCCACCGAAACCGTCACATACATCCGCAAAGCCATCCTCATGAAAAGCACCCGTAAATAAAATTCCGGCTATCAGCGCCATTATAATTCCGATGGCAGAACCAAAGAACCACGCAGTTGAAAGATAAACGAAACCGGAAATTATACCAGAGATCCATCCCACAACAGGCAGGTATCTAATTGCATCGGGCAGCAGCGTTGCGTTATTGTCATGTATGCGCTGAGGTACTGGACATCTGGTGTAAAAAGACAAGGCCGACAAAATCAGGTGTAATTGCCGCTTCATCACGATTTCTGACTAACCGCAGCGCTTTCAAAACTGGCCATATCTTTTAGAAAAGCAACAGCACTTTGCAATAAAGGATAAGCTAAAGCACAACCTGTTCCTTCCCCTAACCTTAAGCTAAGATGTAACAGCGGGGTGGCAGATAGATAGGCCAATAATAAGGCATGCCCTTTTTCATCCGACTGATGCGTGAACACCGCGTTAGCCTTTACTGCGGGATCAATTTTGAAAGCACACAAATAAGCAACAGAAGCAATAAATCCATCCACCATTACTACCATACCACGTTGTGCAGCAGTCAGCATCGCACCAGCTATCTGCAAAATTTCAAATCCGCCAAAATGGGCCATCAGATCCGATACATCATTATTCCCATGATAATTATCCAATGCAGTTTCCAGAATCCTTTGTTTTTTTAACAGTTGTTCATCATCCAATCCCGTTCCCCTGCCGATACAGTCAACCAAAGGGAGATCGCATAAGACGCTCATCAGCACCGCAGCACTAGAGGTATTGCCAATGCCCATTTCACCAAATCCGATCACATTACAGCCTCCATCAGCAATTTTATTCACCACGTCCGATCCGTACTTCATGCACAATTCTGCTTGTTTGGCCGACATTGCCGGACCATTTAAAAAGGAATTTGTGCCCATCCCTGTTTTGCTGTCAATCAAATCAAGTCCCTCTTCAAAGTCAAAATTAACCCCGGCATCAACAATCCTTAATGCGATGCCATGTTGCCTGCAAAAAACATTTATTGCTGCTCCGCCAGCCAGGAAATTAAGCACCATTTGTCTCGTTACCTCCTGTGGATAAGCACTCACGCCCTCAAGCGCAATCCCATGATCCGCCGCAAATACGACGAGCTGTGGCAAATGCAATTCAGGGGAAGCAGTACCCAGCACCATTCCTATCTGAAACGCCAAATCTTCCAATATTCCTAAAGCCCCTAAAGGCTTGGTCTTATGGTCTATTTTATGTTTTAATTCTTTATCAATCATATATTCTAAAAGAGAGTAATACTAACAAATACATTATCAAAACGATTAACATGAATCCGGCCCGTTTAAATTTAAGCTTTCTTCAAAAGTAGCGGAAGTCCCGAAACTATAAATACTGCTTCATCTGCCTTTTCAGCTACATACTGATTGGCCCAACCCTGAAGATCCGCAAACTTGCGCCCAATTTCAGTATCTGCATGCAGTCCCATACCCAGCTCATTCGAAATAATAATGAACTTACCTTTCAGTAGCAAAAGCTGATCAATTTCCTTTTTAAAGGAGGCAAGCGATAAGGCAACATCACTGTCATGATCCATAAAAAAATTGGTAAGCCACAAAGTGACACAGTCAATCACCACCACCTTGTCTTCGATTGGCAGCAGGTGTAAATCCTGGTACGACTCATAGGTAGTCCATTCAGGACCACGATCATCCTGATGCCTCTTTACACGCTCAAGAAAATCATCATCCCATATCTTAGCCGTAGCCACATATATTGGAGCATGCGACAATTCCTTTGCTCTCTGCTGTGCATAGCTACTTTTTCCACTTCTTACTCCACCCGTAACAAAAATCAGCATGCCTGTAAGAATTACGGTTTAACCTCAGGCTCTGCCTTCTTGAACCGTTTATACAAAAACAATTGCCATTTCTCCTCTGCCACACCTGCCTTATCCATCTCCGCACGTGACAGCGTAAAGAACAAATCAGATAGCCGGTTGATATAAGCCGGTATGGCCTCATGAACTTCATCAGCTTTCCTCAGCGTCACTAATCTCCTTTCACCCCTCCTCATCTGCGTTCTCACCATATGACAGAGTGCAGAAACTTCATTTCCGCCCGGCAATATGAAGTAATCCGAAGGATGTGTCATTGCGCCCTCCAGCTCATCAATCCATAGTTCACAAAATTCCGCACCATCTAAAGGCATAGGGTTTGTATTTATCTTAATAGCATCTGAAGGTCGCGCTAAATGCGACATCATATCCATCAAATCCTTTTGAATTTTATGAAGATTAACCTGCCAATCATGCTGCTCTCCCAATTTCACCCGCAGCAAACCTATCGTAGAATTCACTTCATCAAGCGTCCCCACACATTCCACCCGCACATCATCTTTGTCAACCCTTCTACCACCAAAAAGTCCGGTCGTACCTTTATCTCCTTTTTTTGTATAAATCTTCATCAAAATATATTTAAAAACAATTTTCCTAAAATACTAAAATAGCAACACCGAAACATCGGCACATCAAAATTTCCTCTTCGCCATCCCAACATTTGCCCTTCAGCATCTGGTTCCCCTTCCCGGTTAACCTTGCATGGTTATATCTCTTTGTCCCGGATCTACAGGAGCAGGATGTAAAAACAGGCAGCCCTTTTACTACCTGCAATATTTGCCCTTCAGCACCTGGTCCCCCTCCCCGGTTAACCTTGCAGGTCATATCTTTTTCTCCCGGATATACCGGAGCAGGATGTAAAAAACAGGCAGCCCTTTTACTACCTGCAATATTTGCCCTTCAGCACCTCGTTCCCCTCCCCGGTTAACCTTGCAGGTCATATCTTT
>Ga0247808_10000062_pt1 | contig 105612 bp, 157 predicted proteins | sample UWRJL089202R1_FD_179914 | JGI IMG/M metagenome (GOLD analysis project Ga0247808, IMG submission 179914) | Plant litter microbial communities from Arlington Agricultural Research Station in Wisconsin, United States - UWRJ-L089-202R-1 | ecosystem: Environmental > Terrestrial > Plant litter >...
TCTACTCTCTACGAGATGAGTTACGGCTACCGATGAGAAAGTTCTGGAATGGGCGCACCCGTATGGTCGATGACAAGGTTCTTCAGGCCATGGCGTCTGCGCTCATTCCGGAAACGGTTGAATCTCTTGAACTAGCTAAAGTCAAGCTTCAGGCTCGCTGGGGTAACACTTGGGATATTTCAGTGTTCAAGTTTTGGAAAGACTCCTCCATAACTCAAGAGAAAATCGAAGCTGGGTCCGAGCTCTGGATGCTCGTGATGGAGCACCGTAGAACCTACGGAATTTTTGAAGAGTCTACTAAAGAAGTTCACATCCCTTGGTATGAGTTTACACTTACACTTGAGACCGTTCAATTGCGAGGCGATTGCGGTTATACCTATGTGGGGACCCCTCGTGAGGAGCTCCACTACGAAACGCTACTCATTGATCTCGCTGAGTTTCCTCGGGATTATCACGACTTGAACGAGTGGTTTCTAGACGGTTTAGGGCTTCTGAAAAAGAATATCTAAACCGTCGTAAGTACAGGTGCTAACCATGGCGTGGCTCGTGCTGGCTTGACATCTGGACGAGTTTTATACCCAAGACGCACAACGCCATGGGTTTCTTTCCTTAGAGTAGAGTCGGGTCCAGTTTCACTATGATTGGATCCCCAGTTGACTCACCGATTGCCAAATAGAAGTCTTTAGCTTTAGGATCTACCTCTACAAAGGTGGTACTTCCAACGACTCCGTTAGCTTCCAGAGTGTCGAGATTAGTTCCCACATTTAAAGCTTCGTAAAGCTCATCGGGGCCAGGAGTGGTGAAGGCCGTTCCGAGCCCATCCACCACAACAACCTTTAGGAGCTGAATCTCATCAACGGCGGAACCGGTTCCCTTATAGGTGAACTGAAGCTGAAGACCTCCGTAAACAAAACCATCGGTCGGTTCTTTGACCTCGAAGTCCTCCGGAAGACTGTTGCTCTCATCCACATTGAAAGCCAGCACTTGAACTTCGAAGTTTCCTACGGTGAAAGGTTCAGCACTGGAGAGTGAGGTTTTGAGAAGCTCTAAGAATTCAGGATCTACAGCCGCAGGAGTTGGAGATTCAGTTACGGTCGTCCCTGAGCTGGGCGCGGGAGTCGTCTCCGCTGAGGCACAGCCGGCTAAAACAAATGCAAGTGTAAGGGGGATAGCGGTGAGTGCTAGTAATTTTCTCATGGAAGAACTATCAACCCTTTTCAGGCATAGAGTATATTACGAGCGCTAGAAAAAGTTTTAGCGAGTTCATTGTTAAGGAGCTCTTGAAGTTCGTGAGGGTTAAGCGCTCGCCCGCTCGCTCGGTCAATCCACTGGTTATCCTGTTTATCATGGACAGCCTGCTGAATCCCTTTACCCGGGAGTCCACTAAAATATATGGTGTGAAGAGTTGCGCCACCGGGAGCTTGAGAGAGCTCATTTTGATTGGGTTCGATTGTTCTTGGCATACGAATCCTGAGCTTAGACAGTGAACCTCCACGGTAATTGCTCTCCAGATGAGCTATATCCTCTTTACGCATTTGCTTAGCTAGCTCCGCCACGGCTAAAGCGTAGACATTTTTGGCTTTCTCACCGCGAGCGGTCACCACTTGTAAAGCTTTCATGTGATTTAGGGCAGATTCATCCTCCGCTCTAGCCAACTCTATAAGTTTATGCATGAACCGAATCAACTTAGTTCTATTTTCCCAGGAGTTACCGCCGGGTTTATCCGTCAATCGCGCTAAAAGCTCCCGGGTAATCATTTTATAGACACCTATGTAGGGCCCTTGCTCATGCGCTCTCAAGTAAATAGTATAGCGTTCAAGCTCTTCGCGGTCTCGAGGAAGAGTTACTCCGCGTGCTATGTCCATGAGTTCGAGCAATTGTTCACCAGAGATTCCGAAGCTCTCACGAGCGAAAGCTTCTTCCTTTGAAGAGGGGTTACCTCTTGACTCTCTCCATGTTTTCAAATGAGGTGCTAAAGCCTTAGGATCACCTAAGATGACCGAGGCTCTTCTCACCGGTGAACTTAGAGATAAAGGTCCCATGGATTTCTCGTAAGCTTCCCTAGCGATTTCACGGGATGCGTAGTGGATTTCAGCCCCGCCGAAAGGACATTTACCGTTGGAGGCTAAACACTCGCCAGAGTCACCGTTGCCGTTAATGTGAAATGTAACCATGGCTAACTCCTTTTATTCTTCTCTAAACTACGGAGTATAGGTACTATCGGTCAGAACACGGTTCGAGTCGATAGTATCAATGTAATTTTAAAGGAGTTTCCATGAAAAAATTTGCGATTATCGGGGCTGTAGCCCTGAGTACGATTTTACTAGCCGGTTGTACTTCCCCCACGGTGGTGGAGGAAGAGGTCAAAACCGAAGCCTGGAAAACAGCCGCCGATTCATTGTTCTCCTATAGTGACTCTGTTAATACGAGCATCGGCGCTCAGGGAGTTGTGGCTGAAGCAAATCTTGTAACACTTGAAGAGAAAACCACCGTTGACATCTGTGAAGCCGGTCAATCCTACTGGGATGCTCTTTGGATCATCCCTAAAGAAGGTATCTCTATTTCCGTTGAGGAGCTAACAAAGAACCTCGGAGAAGATAGCACTGCCGTGGCAAATGCTCGTCCAGACGGAGCCACTTTTGAGGTCTATGACAAAGAAGGAAATAAACTTGTCATTGACCCTCAAGGTGAAGAAAACGTAAACATCACCGGTAAGAGCGCCTGCTTTACCGCGGGGGATGCTCCTAAAAAACTCCTACAGCTCGGTGGCGGTAAATGGGAAGAAGTTAAGGGATAAAAAGTGAGTGATGTCCAACACGATTCAGAGACAAAACTTGAGGTCATAACTAAAAGCGACCTATTCGGCAATGTAACCTGGTATGGGAGTTACGATTTCCCAAACGGAAATACTCAGGTTAAAGATAGGATTTTGATAAAAGCCTCCGGGAGCGCTCGCTGGGCCTATGAAGGACACACCAAAGCTTTAGCGACTTTAGAGGACATGCGTGGAGCCTGGGCTCATGGAACACTTCCTGAAGATCAATATGAAACCTACTTCGTGGAGTGATTGTGGCTAAGAAAATCAAAGAACCCGTGGTAGTAGAGCTGCCTGATGAAATAAAAGAGCTATTTCCTAATCTCGAGGGCGGTAAAACCCCGAGTAAGAGGGAATTGAAAGAACGAGTCATCGAGCTGGACGCCGCCGGTGAAAAAGAAAGCGCTGCTAAACTCATGGGTTGGCAGGCTGAGAGAGAAGAGAATGCTCCTCTAACAAAAACTCAAAAATCTATCCGTACGGTTATTTTTGTCATGCTTGTTCTCATCGGAATCATGAGTGTTTTCTGGTTCGTCTACCAGAGTAATTCTGAAAAGAACAACACTTTTGTTGTGTGTTTGCTCAACGGTCAAACTCTTTCCGGAGCAGATTGCGTATTACCCACCATAGAACCTCAAGCACCGATCGAAGGTAGTACCGGAGAAGAGCTAATTCCGGGGACGATCCCCGACTGATTTCATGGGTTTAGTTCAGAGTTTAATCAGTATCAAGCCACGCATTAGCGCTGTCATCGGTACCGCCTACTGTATTTTAGCGATTGCGCTCAATTTCGCCATGTTCAATTTTGGTGGATGGAAATTCGAGGTGTTCTTCAGTGCCTCCATCTTTTTGGATTTGTCGGCCATCGTTGTGGGGCTAATATCCATGATGAGAATGGGTAATCCTATTCTAGTGTTTGTGACTTTGCTCTCATGGTTGACTATTTTAGGTTTGTTCATATCTAAGGCATTTTTTACGGCGTGGATGGTAATAAGCGCTTTAGTCTCGATATGATCCTTCTATGGATGAGTCATCGAAACCTGAAGAAGAGCTGGATAAACCGCTCACTGCTGAACAGCGCAGAGAAAATCTTCGCGCACTCTTAGGCGAGGACGAGGCGGACAAGTACTTTGATGTGCTTCCGTTAGCCGAAAGAGAATCCCTTACCAATAGCACCTCAAGCACGGCTGTGCCCGGCCTAGTGAACTGGAATTTTGTCGGTATAGTTCTCATAGCTTTCGTATTGATTATGGGGATAGTTTATGCTGTCACCACCGGAAGCGCCATAAATGAAGAGACCATAGCTCCTACGAATCCTGCGATCACCCCGATTCCGCTTGAGACACCACCAACTAGATAAGAAAGCTGTGAGCATTGGCTGAAGATTTTTGGGATCAGCGCGGAGACGGAAGCTGGAAGGGCGATAGCCTAGATGCTCTCAGCACCATTGTCCACGATAATGGTCGCCCGAAATCTTGGGTGATCGTAGTCATAGTGGCTTTAGTCCTTATTCCGGTCGGTTTATTCTTAGGGAATCTTTGGGGCGGATCGGATGCTCCGTCAACTCCCGAACCAACGGTCACAGCAACAGCTACCGCGACTCCTGAACCAACACCGACGGAAACTCCGGTACCGGAAGTTACTCAACTTATACTCACCTCTTTTGGAGCTCAATGGAGCAGCGCCGATCTTCCTGGTTGTAAATCCTCCTGGACGGCCTCTGCCGCAGGATGGAGCTCTATCCTCGTGGAGAACAAAACTAGAGCCGCGCTTGAATCGGTGGAATTCACCGTTTCAACTAATTGGACCGATTCCGGTTTCGCCTTGAAGAGCCAAGGCGATAATCACGGGAACACTTCAGTAGCTTTAAACTACGATAAGAGCACCATCAGCCTTTGTGTAAACTAATGATAGTTTCCTCATGCTGAAACTCTTAGCTCTATTCACCATGGTCCTAGATCACCTGGGCTATGTGTTCTTCCCTGAGCAGGAGTGGCTTCGCTGGATAGGGCGATTGACCATGCCTATCTTTGCCTACACCATAGCTAGAGGATTCTTCTATACCCGAAGTAGAAAAAGATACTTGATTCAGCTTTCGGCATTAGCCGTGATCTCCCAAGTGCCTTACATGCTTCTATTCGACAGCACCCAGCTAAATATGGTGTTCCCATGGGCTTTAGCCGTGGGAGCTCTCATGCTACCAACCTGGGGCATACCGTTGATGGTGGCGCTACCGTTCATCATCCCGATGGATTACAGCTCACTTGCGGTGCTTCTCCCCGTTTTGATTTATCACTTCTGGTTCAAGAGTAAGCGGCCTTTGATTCTTGTACTGAGTCTTTTGGCCACAATGAGTGCCATAGCTCTTCTCATGGGACCATTCCAATGGTGGGCGCTACTCGCTCTACCTTTGATTTGGCTCTTAGAGCCGTTCGATTCAAAAATACGTTTGAACAAATGGATATTCTACTGGTTCTACCCAGGACACCTGATTTTGCTCTGGCTTATTACTTTGGCCCTTGCGGCGAGCTAGTTTACAGCTTTGGAAGCTTGAGAAATTCCTTATAAGTGAGAACTTCACCTTCGAAACCACACACTGAGAGCTCCCACTGAAGGACCGGAAGCATCTCGGGATGAGTCTCTGAATAGAATATAACTCTCTTGAGCTGGACCCCGTTGAGAGCTACATTGGCCTGGAAAGTATTCTCTCCATCCTCGAGTTCATAGCCGTAGAAAAGTTCATCAATGCTGTGACTCAGCCCGAAGAACGCTTTAGCTTGATCGACACTTCTCAGGGTTAGAGAACGAGCTCCGCTTTGACCGGGGAATGAATCAAGGTTAGCATCGAAAATTACACTTACGCCGATCATAGTGGTTAGCGGGTCTCCGGCACGAAAACCTCGCGGCCGTGGATCTCCACCGGAGTCTCAATGCCAGCCTGCTTGAGGTAGTGCTCAACGAGCTCCTTAGCGGCGTAGGCTGAGCTGTGGAACAGGATCTTTGTGGCCTTCACTCCAGCCAGTGCGGGGAGCGCATCGGTGGTTGACCCGGGAGAGAGAACGAAGTCAAGCCAGAGCTCGTCGATGGTCTCACCGCTGAGGCTTGCGAAAAGCTCTTTGGCTTCATCAACCGTACGAACGACAGTGGCTTCGTCGCGGAAACCGGGAAGGAACGAACGCTCGTCATCGAAAAGTACTACAAGGCTCATGATTCTTCTCCAGATAATGTGTTTGTAATTACAACTCTACACGGTACACACGAAAAAGCAAACAAAAATGCCGCTAACTAAAAATAAAAGTTAGCGGCATTTTTAGGATTGTTACTCCTGGACGTGGTAGCGCAGCCCGTGAGCGGTGTACTGAACTTCCTTGAGGGTGGCCTTCTGCTCGTCGGTGAGGCGGAATCCGCCGATGGCGATTCCTGGAGACTCCTTCATAAAGCTTCCGTCCTCCCGCGGGACGATGAGATCGTCCTTGAGAAGCGGATAATTGCTAATCTTCGGGTGAGCCCCGTCGATTGTTTCGGTGACTAGAAATCCGTTAGCCATGGCTTTTACTCCTTGATCCGATTGGCCTGCTCCTCGTGGAGCTTAGCCGACTCATCGTGCCATGCGGTGGCCAGAGCGCGGAGTTTAGCCTCCGACTTGTGCCCGTGATGAGCACAGAAGGTGAGCTCAGTCCCGTTGATGGTGGCGCCGATGTAGGCCTGAGCACCACAGGAATCACAACGATCAAGCGAAGTGAAACGAGGAGTCGTGGTCACCGTGATTACGGGCTTCAGCGGCTCGGCGATGGTGTCGTCAGCGAGGGTGGCGGTGTTGGACATTGGTACTCCCTTATGGATTCACAATTTGTTGGTACGTGGTAATTCTAACACGGATCTTTACTATAAGCAATATATGAATTATCGCGTCAGTGGCCGTGCTTCGGCTTTTCATAGACTCCGCCGCGTAGCGAAGCAATGTCCAGGAACACCACGATGGCTTCAGGATCAATCTCTAGAATGGCATCGGTGACGGCGGCCTCTTGCATACGAGGAAGAGTGAAGCTGATATCTCCAGATACTTCACTGAACTCACCATCCACGTAAACTCGTGATGTCTCCTGCAAAACTCGACCGTGGACAATTTCGTTCATCTTCTCAGCTACCTCCATGGGGAACTGAGTAACTACTCTAGCTCTACGAGCGTTACCGCCGGATTCAACCACCCGTTCAATCATGGGAGCAACGGCAAGATAGAACAGAGCTGCCGAAGCAAGTGCCTCTTGAGGGCCCACGATGAAACCCGCCACCGTGAATACCACGATGTTGAAACCGAGGATGAATTGATCGACACGATAGGTAGTTTTGTCCGCCAGAATCGCAGCCAACGCCTCTGTGCCATCGAGGGCACCACCCTGTCGAAGCGCAAGACCGATACCTAGCCCGAGGAGACCTCCACCGTAAGCTAGCGCAAGAAAGAACTCGGTAGTCCAAGGTTCCATGTGATGGAGAACAATTGTGGCCACCGTGAGGGTCGCAACACCGACAGCTGTGCGAATGGCACTTCTATGGCCGACCTTGATCCAGGTGAGGATAATGAAAGGAATATTGAGAATACCGAGGATAACACCCATGGGCACCTGAATGAATTTAGCCAGGATGATGGAAAGACCAGTGATTCCACCATCTAGGAATCCGTTAGGGATTAGGAAAGCCTCAAGACCGATGGCCACACAGAGGGCGCCAAAGATAATGATGACAACGCGGAAAGTCTCTTCAAGAATAGGGTGCTTCTTGCTTTTTAGAATTTTGACAGCTTTAGTTTTCATGAGATTTTCGCCTCGCCTTCCTAGTATGGTGAGGAATCTATTATACCCTCGTGTTCATTACGGTCCTGTTACAAAGAGCGTATCCGGTTAGGATCAATGGTTGCCACGGGATGGATCACCATGATGTGAGTGAGTGCCATGCTAGCGAGAACGAGCTGACCGCAGATACGGCACACTCGAAAAGCTGAATGAGCGCCCTTGGTGTCCTCGAAAACAAGCTCGTCTTCCTCGGCGGGATAAGCGGTGAGAATGATGTCTGCGAGTGTAGTGCTAGTGGCTGCCATTAGTTATTTACCTCTTTCCACATGAGTTCAGCAAAGTCGGCGGCTTCAATCCAAACGGGCGCCTCTTCGGCCGTGACCCATTCACTTACCGCATTTGAACGAAGCGCAAGATCAAGCCGAGGCAACCACTCATTGGGGTGCAACCCGTGCATGACATTGTTTACTAGCCCCTCAGCGGAACTCCAAACCTGTGCAGCTTCGTAATCCTCTTTAGCGAGAGCTCGTCTCGATTCGGCGAAGTAAAAATCCATGAGATCTTTAGCGAAGATGGCCATGATTTCCTTTATTAGTTTGAAACCTTACATAACCAACTATACACAGCTCTAATGGATATGCAACCTTTAAACGCCGGGTTTCGCCAACGGAGGAAGTTGAGCGTTCTCTAAAGGTGACCAGGTTCCGGTTTGGACGGCTTCATCGCCGCGTCCGCGGATCTGCTCAACGGTGAAACCGTTCTCCTGAGCGTGAGTCAAAGAGGGGAAACCGGGCACCCAAGCACCCTGTTCAGTCGGGGAAACGTAACGGTAGTAATAGGTCCAGGTGGCCTTTTCATAGGTTGAGGCAGCTAGAGCCACCAAAGTTGCGGCCTCTTTCAAATCCTTCCCCAGGAAGGCAAGACGAGGTAGTTGACCGTTTACGATTTCAAGCGCTTGAGATAGCTCCATTAGGTAGCCCCTTTCGATACGTGGTCATATTACCGTGTAATGGCAATATTTCATTGAAAGAGTTTAGAAAAGCTCCATAGAAGGAGTTCCGATGACTAAATTTCACCTCACCAAAGACGGACCAAAGATCTGCAAAGCGAATAAACGCGAATGTCCCGTGGGTGGAGAGCACTTTGACCATTACTTTTCAGCTCAAGATGCCTTTGAGGTTGAACTGCAGAAAGAGTTCGATTCATTGGAGGGTATTCAAAGAGAAGAGTTCCTCGCAAAAGATTTTGAACGCAGGGATGAAGAGGGTTCGATCTATCACCCTTTCAAGCCTCACGATGAAATTAGTCAAGCCCGCTTAGATTTCAGAGCCGCTAATGTAGCTCGTCAGGCTAATCGCTTTGAAAAACTAAAGAAATCTGTCGCCCCTGAGGGAATGCTCGGGGAAGCCAACGGGATTCGTCTCCACGTGGGTGGCGGAAAGGATTGGGGATCCTACAAAGGTGTTTGGTCATCTTGGAGCGGTCTTCTCGGAACAGCTAGAGAAGAGGCTGTCCGTATTGAAAATGAATACATCCGTCGAGGTGAAGATGTTCCTCCTAAATTAGCGGCCGTTACCGCGGAGGCAGAGCAAGAAAAACAGGGTCTTGATTGGCTCAGAAAAAGAATTCGTGATCGTTTCGAAGGTAAAGCCGACTAAGTCATTGATTATCTCGTGAGTAAATGATATAGTCGGATCAATAGAGTATAAGTCAATCGGAAAGAGGTATACTCGTGAGTCGCTTTGATGACGTTCAAGCGGAGTGGTCAGCGAAATACCGAACTCCGGTAATTTCTGACGGCTATGCTAATAAGGCCTATGTCGCTTGTCTTGTTTTCCCCATTGAGGGTGATACCCTTAATGAAATTTGGGGAATCCAGGAGCCTGACGAAGCTGATGCTGCTCTCCTAGGACAGTACATCGAATTCCGTATTGCTAGCTGGTACAATCAGCGCTGGATCAACCTCATGGGACAGAAGCCGCTGGATATTGATCCAGGAATCAACACGGTTATATTCCGAAAGACCGATAAAGGCTGGCACTACACTCGTGCTAGTTGGCGCACGGGCCCGCCTTTCATTCCCATGCTTAACGCCGAGAAGCAGTACTCCACTCTTCTTGAGATTATGGATCAAGAGCGTATGCTCGGAGATCGTCCAGATTCAAAGTGGGAAGCATTCAAAGAGGAGAACGGATTGATCCATGTCAACGCCTAACCCATATCCGACACGCTACAAAAAGCTTGCGGAACAATACGAAAGCGATGCCCATTGGGCCAGAACTCCGCAGGACCGTAAAGAAGCTGAAAAGCAACTCAAGATTCTGAAAGAGCTCGCGGCCGCTGAAAAGGCCTTAGAGGATAAGGGCTTCGTGAGCTACGAATACGGGGTAGCTTTTGAAATGCATGTAAAATCTTTCCCTCAACCTCCGGTGATGAGTATGTCAGAGGAAGAGATTGCGTATTTCAGAACCCTACCTAATGATACTCATGCTCGTATGAGAGTCATGCGTAGACGAGCGGCTGTTGAGCCGGGGCTTTGGGAAACCGACCCGGAGTAAAATTAAACAAAAGGCCGTAAGCGTTATTTTGCTTACGGCCTTTTGTTTTTGGTTTTATTTTTCTGTGAGTTCGGAAATGATTTCGGTCATTGCTGCAGTAATTTCCTCCACCTTAGCGATTGCATCAGCGTTGGACTCCATTAGGGATGCCATTATTTTCCTTTTAGTAGTTACGGTTCAATCGTACATCCGAAAACTAATTAGCGCAACAATACTTCAAATATCTTTACTCACAGGCCATTTGTAAGGAAGTGCGTCGGAAAGTGTCGGCCAAAACTGACGGTAGAAATTTAAATCTTTGCGAAGAAGATTACTCTTATGAGACTCGTGAAAATCATCATTTCCGATGAAGTTCGGCATCCCTAACTCAAGCTTATTCAGATGCGGCTTTAGTAGATATTTTGTCTTCTCAAGACAGGTGTCACTATAGCCTCTAGCTGTCCACTCATTGCAGCATGCTTCCTGGTAATCTAAGAGAGCTAGCTCGTGACCTTTCCACATAAGTACCGCCGGATGGTTTTTCCAACCTTTTGTAAGATTGGGTATACGCTGCCATTGCGACTTTGGAAGAGGTAATCTACGAAAACCGCTCTTGAGTGTCGGCGCAGGCACCTTGATCGAAGTTACTAATCTTTCTCCGACGAGGGTCTGCATGATTTGCAAAGTTTCGACTCTTTGTTTCCCTAACCTTTTCACATCCAACGAATGAGCCGTGGCGGCGAAGTGAGCGTAAGGAAGAAAGGTTTGCATGGAATTATCTTACCAAGCTGAAGCCTAAACCTTGATACCCTCTCGGAGGAGCATAAGCTCTAGACGGATGGAGATAGCTTGAGTACGGAGATAGCCCGCGAATGAATCCTTTTCAAAGGTCTCTAGAACTACTTTCTTCACTAGTTCATTAGCGATAGGTTCAAGACGAAGTTGCTCTAGAAGGATCAGTGCATCCTGCTTATTCCATTTACCGATCTGACGTGAGTACTTGTAATAAGCCTGCTTAAGGCCGCCGAGGGTACTTGAATCCATGAGAGTCTCCAACTTTACTTACCGAGGATCCGCGAGCGAAGACGATCAGTCATCGGGTGGGTCTTGGGGTTGTTGATGTGAGCGCTGGTGAAGTCTTCGGGAGTGAGTCGACGGCCGATACGGAGCTCGAGGCAGCCGATGCAGAGCATTCCGACCTCGCCCATGCCAGCTTGATCGAACCAAACCTGGGTCTGAACAAAGTAGTGCTCGTAGGAAGTGTTCGAGTCACAGTCAACACAGTCCCACTTAGCCTTACGGTTGTGGAGTCGCCGCGAAGTTGCTTTGCTCTTGTTGTTTCCCATACAACGATGCTATGCGATTTTTTGAAATAAGTCAACATTTAGGCGTTCTAATTTAGACGCGATTACTCGTCACGAAGCACTATCTACAACGAATTTCGTTGGACATTGATGAAACCTTGACGAGATATTGACGAAACCTTGATTATTTATTACCAGAAGGTTAACAACAAGTTTCCACATTTTGATATAAGACTATTGAGATTACACATCCCGCGGTGTAGACAGGTTTTGACCTGCAACACTGGCGATGCTTATCCACGTCGATCCCTAGTCGGCGTTTCGCTAGTAGTTGCAATGTCGCCAAATTTTATGAGCCGTTTTGTCATAAGTCAAGTCGTTTTTTAGCGCCTACTAGTTGTTTCAAATCCAACAACTAACAAAAGGTAACTACACCCATGAAGAAAATCACCAAACCAAAGGCAATCCTAGCAGCCCTCGGTCTTGCAGCTTTCGCTGGCCTGACCGTCGCATCCGCAACTAGCCTCTCCCTCCAGGCTAACCACGACCTCGCTGCCGGTTCCTCAGTAACCCAGTCATGTCAGACCGGCACCATCGGTGTCGCATTCGACACTCCCGTATGGGCTCCTGCAACCTCCAAGTTCACCGTAAGCAGCACCACGCTTTCAGCAATCGAAGCTTCTTGTAACGGTAAGAATGTCAAGGTAGTAGTCGCTAACGCTGCAGGAACTGCTCTTGCAACTCAGACCGCAGTTATTGCCCCCACCGCCGGAGCTCAGACCTTCGCCCTCGGTAGCGCTATCCCCTCGGATACTGTCGCTAGCATCAACGTAGTAATCTACTAAACCTTTAGAAGATTACTAAACCAGGGGAAATCATTTATCCATAAATGAGCCCCGCGAATAGAGAGGCTGCGCAGAAGTGTCAAAAATCATCTCAATTGTGAGCTGGGTTTTTACAGTAATATTCTGCGCAGCCATTCTCCTTTTCGCTTTCAGCGGCCAATTCGCCACTGTTGTAATTTCGGGAAACAGCATGTATCCCACTTACAACAGTGGCGATTTAGTAGTAGCTGTGAAACAAGCAAGCTATTCCACTGGGGATGTGATTGTCTACCATCCAGATGTGGATTGCTCACGCTGTAATGTTGTTCACAGAATCATAGATGGAGACAAGAACGGCTGGATCACCGAGGGTGACAATAACGATTTCGTAGATGCTTTCCGCCCCACAAGCGAATCGGTCTACGGCAAAGTAGTTCAGCACATCAATCTGGGTGGCGCGGGGATGATCCTCGTGAGTACTCAACTATGGCTCTTCCTACTTTCCATCATCGCTTTAGCTCTTTACTCACTATTCGTTTGGGACTGGTGGAAAAAGAATGACGATGATGAAGAGGAGCCTCCTGCGGAGGATAAACCTAGGAAGGCCAAAAAAGAACCTCGGAAACTAGGTCGCCACCGACTAGTAAAAACCGGCTCTGCTGGCACCTCAAGCATCGTAGCTTTATTAGTCCTCACATTGGTTGCGTCGGCCGCTCCAACCTTAGCACTCACCGCCACAACCTTGACTCATGGAAAGAAGGTTAGCTGTGCCCCTAGCGGAAGTCTCACCGTAAGCACAGTTGCATCCTCAGATAACCATTTAAGCGTGAGCGGCATTCCTGCTGGCTGTGTAGGAGAAACTCTCATTGCTAGAACAATTGCGTCCTCCACAGCAAATGCAATCCAGTCCTCCGGAACCATCGCTGGGAGCTCACTCAATCTGACATCAGGTTCGACGCTCACTAACCCGAGCGAAGTCACAGGAGCACAAGTCGTTATCGGCGGTTTCAATGTAGCCGCGACTTGGAATTGGGTAAACAACAATCAAGATCCAATCGTTCCACCGAGTGGAACCAACAACTACAACGTAGCTGTTACCTATACTCAGCCCAACGCTCAGCAAATCTGTGCGAACATTACGGTTTCCACAGCGAGTACGGTAGCTATCCCCTGGAATGCTCAGCTTCGTACTACGGGTATCCCGTTCAATGGAGATACGAATCCAACGCACTACGAGTTCAACCCAAACTTCTCCTATAGATTCGTCTCGCAGACTCCTGTCAACGGAAACTTTACCATCGAGGGTATCGGTGGCACAAGTACAGTTGTTGCTGGTACGAATAGAACGTTTACTGTTTGTAACTACAATGTTCCCATGCCTTCGGGCCGCCAGCCTGGAGTCACTTACACGGTGGCCCCAGGAAACGGAACAACCTACACGGTGCCAGCGAGCTATTACGCTTGTCAGACATTCACGGTTACAACCAGTGGAGCTACTCAGTTCTATGTGGGCTGGGATGTAACAATTGATGTTACTCCACTTGCCAATGCCTATGCGGCGGCTTCCGGTGCTTCCGGCGGCTCCTATAAACCATCAACCGCCGGACATAGTAGCGTTTCTCTTGGAGGAAATCTCTACAAGATTAGCGGTAATGGCTACAACACTGCCGGTATCAAGGACGGCGGGCAACAGCAGTTCACCGTTTGTTGGGGCGGTTAAATAGAATTCGGGCTACACTCAGGATGGGTGGGAGTGTAGCCCGAATTATCAATTACTAATGATGCTTAGTGTGCTTGATCGTGAATTTCCTGATCGTGCTCACCGGCGATGCCCTGACAGGTGACACAAACCTTGTAAGGGTTACGGAATGCCTGAGTACCGACTTTATTGGCCTGGTACCCTTCATCCCAAATGCGAGCTTTTAGCGCCATCTCCTGAAGATAAATCGCTTCATCCTCGGGGTTCTTGATCTTAGGGTAGTCGGTTGCTACCCCTTCTACCAGTTCAAGCTTATCGAAACCGAGGAGTTCGCTAGTCCGCCAGCCCGAGAACAGGTAGGGATAAGGCCACCACTGACCCTCGTTGTCGAGTTGAACTAGCTCGTCTTCGTCATCATCCTCATAGAGCGGATCAATGACTTTGTAGACTCCTACTTCAGTAGGGAGACGTTTTCCGTCAATCTCAATGACATCATAGGAACCCCAATCAGCGGTGTAGGTCCAAATGCCGTCAATGGCAACCTGGTTGAAAACCCAACGAGGATCATGCTTTACTTCAGTGATTACACCTTCTAGCGGAGGAACATCGGTATTCTCGTTATCTGAGAGTCTTACCCTACGGCCGATTTCGTGATGAGCTATAGAGACCATTACTTTTTCGCCTCAAAGGTCCAGTAAGCGTTTCCGCTCCCGTTGTAATCGGGCTTGTCGTAGGAGACCTTCCAGCCAGCCTTACGGTAGACTCCCTCGAAATCAAACCACTTACGAGCAAAGATTTCGGCGGAGGTGAACTTGCCGTCCTTCGTGACTAGCTCGAGCAGCTCCGGCTGAGTGATCGTGACTCGGCCGGATGCCACTCGCTCGGAAAGAAGAGTATTAACGGCCGCGAGGATCTCCTCCGGAAGGTTGTGCTCGTGGCTTTCGAGGGCATCTTGGGGACTAAAAGCTGGCATGATTTTCTCCTAGTTGGGAATAAAAGTGTAGAAAACAACAGTTTCCCACAACTACCTTATCACGGTTTGAGGAAACTTTCAATATGAAAATTACAGGGCTTCGGCTTTCCTTTTTAAACGACTCGCGGCTCCGGAGCGGCGGCCTCCGACGAAACTACTAGCGAAAGCGAGCCCCGAGAAAATGAAACCGATGAAGCTCCAACCTTCGGCGCTATAAGAGGAGATAGCTAGGACGGCGAAGATCACGGCTAAACCTACGGCAACGAAAGAGTAGGTTTTCAAATCGGCGGCCTCTTCTAGGAGCTCCTCTTTGGTACTCATCGGTTGCTCACACAAAGCTCATCGTACTGAGGAGCCTCGGTGAGGCCCACCGTGTTGGAGAGATAAGCAGTGTTGTCAATGCAGTAAAGCCAAAACTGAGCGCTACCCTGTAGACGCTCATAGCGCACTGAGATCTTCTCCGCGCCGGGGATCTTATCGCTCGGAACCTCCTGGACGGATGAGCCGTTGGGTTCCGCCACTGATGATGCGGAACAGCCGGCGAGGGCTGCGGTGACAAGAGCTCCCACGGAGAGAGCTACAAGAGCTCGTGACTTCAAGGACATGGTGATTCTCATTTCTCGGATACCAATTCCGCTAGATTGATCTTTGCTTGAGCTAGCGCGCCATTCCAGCCGTCCTGAAAGGCCCAGCCCTCGGCGTCATCCGGGGTGGCTCGCTGATCGAGGAGTTTTTCTAGAAGCTCTTCCACAGCTTTAGGTGTAAGAGAATTCTTAGGGATAACAATGATGTCATCCGGAGAAACATAGGCCACCTCGGAACCAGTGCACTCTCGTCGGCGGCCGCGGTAATCCTCAACTACCAAAAGTTCAGCCATGAGGTACTCATCGTTTTCGACCACCGTATAGATCTCGTCCGGGGTAAGTTTACCGGTTACGAAACAGACTTTTGATCCGATCGGAGGTGTGGCGGCTTCGAATTTCACAATTACACTCCCATGGAGAACCAGCGAGCGAGAGAAATGGTGAGCACCATAACCTCACCGTTGGCAGCGGCCACGTCCAAAACCTCGTCAATGAGGTCCCCGTCGCCCTTGAGGTTCATCTTGATGAGCTCTTCCAGAAGCTTTCCGGCGTTGCTCGGGATTTCCAGGTCAGCCGGCGCCAGCACCGTGTGGCGCGAAATCGCTGCCAATGTGAGTCGGCGCAGGGGCTCAGCGGGGGTAGAGACAAGGATTTCCGTGAGCTTGTCCAGCTCATCGGAGGCGTAGAGCTTGTCCAGGTATGGAAGAGTCTTAGCGGAGGTGGCATCCATCTGGAGCTTAGGCATTGGTATCCTTAGTTGGGTTCTCAAGGGCGGTTAAAACCTTATTGACTCTACGCTAACATAGAGCCATCATAGAGTCAATAGGTTTGGTGAAATTTAGCGAGCCTGAACCACACAGGAGATAACGGCAGTGTTTCCACCACCCTTAGATAGGCACGGAACAACTCTGCCATCCTCCAACTCGCGATAACGAACGGTGTAATTGGAGTCTTTTATGAGAACAATGTCTTTGGCGGATGGCAAAGCTTCCACGCAGCTGAGCACTGCGGATTTTCCTCCACCTTTGGAGATACAGGAGACAACAAAACCATCATCCAATTTATAGTTGGTGGTGGTGTAAAGTTCATCCACCGGAATAGGATCGGAAACCGTTCCTTCATGGGTTGAGGTGCTACAAGCGCTCAACGAAAATCCTAGCCCCGCGAGAGCTAACGCAACAACAATTTTCTTCATTAATACCTCTCTTAGTTTTTAGCGTGGTCGAAAAGGAAACTTTCAATTTCGACAAGTTCATCAATGGTGAGTCCGGTTTCACTCTGGGTAGTGATAAAAAGGCTCGGGACGGTGATGTTCTCTTTCACATGGGAATCCCAATAGCTATGAGCGTTGTCATCCACCCAAACAAATGGTCTAGGATTAGACGCTTGATCGGCAATGATAGCGTCCGCTTTCCACTGTGTCCACTCTTTACGATCTACAGCTAACTCATTGAGTTTCACAGGAAGTATTCTTCCTCCGTCAAGGCCACCGATTGCGCTGGGAAGCAATAGAACAGATTCTTGAAAATTCCAGGTGGTGCTCCACACCAGCTCAACATCGTATTGCTCAATGAACCGATCAAGTGTTCTAACCACCAACGGAGAATAGGTGATGGTGGAGGGATCCAGTAGATAAGGATTCCCCGGAACCGCAAGCTCAACCACTTTTGTGTCTCCATGAGGAGGTTTATGAGCGTTAGTTACTCCGTCCCAATCCTTATAGAGCACCGCTTTATGTGAATTTTTCAATTGAAACCGTCTCTGTCCTCTAACCAGCGCTTAGCATTGGACTCCGGTCCATAGGAAAGAATACTTGCCTGAGCATTCGATGCCTTTTCAATGAGGGCTCTGATCTTCTTGTTATCTGAAACATCAAATAGGTCCGGAGTATAGCTACCTAGTTTCTCGGTGAACTTAGCCTGCCATTCCTTATCTCGAGAGTTCTCTACGTTGCCGGAGAAATCAAAGAGCTCATCGTAGCGCACGGCGGCTTTTTCCTGCTCCACATCCATGTGAGTAATAGCGATGGAATCCGGTTGCACGGCTCGCGCAGCGTAGGCAAGAAGAGTGAGATCCAAATGGCCAACTCTCCAATCGCCTTGGAACTCGCCATAAGTATTGTGAAGCTCTGGGAATCCTAGTTCGTTAGCCTCGGTTGGGAAAGGGCCAGCACCATGCCGAGTGGTGTAGGTTCGCGTGACCCCGAGCTTCTCGACATAGGAATCGTTACCGGATTCAGCCATAATCGCTAGAGCATTATCTGCAGTGAGGGTGCTCCAGGTGGTGTTCGGATGGAATCCGATCCACTCATCGAGAAGAACACCCTGTGAGCCTTCAAAGATTAGCTCATCGGTGTTAGCTACAAGTTTATTGGCTTGAGCAGCATCCAAAATATTCAAGATCTTATCTCCGGCAAATGCCTCGAGCTCCTCGAATACGGAGTCTAAGCTCACACCTAGCTCTCCGACTTGCTCTTCACCCCAGCCCTTGAGATACTTTAGCTTATCTCTTAGAATTTCGGGGTTATTCAGGTCCCCGATGGTAGGGAAAAGTCCTGGGAAGGTGATCCGATAAAGTTCTGTCTCCCCCATACCGAGACCGGTTGACCCGTGGCGCCCGTTCCCGCGAGCTCTTTCCCTAGCATGATTAATGGCTTGATGGATCCGCGTGACCAGCGGTGCTCTTTCGTCTACCGCCACCAAAGCCATGGCAGCTCTGCCCAGGAAGTCATTGAGATGAAGACTTTCAGCATAAAGACGCAGAGGGTCCACAAGGACATACCGTGAAAGAAGTGTCGGAGCGTGCCTGAGCGTTCCGCTTCCGAACTGTGAAAAAGTGTGATGGAAGCCGTTCTCATTGATGACATTGTGAGCAGCTTGAGCTCCACCGGAGAAACGAATAACGAGAGGCTTTGAATGGGCTCGCTGGGTAAGGTTATCAACGATGGTGCCCTTACCCTCGTCACCGAACCCCAGGCCGATTACAACTTTTGCTGTCATATTATCCTCTATACTTCCTTAGGCTTATCCTAACATTATTCGACTCTTCTGGCAACTAAAGAGGCGCACAGATTATTAGTCCGTGCGCCTCTTGCCTTGCTTTGATTCTTATAGTCGAGCTAGCGGCTCATCGTCCTCAGCGAGCTCAATCTCAGCATTCACGGCGGCGGTTGCCTGAGTGATACGAGCGAGTGCGTTGGTAGTCTTACGAGCGAGTGCGTCGGAAGTACCAATTGCCTTGAGGTCATCCTCGAGCTGATCAGCGTCAGCTGCACCTTCGAGGTAGCCTAGAGCACCACCGATGACCTCGGCGATGTTGTCATAGCCTTCGGCGTCAATGATGTGGTCAGCACCGAAAAGCTTCGTGTAGAAAGCTCTTGAACCCTGGCGCTTAGCTGAGAAGTTCTCCTCAAGGATGATGTAAGTATCCCATTGCTCCTTGAGGTGCTGGACAACTCCGGCAACCGTTAGGTCCTCTCCGCGGACTTCATCTGCAGAGATTTTCAAAGCCTTAGTCACATGCTCAGTCCGTAGATCTAGAGCAATCTCGTCGGCAATGATGAAGAGGTAACCTCTCTTACCTCGCTTCTCGAAAGCATCTGTGACCACGTGGTTAGCGAGGTAGTACCAGAGAAGTGATTGAGTCTCTCCTCCGTTGCCTCCGCCGTTACCCTCTAGGAAGAGGTTATCCAGATTAGTGTCGATACGGTTGTCCGATTCGAACTGTGAAATCTGGAGCGGAACGTAGTCTGAGTAGGCATCTCCGTAGGCGGTGATGGCGATCTGAGGATCAACCACGTATTCCTTATCCAGGATTAGCTGGAAGAGCTTAGTGAGGTTCTTTTGAGCAACGATGGGAATACTTCCCATGGAACCGGTCGCGTCGAAACCTACAACGATGGGGACAGATGCCGGGTGCTCTACAGAGTCACGGCTTTCCTTTAGGAGGATTCCCTCCGCGTTACGCTTAGCCGGATCAAGTGATTCGTGAGCAGCGTAGGCTCCGGTAGCCTTCGCACCCTTATCGTAGCCGAAGCTAGTTCCTGCTGAAACTTTTCGTGCTGTAGTGCTGGCGTATGTGCCGGCATCCCAATATCCTCCACCCACGGTGACCATCTCCTTATATGTAAGTGTTGATTGATTAACTTATACCAAAACAATATCGGTTTTCGTCAAAATGATTTTATTATTTTGGATAACTCATGGGATGGAATCTTCTCTCCCATTTCTCGTCCAAAAGTTTTGTTAGTTTTTCTAGAGCGTAAACAGCTTTCTTAGGCGGATTCACTCGCAGCTCATGGAAGAACTCTTCCATCCACGGAGGAGCAGCTGAGGCCTTCGAAAGCTTCTCAAAAGCATGGCCGACCACCATGAGATCAATTCGAGCATCCTTTGTGGAATCCACATCCTTGACCCAGGTGGGATAGGCATCTTTCGCCTGAGGATCAATGAGCTGAATTGGATCACCCTTGCGAACAGAGTACTGCCAATCCTTTAGCATGACTCCGTGCTGTGCGGGTTCGATGATTATAGCCTCTAAGTGCGGTGAACCATGAACAAACCCTTTACTGTGAACCAGGTCGAGAGCGATCAAAACTCTGCGAGCAATCCAAGCAATATCCTTAGGGTCGATTGAGGTCCAGGACGAGAGTGGGAACCAACGAGTATCCGGGAGTTCAGCCGAAAGAACGCGAGCCTCTTTTTTCTGATCCCCAAGCTTGAACTTATCCATCACTCGAGGGAAGAAGTAACGATGAGTTGTGCCGTTGAGCTGATCGTCCTCTAACAAATCCTTAGTGAGATTTTCAAGGTTACGGTGGCCCTCAACAAAAGGTCCGGTAGCTTGAGTAGTGGCAACGTAGGCAACCCAGGTATCTTCGGTTTTATCCACGGCTCTGTAACGGACACCGGATGCCCGCCATACGTCATCCAGTACGGTCCACGTCGCTTTCTTCGTGGTGAACGTGGTTGCGTTCCCGGTGCTGAGCTTTTTGTAGAGCTCGTTCAGACGCACGAAAGCTGCGGTTGCATCCGCTAGTCGAGTTTGATTAAGATCTGGGTGTACTTGTCTCTGTAATTTCTTATAGAGAATTTCCGCATCGGCTCCAGCGAAAAGTTCTCGGGCCGTGCGAGCCTGTAAAATACGATCAATTGGGTCCATGAGAGTGTTCTATCAAAACAATCTCGAATTCTAATGAATTTGACGAAAATTAGATGTCGTAGCTAATTTCTAGGTAACAATTGAAGCAGCTAAGCATGGGATGATACTCTCCGTGAATCTCAGCATCGTAGGGGTTAGCCCGTACTCTGACAACATCTCCCTCTTCAGTAGGAGTATTTCCACATTTAGGACAAACCTTATTGTCCTCGCCATGGGCCGCTATGAGCGCCTCTGCTTGACGGACAAACTCTAGATCCTTTAGGTAACCTGAGTCGTGTTCGTGGGTTACACCGTTGCGCTCATCGTACTCTCGAACGATGTTTTTCACTACACTAATCGGAACATGGTAGCGCTCAGAAATTTGCTCACGGGCACGCTGTTTACGAGTTCCGGTGCGGCCTCGACCGGAATCCGCCTGACGCTGAGCTCGGATTGAAGCTCTGTAATTGTCATAGATTGCCTTATGACCGCTGCTATCATTTTGAGATTTAGCTTTAGGCAGAGCTTCCATGGATTTTTCAAAAGCGTTTTGGGCCGCCACACGAGAGCTGTAGTGCTCTTCGGCACCACCGAAAGGGCACTTGCCTTTAGTAGCCTGACAGACTCTTACATTTCCTGATTTTGGAATGATGTGATACTTCGTACCCATGGGAAAGCTCCTTAGCTCTAACGCATTTCTATCAAGCCGCGATATTTATCTCATGAGCGAAGGACAGGCCAAACCACCGAAACCCACCATGGGTCTGTGGAAAACCAGTTTACTAATAGCTCTTAGTATCCTTGCTTTGTTCATCGCTCTTGGAGCCGTCGGAATGGCGATAAAAGGGGACTTTAATAATCCCACTCCACCGACTCCCATAGGAATACCTGAGCCCTGGCCGGTGCCGGTGGAGCCACATCCATTCCCGGGACCAATTCATCCGGACCCTAGGCCCATCGAGCCCGACGACTCAATCGGAGATTAGCTCCGGAGAGTAAACGCCTTCAGCGTAGATCTGAGGTCCGGACTCATCGAAATCGAAGTCATCCGCGTGAGCATAGTGGGTGAAAGTGTAGGTCCCTGGAGCAACGGAGGCTACCTGGATAAACTCGTCGAGTTCTCCACCTTTAGCCAGATAATCATCGTGATCCATGAAAGAGTAGGCCCACAGGTCGGTGGTTATGTCACCGATTTCCACCGTGTTCTCTGGTGAAATGGGTTCATCCTGCTCATCCCAAGCGTTTGCTACCACTAAAATAGAGCCGCTGGTCTGCTCTAGAAGAACTCGCGGAGAAGTGTTCAACACAGAACCGAAAGCTATACCTTGAGCCTCGTAGAATTCAGCCATGAGCTTACGGCCCTTAGAAGAGTTCATACTGATGTACTCTTCACTTTTCACATGGGGAAGACCATTACGCCAGAGACTGTCAGCGAACACGATCTTTCCTGATGGTACTTTTAGGGTAACCTGATAAGGAACCGTGTTAGTTTCCTCACAGGAAGTTTTGGCCTCAAAGCGAAGATTCTCCGGCTTTGCTCCAGGATTTAGTGGCCGCAATGCGGGATAACCGTCGCAATTAGCACAGTTGAAAGCATTGAAGAAACTGTAATCGTAGCGGCCCATGAACTTAGAGAAATACCCCTCTACCGGCCATTTACCTGAGATATAAACGTGGCCTTTTTGGTCGAACTGGTCAACGGTTAAAACTAATTTGTCATTACTCATGAGTTTCTCTTTCTTCAAAACTGCCATCAAAACCAAAAGCCTCTAGCTCGGTGAGCAGCGAGGCTATACTCTTAGCTTCCTCTATGGTGGGTGATCGGTGCCACCAGCACTCAACAATCAATTCAATGAGTTTAGGGAAATTGTCTCTATTGACATCTCCGTTTAGTGAACCTTCGTGGGTCTCTAGACAAACAAAAAGAGTCTCATCGGAGTCCCACTCGAAATAGGCTCTATCCCCGGGTTCGTAGGCGGCACCAAACTCATCCGCCACTTGAAAGGTTGATTCCTGAGCTATCCAGATACCATCGCTTGGTTTGAAATCAACGAAACTTTTAATAGTAAACTTCGGAGCCGTTAGCAGTTCTGTTTTTGTTCCGACTTTCAGGGCACAATCTACAACGCTTGACCAGATGACATAAAAGTCCTCCTCCGGCCGCGGTTTTAGTAGTAGATGTCCCATGATTATAGAGGACGGATGACGGATTCGTCCGAAGCTTCCTCTAGGTCATCGTCATCCTCTTCTGAATCATCATCGGAGGATGCCTCCGGCCATGAGAGCTTAGTGACAGCGTGCATCTCTGCCAGGATAGCTTTAGCGTGGGGGTTCTCAGGTTCGGCTCGCAGGAACTCAATCACCTTGACTCCGACCCGCGGCTGGAATGCGGAGAGATATTCTCCATCCTCTTCCCAATTGGTGAGGATACCGTTGATCTGACCATCCGGAAGATTGTCATCTTTACGGAGCGAAACCTCGATCCAGGCACGAGCGCTCAGGTAGCGCTGCTTCAGAGTGGTCTCTCTTCCCATCATCCGGGAAAAACTATCTCTCCCGGTCAGGTGCTTCCAATCGAAAGCTCTGCGAACTCTCTTAGTCCAGTGATTGTAACCGGTGTAATCGCTCTCGTAGCGAATGTGCTTCAAGCCATTGAGCTTACGGGAGTAAACCCAACCATCACGAGAGGATTGAAACTTGGTCGCTACGAACTCAACCCATTCAAGTAGCTTCTTGTCATCCATGTATGTCCTCCGTAATGATTTTACCTAAACGATTGCTCAGATAGAACCGTTTAGCGAAATTCGATGGAGGCTACCTCTTTAACGGCCTCCTGCGGGGTGCTGCCCTCGAGGTAGAGCTGGTAAAAACCATCCAGGCTGTAGCCATCCTCCGTCTGATCACCGTCGGCCGAGTGCCCGAGTTCAGTCTCCACGAGCGCGACCCACTCCTCCCAGGGAGTGGAATCCAATGCTACGCTCTCGTAGGTTGAGAGTGTAAGCTGGTCATCCGACTCAGTAGCAAGACTCATGGTTTACCCGATCCTTAAACGGTGAAATGTATAAGTTGATTCTATCATCCATAACCTGTGGTGTCAATGATATTCAAACCTAGACAACGATATTTCAATCTAAGGCCTATAAAGGAGCTCTTATGAAATTACGCAAACTTACATTAGCCGTGGTGGCTCTAACGGCTTTAGCTCTAGCAGGCTGCGCCTCGACTACACCGCCGGCGATTACTCCGCCGACCATTGAACCGGATTTCGCCGCTCAAATAGTTATTTCTGAGCCTGTGCTCGGAGGAGATTTTGAACATGAGAATACTTTCACTCTCATTTCTCCCACCGAAGGAGCTCTAATCGTTGGAGGCTCCGGCTCATGCGCTCCCGTATTTTCCGGCGGTGTTTATGAAGACAACAAACTCACATTGTCCATAGACAACGGTGCCTATGCCAATATGGCCTGTACAGCTGACTTCACTCTCTATACCTACAATGTAGAGGTAACCGATGGTACCTTTGATTCACGATTAATCGCTTCCCTAACAGACGGTGAAAATGTTACTGAACTCACAGTAATAACCGAATAAACTAAACTAAAAAGGCAACCTCCTAAATATGGAGGTTGCCTTTTTAGTTTAAGCGAAACGATTTATACGGCGAGAGCCAGAAAACCCTCAACCTGCTTCTCGTGACGAAGCAGCACCACCGGAGAGCCAGGGAGCTCGCCGATGAGCTTCACGAAAGCGGAGGGATCCGTGAGGTCATCCAGGAGGATCACGTCAGCAGCCCGAAGGCTCTCACGGGCGGAATCCACCGAAGCTCCACGAGGGATGACGGAGAGGGTGAGGCCGAGCTGCTCGACACCGAGCTGCACAGCGGCGACCTGGCCAACTCCGTACTCCGGCGAGAAGGAGGAGTTGATGCCGATCTGGACGTGGTTGGAAATCTCATCTGCGAATGCCTGAAAGGTTGTCATAGTTCCATGATAAACAGGTTAAACTACTATGTCAATATAAAATTCAAACGTTTTCTAGAAAAGATTAGCCCTCCTGGGTGAAGCTCTTCTTACGATAAAGCTTGCGCCAATCCTTAGTGAAAGGATAGAGCTTGTCGTCTCCATCGAAACTACTGGCTCCGAACTTCATCTCCGAAATGTCAATATACATGGAGTAGGCACCCTCGCGAGTGTGATACTGATGCTTCTCAATCGGCATCTTTCCCTCGAACTGAGCAGCCAGAGGAGTGTCGATGCTGAGTGTAGGAGAAAGATCCTGCTTCACGAGCGACTCAACTTCATCCACCCACCAGTCGTAGGGGAATGGAATCACATTCTTACCGAAACCAGTAGTCTTGTAACCTAGGAGAGTCACTCGATAACCGACCTCTGCGGCGGCCATCAAATATTCGCGGAAGTGCTCGCGGTCGCCGAGCCCCATCACATAGTGAAGGTTCACGAAGCGATTAGGAATATTGCGGAACAGTTTTGCTGCGGAACGAATCTGAGCAGCGTTTTCTGCGGAGTAAGCGAAGCCGCCGATGAGAGGCTCCAGCTCCTTCCAGTGCTTACGAACTAGCCCGGGAAACTTCGTGGTGAAGTTCGGGACAATTCCAGCATCCTTGAATAGCTTGAAAGTCTCAATGATGTGAGGAAACTCGAGAGTTTCGCCTCCACCAATAGCTACTTCAGCAACCTTAGCCTTGGTGAGTTCCTTGACTACGAAACGGACATCTTCCATGTCCGCATGCTTCCCCTGAAGGGTAGAGGCCTGGTAACAGAACTTGCATCCATAGGAACAATACCCGGAAATTTTGATGTCAACAAGTTCGGGCTTGCTAGCCTTGGTGTATGGTCCTACAGAGAACCGCATCTTTGTGCCGTCCTTACGAGAGAACAACATAACTGCGTTCTTGTCGAAGCGGACCGCGATGGAGGGGAATGCTCTGTGCTTTGCCATAGTGCCATCCTACATTAACGAGGAGGCCGTGTCAATTACAAGATGAGTAAAGACTTAAGCTCCGCAGCCTTTTTCTTAGCTAATGCTTTGTCGAAGTCTTGTCTCGCATGAACAGTTTTCATGTCGTAATAACTATGGTCCCCGCTCCAACGTTGCCAATGTTTCGCTTCATCCACACAGGATTGAAGTAAATCCTCAACGGCGCGAAAGTTAGGGAGATAAGTTCCATTACGCTCAAGAATAAAGAACTTATCCATACGATCACTATTGTTAATGACACCCTTAACGATAGCAAGGGGATCGCTATAGCTAGCTTTCTTTTTCCCCGCTTGAATCTTCACAATGAGTTCGTTTCCCGGAATTAAATTCGGCTCATTGAGCACCAAAGGAATCGCCGATAGAAGGTCACCGTATTCTTTACTAAGCGATTTCAGTTCGCTTGAACTATGTCTCGAATTGTTCGTGTAAAGAACATGGTAAGCAGAAATAAATCTCTGAACAATAACTTGGAATTCCGATTCGTCTAAAGAGAATCCCTTAGGAACAAAAACAGAAATAGTTTTCTGTCCTATGTATTTACTCGTGGCAGACCAAATTTCTGTTTTTATCTCTTCGAGAGCTGAAGCTGCTCTACTATGATACTTAGTAGTAGTTCCGTAGCCGTCTTTTGGCTCTTCAAAAGTTCGATAAATCGTTTCATTCATAGAGCTATTGTATCAAAACCCATATAGATTCAATGATCTATTGAGAAAATGAAGTAATTTACGCGCTCAATCTTTCAGAGAGTTTCTCAATCTGAGCCGCCCTCACTATGGCTATGGCGTCAGTTTTCACTTCAATTTCGGTTCTCTCCGCATTGGATAGATCCGTCATGCGTAAAGCATGATGTAGAAGTTTCGCATCGGCAACGGCTACTTGATGTTGAGCCAGAGCTTTCTCTTCCTCGATTTCAAAAGAGCCGCTTTGTTTAAGTTCGTAAGCTTTCGCAGCGTCCTCTTTGGTTATGTAATGATCCGCAGGACTGCCGAAGGGGCAATTTCCAACCTCAGCTTTACAGCGGCCTGGATCACCTTTGTCGTTCAAATGATAGATTGACATTTTTCAACGCCTCCTAGGAGTCAGTGTTACTATCGAGCGTTATCAATTCGTAATATCACCTTAAAATCAAAGAATCATGTGAATCACTACTAAAACCATAGAAAACTAAGGAACCACCAACGTTATGAGTCTTAATCGAAGCGAACTTTGAACTTAGTCTGAGGCCTGTTAATCAAACGGTGGGAACGCAAACATCTTGGCCCCAGGGAGCAATGGTCGGATAGGCACAGGAAAGAGCGATACGCTCGCCGCGTACGGTGACACTCGCCTCCTTCATGTGTCCCTTCTGATTACGGAACTCAAGCACTACATTGCCGTCTTCGCTCTCGCAGGTGACTTTAGTGAGTAAAAATCTACAATCACCAATCGGGATCTGGTGAAACTCGTTGTCCGTATAAGTGAACTCGGAATCCCAAACAGCGATACCGGCGTTAACCTCTACCACAGCATGGGGCGTGGATTGCGCCTCTTCTACCGTGTGGCGTTCGAGAGTAATCGTGTTGATAACAACACCAACCACGAGAACCACAATTGCAATGGCAGCTAAAACCTCAAAAACTTTTTTCATAGTTCAAATATACTATGAAATCGCTCTCTTCGCAATGTTATTGCTCGGAACGCCCATCTGCAGCACCGCAGCAGAAATGCTTATCGTAATGATCTAGTGGTAATCTACACACATGAGCACAATTTACTAAGCTATCTTGCCTCTTCGGCTCCCAGGTGAAATTACAAAGCATGTCAGGCTCTTTTTCACGTCGAGTGCGACTCATGAGTAACTCCTAATGTTCTCTTGAATCTTATCAATCTCTTGTCACGATAGCTCTTCGATATAGCTAAGGAACATGAATAAGCTCCATAGTCGTCTATAGTGAATAAAAGAGGAAACCATGAAAGCTCAACTACTTGAAAAGTCAACGCCGACCAATCGTTCAATAAGCCAGCTCCTCAGTAGAGCCGGTTTCAAAAATGCTGGAGTAAAGGCCAACGCAAATTGCTCCTACACGGTTCCTGGCAATGCCGAGGGCTACGGTTGTGGTGAGATGGTATCAAGGCACGATTATTCTTCATCTCACAGCTGGCGCAGCGTAGAGGTTAGCTGGTACGGTGAGGGTGAATTTCCGGTCGAAGCTATGGCTAAACTTCTAGATAGCCGTGGTTACGTTGCGAGTGAAGTTAATCCTCGCAGTTTAAACACTGGTCGTCCAAGTATAACCGTTTGGTTCGCTGGCGCTGAGAAAGAGTGAAGAAAGTAATTCGCAATATTCTCATAGCTGGGGGAATAGCAACCTTGGCTTTAGTTCTGAGCGGCTGCGATGCTAATCCACCTAAAGCAGCATTAGCCATTATTGGCCAAGTTGGCGGGAAATGTGCTGAAGGGATCTGTGAAACTCAGTTCACCGTCTATGACGATGGGACAACTAGTGATCCTGAAATTGATTTTGATGTAACACCTTTGGTGAATGCTATCGAAGAATCGAATCTTCGAGAGAGTTCAATTGATCCCAACGGTTTCTGTCAATCCTATGTTGACGGTCGTGATCTAACTATTCAGGTGCCTGCTTGGGATGAAGAAGTTTACTCGCCCTGTAAGTTCTTAGGCGGAGCTGATGATCCTCTAACGATTGTTGCTCAAGATATGTTCTACAAGCTAAACCGCGAGATCACTTGATTAGAAAGCCTGCTTGTCGTAGCCCTCGGGAGCATCGGTGAGCGGGTTCTCCCAGGTGAGCCCGGCCGCAACGGCGCGAGCTAGCGTTTCGAAGTCGCGACCGAAGTAGCAAAAACCGTGCTCGACGGTGATGGTCTGGTTCGGAAGCATCACAATGAGACGCCAGTTGTAAAGCATGGCCCAAACCTCGACCACGTACTCATCGGTGGTCTGAAGACGAAAACCGTTTTCCGTGGGAATGATTCGCTCATCGTTCAAGCCGCGGGCAACGGAGTCGTTATAGGCGGTCGAGGTCATGAGAAGCCTTTCATTAGCTTTGTTTACGTTTAACCCTAACATGATACTAGTGTTAGTTCAATAAAAGTTTAGAAAGCTCCTTAGATTTAGGAGTAACTTGTATGAGTTTTCACATCAACACAAACGGTGACGCTGGAAAATGTATCGCCCGCAAAGGTCGTTGTCCCTTCGGTTCGCCAGAAGAACACTTCTCCTCCCTGGAAGAAGCACGAGAGAATTACGAAAAAATCGCAATTGAAACTCAAAGTGGATTCTTTGGCCGGAAGAGAACTCAAGCTAAAACGATTCCAGAGACTTATGTTCGTATTAGAAATCGCAGAGGAGTTGAAACCTACGGCATAGGTCGAGATTTAGTTGATGGAGATACCATTCTTACTAAGCAAGGTAGACTTTACAGGTTATTTCGCACGACTGATTATTCCCTCCCCTTCTCAGAGCAGGAAAAATTCGAGCTCATGGAGCTTGAGCCAAAAACAGGTGCTCCTCTCGATGGGCGAAGGAAATCGGAACGCGGTTTCAAAGATGATTTCAGTGAAAGCGTTCTCATAATCGAATACAACGAGAGCGTAAAACTAAAGAAAAAGTGGCTTCAAGATGAGAATCGTGAAATAAAAGAGGGCTGGTCACAGCTTCTCAAAGAGCAATCAGAGAACACAAAAGAGATTCAAGGTGTTCTTCGCGCTAATCCTAAAATAGATGAAGATGTTCCACGCCACGAGAGAGCTACTTCGGAAGGTCGAGAAAAATATTTTGCTCGAGAGGCTGCTCGAGAACAATATAAAACGCTTAGTCGTAAAGGTAGCGAATTTGAAATGAGGAGATTTGGCCTCAGTGAAAGAGAAAGATTCTGGTCCATCGAAGAAACCAACTATGTGTTGGCTAAAAGAAGAAAGCCCTACTCTATTTCCAATTAAGGGTAAGCGATACGGGTTCTAGAGTCCACACTAGGAACGAACCAGAACACCGTTTGTACTCGACTGCCAAGGGTGGTTCTATGAAGCAACTCATGGACAATTTCAGCAGAACCCTTCCCAATTTCATCGGATTCATGCTTGAAAGGCACGTCGGTACGATCAACCACGATTAGGGTAGTACTCATGCTGTACTTTGCGTGACCGTCTTTTCTGAATGGTCTGAATTTATCATCTAGACGCTCACGAAGCGGCTCAAGTAGATCGTGAGTGGTCTTACCTTCTGCAGGGTAAAGAGGATAGCCGTCGTAGGGTTTACCGTTGTAGAAAGTATAAGCCTGCTGCTGAGAAAGCCAAAGCTCAGTAATCTCATAACCCTCAACAACTCCGTTACGAGTCACAACAATATCCGGTTCCTGTATGGAATCATCTCCAGGGCGAATGGTCTCAAAATGAGAAACATCATTGGAGAAGAACGCTAGGAAGTGAGCTCGCTCTTTCGCCTCTTTCGCGGTGAGCTCAGCTGTGATGTATTCTTCAGCTGTCAGTGTTTCTTCCATTAGCTTTCCTTGAAACTCTTTACAAACTTCGAGAGCTCGGGCTCGGTAACAAAGCCCCGCTTAGGGATAGTCACCGCGATTTCGAGGGGCTTGCACCAGGTAGCCATGAAAGGCTTAATGTGGTCATCCGCCCAGCCAGTCGGCTTTAGCTCATTGATGACATCGAACTTACCGTTGATTCCCCTTTCATCGCTGTAATCAGAGATGAGAAGTGTCTGCGCCTTGAAAGCAAATGCTTCAGCAAGTGAAGCCGCCTCAGCGTCCCAGGTGGAAAGAAGAGCGATGTCATCACGCCCGCGTAGAAAATCAAGAAGATGCTGCGGGATAAAGATTTGGAAGCCGAAAGCCTCGGCGGTTTCTCCCGGAATCCCGAAAGCTTCCTCCTCACGAGTGGGCGAAAGGGTTCCATCAATGTCAAAAACAATCATGAGAATCCTTAGCGAGCTTCGCTCAGGTCAATTCCGCTTGCGAACTCTACAGCATCGAGCACCGAGGTTGTAACACCGTTCAGAGGGCCGGCGGCGTAGTAACCATAATCGTGGTCATAGTTCTTCGGAAAACTGGGGTAGGAGAATGCCCCTCGGAAAATCGCAACGGAGATCTTCGGATCCGAAGAGGCGGGAGCCTCGAGGAAAAGCGAGAAAATCTTCCTCTCAACAGTACCGTCAGCATTGAGCACCTCAATTGCGGTGAGGTTCCAACGTGTGGGACGAGCATTGCGACCATCGAAGCTCACCAGGTCGGCGTCTTCGCTGAAACTGCCGGTGAAGAAACTCTTGCGTTCCACGGATGCGTTTTTTACCGTTGCGGTTGTCATAGTTCTATAGTAAACCTATCTGAGAGAAAAAGCAATAGGTAACGCAGCTCGAGGGGATCAGCCGAATATTCTATCTCCACGCTGGAGCAGCTCCACGGTGAAATTGTCGCCCTCAAAAAACTTGGCTCCCGTGGCGTCCCCAATGAATCGTTCGGCGGTATCCTCCTGAACATCAAGCTCAGCAATGACAAAAGTGTGGGCGCGACAGGAGCCACCCTGCTGAACTGATACCTTGTCGCCAAACTTCAGTCCCGCGAATTTCTTGCTTACAAATCTAGTCATCGCTACGCTCCTGCGATTGTCTGAAGCGCCTCCGAGAAATCGACCCCGGTGGCCTCAGAGATCCCGGCGAGAATCGAACGATGAACATCCACAATGTACCCTGCGGCACCGTAACCGTAGTCGTAATCAGCAATCTTCGAAGGATACGGGTAGCTGAACTTTCCGGTAAAAGAGGTGTGCGGGTTCTTAGCGATGATGTGAAGCTCGAAGGAGGTGCGCTCCGTGTAGGGCGTTCCGTCATCCTTACGGGCGACCGTTTCGTGGACCTTTAGCGTCCAGGTGAGCGGCTTCAGCACCCCGGCCTGGCCGAAACGAAGGGATTCCACCGATTCAGTGAAATCTCCCTGGTAGTAGGTCTCGTGAGATTCAGTGGTTCTCGTAAAGATAGCGTTGGTCATAGTTCAATAGTAACATGAAAGTCAAAACGGCACAATGGGTTTCAGCTACCTAAAAGTAGTTGACTTCAGTCAATTGATATAATTAAGCGTCTTCGCCCCATTTTCGCCGGCGACCTCCACCCTCTCTCACCGTCGTCAACTGGGGCAACTTTTTCATGTCAACTTTAAGCACTACAAATTCGCCAACTACACAAGAGGCTAAATCTCGCCACAGAGAAGTACTCACCGCACTTAGCGGGTTATTCGTGGCAATGTTCGTGGTTCTCACATCTTCAACAATCGTGAGCACCTCCATGCCGGTCATCATAGCTGACCTAAAAGGAACCCAAACAGATTATACCTGGATAATCACAGCGGCCCTTCTAACCATGGCCGTTTCCACCCCGATCTGGGCTAAACTCGGGGATTTCATAAGTAGAAAGTTTCTTCTACAAATCTCCCTAAGCCTCTTCGTCGTTTCATCCATAGCCGCCGGGTTCTCGGGAGATTCAATATCCCTGATGATCTGGAGAGGTATCAGTGGTTTATCCATCGGTGGACTAATGGCCGTTTCGCAAGTCATCATGGCCGATTTGATCTCACCACGTGAGCGTGGTAAATACATGGGAATAATGGGCGCCATCATGTTGGTTTCTCAACTAGGTGCTCCTATTCTTGGTGGCTGGCTCACGGACAGCTTCGGCTGGCGTTGGAATTTCTGGGTAATGGCGCCTTTCGCTGCAGTGGCTTTGATTCTACTGCAACTAAATCTAAGACTTCCGAAACATTATATAAAGAGCAAACTCGATTGGCTGGGTATTGCTTTAGTCACCGCCGGAACAAGTGCCGCTCTCGTATGGATTTCTCTAGGTGGTAAGGATGAATCCACCGGTGGTTTCGCGTGGAACTCTTTGGCATCATGGGCTCTGGGGCTCGGGGCCTTGACACTAATTGTAGGCGCTATTTTCTGGCTTCTCTTTGGAGCTAAAGATCCACTTATTCCCCTGCGCTTCTTTAAGCAGCGCACATTTGCTTTTGCCGTTATAGCTTCTATACCAATCGGTATCGCACAATTTGGAGCAGCTGTTTTCCTAGCTCAATACATGCAGCTAGCTAGAGGCTACAGTCCCACCGAATCCGGACTTATGACTTTCCCCATGGTTATTGGTTCGCTTGTTGCCTCCGTGCTAGTCGGGCAACTTGTGTCTAAAACCGGAGTTTGGAAACCTTTCGTTGTCGGCGGAGCTATTTCTTTCGTGATCGGTTCGTTCTTGCTTTCCACCATTCATTACAACTCCGATCAAGTCCTGGTCGGCTCATACATGTTCCTACTCGGTTTAGGTATGGGTGCCTGTATGCAGAATCTAGTTCTAGTTATGCAGAACTCCATCCCGGCCACTAGCCTCTCCTCAGGAACAGGTACACTCACCTTCTTGAGAACATTAGGCGGGGCTGCCGGTGTGACCGTACTGGGTTCTCTTCTTGCTGGTAATCTTCCCAATTCCATTAAGAGCGGATTAGCCGCAGTAATGGGAAATACTAAAGAGGATCAAGGAGCTTTTCTTCAGGCAAATCCAGATTGTGCGCCATCTTTACAGTCAATAAGCGGAGGAACATTGCCCTCCGTAAATTCTCTCTGTGAGCCCATTCGAGCTGTTGTGGAAAATTCCTACGGTGACAACATAGCAGGGCTATTCCTTCCCATGGCAATCGCTGGGATCATAGCTATAATCGCTGCTTTACTTATTCCTAATCAACCGCTTTCCAAGAAAACTGCCGTTGAGCAAATCGAGGAGGAGCTCGGAGCCGAGGAATGGGCTTTACATGCTCCCGAAAAAGGTGGCGCTCCGGATACCTCAAGTATTCCAGTAGTTCGTAAAGAGCCTCGTAAAGAATAGGACGCTAGGCTTCATTCTCTACTAATCGTGGAGTAACCCATAACGTTGTTCGTTAAATGAAGGAGACTCGCTTAGATCGACGGCCATGACCTACTAGAGGTGTCCAAATGTCGATCAAATGTTAGTCTAAACGGTCGCCTTTGCGAACCTTAGTGAGGATTGAAACACTGAAAAGAGTCAAGAGGCTTTTCAATGATTTTTCATCCATGGTCTCAGCTATGAGTGCAAATTGAGCGAGAGCTCCGAAAGCTGCTAGATCAGCCTGGTTGTCATCATCGAATTCGGCGGTCTCTTTGAAAACGGTCCAAAGGGTGTCTAAAGGAGCTTTAACCTCTTCCGGAGCGCTTTCGTATTCTTTCAATTCATCGCGCAAACGTGCTCGAAACTCTTGAGTAATTTCGATTTGTTTAGTGGTTAGTGCCATGATGTTAGACCCTTTCGTATGTAAAGATTATCGGCGGCTTTGCCAGTTAGTTAAACCAAACTTACTCTCGTGACGCTGATTCCATCGAGCGTCTAAGTAATCTCTTATCCTCATTACTCCTAGAGAGGTCAGAATACCAGTTGTCATGCCGGCTACGGCTCCCAAGCCGCCACCGGCGAAAACAGTTGCGGCAGCTATCCCGGGGCCGGCTTCGTCAGCGACAGATTTTGCGTGGACGCCGCCGTCCGAATAGAGGTGAAGAGGGAGCTCAGTGCCGTTGGGAACCAGTTGAGAACTTTCGGTGGTGTACTCTAGCATTTCGCCGGAAGGACCTGTTACCTGATACACAGCATCGGTGTCAATATGACCACCTTTACCAATAATGCCGACCACGTGAGTTTCGGTGTGCCCCTCTGTCACGGTTCCGGTGAAAGGTGCACTTGTAGTACTAGCGTAGTAGTTAGTTGCCAGTTTATGTGCTATGGCTGCTCCAACGGCTATTCCTATTACAACGAATCCACCTATAACAATTTTGGGATGTTCATCCAGCCAAGTTACGGCGTTGTCAAACCCATCTCTTAAAGCGGTGAGTGCTTTATTACTAGCTGCGTCAAGCTTACCTAGAGGGCTAGCCTCAAATTTTTGAAGCTCCTTCATCTGATCTTCATAGGCGAACTGAGCATCCGCGTGAGTTGGGTAATGTTGGTCTTCGCTGCCGAAAGGACAATTGCCGTCGGATGCCCGACATTTACCGGGGTTACCTGTTTCTGGATTCACATGATACTTAGTCATAGCTTTATTTCTATCGCTTCGCTTAAGTAATTGCTCAACTAACTAGTTGAACGGTAAGCTAATCGGAATTTGTTATCGTGTCTCAGACGCCATTTTGAATTGACATAATCACTAACTCTCTCCAACCCACTAGCCGCAAACACAGCGGTAGTAAATCCGACTATACCGCCAAGACTACCACCTATAACTGTAGCACCAATTGTACCGGGTGCAGTTTCGTCAGCCACGGAAGCTGCATGGACGCCACCGTCAGAGTAAAGGTGAAGGGGCAGCTCGGTCCCGTCCGGAACCACAGTGGGAGATTCGGTGACATACCTAAGCGATTCTCCATCTGGACCACTCACGGTGTATGCGGCATTTGTATCAATATAGCCACCTTTGCCTATAATTCCAACCACTTTAGTTTCAGTGTGGCCTTCGAGAATAGTTCCGGTGAACGGAACGCTGGTGGTGTCAGCATAGTAATTCACGGCTAACTGATTTGCTAGGATGGAGGCGCCGATTATTCCAAGAGAGGTAAATCCCGTGGCGGCGATTTTTGGATGATCTTCAAGCCATTCAACAGCTCGAGCAAAACTCAGCTTAAAATCACGAATTGCCTTGTCGGTGGCGGAGTCAAGTTTACCGAGAGGACTAATCTTGAATGCATCGAATGCCGCCATCTCTTTTTCATAAGCTGAACGAGCAGCTTCTTTAGTACTGAAATGCTGATCATCAGAGCCAAAAGGGCAATTTCCTTTAGCTGCTCGACAATTACCAGGTTCGCCTTTACTGTTGAGATGATACTTAGCCATAATTCTTATTTCTATCGCTTCTTAGCGGAAATAAAGCTATGGTCGTTTTAGAGTCTTAGGTCGCGAGCAAGCTCAAGTAGAAGCGGAAGGGTATTTGCGAATGCGCTGTGAAGCGGCAAAGATTCAATGCCAGCCAGCGGAATCCATTCCAGGGCTGAGGATTCGTGATCGAATGTAACCTCATGGTCACCATCAACCGTGCAAATGAAAGTCGTGTAGCTCCACCAGCCGAGGTCAAGCTTGTATTCGCCGTGAACCGTGACTAGTTCCGAGGGAAGTCCGGTTTCCTCCTCGATTTCTCTGAGGGCACCTTCGAGAAGTGTTTCGTCACCGTCGATGGCTCCACCGGGGATTCCCCAGGTGCCACCCTCCGCGGTCCAGATTGAGCGCTCCTGGAGAAGAATGCTGTCGGAAGCAGGATTGAGAATGAATGCACCGGCCGCTCCGTAGAGTCCCCAGCGCATTGCTCCATCGGGACCCTCAAGCCAGCCATCACCACTGAAGTCCCTAGAGAGAGAAAGCTCAGAACTCACAATTGCTCCTAATCGGTTGTAAGAACAATCCTATGTGTAATTGACTATCAAAGTCAATAGGTTAGGAAACTCCCTCTCGGACCTAATGCTGAATCGTCATCAATTTCTTTCATGGTTACTGCAACAAGCGTATCTTTAGAATCGGCGTGAAATATGAAATGTAACTCCTGAGTATTGTCACCAATAGAGAAAATGCTGTCTATCAGATAAGTTCTGCGCTTTCTAGTTCCATTAGGTTTGATTCTAAAAGCTTGCAAATAACCATTTTTATCTAACCTAATGGGCACCACACTCACTGAACGCGGTAAACAATCTCGTTTTTGTGTAAGTAGCGAAATTGGATAGATTCCTCTTTACGGATAGCCCTTTTGATCCTAGGCTCAATGACTTCGTCAGCTCGAAATGCAAGCTCAAAAAGGTAACTGTTAAAAGCGACCATGCCATGATCTACAAGAGTGAGCTTTTGTAGCGCGTTCACATTCATAAGAGAATCAGTGAAAGTTTTTACAAGATGCTTAGGAGAGTTAAATCTTTTTCCGAGAAGATCTTCAATCACCTTTAGAGCGGCATATCTAGTTTGCCAATCATGCCATTCGGTGTTGGAAAACTGAATGACAACATCGAAAGAGCGAGTTCTCAAAATTTTTCGGAGCACAGGCTTGAGTCCGAAATCCATTTGATTGTGGACGATCTCCGAAGATTTTTTGTAAATGACAATACTTCCTTTACATAAAAGTAGGGCGTGCTTCCATAAAAGAAGCACGCCCTACTTTCCCGGTTTAACCCAGGAGAGCTAGAAGCTGGTCACGATCAACCGGCTTGTCAGTGGTCTTAGCCTTGTGAGCCTCGGCCCAGAGGGTAGCGAGCTCACCGAAGGTGAGTCGCGGGCGAGCAATCTCGTCGTAGACGATGCTTCCGATGGAGTCGTCGTCCGAAGATGACACACCGGAGCCGGTGGAACCGTTGCTCGAGTCAACCCACACAATCACACCGGTTTCCAAGTTCACCGCGAACGGCACGGACTGGGTGGAGGTGGTGGTCGGCTTGAAAGCCGTGGTGACGGAGCGAGCGTCAAAGACCTCACCCTTCTGAGCCTCGCTGCGAAGCATTGCTCCCGCGATGAAGTCCACGTCAGCGATGGGCCAACCGCTCCACGACTGAACAGTCATGGCAGCCCACTTAGCCTCGGGGAACTTCTTACGAAGAGCCTTCAGCTTCACATCAATGAACTCAGGAGCAGAGTCTCCAGGGTAAACGTGCTTGTCCCCAGAGTAGGTGCTCCAGTCACGGTGACCGGACCAGGTGTTCCAGGTGGAAACGGCGATCTGGTTGAACTTGTCATCCAGGATAACCACACCGATGTCCATGTAGCCGGAGTTCTTCTGGTTGTTGTTCCAGTGTCCGAAGACACGAAGAACATCACCGGAACCGACAATGCCGATCTCCTGACCGCGGTCGAGGATACGGTCTGCCGTAGAGGCATCACGACGAACAAGCGGAACACCTTGCTTGGAATCCACTGCCACGGCTCCGCTAGGAGCAGCCTTGGTGGCGAGAACATCCCGAAGGACATCCTTCACGGCAGCCGAAACAAGCTTCAGGTGCTTCTTCTTCACATGAACAACCGCGGTACGGTCGATCATTGTGTTGGTAAGCCCCGCAACGCGAGTAACTCGAGCGTGGTCATCGTTGGCAGCGATGATTCCGTTGTAGGCGGAGATGAGCGTAGTCACGGTGGACTTGACAGCCGACTTGCGGATGGCGTCCGCGAGAACCTGAGCATCATCATCGCTCTTGACGAGACGAAGAAGCGCCACAACACGACGGAGCAGGTTACCGGGCTGGTGCTCGGCAAGAAGCTTCGCAGCCTTCTTGACCTTACCCTTTTCCATAGCCTCCTCCACGAGGGAGTTAAGGGTACGGTAGTCGATGTTGCTGTGGACAATGTCCACTGCGCGCTTCTCAGCGTCCGAAAGAGTGAAATCGTAAGGGTGAACACCCTTGAGCACACCGCGCCAGAGGTCCTGACGAGCGACCAGGTTGTCAGCCTTGAACTCACGGGTGAGCTCACCGAGGCGCTTAACCACTAGACGACGGGTAGGGCGCGAAACCTTACCAAGACGCACTGCTCGAGCGTGACGGTCCGCGAGGGTACCGACGGCGAGCTCGTAGTTAGCCTCCCACTTGGCTGCAGCCGGAGCGGAGACGAGAGCGAGAACAACTCGGAGGAGCTGGTCAGTGTTGTCCGTGTGAGGAGCAACCGCAGCGAAAACCTCGTCCGCGCTGAAGCTTCCCGCGAGGAAAGCGAACTTCACGAAGTTCTGAAGGTTCTCGCCGTTACGGGCGTCCTTGGCCACCGCTGCGATGAGCGCGAGGTCAGGGTGCTGAAGCTCGATGGAGCCCTCGAGAAGAGCCAAGTCGTCCTCGGAGAGTGCCACGGGGCTGGTTGCCAGCTGACGAGTGACCTCGCGAGCGGTCTCAGCCGCTGAAAGAACCTCGACAGCGCGAACGCTACGAAGCATGTCCTCGAGAGGGAGTCCCTCGCGAGCAACGGTGGGGTAATCCGGGAGGAACGCGCCGCCGGTCCAGTAGTGAAGGATCTGCTCAACGAGCAGAGTGCTCGTGCTGAGCTCCTCAACCTGCTCGGGAAAGCCAGGGTAGATCGGCTTCATGGCACGATCTGCGCCGATGACCTTACGGGCATCTGCAAGCATGGAGGTGAGCGACTTTGCGCTCATGCCGGCGAGTGAGCCGGGCTTTGCGAGGAATCCGAGGTTTACGAGCTCGATGAAAGCAGCGTTGGTGATCTGCTCTGGGGTGGCCTCGCTCTTGTTCGGCTTAACGACGATTCCGCGTCGAAGAGCGCTAACGCGGTAAGCGGATGTGATCTGAGCCATTATGGTTCCTCCGTAGAAGTTTTAGTGTTAGGAAAGGTAAGACAGCGAGATTTTATTAACAGTAAAGTAGCCACCTAAAGGAGCCTAACAAAGATTACTCTATCATGTTCCAGCCGGATGTCAACTCGAAATAGAAAAATTTTAGAAGTTTTTCTAGAATAGCTAACTTATTTTAAACTGAAAACCCCCGAACTAGCTACGAGAGCTAAATCAGGGGCTTTCAATAAAGGTAAAACAAATTAGGGTATCAGGAAAGGCGAGACAGCGTGTGTCATATCCAATTGAAGTAGCCACCTCAAGGAGCCTGATAAGAAGATCATATCACAGTAAAACTGATCAAGTCAACTTCTGGCAAAAACTTTTTCTAATTTATTTCGATATCCTCACTTATGGACATCTTCACTAACTTCTTACTGAGTGGGGTCCTCAGCATCGGCGTTTGGATTATAGGAATTTTCATCCTAAAAAGACAGAACGCTGCCGATGTCTCCTATGTGAATTGGCTCAAGATCTGGGCTCTCACCGCCGGGATACAGGCGCTGATTTTTTCAACCTTACTTTCCATCGCTTTTCCTGACCCAGCCGAGGCCGGATTACTAGCAATGCTTTTCGGTTGATTTACAGCTTACCGAAACCGGCAGCGATGAGCTCCTTAGCCTGCTCAACGGCCACGTGGAGATCAGCCGCCTCCTTCTCGTGGCGCTGCCAATCCCAACTAGCGCCGCACTTGCAGTCGTAACCACCGACCACGTTACCACTGATCTTGTGGTCCTTCTTCAAAGAAACTAGAGCCTTAGCGAGCTCCGCAACCTGGGCATCCATCATTGTCTCCTATTTTAGTGGTTTAGCGCTTTTGTAGAGCGACTACACCGTCCGTGTGAATCACGTAGTTGTAGTTCTCGTAGCTATCGAAAACGTAGACGCCGTCTTCGAGGGTAGCCGAGATTTCAGCGGAGTCATCCTCCGGGAAAGCGAACCCAACCTGGTCAACCTTCACATAGCGATTGCTGAACTTGTCAGCGGCGTATGTGTCGTAATCTGCTCCGGTACGGGAGAGAAAGCTGTACTCATCGTGCCTAGCAAAGCTTTCGAGAAGTCCCTCACTGACGATTCTCTCCAGAGCGACTCCGGTGGAATCGGGGAATCCGTCGGCGTTGATCCGAACTGCCTTGTCGAGAGCAACGATGTAAACGGCGGCCGAGGTACTCATGGGCTCTCCCTGGGATAGTATTTCGGTTTAAGTACAATTTAACTGTATCTCATGGCACGCAAGAAGTCAATAGGCCCCAAGTAATTCACAAAACACGACAAATGTTTACGATATTGAGTTTCGAGAGGATTCCATTGCGATGTTAACAATGACTTTAGGCTTCATAGGTAGCCTAATTTCCTTTATTCTTTGGATTCCTCAGGCTCGAAAAGTTTGGATAGTTCGCAAAGATCCTCACGCACTCCGTGGGATCAGCATGGCGACTCAATTCTTGGTGATGATAAACGCCACCGTATGGTTTATCTATGCGGCCGTTCTTGAAGAGTTCTGGGTCGGGGCAGCCGGTATTGTCAATTTTCCACTTGCGGTTTTGACCGTCGCACTTTTAATCAAAGCTCGGCGTAATAATCCAAAAGAAACCTCCTGTCCGGCTTGCGGTTACCACAGTAGAGAACCTCATGTTTACTTCGTGACCTCCCCTCCTGGCTGGGGTACGGTCTACAAATGTTCTCAAAAACCAGACACCCCACTTCCCCGGGGCATCGGTGTTCTAAAAGAAAACGTTTCGGATCTCAGAAAAGCCCTGGAAAGCTCTCGAGGAATTTTGTAAGCCCGCGATATTGATTGTCTACTGAGGAGACTAAACGTGGGTACGAAAACAATAGTTAGATTAGCCCTATTAGGTTTTCTAGTGACCACATTGAGTGGCTGCGCCGCAGCAGTTAGTGAACCGGTGACTGAATTAGCAGTTTTAGGCTCAGAGGGCGGCATGTGTGTAGACGGCCCCTGTGGAAGCAGTTTCACAGTTTACAGCGACGGTACCACTAGCGATAAAACAATCACTTTAGATGTGTCTGAACTCAAAACAGCGATCAATAGCTCACGATTGAAAGAGCTGCCAGAGGATCCGGAGGCATTCTGCCAATCCTATGTTGATGGATCGGATTTAACCGTAGTAATTCCGGCCTGGGGCGAAAATAAATACACTCCCTGTAGGCTTCAGGATAGTGACAGCGATCCCCTGGTTTTAGAGGCTACGGAGCTCGTACAGAGCTATTTTGAAAAGATCAACCGCTAAAGTGGGTTTTTAGAAGCTCTTTCGGAAAAGGGAGTGTCGGAAGAAGATTACTGTTCTCTTTTGTTTCCTTCTCGATGAGAGCAATCGCTTCTTCAGAGACGAACTGAATCATTCCTCTAACTGAGATATCGAGGGTCTCAAGAATGAACCTAACAAAATTAGCGTTCTTATCAGGACCGCTATTGATAAAAATTGCAATGGGCTTGTCACTACGATAGAGGATAATTCCATCTACAGCTTTTGAGTGGACAACAAATTGTTGGTAATTAAAATCGCTCATTTACTGACTCCTTCGGCCTTTTAGTTATCAGCCAGACCGGTGTTGACACAGATGTAATAGCCGCCCCAAGTGTCATCGGCGTCCACGCTGCAATCGAGGTTGGATTTCACTCCGTCAACCTTGATGGAGGCGCTCACGATGCCACCGCCCTTGGTGGTGCTGTAATAGAAAACAACTGTTCCCGAAGCATTGGTGCACTCGATCTGATCGAAAATGCCGGGACGTTCACAGGTGTAAAAAGGCTGAAGCTGACCTTCTGAATCCGTGTAGCTAAATTCGGAGTAGTCAAACCACTCCGCGTTCTTCGTCTCCACCACGGAGTATCGGATAGCCTTCGCGTCCGCGTGAGTGTAGGAGCTACAGCCGGTAAGTACCAGGGCAAGAGCTCCGACGGTGGTGAGAATGAGAGCAAATTTCTTCATTTAAAATCCTATACTTGGTCAGTTAAGCGATTTTATCACTTAGCACATGAGCTCGTCAACTGCTTATTTACTCAACTTATATGCATCGGGCAGTGCATAAATAAGTCTGTATCGTCTCACCATATTCATCAGCTTACGATGCCCCATTTCAGCACTCAACTGATTCACCCAAAGCTTTCGCTCTGAATCTCTTTTTACTCGTGCGGAGTATTCAGCAGAGAAATCAGCCATATTGGTTATTCCGTTAGTGATAGATTCCTGATCAGCTTTCAGCTCATTATGGAGCGCTCGAAAAGTCTTCATGAACTTTTTAGTTGAAACATTCAATGGGATATCCATTAGCTTCCTAATCTGATCGGTTATGTATCAACTACTGTATTAGGTATATACTTGAAAGTCAATAGTTAACAAGGAAAGAGGCAAACGCATTTTAGCGTTTGCCTCTTTCCTTTTATGACTTACCAGCCTCGCTGACGGAACTCCTGAGCCAGCTTGAGCCCCTCGGCATCGTTGGGGGAGATGTTGTCAGCGTCCGACCACTCCATGGGAGTCATCTCCCAATCGACCTCACCACTGCGAACAACCTCTGCTCGCTCAGCTGAATCACCATCGTTGTCATTGCCTCCGAAGACAACAACCCGAGGGTTGCGAGCCTCTTCGATTCCGATGAGTCCCTGAGATTCGTGGTCCACGTAGCCCCCGACTGCGGCCTGGAAATCATCCTCGGTGAGCTCCGGAAACTCCTCATGGAGGTCCTCATAGGCCTGAGCTGCGTCCGGCTTGTCTCCCCAGCCGCTGTAACCGAGGCGGGTCACGAGAACATAGAAGAGCTTCTCACGGATGGTGCTAAGGCGGAAGTCGTTCCAACCGAAATCGCCATCGGCTCCGTTGGAGTTGTCGTGGGCGTCCGGAGTGGCGTTCTTCAAGTACACGAAAGAGTGCGAAGAGGACGAATTCGTAGCGAAGCCGCGACGAAAGTTCTTGAGAAATGGGAGACGCATTATTTTCACCTTCTAATGGGTAGATTTTCCATCATAACATTGATGGGCTTAGTCCGCAATAGTTTTGTAGTAGCAAATCAGAATAGACGATTGGCTTCCTTGTCCCTAACGGGAGTTAGTAGAGCTGAAAGAAGTGTTTGAGCTTTCGTTTCAGTGTTCGCGGTAGCTACATGGATAACGGCCGCTAGCTGTTCAGCCAACTTTACCGCCTCCGGCTCATCCGGAAGCCAGCCCCACACTTCAGCTAGATGCTCAGCGATTGCTTCAGCGGCTCGGCTCTGCTCTTTTTCGGAAAGAGCACCTGCGATAAAATCTCTTCGCTCTTGACGAAGCTTTTCTAGTTCATCGGCTACTGAAATCCAAGCTTTAGCTCCGGGAGGGTTGACGAGCCACTCCTCACCGTTGCGAGTGATCTCTACCTGGCCTTCATTGACCGAAAGGTAATATTTCTCGTCAATTGGTTCGCTGTAGCCGCTCATGGTTCCTCAATTCGTAAATCTTGAATAGGTCAATTGTACCGCAGGTTAGAGCTTCTCTACCTGGAAATCGGAAACACCGATCTTGCGATCAACAACCTTGTCACCTTCGGCGGGGTCAAGGACAACCGTGTAATCCCAGATATCCTCAGGATCATCGGAGATCGGTCCTAGAACCCCAGTGCGACCTGTGTAAAGCATGGAGTTCGTTACTCGAACTTTTGTACCGAACGGAATTCTCTTAGCCATTTTAAATACTCTTTTCAGATTCGGCCGCTGTCGCGGTACTGCCAGTTGGAAAAATTGTCAGCCCGGCGAGTGCGCCCGGCGAGCTCCCAAAGATTGATACCGATCTGACTTCCATCCTCGCGGATGATAACAGCGATCTGGGAGCCGTAGTCAACGTGAATCACGTCCACGGAGGGAAGGTCAGCGGTCTCCTCAACCCAATCCTCTTCAGCGAAGATAATGGAAAGTCCTCGATTCACTCCGCCGATGAGCTCTTTCGAGAACGGCTTCTCTCCGTTGGTGAACTCCGCCAGAGAATAAACGAAAACCCCAGTGACCGTTTCCGTGGCCCATGAGCGCTCGATGATAAAACGCATATTGACCGAGGCCAACGTAAACTCGATCATGCGCTCTGAATTGTAGGAGTCCGGGTTCAGGATGGTGTCAGTGAAGGACTCATTGTTTTCCACCTCGAGTCCGACCATATTTAGGAGCTCAATAATACGAGAGAGCTTGATAGCCGAAAGTTGCAAGGGCGCGGCGGTCACTGACATTTTATTCCTTAGGCTTCTTAGTTAAAGACTACTTGACCGAAACGAGTCTGAACGTGGGAACGATCTCTACCAGTTCTACAGTTCCGCTGGGGAGCAGGTGCCAAGCGTAATCGGCGTCCATGCCGGCCTGAATCGAAGTGATAATGAGGTCTTCGTCATCAGCATCCCAGTAGGGCTCATCGTCCGAAATCAGACGATAGCCACCGCGCTTACGGCCTTCGGCGATGTGCTTCACGATAGCGTCATAATCCTTACCGAACTTCTCAGCCACCTGCTCGGGAATAGTTCCACCCATGCGGGAGATGGAGGTACCCTCAAGGTCACCAGCAGGAGTGGTGTAGAGAAGGAAAGCCGAGGTAGACATTTTTGTTCCTTTCGAAGGTTACAGCATAACTATATCTCACGAGTTCCTCGCTGTCAATAGGCTGTAGAGCGCGTTCTAAGGTTTATGATTCAGTAGTTACACAACGTTACGAGGGAATGGGGAAACTCGCTTAGGTCGCAACCTAGCGCCGCAGAGCGGGTGGTTATAACCAATTCGGTTCACATGTTTTGTGCTAGGTAGATACCTAGTTAAATAATTGTAGGGATACAAAAATAAATCTGCATCCCTACAATTACTTTGGCTACGAGGAGGTGACTAGGTCGTTGCCCTCTCACGCAGCCATCTGTTTAAGTTTATCCCTACGGTCGAAACTTTTATCAATTTCATCCGCCCGGTCTTCCGCGAGTTTTGCTTTCGCCTCGTGGTAATCCGCTTTGGTATGCTCTACCAAAGCCTCGGTTTTATTTTTGGCTGTCTCAGCAAAATCTGAAACATTTTCTTTGACTTCATCGAATCGGGACATTTCTGCCTCCTTCTTTGATCCCTCAAAATGGGGGTTCAACCGATTTGGCTGTAAAGCATAATATCAACATATAACGAAAACGTAACGAAGGCCGAGAAAATCATTGGTTACATCGAATATTTCTCGGAAACTAAACCGGTGATAGTTTCTCTATGATCTCCAATCAATCTCATCGAAATATAGCAGCATGGAGTTTTGTTTCTCCTGAAACTTTTGAGCTAACCGTGAGAAGATTAGTTCAGCCTGGCGCCGAGGAAAAATTGAGAGAAGCCCTCGCCGCTGTAACTCTACAGATGGAGGAGGCCGAAAGAAGTCCTCTCGCGGAAGCGCGAGCACGATTTCATCAAGAGGAAAAACTTCGTAAAAAGAGGGAGAAGCTTGAGCGTCAACTTGAGAAGCTACAGGAGCTAAAGAGTAAAGCTGCTGGTCCCCTAATTGGAGGTCTTTTTCTCGGAGGCATCGTGTGGATAATTATCCTAGCCGGTACCGGAACCGGTGTTTCCTACGGTGTCTCGGCTATCGCTAATTCTCGCCTTACCCCCATAGAGGCCGCCATAGAGGAGGACAAAAAAGGGGTAGAGGAAAGAAAAGGTAGCGGTCTCACAATCGAGGAACTTATCCCAGCGGTAAGCGTGGGACAGCTAATAGGAATTCCGGCCCCCAACGCGGAGGGAACTTTCGTGAAAGATGAAAATGACGAGTGGCCTAAGCCTGAGTTCCTAAGTCAAATTACAGGCTGGACCCCTGAATTATCCGGATGCGTTGAAACGCTCTCTCAAATAGCTTATGCTAAAGAGTTTCCAGGCTGTGTAGCCGCCGCAAGATTGGATCTTGTGAAAGCGGACGATCCTTCCATAACTATGAGCTGTGTGTATTTGCAGCTGGGAACCGAATACGGGCCTAGCTCCGCCACCTCAAAAAGTTCTCAAGAGAGCTTCGGTAAGGAAGCTAGTTTCCTCACTCAGCCTCCAGGAAGCGAACGAGTTGTACGCTATTGGGTTCAAGACCCCACCAATGACTGGGACGAAACCACCATGCTGTTCTGTCAGCTATTCGGCTCAACGGATGTGGAGGTTTCAAAAAGAATGGGCTCTTCAGTAGCACAAATTGGGCTCAGGGTTGACGCGGGATTCTACGCCGCTGGCGGAATTTTCGTCTGGTTAGAATCCGACGGTTCCTATGCTCCGAGGAGCGTTTGGGACGGAAATAGACCTAACGACTGATACTGATGAGCTGATCAACTTGAACAGCTCGCACGATTGCGATAGCATCGGTTTTGGTTTCTATTCTGGCTCTTTGCTCCGGAGTCGCTGTTGCTAATTTGAGCGCATGATGTAAAAGCTTTGCATCGGCTTCATCCAATTGGTATCTAGCTAAATCTCTTTTAGCTGAACCTTCGAAAGAACCACTCTGCTGAAGTTCGAAAGCGGTGATGGCGGCTTTCTTTGTGATGTAGTGCTCGTCTGGGGAGCCGAAAGGACAATTATCTAGTTCTGCTTTGCACCGACCGGGATTGCCTTGTGGGTTAAGATGATAAACAGCCATGATAAAACGCCTCCTCTTCGAGCGTTACTTTACTGCAATATCAAATCTACTACTCCGATTTGAGGTTTTCTAAAGCCCAGTTTGATTGTTTCCTAAGTGGTACCCAGAGGCCAGTTTCCGGATCTACACCCTCTAGGCTCTCAAGCGCATAGCGGATTTTGTCATTGAAAATATGGTCAACGAGGAGACCCGGTGAGGCTATGGCAGCTATCTTCGCTTTTTCTTCCGGAGTATCCGCGAATAGTGAAAGTGCCTCTTTAGCGTCCGAAACCAATAGGTTTAAATCGGTTTCTTCAAATTGGCAAACTCTTTCCCCTATGGAAAAAGTGATACGAAGTCCCGTGTCTCTCCACTCACCCACTCGAGTATCGTAATCTTTCGGATAGTAGGATAAGCGCCGTTTCTCTATGGCTATTCTTTCAAGTTCAGGATTACGTTTCTTTAGAGTACTGTTGGCAGGATCATTGTGCCAGTGACATGCGCCGACTAAGTTACGATCCGAGGTGGCTCCACCTTTAGCATAATCGTAAAAATGGTCGCCCTCCTGCCAGGGATTTCCACAGCGTTTCTTCGTGCGGGTATCCGTGTGTTCGCAACGATTACCGGTCAGCTTTCTTCCGGCGGCTAACTGCCAATTGCTGAAATACCTATCTGAATTGTCAGCATTGGGAGAGCGATAACTTTTCTTCTTATAGCGTGAGTTGTAAGGCTTCGCTTGGGGTTTAGGACCGGGAGCAGGAGCTTTAGTACTGCGTTTATTGTTCTTCGGTTTACCGTCGTAAAAGAAATTGATCAGGATGACCACGACTAAAGCGCCGATTAGTAACCAGGTGCCAGGCGAGCTTAGAATTTCCATGGAGAAACTATCGCCGGCGTGTGGCACTAATTGTTACTCCTGAGTGGATTTCCAATTTGCTAGAAGCTCTGGAGAAATTGTGAACACGCCACCGGCTTTAGTTCCCACGGCTATACCTACGTTCTCGCTCACGAGTAGTGCGAACTTGTCACCGTAAACTCGAGGAAAGAAATTGTTTTTAAGTTGCTTGACTCCCATGGAGTTTCCAGCCGAACCGAGGGTATCGAAAGCTAAAACGTAGGTATTTCCTTCGATTTCCACCGTGGCTGGGAGGATCCCTTTAGTTTTCGGGTCTGTTTTTGAGGGAACGAAGACTTCAGCCTCTAAGAAAGCTTTCAAAAGAAGTGCTTCACTAAGTTTCCCGCTCTTAGCTAGCTGATGGGATGCGGAAAGTGGTAGTTTGGCAGCCATATTATTCTTCCTGTCGATTTTCCTGAAGATAATTATCAGAGGCTAATCGAGCGTTATGTAATCACCGAGTAAGTTTTAGGGCAACTGTCTCATCTTTTAGGATGTTGAGAGCGAGACCCCATTTTGGTTTAGCTTCATCTGGAGACCACTTACGCTGTTTTTGAATAGCTGATTTCACCATGTCAGCGGCGACTTCATCCGGAAGAGCAACAGCTTCATTAGGCGAAACAAATTCGATGAATTCCTCCATTGAAAAGAATACTTTCTCACCAATTTTATCTTGATTAGCTCGAGCGTTTTCTTTCTCTTCGCTATAGCGGTCAAATAATCTACGGGTGAAATCAGTCATTGCAAAAGGCCCTTCGTCTAACCAGACTATCGGTTCAGTGACTCAGCCCGATCTTTTCATGGAGCTTCTTCAATGGCTTAGGAGCCCACCAAGCGGCTTCACCCATGAGTACCAAAGTAGCCGGAACAGCGATTGTTCTAACTACGATCATGTCAACTAAAACGGCCGCAGCTAAAGCTATCCCGATTTGCTTCACCATGAACATTTCACCGAAGGTGAACCCGAGGAATACCAACACAATGATTATTCCGGCTGAGGTGATTACTCGACCGGTACTTTGTAAACCGGTGAGGACCGCGGTTTTAGCGATTTCATTCAATCGTGTCCTACTGAGGAACTCACCCCTGGAGTTAGCTTCGCTAATCAATTTGTCTCTATCCTCTTTTATGCGAGAGATTAGGAAGACTTCATAGTCCATTGCTAAACCGAATCCGAAGACTACGGAAAGTACGAGGATAATGGGAGATAGGCCCGTTATAGAGCCCGGTTCGAAGCCGAACAGCCAGGCTAAACCTGAATTCTCGAAACCCCAGGTGAGCACACCGATGGAGGCGCCTAGAGATAATGCAGAGTATGCGATTGCTTTTAGCGGCATGAATAAACTACCGGTGAGAAGGAATAACAGAACAAATGTAGCTAGCACGATAATCAAAATAGCGAGCGGAAGCCCTTGAAGTAGAGCTTGATTAAAGTCATGGTCTGCAGCTACGGGACCGGTTATGAGACCCGGAAGTCCCTCCGAATCCCTTATTTCACGTAGCTCGAGCGGATCCTCTTCATGGAAATTGATTTGGTAGCTATCTTTAGCATTGGAGAATTCAACGTTTTCAGCATCTAGATACTTTGTCCATTTCTTCACTTCACTCAAGCTTTCAACAATGAGCTGAGCAGATTGCGGAGCAAACGCTGGGATATCCTTTTCTAGAGCTTCGAAGAATCCGTAGGCTCCTTTTTCTTGGACTAGATAGGGGGTTCCACTCGAGGCCACTTGAAGTGTCACGATTGAAGAACCAAATCCTAGAAGAACAACTATAGAGCCAATCATCCAAACCGCGGGTGCCTTGGAAATCAATCTAACAATTTTACTAAAGAATCCCTCTGTGGGAGTTACATCTCCCAGGCGTTTCACTAGGAATCCGAAACCGGGAACTTTTGTCAAGAAGGAAGGTTTAGCGATTCGAAGGCCGAATAGAGCTAGAAGAGCAGGGATAAGTGTGACCACAGCTAAAGCCGACAGTAGAACTACTGATGATGCAGCCACAGCTATACCGTGCATGAAAGGTATGGGGAAAGCTAATAAGCCTGCTACCGCTATCGCTATAGTTATGGAGGAGAAGATAATGGTTCTTCCGGCACTATTCACGGTTTTACCGAGAACCTCACTAAGCTCTTCTTTATTCTGAGGTTTGATTTCCCTAAAAACTTCTCGATAGCGAGAAACAAGAAGAAGTCCGTAATCTACAGAGACTCCCATGCCGATGACGGTGATGACGGATAAAACAGTAGTGTCAATTGCCATGGAAAACGAGAGAGCCCAGAGGGTTGCGAAACCTGAGAGTATGGAGGCAATTGCCCCTACTAAAGGCATTGAGGCCGCGAAGAACCCACCGAAGATAATAAGCATCACGATTAGAGCTAGAGGGAGAGAGATCATTTCTCCGTGCTCAAGGTCTTTAGATGATTGCTCTGAAAGTTGTTCAGCAACGGCATCGGCATGGCTCCAGCTAGTGGACAACCCGCTATCTATTTCACCTAATTCATCGGAAAGTTTTTGAATTTCAGAGAGTTCGTCTTCAGTGAAATCCCCCGTCTTTTCTAGTAGAATCACGGCGCTGTCATCGCTAGTGAGATCACCGAGCTCAGGAACATTTTCGAGATAGTTAGTTTGAGCATCCTCGAGAGCCGTAGATAATGCTTCGGGAAGAGCATCGGCGATGGTTGAGGCAACTAGCTCATCGGCCTGTTTCTCGGGCATCCATGGAGGGACATCAGCTATAACTTGTTCCGTAATGGTTTTAGTGACTTCTTCCGTCACTTGCCTTTTTACTTCATCTAGATATTCGACTGGTGGCGTTAGCGGTGAAACAATAGTGAATTGATCGTTAGCTGTGGAAAAGGAATCGAGCTCTTTTTGGAGTTCCGCAGAACTTGCCGCCCAAGGACCGTCAAGCCTTATGAAAGCACTTTTTTCGGCGCCATCTCCTTTTATGAGCTGATCAGCTCTTGCGGATTCCGAATTGGGATCCACGGGCTGTTCAGAACTCATTCGATCAAAAAGTGCGCCTTCACCGAAGCCTTGGAAAGCCGCCACCCCGGCGGCGCTCAAGGCGAGTAGCCAAAATACCACGACGACAAGGGGGCGTCTCGCGGAGAATTTTCCAAACCAATGGAGCATCAGAGCCTCTGTTCTAAACTAAATGAAGCCTCTGTAAGAAGTAAAGGCCACCACTTCATATATCAAGTGGTGGCCTTTACTTCTAAGATCATTTTATAGAATTGATCGTCTCTTGTATCGTTTTAGCGGCGGATTCAAGCTCTGAAATAAACTGTTTCTTGAATTCGGGTGTAAGTCTTGGATTTAGTGCGAGGTTCCTATACAAGGCTGGGCCGTTAACGGTATTTCCGAGTTTTTGAACTAGATCTTTTGCTATTTGTTCGTTTGGAGTATAACTAGCGACATTTACCAATGTATCCGACGGAATAGAGCCTTCTCTAGTTGCCCATCCATTTCCGGTGGAATATGTTTCTCCGGTGGAGTATTTATTTCTTCCTGAGATGTCATTTCTAGCCGGCCATACGCCAGATTCAGCCGCGGCTCGCACCGTATCGAAATTTGTTAAAGCAAATCGAGCTCTCGTTCTATCAGATAGCTTATTATTGGGATTTCTCAAAGCTATAGGCAGAAGATCGGGATAATCAAAACTTGCTTGATCCACTAAATTGTCTCCAACGTCTTCTCTCTCAAAAAGAGCGGCAATTTCTTCCTTACTCACGGTTTTAACTCGTCTGTGAGCACCTTCACCGCTCATTCGATTGAGAGGATAATTAGGGTGCTGTTCAAGATCTACAAATTCGTTATAGGCCAATGACGCTTTACTTCGCGCTTCGACTAACACATCGGCGGTTGAAGCTGGATTCTTTGCTAGAGCAGCGGCGGCTTTACGACTTGGGCTAAATTCCCCTAAACCTTTTGCCACGGCTAAGAGTTCGGCGGGATCACTAGAATTCGTCGCAATCTCTAGCCTGTCTTTTCTTTTGATTTGGACATTTTCCGGTCTGTTGAAGCTTCCTCCGGCTTGTTTAGAGATTGCATCGTAGGCCGCATTTTCGCTATCATAGTGGGCATCGCTGCCGCCAAAAGGACAATTGCCAGAAAAAGCTCTGCATTTTCCCGGCTCTCCGTTATCGTTAATGTGGTATTTTGCCATGGTAATCTCCCGTTATCCTCTAGGGTAAAGTTTTTCGTCTTGAATTTGATCGGTGATGAATTTAGTGGTGGCTTTCCCATCGGCTCCGGTGGCGTGGCGAGCCCAATAGTTTTCTTTCACGGAATTCCCGCAGGCACAAACTATGTACCCGTTAGCTACACTTTTAGGGGTATGGATTTTCACAGCATCGAGAGCTGAAGTAAGTCTTTCCTCTTTTGAATCATCCATCTCAATTTTATTACCGTGCAGGCTCAATGCATCTAAAGCTTTAGTGAAAGCTGAAAATGTAACATCTCTTTCTTGGTTATTGATGAAGGCAGCTAAACCCTCCGCACTATGAACAAGTTCCAACATGCGCTGAGCACCCAAATTTTCCCAAGGAATAGTTTTTTGACGATTATCCGCGGTCCAAGTCCAATCGGGGTCAGCATCATAAAGAACTTTAGCAACATCGCCAAAATCTCTAGGGGTTAGGGTAGTTTTTCGTTGAGCGGCCATGATCGGACCCCAGGCTGCCTGACTTTCTTCGTAAGCGGCACGAGCTTCAGCCGCCGTGTCCCAGTGCTGCTCCTCTAAATCCCCAAAAGGACATGAAATTTGAGCGGAACACTTACCGGCGGTACCGTTGTTATTGATGTGAAATTTAGCCATGATCTTATCCTCAGTTGTTCGCAGTTTCAGGAGCTACGGGAGTTAAACGTTTAATCAAAGCTCTATGAAGAGAGGCGACCGGAGCCACCTTATTGTAAAGCTTGACAGTGTTTTGCGCGGCGATGGCCGCGGCGCGAGCCTCCTCGAGCTCAGGTGCATTGCTCTTATTGGCCTTCTTGAAAACTTTCAAAGTACGAGCCTCTTCACTCTCGGCTGCTTTCCAGGCTGCGCGAGGATTCTCCTGAAGAAGGATATCCAAAGCCTGACGTGTCTCTTTGTGATCAGCCACGTAGCGAGGAGCGTTGTAATCATCGGAGGCACTCCAATGAGCGATGGTGGCGTCTAATTTAGCTCTAGCTGCCTCGTATGCTGCTTTTTGCTCCGGAACTAATTTGGAGTTATCGCCAGCTGTAGCTGAAGGCCACATGACATTGTAGTATTTCTTTGGAAGCGATTGAATTATAGAGCTTGAGATAGTGGGGTTGAAAGCGAAACTCTCATTGAGAGCAGCAAGTCGAGTTGCGTCATCAGTGTGCTCATTGGAAATAACACCCTCGTGAAGCTGGTAGAACTGAGCAGTATCGTCCTGGATTTTGAAAGCTGAGAACGTGGAGGCAATCTCAGCGGGTTTAGTAAGATCCTTAGAGAGCATGGTGTAATAAGCCCCGCGTGATTCCGTGGAAAGATTCGGATCGGCGATGCGCGATAAACTCGCTTCATAAATCTCTTTACCTAGCTCGTTATTGGTATTGATAGGACGAAGTTTAGCGGCGTTTGCCAGCTCTAGGTAACCGTTTGGATATTTCTTAGCCAATGCGTATTTTTGCTCGATGGTTAGTCCCGGCGCATACATTCCTTGAGACATTACCTCTTGATTATCTGTCTCCATGTAAAAACGAGTAGCCTCCTGAGGAAGAAGAGCTATTTCATTTCTTCCGTACGAGGATTTGTTAGCGAGGAATTGAGCTAGAGCTTCTTTGTGAGCGTCAGAGGCATTAGCATAAAAATCGGCTTTGAGAGAATCAGGGGTTTTAGTGTCGCTCAACAGCTCATAGAGAGCGTGGCCTTCCTTGTGATATGAAGGCTCGTCGGAGGACATGACAGCCGCATAGCCGGCCTCTCTTTCCGCATCTGTTTTATCCTCATTCTCAGTGTAAAGAGTAACGGGACGATTGTAAGCATTGTTGATGAACTCTTGAGTTACCTCGACGGTGCCGTTCTCGGCTGCTTCATAGCCCTTACGTAGAGTGTAGTAATCATCCAGACGATTTTCAGCTTTAGCGAGTTCCACAGCCGCTAACATTTCCTCTTTACCGACGGTTTTACCATCCTTGTCGAAGTATTTTGGTTTCTTCAAGGTTTTTACTGAAGTGTTTTGATCGGCAATAGCGGCGTAGGCGTCCGCCTCTGATCCGTAGTGATTCTCTTCGCCACCGAAAGGACAGGAGCCCGAGGTTGCGCGGCAGGCACCGGGTTCGCCTTTGCTGTTGATGTGGAACTTAGCCATGAAATGGTCTCCTAGATTTATAAGTTGTTTAGATCTCGCTGAATACCCAAAACATAAAGAACAGCTTCAGCTGTCCTATGAGGATCTCCGGTGCGTGAGATTAAGTAGGATGATGGATTCTTGTCGTAGAAGTCGTAGATAGCTCTATTGAGCTTTGAGACCATGGTTTTGTAGTCATCTTTATCTTTGTGACTTTGCTCCAATAGGTCCTTGACTCGAACCACTAGGGCATAATTGGGCTGCTCTCTATAGTGATAAGCAATGGCATTGTTGATGCTAGTTGTTACCGCTTCATCGGCGTGGAACGCCTTTCGAGTTTTCGCAAATCTAGAGGGACTAAGACCGTTATTCTTAGCCTCGGTCTTCTCAAATTCCTCTTTCATACGCTTATACTCTTCGTAATTGGTTTGACCACCGTTGGTCCCTAACTTTTGTATTTCAACGAGCATAGCGTCTCGAGTTACGGCGTTACCGGCTCTGTCCACGTAGGGAGTAGGAGTTTTCTTGAGCGCAGCGAAGGAGTCACTTTCGCTTGCTATCACAGCATAGGCCTCGTACTCCGAGGCGTAATGCTTATCTTCCCCGCCGAAAGGACATGAGCCGCTGGTTGCTTTGCAAACCCCGGGCTCACCCTTCTTATTAATGTGAAACTTATCCATGGAAAAGTTTCTAACATTGGATGAACTTATTGAAGTTCTTGGATTCGGCGAAGAAGATCCCTAATGTGCGCTTCCGTTTCCTTATTGCGTACTTTGTAAGTATAGGGGCCGAAATTGATGTCTTTTGATTCGCGAGCCTGGCGCTCAAGAGCCTCTCGGCGCTTTTTCTCAAGCTTCTTCAATTGCTCTTTGCGAATCCGATCAGCCTCTTTCAAATTGGCTTTTCGTTCATCGTCCATTTTCTTCTGCACGGCGAGTCTTAGAGTTTCAGCATTACGCTGGTTACTAGCCCTTAGAGCCTCGAACTCTTTCATTTTGATCTTGCGGAGCTCCTCGAGAGTCTCTCGATTTTTCAAAGCGTCGGCTCTAATTTTTTCAGCGTTGGTTTTAAGATCAGCGAGACGCTTACTCATGAGCTCATCCTCCGCCTTATTCTTAAGGTTGTGGCTAATCACAAGTTTACGTAGCTCGTCCATGGGGCTCGGAGGAGGAGTTATGAGAATTTTACCGTCCGGAGCTAATGTGAAACCGGTCTTTTTGAACTCCGCAGCCGATTCATCCTTAGTGAAACCTTTTCTCATCATGGCGAAGAGCCAATCGCCGTAATCTGCGGTAGGCTTTAGCTTTATTGCCTTTATGACATCCGAGATTGCGGCAGCGGCAAACTTAGGAGAGCGACTTATATTCTTCACGAGTGATCGAAACTTCCTCTGAGCGCCTCCCGGCGAGCGTCATCGAACCCCTCTTCAATCTTTCGGTCCCAAAGCTCGTCGGTGGTCATACGCTTAGCATTGTCAATTTGAGAGTTGAGGTTCTCCACGAACCGCTTATCCTGCTCATTAAGAGCACCGTTGAAACGGTCAACGATGGCTAGAAGCTTCTCAGACTGAGTCTTATTGAAATTTTCCCACTGGTTCCACTCGTCATCACTCACGAGGGAGCTATCCTGGACGTTTTCTTTCTGGACTTTACCCCAGCGGACAACCACGTCCTCGAGAAGGTTTAGATCCTTATTCTCTTTAGCCATTGCCGTCTCCATTCAGTCGTTGTTCTATCAATGAGATTAGTGTTTTTGAGTTTTCAAGCGCCGCATTATTGTGCCCACGGAGCTGAAGGACTTTCCAAGAATTTTCCCGGAGAATAACCTCTAATGCGGCTTTAGGAACACCCCCGCTAAAACCGGAGAAACAGAATGTTTCACCGTTCACGGCTTTCTTGTAGTAACCCGCCTTGCCGAGGCATATTTCAAGAAATTCGCCTATCATGGCGAACTCTTTAGCACGTTTTAGTGGGATAAAGTGAAGATTCTCCACGGGAGATTCTAAAGGTTCCAATGAATCAGGAATACGGATTTCTCCTGAACCCTCGATCACATCACAATAGCGCATGAGCCGCTCGTGGAGCTCCTCCCAAGTGTTAGCTCCCTTGAGTCTTTTTAGTATTTCATTCGGAAAATCGTTCAATAATTCAAGAGCATCCTCAAAAACCCATGGCTCAAGCTTGCTATTATTTACTAGATCCTCAAGGAGATGTACTCTTTGCGGTTGAGAAAGTTTCAGAAGTGGTTTATATGTCTCGGGAGTCACAGGGAAATCAAAAGATGAAATGCTCCCGGTGACTCTTTGTAGAATAACCTCTACCGGAAGTAGATCTTTGAAAACGTAAGCTACGGTGAAACCAAAAGCGTCAATTTTTCGAGATTCACGCAAAGTGTCCTTACGAGCGACCCCGAAAACCTCACTAACCAAACCTTCGTATGAACGAGCCGAATGAAAAGGGAGGTACTGTTGAGAAAGCGACTGCCCGTAGAATCCGTCATAAAGAATACAATGATTGGGCTCCACCAGTTGCGGCCAAAACGCCGGATAAAGCTGCTCAATGAGCTCGCAGAGAATAAGTCTCTTTTCAACAGAAAGAGTGGCGTTAAGTTCGTCTAGGAGGTAATGCTCCATTATTGCCGTTTGCTCATCGTGAGGGAAACTAATTCCATGAGGATCACGAGTGTACCCAGTCGAGGCTAAGAAACTTTCTAGCTCCGTTAGCTCCACCTCATTCATCCCACGAAAATTGAATGCCGCGCCAAAACAAAAAGGATTCACGGGTTTATAATTTCCATCCCCGTTGAGGGAATACATGGAAAGCCCGCCATCGTCTAAAATTAGCTTCAGCTCTTTAGCTCCGTTAGCCTCCCCGCTGCGGGTGAGGTAAAGCTCTCGAGGCTCACTCATGAGACCTCTTGGAATTTAGCTTGGAAATCTACCTCTGTATAAACAGAAATACGGTCAGAGAGAGAAACGTAATGCCCGGGCCGAATAAACCATTCCGAATGACTTGAATCTGAAATTTGCAGAATCCCATCTGCCGCCGAAATTTTTCTTACCAGAGAACTTCCAGCAAAAATGTCTTCTACAGATTCAATGTTGTCGCCGCTCCAAAGAACCGCTCGCAAGAGAGGCAGATCACGCGGAGCGTAAAAATGAACCATGATAGCCTCGAAATTTGAAAAGCTTTTAGTTGAGCTCGTCCAGAAATGTGTTGCGGGAGTCGATGACTCGAGAGCCCACGGTGGAATCCGATTTTAGAATTCCGTCGATGAAGAGAGATGCCGCGAATTTCCTCACGGCATCCTTCTGGGCCGCAAGGATTCTGTCAGCCTCGGTCACCGGTGCCGGATCCGCCGGAGAGTTAGTAAACCAGCCTCCCTTGCTAGGGGCACCGTGCTCAGCATCGAAAATATCCTGTTCCGGATCATTGATGACGCCGTGACCTGAGGGATACTCGCACACGAGCTCAGGATAATCCTCGGAGCTAACCCCGCACGGTTCCGTCGCCAACGGTGCCTTCTCCTCCGGAGTTCTTGGCTCTAGTCTGGCTAGCTCATTCATGAGCTGAGCCTCGCGGCGCTCACGCGCCCAATTTCCTACCATTTACTTACCTTTCGCTGGACAAACGCCCTTGTGCTTCACCAAAAGTCTAAAATGAACTAAAGAGCCACAGCCCTCACAGAAATATGCCTGAAAACCACCGAGATCCTGAGTAATGTAGCCGTTCATGGTACTAATACTACACCGTTATGCTCCATAAATCAATAGTGCCCATTGGTACAATATCCGCATGGCTAAAACGAACGAGAAAAAAGAGTTGAATGAGTTTGGACTCAAGCTCTTAATCTTTGGTTTCGTCTCATTCGTAGCTATCTACTTCCTAAAAGAGAACTCAGATACTTGGTGGCAATTGCGCGCCGGACAAGAGCTCTGGCAGGGGACATTCTCGTATTTTGATTCATGGAGTTTTACCTCCACCGGGGGATTCTGGCCGGACCATGAGCTAGGTTTTCAATTACTTCTTTATGGACTCTGGTGGCTCGGAGGCAATTCGTTCTTAGTAGCTGTTCCATTCGCACTCGGAGCACTATTTTTAACAGCTAGATTACTGTTCCCAACTAAAAGACTCATCGAAGCCGGTAGAGGTCGTTTTAGCGTCACCACTGCTTTAGCCATAGCACTCCCCCTAAGTGTCATGGCTGTTTTCACCTCCATGAGGCCCTCGTTCATAACATTCCTGCTCTTCGCTTTAGTTCTTTGGCTAGTAAAAACCAATCGCCCGCTCTGGGTTCCTCTAGTTATTTTCGTTTGGGTGAACACTCATGGGAGCTTCATTCTCGGTTTAGGGATCATCGGATTAGGCGCTCTACTAGCTTTGATTGTGGCAGTGAAGGAAAAGTTCTCTCGGAGTTCAAAAAGAAGACTAATCCCCTACCTAATCGCTGTTCCGACGAGCTTCGCGGTTACACTTATTAATCCATTAGGATTAGGGCTTTGGGAATTTGTTCTAGGCGCCGGAAACTATAGCAATTCGGGGGTCACGGAGTGGCAGCCTTTTTACACGGATATTCTCTCGACACTCATCCTGATAGCCTTGGTTGCATCACTTGTGGTTTACTCAAAGCGCTGGAGAGAACTCGTTAGTAGATGGGAATTACTTGTTCCTTTCGCTGTGAGTTTGTTCATGCTTATTTTGACATTTGCAGGAGCTCGCTACATTTCATTCTTCGCTCTAGCAATTGTTCCGTTAGTTTACTACTTAGCCTCCACAGCAAAGCAACCCATTGTTGAAACTTTCAAACTGAAAAGACCCGTAATCATAGGAATTATTTTACTTTGGGTATTTTTAGCTGTTGGTCAAAGTCTAACTTGGCAGGTCGCTGCTACAAAAAATCCGTTCTCTCCTGAGCTTCAAAGTAAGCTTAACTCAGAAGAATGTGCCGGAGCTACCTGGAACGACTATTGGAGTGGCGGCTATCTAATCTGGTGGGAGAGAGGTATTCCTGTTTCCATCGACTCACGATTTGACCTGTATTCACCTCAATTAAAAGAGGTTCTCGCCATTAGGATAGCAAAAGGCACCGATATCTTAGATAACACTGAAAAACTGAATATCTTGCTAAAGAAGTTTGAGATCAATTGCTTCCTAACCACGAACGATTTTAGCACGGACGATGAGTGGCTGATTCATAGAGGAGTCGAAGTCATTTATTCGGATGAAACACACAGTCTTTTTAGGTTAGACAATCACGCTATTCCCCTAGAGAATGAGAAACAAAAAGGATGAGTACTGTTCACAACCCATTTACCGGTAATGGTGACTATTGGTGGTACAGAGGAAAAGCAAAAATTCTAAAGAGTTTTTTCGGTAACCTAGTTAGTCCGGATGCCCATGTAATAGACATCGGAAGCGCCGACGGGCCAGCTGTCAAGTTTATTGATGACACACTTGCCACCGGAACCGGGGTCAAGTTGGCAATGGATATTGTCCCGGATGGTTTACGGCCGGAGGACATTCTTGGGTCAGTTGAGGCTATCCCGCTCGGGGACGCAACTTTCGACATTATTTCAGCATTCGATGTGATCGAGCATGTGGAGAATGAAGCACTAGGTTTGAGCGAAATCTTCAGAGTACTAAAACCAGGTGGTTATTTCTTCATGAGCGTTCCGGCCTATCAATGGGCCTGGTCACGTCACGATGTTGAGCTTCACCACCACAGACGATACACTGTCAAACGAGCAGTCAAAGCTTTGAAAAATGCTGGATTCGACATCGAGCAGTCTAGTTACGGTTTCTTTGGCACATTTCCTCTATTCGCAGTTCAAAGACTCTTTGCGAAAGCAAAGAACAGCTACAGCGGGGAGGTTCCGAAGGTGTCTAAAGCTCAGGACGCTATTCTGACGGCTCTAGTAAATCTCGACGCTAAGCTAATCAATTCCGGTAGAAGCCTTCCCTGGGGAAGCTCCGTACTAGTCGCTGGTCGTAAGCCATCAGGGAATTGAGTAGCTCCATCTAGCCTCTGTAGATGTGGGAATCCAAACCGAGGTAAACCACCATAGTTGAGCGTAGGCTCCGACCATGAATATTATGAATAGTAGCATACCGTTAGCTATTGCCTTATGTTTGGGTTTCAGTTTTGAGAAAAATAAAGGCACCGGAATTAAAGCTAACATGGCATAACGGATTAATCCGGTACTCATCACGGTGGTAACGGTGATGTAAACAATGTAGATTAGTGACCAAAGTTTCCATTCCCACGGCAATTTCATTTTGAACTGTAACAAGAATACAGAAATAACAGCCAGGAGCGGCACCCAAAGCGGATATTTCTCAGCCGTAGTCCAAAGCGTGAGTAAATCTAAGCTAGCGGTGAGAGAGCCCAGATTATAGCCAACGAAAAGCGGCCAGAAAACAGCCGCGAATATTGCCGCTGGAAGTAGGAACAAAGAGCTCTTAGGAAATTTCTTCGTCTTGTAAAATTCAAAAGCAAGATAGCCTATTATCAAGGCCAAAAGAGGTATGCCCAAGCCCCGAGTAAAACCAATAAGAACTATTCCGATTAGAGCGAATAGATACTTTTTACTTGTGAGGCCATAAAGCACCAAAGCCAGTAACAATATACTTACACCCTCTGTATAGGTGCTTTGCATAATAAAAAATGAGGGACTAGCTAAAATTGTAACGATGGAAAAAGTTGATAGCCAGAGACTTTTTGAATGCGTGTAAGCTACGCGGAATATTATGATTATTCCGACTAAAGAGCAGGTAATACTAATCGCGGAACCGGCGAGCCAAAACGGGATTTCTAACCCTGTTATTACCCCTATGATCGTAGGATACAGAGGAAAGAAAGCCCAGTTTGTGAGATATCCTTTCGAGATTCCTTCCTCTAAAGAGTAATTTACTTGATAGCCCCATTCGACTATTGACCGATACCATTGGCCATCCCAAAGCGAAACTAAATCTCCCCAGGAACTGCCTTGATTAAACAATATGGCGTAACCACTAATGTCATAATCGGTAGATAAATCCCTCAAAATATGAAGAGAGCTAGCTCCTATGAAAGAAACTTGTAGGGTAGCCCAGATATATAACGCTAAAGGTATCGCCCACCAAAATCTATGAGCCATCGAAGTTAAGATGAGAGCTCCTTCATTTGATTTATGTGGGGTTTGATTTGATCTCTTATAACTTTCCACAGCAAATAGAACACGAACAAATTACCTAAAGCCAGAATACGGTAGGTCTGCTCCAAAGCGATTACGTTATCCTCAACCGGAATCCCCATATTCCAATAGAGCCATTCATTTATTTCAATAGCTAGAATGTTTAGGAACGAGATCGCCGAAATAGTGATGAGTAAAGTCTTCGTTGCTCTATTGGAGTAGAGTAGCCAGAGCAAGAATATTAGAATGATCGCAGTAAAATTGTATCGTTCAAGCATTCGCGGAAGAAAAACGAAAGTAGCTTGAGCTATGAGCGCAAAAAACCAAATAACCGCGAAAGTTTTATCTGAAATTTTCAGGAAACCGTAAAGGCCTAGTCCTCCGACAAGCGTGATGAGCACCATTGCCCAGCCCATGACCGGAATTCCAAGTGGGTCAACACTTTCATAGAGAGTCGAAGTCGATTGAGGCCAAAGGCTCCATAGCGAGGCACCCGAACTAGTAAATTTGTCGTAGAAAACCGCGTTGTATTGGAAAAGGTCAAGAAGACTCCCTCTAGCGTCCTCCCAGAATAAACCAAGTTTGAAGCTGTAAAGCAGACCTAATCCGGTAATCAATCCGCCTAAACCTACGAATCCCAAAGGAGCCACCTTGCGGGTACGAATATAGGAAATTGCTACAAGGGGAATAGCTAGAAATATGAAATGTGGTCGCTCTAAAAGGGCTAGGGCGAAAGCACAGCCTCCTAAGATTTGAGTGTACCAACGCTCCTGAAGCAGTAAATAAAATCCTAATAATATGAAAAATGTTGGAATGAATTCCCAAGTGAATGACCAGGTAGCGATGATCCATACCGGAGGTAACAAAAATAGAAGTAGAGTTTTTGAAAGGCTCTTTTCCGGCATAAGCTTACGAATGATGAGAACTAGTACTACCACCATGGCTACTTCAAAAATCCAGGTAACCGCCTGGATTTCGGTGAACACTACCGATTCCCATTGAGCTTGCGGGAATAGGTTTAGTATTTGGCCCAACAGTTGAAAAATCACAACATCCGTGGGGAACCTATCCGGATTGAGCTCTCTATAGCTCCAATCGCCCGGGATCCCACCATAGTTTCCGGTGTAGAACTCACTCCAAGGCATTGAATTAGCTCTAGTGATCCAGGAATAGAAAAGATCGAAATCCGTTACCGGCGCGAAAAGAAATGAAAATACTAAAGATAACCCGTAGGCGGCGAGTATAAGAAATACAACCTTCCTTTGAGAGAAAGCCGCTCCTAGTATTTTAGCCACGCTCGATGGAGCTTACTGAGTAGAGCGGCCTCTCTAAAACTTGGATATAGATCCGTCCAATATATGAGCCCATGACTCCCAAGGTTAGGAGTTGTAAACCTGCGAAGAACGCGATTATCAAAGTTGTGGATGCCCAACCGTACACAGCGAAATCAGGATTAACTATTTTAGCTATAACGAGGCCTAGTCCAAAAAGTACCGTGAGCACAGAGACGGTGACCCCTATGGTTGAAATAGCTCGAAGCGGGAATGTGCTGTAGCCCATGAGGGCGTCGAAAGCTAATTTAAGGAGTTTCCCGTAGGAGTATTTGGAAACTCCGGCAGCTCTTTCTGGCCTTTCAAAAAGATAAGCCTCTTGTTTGAAGCCCACGTGAGAAAAAATACCACGAAGGAAGCGAGAGTGCTCTTTATATTTAACAACCTCCGCAACAACCTTAGCGTTAGCGGCTCTGAAATCGCTTGTTCTAGCCGGCATCTCTACTGCGGAAAGTTTACCTAAAGTGTAATAGAATAGATCCGAAGTTGCCTTTTTAGTCACTGTTCGACCGTTGCTGGTGGCTCTTTGAGCGTAGACCATATCTGCGCCGGCAAGAATTCTCTCAATGAGTTTGAGAGCAATTTCAGGCGGATCTTGCATATCAGCATCCATGAGTACGGTTACATCGTGCTTCATTTCATTGCTGTAGTCTAAACCTGCGGTGAGAGCAATTTGCTGCCCGCGATTGGATGAAAGATCAATTATGGTGACTCGTGAATCCGCAGCTCTTAGCTTTCTCAAAATAGCTAAAGTCTCATCTTTTGATCCATCGTTGATGAAGATAAATTCAGCCAGCAGTTCATCCCTGGTGGAGAGCTCTTTCGTCAAAGCCTCATAGAAGATTTCCAAAACCGCTTCCTCATTGTAAAGCGGGATGACAAAACCTACTGTTGTCTCCGAAGATACTTCATTGGGGGTCACGAACGGTACCAAACCTTAATTTACGGTATGTTGTTTTGTTCACCAGCAGGGCTGGCTAACGAGGTTATCAAAGTTACTTGTTAACCCAAACTATCAGAGCGTTTGCAAAATTAGCCTCGCCTGCGGAAGCTAAAATAGCGATGAGCAAAATAACTACCAACTACTGTTATAACCAAAACAAACGCCTGAGCAACAAGAGGCTGAATTTTAACTATCTCCACCAAGAGCGGAAGAAGACCTAAATTGACTAGAAATGAGGCTAACTGGACTAAAGAGTATCTTGAAAAGTCTAGGATGAATTTACCTTTTACTTTGAACACAAAGTTACGCTGAAGAGTGAAGCCTATGAATAGTGTAATGATGTAAGCAAAAACGTAGGCCAACACGTATAGATTCTCACCGAGAAGGAAAAAGAATGCTACATAAAAGCCATAGGCTATTAAGGTGTTGATTCCGCCGATGAAGAGAAATCTAACTTTCTCGTTTTTGAAGATTTTTTCGAGCACCGCGGGAAACCTCTCGGTGGTAGTTTTCGTAGGAAAAGGACTATGCTCTAAGTCCTTTGATAAAAGATCGCGTGAATATTCTAACTAAACTGTACTCAAAAATGTCTTTTGAGTTGCTTCTATTTATTGTGGGCTTCGGTATCTACGCCGTGCTGCAGTCAATTTATAGCATAGTGGTCAATGACACCTGGTGGCACCTAAAAGTAGGTGAGCAGCTCTGGAACGGTACTTTCACTTTTGAGGATCAGTTTAGCTGGACTGTGCCTGGAGCTTTTTGGCCAGCCCATGAGTTAGCCTTCGAATGGCTCATGTATGGGCTTTGGCTCCTCGGAGGTAAAACCTTTGTATTAGTCAGCATATTCAACACCGGTTTGATGATAGCAACCCTCCTGCTTCTGCTTCCAACAAAAACTCTCCGGGACAGAGTAAACGGACGTATCAATTGGATCGTTCCGATCATACTACTTCTAGCTGGAATTGTTTTAGTAGATTTCATTCAAATTAGGGCTCAGGCTTTCTCGTTCTTTTTCTTCGCGCTAACCATACGATTGATTATCTCGAAAAAACCACTCTGGATTCCCCTAGTGTTCTTAGTTTGGGTATGGATTCATGGAAGCGTGCTCATAGGCATAGGGATTACGGGCCTCGCTACGGTAATTGTGATAGGTCGTTGGCTATTAGACAGAAAAAATAAGGAGAAAGCAAAGGATGCCCTCAAGTTCTCCATCGGTGGTATTCTTTCCTTAGTCGCAACATTACTTTCTCCTTTAGGTTTCAAGCTTTGGGAATATTTCGTACAAACATTCACATTCAAGGATTCAAATATCCAAGAATGGCAACCTATTTGGACTGCCGAAATAACGTTTTTCCAAGCGATTGCCATTGGGATAATGGCGATCCCCGCCCTTTATCTCATACGAAAAGTGCTCCTCACGTGGGAAATGATCTTCTTAGTGTCCACTTTTCTATTCCTGGCGGTCTACAGCCTTAGCGCTCTACGAGTGTTCGGAAACCTAGCTCTTATCGCGGTGCCGATTTTCACTCTCGCCGCCATGGTGAACTGGAATCGTTTTCCCAAGAAGAAACCGACCAATACTAAACGAGCTATCTATGCTGTGACCAGTGTAATAGTCATCACGGCCTCAATTTTCTACAGCATAACCACATCGACCGGTATTCTAGCCGCCTCAGCTCGTAACCCTTTTACGACTAACAACATTGATACTGCCCTTCGCTCCGATGAGTGCTCCAATAGCCTTTGGAACGATTATGACGCTGGAGCCTTTTTGATTTGGTTCATGCCGGACATTAAGGTTTCAATTGATTCTCGTTTTGATCTTTACCCGCGCTGGGTGACAGAAGCCACCGGTGTCGTAACGGCTCCGGGAAGTCCCTACGATCCCACGGCTCTCCTAAACGTACAGCTTCAAAAATACGAAATAAATTGTCTTCTTTTCGTGAACAACTCCGACTCCGATGCGCTCAAGGATCGTGGTTTAGCGGTAATCGCCGAGAACCAGGATATGGTACTGCTCAGACTCGAAAATCATACGATTCCGCTAGGTAAGGATTCATAGTAAAGGAACAGTTAGAAAAACCCTTGATATTTCGTTAGAGCTTGAAAGTTCTATTGAACTTTAGTCCGAAATCACGGGGGATATACTCATGGGTAAGTATCACATCAACCCAAAAACTGGAAATCCAGGAAAGTGTTCAGCTACCGTAAATTGCCCTTTCGGCGGGGAATCTGAGCATTACGAAACCACCACACTAGCTCGCAAAGCTTTTGAGCAGAGACAGGATGAATTTACGCTCACTCCTGCGGCGCAAATCAAGCTATTCAAACGCCAGCTTGTTCGTAAAGAAAATGTGGATTGGAATGCAATAGAGCGTGATTTAGGCTTCATAACCGAGTGGGAAAAGCCTTGGACGGCCGATGAGATCTCTAATCTCCAAAAAGTTAAAGAGCTCGTAAAACTTCTAGAAACCGAAAGTTTCACGGATGAGACAAAGACTCAGGCAGAAGAGCTAATCGACTCGATGGTACCTTACGTGGTACCTCCTCCACGTCGATTCGACATCCGAAACACCACCAACGATACATCTTGGAGAGCTAGAGACAAGATGATTCACTCTCTAGCTAATTATCTTCTAGTGAGACGAGAGGCGGATGAGCTCACCCACGAACCGGCTGAGCCAATCACCAACCCCGCCATGCTCAACTTGACTGAAGCTCAAGAAGCGGCCCTTAAAGGTTTCAATAGACCGGAATCGGATTTTTACGATGGTCCCTACATCGGAGATGTGGAAGAGCACTACCAAGAGGCTATAGCTCGAGTTGTGAGAGGCGACGAGCCTTTCCTAGGGATAAAAAGTAGCAGTGAAGGTTCACTTCTACCTCTAAACGAGAGGTTGTTTAACGTTCTACATCCGGATAGTAACTCCTATAACCAGCAGCTTTATCTTGCTGCGGTATTTCCGGTTAGGGAACTAAAAACAGAGATGGATAGAGTCGGTGTGACCAATGTCTCCGTTACTCCGTTTTACAACACACGAGAATGGGGCAACGCCTACAGTGTTCTTCAACCGGATGGGAGTGTCCGTGCCTTCTCTGTTTACGAACATCGCAACACAGATTCAATCATCATAAATGGTAAAGAAAACTGGAATGGGAAAGAGCTTCCCTACGCGGCAGATAGTAAATCGAAGTTTTACGGAGAATACGGACCGGATGATAGAAAAAGAGCCGCGCAATCGTTAGCTTTCTTCATGGCACAAGCCCAGCGGGGAGAGCTTTCAGATGATGATGCTCTAATAGCTAACGCGCCTCATAAGGACTGGAATGCTATTCTAGATAAGCAAATTCCCGGCTTCAAGGAATGGCGTATTGCTCGTCAGCCCGAGGGCTACATTGAACCACAGGAGGAGACCGAAGATGAGCTCCTCAACAGATTAGACTTTTGAACCAAGGAAAACCATGTCAGCAAAATACCATGTGAATAGCGAGACCGGAGACGCCGGACTCTGTAGAGCCGAAATGGGTAAATGCCCTTTCGGTTCCGCCGATGAGCACTACGATTCTCCACTAAAAGCTCGAGACGCTTACGAAGCTAGTCAAAGCGGTTCATTTTTGAAAACAACAATGAGCTTCGCTCGCAAGATGTTCGTGGTCGGTGGAATGAGTGTGGTAGCGGTATCCCTAGCCGGCTGTACCTCCATTGCTCTGAACTCTCCGGATGTAAATGACGCACCTATCGTTGATCAGCCGGTGGTGAGTGAGCCGGTGGACGAAGGTTGGGTTGACCATGCTAATGATTGGGTCGAAGATCATCCGGTGACTACCCCGAGCGATGAAGAGATAGAGAGCTGGCTCGATGAAAAGACCTCTAAGCTTGAGGAATGGCTCAAAAATAACGGGGGAACAGCGCCGACTGATCCAGTGACTTACAATGCCGATGGAATCTATTTCCAAGGTCAAAGTCTCAATGTGGACCCAGCGAGAGTAGCGGAGGCAGAAAACACTCTGTCTATACTTGTGACTAAGGCCGAAACCAATGATGGCAACTACGATAGAGCCGCTCAGTTCGGAAGATCATTTGTTACTGGAACCGCCGGTGCCGTAGAGCACCGAGATGTTCATGACGCTATCTTCAAAAATGATTCCCCGCAAGCAAGAGTCGTCTCGGGTACTTTCATTGATCCTTACACCGGTCTTCCGGTTCAGGTGACCGGTGGAGCTTCATACGATGCAGATATAGACCACATAGTCCCGCTCAAAGAGGCTTATGATTCTGGAGCTAACAATTGGACCAATGCGGAAAGAAAAACTTTCGCCAATGACATGGAAAATCTTGTTTACACCGATTCCGGGGTGAACAGAAGTAAAGGTGACCAGGACGCGGCAACGTGGACTCCCTCTTACGAGCCCAGCAAATGTATCTACGCTGTAAAAACTATAGAGATCAAAGCGCAGTACAACCTATCCGTTGATTCGGCCGAAAAAGCCGCACTTCAGCAGATCATAAATACTAAATGCCCGAGTTGAACATAGCTCCGATAGAAGTAACAACTACTCAAAGAGAGATTTAGATAATGCAGCCTATAGCGATAGAAGCAGCTCTAATCACTGAACACATTGGCGGTTTAGCCACTTTAGCGGTGAATAATGAACTACTTGACCCGCTAACCACCTCCGAAAAGGATCAACTCATTCGGACCGTGCTGGTGCTCTCTAGAAATAGATTGCTCAATGAACTTGAGCAAGTTTCCGGCCACGAGAGTATCCCGATTTCAGCGGATGTCACCCATAGTGAGTTCATAATGCAAATTCGCATTTTAGTCACCCCGGAGGGTAAATTCTCACTGCTAACCTATTTCGGTGGTCAGGCGGATCCGGCCACTAAGCTCCATGACGGGCTACTTCACGCTTTACAGGTTGTCACCGTGTGTGAAAAGCAGGGACGCTAAGCATAAGGCGCCAACCGGGGCCTGCTAACCGTAGGTTGCGTTCTAATCGCCCGTAATGGGTTCAGCGCAAAACGCTATGTGAAACTGACGAGGTAGCGGAGATCGTCAACCAGCGTTGATGACAGCGCTAACCACTACCCCGATCACGGTCCAGCACACGGCGCTAAAAGCGAGGCCGTAGAAAATTCCTCGCATGTGGGAAACTCCCCAAGAGAGCTCCTGAGCTTCATTTCGCATTTCTTTCCTCTTCCCAAGTATTAACAACGGAGGTGAGCTCTCGATGCTGTTCACTGAAATTAACTACGAATGAATCCCCAGCAATGTATTCATCACCGTTACTACTAATATAACGGGTTGTGATGCGGAATTCAACCTTCTGATAAACAGTTCCTTCGGCGGTAATCGCGTTGCCCATCTCATAGATTAGCGGCTTACGTAGATCATCGTTGATGAAATGCTCAATCACGTAATCCAACTCAGCATAGGCTTCGGAAGGATTTTTGAAAGTTTGTTTGAGTTGACGGAGCGTCTCCTCCGGTGAGGTGTTTATGAAAAGCTCGATCATCGTGAGCCGTAAACCTCTCCATCGGAAAACACGATCTTTGCGAGTTCCTGGCCCGTAATCACGTTATCCTGGATAATGAACCGCTCGATATCCGTGTTCTCCTCACCCTCGCGGTAGAAGACACCATTGAGCTTTCCGCCGAGGACAGCCACGAAGCTCAAAAGGTCAGAGAGCTCGTGCTCCCATTCGTAAGCCTTACCGCTCTCTCCATGGGAGTAGATAGCGATTTCTGATTCGTCGTTCTCCTCCACATAGAGCCAATAACCGATGTGGTCCTTCTGCTCCGTGAAATAGGCAGATACCTTAGCGAAGGCATCTTCAACGGATTCTACGTCAATAACCGCATCCGTTCTGATGACACTGTAATAACCCATGAGTGCTCCTAAAGCTGAGTAAAAATTTAATCCATGTGTAGATATCCTATCATGGGAACGAAATAAAGCGAAATGGCTCTGAACCATGTGATAGAATAATTCTCATGGACATGGAAGAATCACTCAACAGCAGAGGTCGGGTACTTTTGACCGAAGCTGCGGCGATTATTGAGCTCGCGGCTACCGCCAATGGTAAGCTCTCTCAGCCTGTCCTTGCTGAAGAATTCAAATTACTTCTAACACTGGTCGGTCCCGCCAATCGACAGGATTTCTACGATAAGGCCGAACGGCTCTGGGCCTTAGTCGGTGACGGTACCCTTTCCTCAATTTTCATGCGATTCGCTTTTGAGGAAAAGCTCAAAGAGCTAAAGAAGCTCATTAAAGAGGAAGGCTTCGGTGAAGAGTACGCCGCAAGCTTTATCTTAGGTGCCGACGAAGAGCACTGGCTCAATGAGAGTGAACTAGCATTAGCTAAACATCATTTAGTTCAACACGAGCAGCTCTCCTCGAAATTGAAGGCCTGGACCCTTGAGAAGGGTTTGGATTATGTCGCCGAACAGATCTCGGCGGATAAAGATAAGCTCCTTCGAAAGATCACAACTCTAGATTTAACCATGAGTGAACTGCGTCTACTTCTATTGGTTCTTGAGGTCACGGCGAAGTACGAAGTGAAACCTTGGGTCTATGAGCCTAAGCCGACTCCGCCTAGAACAGATTTTCCTCTAGCAGGATAATAGCCTGAAGCTCCGCTGCTTGGGCTGCTAACTCTTCGGGGAAGATATCCAAGGACCGCGAGCCGTCGGCATTGGCTAAAAGCTCGTTGAGCATGTGTTCCAGAGCTAATGAATGCAATATGAGTGTCTTCACGCGAGCCTCGGTGGGCCCTAGAGTCAAGTAGTCGTTCAAACTCACCGAAGCGAGAGCTAACTCATCTTTGGCTGCCGAAGTAAAATGATCGGCTATGGCTATTGAAAGATTACCAAAATTGATAACACTCAAGAGTCCATAGGAGAGTTCCTCTAAATACGCACCGTAGCGCTCGTAGAATAGAGTGCAATTTTTACTCAGGCGTAGGGTCTCGTTTTTCAAAGTGAATAACTCACCAAGTTCGTACACGTTTGCACAGGCCTCTAGTTCTCCCCAAAGCGGGGAGAAAACCTCTTGAAATCTGTCAATATCTTCCCGATAAAGCGGGGTTACTCCGACGGAGTGTTCTGGGAGAAAAGCCTCCGCCGGAAACGGAGACTCGGGCCTATATTTTTTAGTCAACTTTTCGGTCAGCTTTTCAAGCTCGAGCAGAGTTTCCAGCGGAGTACCCATGATTTAGTGGCTCGTTACGGAGTTTTTCTTACGAGGGAGAATCTTCTTAGCACCGGTGATTGCGTAGTAGACAACCGTTCCAACGATAAGCCCGAAGAGCATGGAGGCTCCGGTATCTCCAAACCAAGCCACGACGGGGTGGAAGTGATGCATAAACTCCTCTAGAGCGTGCAAAGTGTCGTGGAAGAAAGCGACCCCAACTTCACCGAGGTTGAGCCAGAGCAAATGGCCACCGACCCAGAGCATGGCGAGGGTACCGACGATTGAAAGTGTTGTGAAAATTTTCGGCATGGCGCGCACGATGCTTAGGCCGTAGAGACGTACCCAACGCTTCTCACGGCGAGCCAGGTGAAGACCAATATCATCGAGCTTCACAAGGATACCTACGGCGCCATATACGAGAAGAGTCATACCGAGAGCGATAAGTGAGAGCATCACAAGCTTGCTAATCCAGTTATCTACCTCGAGGGAGGAAAGAGCAATGAGCATAATCTCTGTGGAGAGCACTAGGTCAGTGCGAACCGCGGATGAGACCATTTTCTTCTCAAGCTCAGGGCCAGCGCCATCTGGGGTATGGAATTTGTGAGTCTCAACGAGCTTTACCCAGCTCAAAACCTTGTGGGCTCCCTCGTATACCAAATATGTTCCACCGAGAATGAGAAGGAACGGAAGAACCCAGGGAGCGAGCCAAGACAGAATCATAGCTCCGGGGATAACGAAGAGGAACTTGTTCTTCAAGCTTCCCACGGTGATCTTGCCAATGATCGGAAGTTCGCGAGCGGGAGAGAGCCCCTGGACATACTGGGGAGTCACGGCGGCATCATCAATGATGACTCCGGCTGTTTTAGCGGACGCTTTTAGAGCGCCAACAGCCACGTCATCAAGACTAGTTGCGGTGAGACGAGCCAGCACCGCGATGTCATCAAGAAGGGCAAAAAGTCCCGAAGCCATAGAAAAATTCCAACTTTCGTTTTAGATTGTTGTAACTCTATCACGAAAGAGAATGGGAATCAAATTAGTGATCTAGCTCTTCACGCTTTGAAAGGATCAGCTCGACCACCGAAGGTGCCACCTCGTAGAGAGGAGGAAGGTCACCGATTTTCACCATGAAATGATCCGGGAGCGGCTCAGGAAGTGTGAGCTCTTTAGCATCATCGGTTTTCATAAAGCTTCTCGCTAGCCGAGAGGCTGTGAAAACGTGGCGGAAAGGATTTGTCTTATCCGTGTCCGCCTCAATGAGGTTTCCTAGAAGAGCATGTGAGATAGCGTTCTCGAGCCGAGCCGTTTGAGAGTAGAAAACGTTGAGATCCTCTTTACGGCCTTTCTGGAGAAGAACGTGAGTCCAAACATCCATGGTGCCACCGAGCTCCCATGTGGGAAGATCGCCAAAAGTACCTTCGGAGTTCTCGATGGATTCCCACTCTTTACCGCGAGCATCCCACTGCTCATCGGTGATTCCATCCGGCTGATCGGTGTTGTTCCAATAGCCGTACTCTTCAAAAAGCCCGGTGGCCTCTAGTGCTCTGTCGTAGCTAGCAATATTCGAGGTGTAAGGTACGGAAAGAATATTTCCCTCGCTGCTTCGACCGAAAACGATTGAGAACCGTAGCGGGTCATTGAGGGTGTGATGGCGACCGAAAGAATCTTGACGTTTCTTCCACTCATCCTCAGCCTGATAGAACAGGTAATCCGAAGCTTTCGAGTCATCCCGAATGGACTTTGAATCGGCCGCCGCTGCTAGATATTTAGCTACGAGTTCAAACGCCTCTGTTTCAAACTGCTCTCGAATAGCTTTTGCTACAGTTGTGACAACCTCGTAGAGATCAGCCGATGAGTCTTTGAGTTTTAGGCCGCCGTATATCTTAGTGGACATCACAGCTCCAATCTATTTGGCTAAGGAAAATTTAATCCCTTATATCACACTCAATCACTTATAAGTGTAAAGCGGAGCAGAACGATCAGGAACCTCACCTAGGGCAGCTCCGCCGTCTTCACTTGTGAATGCTCCAACCATGGTCCAAACATCTCCCATGCGAGCTTGAGTTTGATCGTGAGCAAATCTAGAAGTTGAACCTAGGGTAGTCACACTTCCTGAAGTTGTGATGTACTTGTAGTTGAAACCTTTACCGCTGTCTCGTGGAGCTTTCCACACCTCGAATGTGGGAGAAGGATAACCTTTAGTGTGCCAGCCCTCGTTTAGCCAATACTTTGATTTGTCTCCGATGTCGCTGTGAGGATTAGCATTTTCATTTACCGGAAGAATCGCTGCATCATCTCGTCTGTTGTAACCGTATGGTGCGGCGGTTCGAGGATATCCTTGCTTGATTTCGGAGCTTCGGGTTACATCAAGTTTTGATTTAGCGGGGAATCCGGCGGCTAGGTTAGCCTGTTCCCTAAGTGAAGGACCAGTTACTACGGGAGCCGCCGTAGCGGTTGGAGCAGCGTCCGTGTTTGGGAATGAGCTGTTATAATCTGCAGAGCTAGGAAGATCTCGGCCGCTCCATTTGACCTGTTTCCAAGCTCCACGACCGGCTCTCAAGTCATCAATTTTTCCGGATGTTGTAGCCTTTTTCCCATCTTTGAAGACTCTCAAAAATCCGCTACTTGCTATGGCGATTTTTCCTTGGGGGTGAACAAAAACCTCGTCTCCATCGGCTGTTAAGGCTCTATAGAGTTCAATATCTGGCCAGGAGTGACGGCGGGCGCGACCATCGGGGGCTCCCGTAACCGTCTTCTTAGCAGGAGTAAGGGCACCGCCGCCCATGGAATTCTCATAGGCATAGCGAGCTGCCTCTTCAGTGGTGTAATGGACATTAGGGCCGCCGAAAGGGCATTTACCCTTAGTGGCCGAGCACTTACCAGTTTCTCCGGTTGCGGTATTCACGTGGAACAACATAGTCATCTCCTAAAATCAGATAACTTTCTAAACAGGTTACCTAAGAAGAAAATGGAAGAAAGTGATTAGCTCAAGCAGCTATTACAAAGTTGCGAGCCAGTCTAGACGTAGTTGAGACCAGAGGGCGATTGCGAAGAACCAAACGAAAGAGATTAGGACAACATAAGGGGAAATTCTTTTAAAGAATTCTACTCCTCCGCCGAAGAGTCCCAGTTTACCCACGTGGAAAACGGTAGCTAAGAATGTGGGAATAACCGCGAACCAGGTAACCATGCACCAGGGGCAGAGAGTTCCTAAAATCATAATCGACTGATACTGTAGCCAGCTTACGAATACCACGGCGAAAGTGACTCCACCAAGGAAACCGTACCACCAGAATTTAGGTAGTTTCACATTGAAAAGAACAAGCACGGCGGTGGCGAAAACCAAAGGCCACGCCATGAGTCCTATGAAAGGATTCGGAAATCCAAAAACTGATCCGGCTGCGGATGAAAGGTTAGCTGAGCATTGAACGATTACGGAAAAGTCACAGGAGGCGCCCTCCGTAGGAGAAACTAGAGATTTGATCTTCTCTACGGAGAGATCAAAAGCTGCTAGCAGTCCTAAAAATCCCGCCACGAGAAGCCAAATTCCGTAAAAACGATTCTTCGAAACAGCAGTATCCATGATACCTCTCCTATCACCGAGGTTAAAACAATAAACCCACGCTCTTTATACCGCTAAGCGTGGGTTTATTGAAAATAACTGTGATTTATCCGAAGCTCGGCACCTTCTCGAGGATCGTCACTAGCTCGGAGGCCCGTGCTCGAGGAGCCGAACCGTAATCGAAGAGCGAGAAGAGCCCGTCGCCGTAGGTGACCTTAGCGGAGGCTCCGAAATCTTCGTCATCCGTGAGAAAAGTGAGAACGGCACGCTCCGAGTCAATCTCATGAGCAGCCTTAAGCAAAGGTGCCAACACTTGAGCGGTCAAAGCGAGCTTCTCAGGGTCACTCTTAGCGGGGATAGCCACAGTGAATCCCATGAGGTGCTTAGGAAGACCGTAATAGCCCTCCAGGAAGTTCGCCGAAGAGTAGATGTAGGTTCCGGCGAACAGAGCGGAGAGCAATTCCCGCTCAAGCTCAAGGCCCCAGCCGCTGTTCCAAAGAAGTTCGGAGGCTTCCAGATAAACCACGGGGTCAGCCAGGTCATCGACGGTGTAGGACTCGAAACGATCAACCGCTAAAAGCGAGAGCTCGTCACGGATGCGCTTAGCGTCCGCCGCGAAAGCGTCAGCCTGCGGACGAATCGACTCAAAAAGCTCGTCCTGCTTAGTCTCCACGAGTGCGAGCTCGATCTTAAGGTCTTCATAGTTGGTCATGGAACAACGATAACACGAAAACCAAAGGTAAGTCAACGATTAGATTGCGTAAACTCGTTCTAATTCACTATGCAATTCTCGACAGAGGAGCTCTAAACTGCGCCAGGCGGGCCCACCGTTTGTTCTTCGACTACGAACAAGTTCTTTCAAAGCGAAAAGATATTCTTGAAGAGCACTTTCTCCTGCCCCGCTATCGAAAACAGAATCACGAAGATAGGCTAATTTAGCCATGAGTGCTCTTTCTTCTTTTACGGAATCTAAATAAGCCTCAGCCAATGAATTCTGAACCAAAAGCGCTGGTCCTGAAAGCAATTGAGCTATTCTCTCCGAATCTCTCCAGAGCTCACTAATCACTGCTTTATCTCGCCTAGGGACCTGAATAGTATCCGTTGAACTCACTAGGAAAAGTAACCCTACCTGAGTGAAGTGGAATTCACTACTGCATGAACCTTTATCTTCAATGATCGCTCTTAGCTCAGCAACCACGGTGGTTTGAGATTCTTCAAGGGGAAAACGACTACAGAGCTCAGTCAAAAATTGCTCGACTGCTCTTGTGTAGGGGTCAATCGCCCCACCGTCGTTTATTGTCCGTTCATTCATGGGACACATATCACATCCGACCTAATCGTAGGAAACATCGCTGGGAGGCGCTAGGATGTCTCCTAAGCTATTGAAAGATACTTCTGATAGATTCCCACAAAGAGTCTTCCTAAACGTTTAGACCGTGCTCTAGCATGAGTAGTAAGTCTACTGTAGTTCCATGTAAGCTTGTTCTTTAAACTTCTTAAAGGTTTTTAACTAACCATCATTACCTTCACAAGTATTATGATCTATGCCAAGTACGGATCTTCCTCTATGCCAAGTATAAATCACCGATTTTCGAGATCGTTTTTATTTTTAAGTGACAAAACCCGTAGTTCTTGTGCTAAGTCGATATAATTTGCGACGAGAGAAAGGACTACCATGGCGGTCATTGACAACATGGCAGAAGAAATTCTTCGCATAACCGGTACGTCTCGCGAAGAGCTGAAAAAAGATCATGTGGAAGTGAGTGAGTTGAATCTCATGCTCACCACCACTGACGAACTCGCTCTTGAGTTCGAAGTACTGGGACAAAGTTTCCTACTTACCCCCAAAGGCGTCTTCACATTTGACGAGTTGGGTGATGTCTATGTTCCTCGCCCCGATTTCCGAAAATCTATAGAGGGCCACCTCCAATGGAGATTAGCAGCATTGCGCCGCTTCTCTTTATAAGGCTAAAACACAAGTTTCAACGGCTCCGCGTTAGATAAGCATCCTAAATGAGGAGAACTATCCGTGTTTCACATGACTGAATCTGGGCCTAAGCCCTGCCGGGCAAAGCCGGGAAACTGCCCAATCGGCGGCGAGCACTTTGAGAACAAAGCTGACGGTATCAAAGCCTACGAGCTTGCTTTATCTGGTACCTCCGCTCCCCAAAAAACTTCTAAACGAAAAGGAATCTACTCTCACATGAAGAGAGTTTCTTACGAAGGCCTCCTACGCCCCGAGACTAAGACTTTAGTCTTGAGCGATGTTGACGGTACACTTCTTCGCGGTTCACTGGTTCTTGACCACGCCGTCATGCTCCACGAGAAGGGAGTCATCGACCTTGGCGATCTTCCCACCAAGTGGCTAGCAGATCAGAAGAACGAAGATCACATCATGCAGCTAGCCGACGGCTACCGTAAAGCTATCTCCGGCATGAAAGAATCCGAACTTCAGATCCCAGCCTTCATCGAAAGTGTTGTGAACAACCCTGATAAGCTCTACAGCTCACTGGAGCGACTAAAGCGTCACCGAGCAGCAGGCCACGATGTTATTCTCATCTCCGGCTCCCCGAGCTTTCTCGTGGGACCTTTTGCTAAAACTTTTGGTTTTGAAGTAATCGCAACTCGTTATCACCGTGATCGCTCACGTCGATTGAACGGAAAGATCACCGGTATGTTTGGAGCACCTCAGAAAGAGGCTGTTGTGGACAAAATGGATCTTTCCACCTATGACAAGATCATCGGTTACGGGGATACCTCTAGCGATGTACCATTACTTCAGCGTGCTCACCACTCGGTGCTAGTTGAGCCCAACGAAGAGACCCTGAGAAAGATTGGTGACTTGAAAGTCACCGAAATTCTCCACAAGTAATAGAGGTTTCATCATGGCTAAATTCCACATCAACCCTAAAACCGGTAACCCCGGTGAGTGCCACGCTGAGAAAGGCGGATGTCCTTTCGGTTCACCTGAGGAGCACTTCGATGACGCTACTGCGGCTAGAACAGCCTATGAAAAGCGCATGGAAGCGGAAGGTTCGGAGCCTATTACCAAGGCACTTTCACCGGCAGAGGTTTTCGCTCGCGATTTCGCCGACGATGCTCAAGCCGTGAGGGACCTAAGTCTTTACGAAATGCTTAGGGCCTGGAGATATGCGCCCATCGGAGCCTTCCAAACCGGTGACCCTTATTCAGAGTTCTTCCAGCAGAACATGTATGAGAAAAGAGAAGCTAACCCCGGCGCCTGGGTAGCCGCGAGTAAAGCACTCAGCAGATAAATTAGTTGACTTATTGAGCCCTTGCGGTGTACGATTAACTTGTAACCGACGAAAGGCGCCACCGTGGCTCACACTCTTGAAATCCGTGTCATCACCGAAGATGGCGAGCTCGTTAGCACCGACACGGATTTTCGTGAGGATGCAGCTTACGACTGGTTCGACACCGTGCTTCGTACCTCCGAAGCCGGCGAGGTTGTTCAGCTCATCGACAACTCCGATGACCGTGTTCTCCATGAACAGCGTGTTGGATAACTAAAGAAGCTTCAAATGCGTTCAAACTAATCACGGTTTGAACGCATTTTTAGTTTTAACACAACTCCCGTTCGATATAACTCCCAAGGACTTTTGCCCCCTAACTTTGGAGTTACATCATGGGACTTATTCAAGCTTTTAAGGCCAGCGTTGGCGGAATGCTTTCAGCACAGTGGCTAGATTATCACACTATTCCTGATAACCTCCCAGCAACCGCTGCTTTCTTCGGTTCAGTACCTCGCGGACAAAACAACGGCCGCGGTGAAAATACCAAGGGCCCCGCAAACATCATCTCAAACGGCTCCAAGATTCTTGTTCCAGAAGGTTATGGCCTAGTTCTAGTAGAACAGGGAAAGATTACCGGTCTTGCTCTCGAGGCTGGTGGTTACGAGTGGAAATCAGAGGATACTCAGTCCGCCTCGATCTTCGCCGGTGACGGTTTCTTCGCTCCCATAATCAAGCAATCGTGGGAACAGTTCAAGTTCGGTGGACAACCCGCCGCACAGCAACTCGCTTTCTTCGTCTCTTTGAAAGAGATCCCAAACAACCGTTTCGGTACCCAGTCAGAGATTTACTTCGATGATGCCTACCTAAACTCCCAGGTCGGCGTAATCACCCGCGGTTCCTATGTCCTAAAAATCGTGGATCCCGTACTTTTCGTAAAGAGCGTTCTTCCTGCTACTTATCTAGCTGCTGGAGCTCCTCTCTTCGATTTCACCGATCTAGATAATCCTGTCTCCGACCAACTTTTCAATGAGGTTGTTGGCTCACTTGCTCCGGCCTTCAGCTTGTACAGTAACGATCCGGCTAAGGGTCGAATCACAAAGATTCAGCAGGATTCAATCGGTTTTGCTAAGAGCCTCTCCGACGCCGTGGAGAACAACTACCAATGGCGTTCCGAAAGAGGACTTCTCATTGAGAAGGTCGCTCTCGTCTCCGTTGAGTATGACGCATCCACCAAGGAACTTCTCAAGACCGTCCAGCGCGCTGACGCTCTTGCTGGAAACCGCGGGAACTCCAACCTACAGGCATCCGTGGCCTCTGGGTTTGAGGCTGCTGGCTCGTCGGAGGGCGGCGCTGGTAACATGATGGGACTCGGTATCGCCGGGGGCGCCATCGGCCTTGGAAACCTACAGCAACCAGCCGATGCTCCAAGTGCTACAGAGGCAGCTCCTGAAGAGGAAGATCCCTACGAGAAGTTAGCTAAAGCTAAGAAGCTCTTGGATGCAGATGTAATCACTGCTGAAGACTTTGCGGAATTGAAGAAAAAGCTTCTCGGCCTCTAAGATAGGAAGTAGGATTCCGTGGGTGTTCCATCTAGTAATCCCTTCTCTAGGGATCCAGCGAATAAACCACCTCAACCCAGCTATAGTCCTCCGATTTATACTACGGATGATGTAGCTCGCGAGCGGGAGGCACCTCTACCAGAGGTTCCGGCAGAGGTTTTGAATTACAGCAGCACCAATGCGGCGAGGGCTCCTGAGCAGCAGCGAGCTAAACCGGGAGACATCATTGATGTGGATGGGCAAGGAAGACCGGTTCGAGCTGCTGCGCCAATACAAAATCCAGTAGCACCTAAAGTCATTGACTACCATGAGAACACAGTAATAGGACTCGATAAATGTCCTCGCTGTGGCTCATCAACCATGATCTACAGCATTGAGAAAAATTCTCTAACCTGTGAGAGCTGCCGCTTTGAGGATCATGGAACAAACGTTGCTGAACGCTTCGGCCACGCAGAGAATATCTCGAAACTAGAGGGTCGCACAATTACTTCCGGTGCTCAAAAGATAATGTCAACGGATGTCCAGGTTAGCATCCAATGCCAAGGTTGTGGTGCTGAAGTTGTGATTGATACTGACAAATCGCTCAACGCTCGCTGCCACTGGTGTCGTCAAACGCTCTCGGTGAACAATCAAATTCCAAACGGAGCCGTTCCAGACGGAATCCTGCCTTTTAGAGTAACGAAAAATACCGCCGTAGAGGCTGTGAAAGAATTTGTCCGTTCTCGCAGGATGTTCGCCAATGATCGGTTCAAAAAAGAGTTCAAACCGGATAACGTTTTTGGAGTTTATCTTCCCTACGTTATTGCCGATGCAAAATTTACTGGCGGTCTTGTCGGTGAGGCCCAAGAGCACTTACGTTCATATTCTGAGGGTAGTAAAAACAATAAAACCACCTATTACGATTACAACGAGTACACTATTTCAAGGGAACTTGCCGTCCTCGCCGATGATTTGAATTTAGAGGCCTCCTCAAAGAGACAGATTGAAACTGCCTCAAATACAAACAACGTAATCAATGCGGTACTTCCCTATCCCATCGAAGAATCTGTGGAGTTCCGAGCTCATTACCTCAAAGAGTTCAACTCGGAGCGTAGAGATCTAGATGTGAACGACTTGGATCAAAAATTAGTCGATCAGATGCTCACTGTGCTTCGAGCTAAAGCCGATGAGACGGTTCAGAGTTACTCTAAAAGAGGAGTTCGCTGGGATAAGGAGTGGACCAACCTAATCGGTGTCCATCAAGCTTCGATCTATGTTCCCGTGTGGCTTTACTCTTTCGTGGAGGAGAACGCTAAAAATCCGAGAACTAAACAACGAGGTCCGCTAATTCACTACATCGCCGTGAACGGTATCACAGGAAAAACCATGGGTTCAATTCCCATCGCCTGGGGAAAGCTTTACGGCGTATCATGGCTCATCGGAGTACTCGTGGGAGGGCCTTCTCTTTGGCTATTCCTTCTGCTCCACGGCATGGCTCCGATTTGGTGGTGAGGATTAGATGATTGAAATTCTGCTCTTCGACTTCGTCTCAATATTCGGGGAATCTGACAAAGACCCCACGGCAATACTTTTGGCGGCTGGTCCTTTAGCCGGCGTTGCTTTCTTCGTGATGGTGCATCGCCACTACCGTAACCTAGATAAGCGTTACCAGTTTGAACATAGCCCAAAAACTAAAAGCGCTTTGACTAAAGCCACAGATCAACTCAATAGAAAGATCGAAAGAAGTAAGAAATCGGAAACTGAAGGTCGCAACGATGGTGCACCTACATGGAGAATCGGGGACGAAATGCCGCTAGAAATTAGAGGAAACTCCTTCTTGAAAATGTTTAAAAAGTGAGTAATCTATCAAAAATCGCCGTGATCGGCGGTGGGGTTATCGGTCGCATGGCCGCGCTGGAACTCGCTAAAGCCGGCTATAGAGTCACCGTCATCACTGACAAGCGTCCTGAAGAGACCACCTCAACGGTGGCTGGAGGACTTTGGAAACCTGCCTATGCAAAACCGGTGGAGAAACTAATACCCTGGGCTAACGAAACTTACGATTGGTTGAAAACCATCCCTCAAGAGCCTGCTGTTGCAGGCCTCCAATGGGTCTCAGCTTTTCTTCACTACACGGAGGCTAGTAATGATCGCCGTTGGGAGGACAAGCTTTCGGATGTTCGTGAGATCTCAACCCCCACCGGACTTCCTTTAGACATCATAGCTACTCATTACACCGAGGTTCTACCCATCGTGGATATGAGCATATTTCTTCCTTGGCTTAGAGAAGAGGGTAGAAAAGCAGGAGTTGTGGAAGTTTTTCAAAACATATCCTCTCTTGAAGAGGCGGCTTCATTAGGTGAGCTAGTTGTTTTAGCTACCGGGCTAGCTACCTCTGCTCTAATCCCCGACGCCGGCGTTTATCCGATTCAGGGTCAGATAGTAAGAGTAGCGAATCCCGGTGGCCTTTCGTATCACCAGTACAACAATAGTACAGAGACTCTCTACATCATTCCCAACGTGAATAGAGTCATCATCGGAGGCACCCATGTGGAACATTCGACTGACGAAGTCTTCGATTTGGCGCTTGAAAAAGAAATGCTGGAAAGAGCCTACCGCTTCGAGCCACGACTTAAAGAAATGCCGATTGTCTCTAGAGCCATAGGTTTTAGGCCCGGAAGAGACGAAACTCTTGTGAAACTTGATACAAGTGCTAAGCTAATCCATTCCTACGGCCACGGAGGCTCCGGGGTAACCGTTTCCTACGGTGTTGCTAGAGAGATTCTACGCTTGACAAAAGAGTTTGAGAACACGAGAGAGTAATTATGAAACCAGTTGTAGCCATTGTCCTGTGGGCAATCGTTCTCATACTTTCAGCTGCTGTCATCATACTGTCAAACATTCAGCCTAGCTAGCTCAAAACGGGGTGCTAACGCCTTCGAAAATAGCCCCATTGTGAACCACGTAGACTTTAGCTCCACCGAAATCATCAAACCTATAAACGCTTCCGTTTCTTAGTATTTGATTTTTTGGAAGCTCTGGATTGAGTTTTTGTAAGGTATCGAAACCGGTATTTTTGTCAATGGCTTTCAATTGTGTGTAGAACTCTTTTCCATCATCGGAAACTAAGTTAGTCATACCGATACCGCTATCTATCTTGAACCCTTTGCCGTCTGGACTTGCGAATTTTTGCAAAACACCGCTGGGAAGGTTCATTCCCTCGTAGTAACCGATCTCTTCGTAGCTAAGTGCTACGTGAGCGGCAGCATCCTCTTCGCTATCGTAGCTTACAGGGCCGAAAGTAGGTGAATAACTTTTTTCGTAAGCTAAGAATTTTCCGTCGCTTGGGGAGGTTGCTATAAAACCTCTTGTGTCTTTGTATCCTTTTGTCTTGTTATAGCCGCTGGGATTGGATGCCCATTCACTCCAGGTGGTTTTCTCCACCGAAGCTAATGTTTCAGCTGCCATGGAGAGTTCAAAAGCCTCACGAGCTTTCTCGGGGGAGCTGTAGTGATGCTCCTCGCCCCCGAAAGGGCAGCCACCCTGCTCTGCTCGACACTCACCGGGGTTACCGGTTTTAGGGTTGACGTGGAATTTAGCCATGATGAAACCTCCAAGGAACTATCTAACGTTCTCATAAAAAGTTGACGTGAGCAATGGCTCGTGATACCATTTAAATATGAACAACAACCTGCGTCACTTCGAGGCTGAGACCATCGCCATTTTTGGTGATTGGCACGGTAATCTTCCGTTTGCGGTTACGGCTCTCGATAACGCTCACACCAACCTCGAAGCTGACATTTACTTCCACGTGGGTGACTTCGGATTCTGGCCGGTTGGTCACGAGGAATCTGACCATGCTCGTTACCTTTCGGGACTTGAGGAGCTGCTTGAAGTTCAGGGGAAGACTCTTCTTTGGATTGATGGGAACCACGAGGAGCACAAGTGGCTCGCCACCTTCCCTCTCGATGAGTTTGGACTTCGTCCCATCAGCGAGCACATCATTCACATTCCTCGCGGAGCAGCGCTCATGGCTGGAGACAAGAAGATTGTTGGTCTCGGTGGTGCACGCTCCATCGACCGTGGTTTCCGCACACTCGATGTGAGCTGGTTTGAGGAGGAGGTTATCTCAATCTCTGATCTGGATAATGCACTCGCTCATGAAACCGCGGATATCCTTCTGACCCACGAGGCGCCGGCTGCACCTTGGCTTCATGGGGGCCTGGGAGCAGCAACCGAGGTCTCTTCTACTGAGCAGCGCCATTTCGTCAACGAGGCACGCCGTGGTCTTCAGCCTCGTCTGCTCGTTCACGGACACCACCACCGACGCTACTCCGACTGGAGCGGAATGACCGAGGTCGTTGGCCTCGGTTGTGATACTTGGCCGCTAGAGGGCGATGCTCTTGAGCTCAACGTTCTTCGTGTGCGTTTGAGCGAACTGAATCGGAGCTCCTGGTAATGACCATCGCAATTGAAAAGGCTTCACCAGTGGGGCCTTCGGTAATTTTCTGGAACAACTTCGTGGTGGTTACTAGATTCACTGTAACCCTCGGAGCTTTGCTCTGGTTCTTCTATCTGCTCCAGGCGGATGAGCCGAATCAGAATCAGATTATTCTAGCGGCTCTGCTGGTAGCGCTGGGCTCATTTAGAGCATCACGAGATATTGAAAGTGGAATTATCTTCAGGCGTCTGCGCTACAAAGGTGTTTTCACTGCATCTCGTGCTGAGCCGACTGAGAGCACTCCGAGTCAGCACTGGCATAACACGGTTCCGCCTTGGGGACTCTCTTCAAAGTTTCGCAATAGTGTAAGCGCTCTCGCTGATCCTATTCTTGAAACTCTAGAGCCTTCGGTGGTTTACGCCCAGTTTGCCGTGGGTGTGGATGAAACGGGAGAGTTCGTTCTTCGTAAAGTCCACTCCTGTGACAATGTTCCCGAGAACTGCGACAAGCCCGCGGTTCATCTCTTCGGCTACAACGAAGAGCGAGACGGTCGAATTTGGTGGGGGAGCTAAGTCTATGATGTGATTTGCATAGTGCTACTCAACCTTATATGATCGGTTTTACACAACAAAGGAGATGGCTACCATGGCCACAAAGTTCGACAACTACCCCAAGCGCGGAAAGCGTAACACCCGTAATCTCATGCGGGAGCTGCACCTGCTTGTAAACACTCGCGGCGGGGATCAGGCAATCCTCGATGATGACGTGTGGGATGAGTTTGAGCCGGTGGAGCCGGTTCAGCGAACTCGCTTCGACCTCTCGGATTAAGCCCTGAAAAGCTAAAATGGACACACTCAATAAAGAGTGTGTCCATTTTAGCTTTAAACACATGTGAGTGACCATGGCTCGACGGCTGGACGACTTTTATTACAACTTCGCCGGATTATGCGCGAAGTTATGCGGCTGCCGCAGATCGTCAGCCAGCAAAGTTTAGCTTAGAAAAACTTCACTACCTTGGAGTCAGCTTTTTTCGAGACTGAAATAGAACGCAGGTCCACATGCACAGTGATTCCACCGTCCCCGAATATAGCCGCGTTAGTACTATTAGAATCAATACGAAAACCCTTGAGCTTCATTGAGGTTCGGGACGTACCGTCAGCATTGCTTTTTTCAACAATGGTAATCATCTCGTCGTAGAACTCGTTTAGCTTGTCCTCGGCCGCTAGGTAGTCAAAAGCTTTAGCTAGCTTTTTCTTCGGAGTCGGTTTCTTCACTCGTTCTAGAGCAGGAGTTTCAACTATAGCTGGAACGGGAAGTGGAGCCAATTCTTCTGATTCATCCCAAGGCTGAGCTAAGATCGGATCATCTTCACTATAGATTTCCTCCCAAGCTACCCTTGTACCACCGCTTTTCATCGGCGAAAAAGTTATCTTGAGATGATTTAGAGCCGCTTTAGTTCCTCGATTGAATTCATCAATGGTCTCAATCCTACTCAGTTTAAAACTTCGGTACTCGTTCCTCATTTTGAGAGTAACTAGTTCTTTGTCTCGATCAAATTCGTAAACCTTGCCAACATAGAGTCTCTTGATGGAAACTTTTTTGCCACCGTTGCCTACTCTATTACTTTTATAGACCAGATCGAGATCTCGCTGATCAAGCTCCGACTTCTCGATGAGATTAATCATTTTGTAATAGGCTACCGCAGGCACACTAGGATAGAGATACCCTTTTTGCATGCCGAGGCTAGAGTAATCGCCGCCCCAAGCTTTTTTGAGGCTGTTAGCGTAGCTGTGGGTTAGGAGCATGTTAAGCTCAACTTTTGAACCCTGAGCCTCTGTGACATAATTAAAAAAGGCCGACTTGAACTTTGACCAAGGATTAGAAATTCCGTTTACGGTGATGAAAGCTAAAACAAAAGTTTCGTCTTTTGTAACGCTTTTAAGTCCCCGTTTGAGAATTAGGGTACCAGTTTTAGTACTCAATTAGTCGCCGATTTTCTCTATGATGGTGAAAAGATTTTGCTTATAAGCGAGGTTCAATTCAGCAATTTTTTCTTGCTTCTCTTGAAGTTCCTCTTGAGAACCTTTGTAAACCTCAGCTCGTCCCTCGTTGTGAACTTTGAGCATGAGTTCCACGGCGCGCTCAGGTTCGATACCTAGAACGGCCACAAATACTAAAGCTACGTAGTCCATTGTCGTATGGTCATCGTCTAAGGCGACAAGGCGCCAGCCCTTATCATTTTCGAAAGCAGGCATGTTGAAGAGCTCCTCCAGCGATGCTGGGGAGATATCTACATCCAATTCTGGGCTTGCCATACTCATGAATCCAATTTTATCATAGACACGCAGCTTATACAAACTCTTGTTATGAGTGATAGTGTTTGGGACCAAAAGAAAGGGCACACCACCGTGGGTAACATTAATCTTCCAATTCTTGACCTTGATGTCGATGCAGATAACTGGGATTCTTTGATTCGTCAGTTCGCCATTGAGAATCAGTATGAAGGATATTTTGTAGCTAAGGATTTCGTGGAGCTCACCGCGACCCTTCAGACCGACGCCCCGGATGCGGCCCTCACTGACTCTCTTGATCTAATCAAGTTCTCAGCCCGCAAGCGTTTTGCGGATGCCCTAAAGAAGAAATACCGCATCGGATCAGAGTTTGCTGATGACCATGATGCCAATGACATTTTCGATAAAGCTTTCATCACCGCCGAAGCAGCTGCCATGGCGTCACTTGAATATAATCACTATACTTTTGATACACTGATCTATATAGAGCTGTTCTACTGGGTTACTCTACAGGTTCTTCGTCTTGATCGCGGTGAGTATGTCGACCGCAAGAGCCAGGGTAACCAAGTTAGACTCGGAGCAAACCTTGACCTCGCCGGTGATGGTTTCGCTTCACTTTCATCACAATTTTACGAGGAAGATTAAGCCAAATGGATTACACACCAGAAGTTGTTGAAAAACTAGCCCCGTTAGTTGACGAAGGTGTTCTACAGCTTTGGGCGTCCTCGGGCTACGGACTTCCTGAGGACAACTATTTTCGACTAGTGGATCCTCTCCCAATCATGGAACTACTTCCTGCGCTTTACGAGGATTACACGAATGGTGTTCCGATTCTCTCAACGGCTTTCGGTGATCTCATTGTTTTTCAAGATGAGTCTTATATAGTTCTTCGATTCCGCGACAGAGTTGCTCGCATCGTGGGAGTTAGACTGGAGTATCTTCTCCATGATCTCAAAAGTGATTTCTTCCGTAAAGAGATGTTCAACCCATTCCTCTTCGCAGAAACAGCAGCTAAAGTCGGTGCCCCCGCTGACAACAAGCAGTTCACCATAGAGCTTCATCCCACGGTGGATGGCCAAAATTCGGCTACCTTGAAAATAGCGGAGCTATTATCGGTGTTGGAAAATTTCGCTACCAACGAACCACCCCTAGAAAAAGCCAGCTAACCACTTACTTAGTAAGTGTGGTAGATTAGTATTTGAAGAAACGGAGCTAACATGGCTGACGAAAAGACCATCGCACAGGCGAAAGACCCTGTGGACGCTACTCGTGAATTAGTGGCTGAACGATCCGCAACGCTCACCGACAAGAGCGCTCGTAAGCTTTTCGAGCTCCCCTACGGAATTCGTGGTCAGCTAGAGGACTTTGACGAGGCCACAAAGAGTGCTCTCTTCGAATCAGCTAAGGAAGAGGCCGCGGTGCCCTCCGGCTCCGTCATGTGGGGTGCCGTTTTCAACAGCTACGCGGCTCTTCTAGAATTAGTTCATACTGTTAGAATCCCTGGCGAGTGGAAAGAAACCTCCGGTGGCCCCTATGCTCAGCAGGTAATCGAATCTCCAAACCGCATTGCCACAGTTTTTGCTATCTTCCGTAAGCACAAGGAGATCGGCGATGAAGAGGCCCGACAGATGCTTGAGTTCGCTCACAACACTGCTTTAGTAGGTTTGAGCACCGAAGCACGAAAGGCTCTATTCGCCTATGCTCAGGAGCGCGGAGTAGGCTGGTTTGAAGTAACCAATCAGTATACTGCAGTAGCTGAGCTAGTCGCTAGAATCAAGCGCCCCATCTACGCGGAGCTTTGAGCTCACTCTAGCAGAGATGAAATGTCATCCGGAACACCGGATTTCAGTGCGAGTTTTAGGTTCTTATCCTTTTTAGGCTTCTTAGTCAAGGACTCTATTGCCTTGATGAACCGCTCTAAAAGCCTTTGGTCAATTTCAGTCTGAACATCCAAGGCGAAAGGGTTGAACTTGCGCTGGTAAGGAATTCCCCAGCTTTCAAGCTCCTCTAGCACTAGCTTCTTATGCTTTGCTCTAAAAGTTGTGGTGATTCGGATTACCCAAAGCTCCTCTAGAAAAGCTTCGAACTCTTTGATTAGCTGATTTCCGCCGTAGACTTGCACATGGCTTTTCAACCAACCGAAACGACTGAAATACTGAGCATCGTGAGCGTTTAACCACGTCACGGCCGGGGTTAGATGAGAAACCGGCACTTCGTAGACCCTCATTAGTGATTGCACCATGATGCTTGTCTCCTTTTCGTCCATTTTACTATATCGAGTAACCGCGAATCTTGATATTGATCTTAAATATTTTCTGAATGGAGTACTCATGGTTGACGCCCCCGCGGGAACTGTAGATGAAGTTAAAGAGAGAAGAGCTCTCTACACCAAAGCTTCTATTTACATCGCAATAGGAATCCTCGCAGCCGGAGGTGCTCTAATCGTGGCCTTCATCCTCACCGGTGCGGCAGGGGATGTGATCGCTCGCTCATTCCTCACTCTAATTCTTTTAGCAGGTTTCTCGTTTGCGGCCGTGGGCGAAAGCTATATTTCGGAGAAACGCTACGGTTGGGTAACTCTATCCCACATAGCTGTATTGGTGCTTACCCTTCTAGCAGGGCTTTGGCACGTGTGGAGCCCCTATGATCTAGATGGGGAGAGCTCTAACTTTAATATTGCTCCGGATGAGTTCTTCTTGAGAACATTCCTCTTCATCGTGACCGCCGGAGCGCTCCAATTGGTCTCACTGGGCTATTCAATCCTAGGGTGGAGAATCGCTAAAAAGAGAATCGGGGACGTGTTCCTAGCGGTACTTGCCATCGGAATCACGGCATTCTCCGTGGCGGTTCTAATGCTCACTCTCGGTTTCACTTTCCCCCACATCTTCTTCGATCTTCCTGATTACTGGCGTTGGTTCGCTGCACTATTCGTTATCTCAGTAGTGATGATCTTGATCCCCGTTTTGGCTCGAGCTTTGAACCCCGAAGAAAAGAAAGAGTTTGTAGCCCCGGTTGCCGTTGCTCCGCGTGTTTCTCCTCCCGGTTGGTACACCGTTCAGAACTCAAATGTCGAGCAGTTCTGGGATGGAGCAAAGTGGACTGATTACACTCGCCCCGCCGGTTTCGATGACGAGCAGCCTCCCTTAGTAGCTAAGGATGAGAACTAATGGCAGAACCCGGTAGCAACAAACCGGCCGGCTGGTACCCCTCCACTAGAACTCCAGGGATGGAGCGCTATTGGAACGGGGATTTTTGGACAAGCGATTATCGTCCAGATCCAAAGGCTTCCTCAAATTCAATAAGTGAACCGGCTCCCGGAGCTAATGCTCCTTTAGCTGACGAACAAATTAGAAGAGAACAGGCTCAGGCTACCCGCGGTGGAGAAGTTCTAGATGCTCGACCGGTACCTCCAACCGATGTGTGGTCAGCTCTTCAAAGTTCACCCGCCGGACAGCAACCTATTCTCGCTCCTGGAGTCAGGACAGAATTCTCTAGGAGTAACTCTGCTCCCATACAGCCCGGCTACGGAACTGTTCCTGCCGGTTATCCCGTGAATTATACGCCGAGTGCTCAACATGCTCAAGGACTTTCCACAACCGCTTTCATCCTAGCTTTCTTTGTTCCCATAGCAGGACTCGTGGTAGGAATCATTGCTTATGTGAAATCTAAAGCCCTCGGTAAAGCTAACGGCATGTCCATCGCCGCCATAGTCATTTCAGCTGTATTCTTCCTATTTACACTCCTCTTCTGGATTCCGTTCTTTGTCTCACTATTCACCGGTTTAGGTAGTTCGGATTATTCCTACGATGATGACGATTACGACTACGGTTCAAGCTACGAGGTAATTGATTCCTATTCCGTTGGTTACGCGGCCGAAGATGTTCTCAACGAAACATATCCGGATAGTAAAGGCTATTGGAATGTGGACTGTGACGAAAAAGAGAATTTCGACGTAAACGATACAACTATTTGTGCTGTTCAGCTCTATGCGGATTCAGATTACTTCAACCAGGACTACAAGGCAACCGTTACTATCTTAGATAGCGGCGAGTACTATGATCCCGATGTAACCGTTGTATTAGATAGAGCTTTCGATGGTCCTCTCAAGGATCCCGGGATGATAAGTAACGATTGACCGCAAGATTATTTGCGTAAATTCGTTAGTGTTGATAACATATGCTAAGACCACTAGAAAACTTCCTAGCTTAGCTGAAATAGCAGGTTTTCCAAAAATTTCCAGCAACAGAGAAGGGTAACGCCATGAGCGTGATTCAGAAAAAGGGTGACATTTTCACCACAAAGCAGCCGGCTATCGGTCACGGTGTGAATACTCACGGTGTCATGGGAGCCGGACTCGCTAAAACTGTTCGTCAGCTCCACCCCGATGTGTATGACCTGTACCGCGAGCGTTGCCGCGCCGGTCAGTTGAAGCCGGGAGATGTTCTTCCGATCTATTCCGTGACGGAGCCCAATCGTTGGATCTTCAACATCGCTAGCCAGGACGCTCCGGGTCCCACGGCCGAGTACAAGTGGGTTGAGCTCGGTATTGGTAACGCTTTGATCTTCGCCTCCAAGCTCGGGCTTAGCGGAATTGCTCTTCCACGCATCGGTTCCAAGATCGGTGGGCTCGAATGGGAGCTCGTTGAGCCCATCATCACCGCGGCAGCTGAAAAGTACCCACGTCTTGAGGTCGAAGTCTGGGAATTCGACAAGTAAACCGGAAATTTTAGCCGAAAGCCACCGATTTAATCGGTGGCTTTTTGGTTTAATTTAGTTAGATACTTTCTTCAGGAGGTCATTATGGCTAAATTTCACATCAATGGTAAAGGGGAACCGGGAGCTTGTAAAGCGACCAGTGGCAATTGTCCTTTTGGCGAGATCGAAGATCATTTTGATTCTCCCGAGGCTGCCCGTGCGGCCTACGAACGCTCCATGGCGAATCACCCGGCCGGTAAGGGACGTAAACAGACTTCAAGCTCTCTAGCTGTCTATGGCAGTTTGACCGAGACCACCCGCGCTAAAATAGCCAAAGCTCAGGAGCTTTTCGATAAATCAGAAAAGAAAATGAATGATACGGCTATGTATGAAAATTACGGGCCTTCTACTAGAGAAGGATCTGACAGGATCCTAGCTGTTGTGGCTCATGAAAAAGCCACCGCTCGTTTAGCTAAAGTCAAGAGAATCCTTGGTGAGCTCAAGCAAATCCACGGGGCAGTGGAAAGACTAGATAAAGGTACACCGCTAACGCCTGGTTCACATTACTCCGGCTCTCGCCGTCCCATCACTTTTGCTGAGGTTAATGTTGGAGATGTAATCGAGACTCGACCTATGCCAACGGCTCAACCGGGTGGAGGAGTCAAGTACAATAGAAACCGTGGCCTCGTGATAGGTAAGACAGATGCTGGTAAGCTGAAAGTTATTTATGAAGAGGTAGAGGACACTAATAGCTCCGGTGAATTTGTGATCCCCGAAGAGAAACCTTTTGAATTCAGCCCGAGTGAAACAGAAAGACCAAAAATTTGGCTCGGTAGACACGTGGCCTCTATTATTGATCCGGAGTAACCCATGAGTCTTTTCCATGTGAACCCAGAGACCGGTGATGCCGGTAAATGCTCAGCCTTGAAAGGCAAGTGCCCATTCGGCGGCGCAGGTGAGCACTTCACCTCCATCGAAGGAGCTAGAGCTCACTACGAGAAAATCCAGACAGCTCTTCCAAAATTGACTGGCTCATACGCCACCGGGGAACCGATCACTTACGATTTCCCTGAGCGTAATCTAGCTTTAGCTGAAAACGCGATAGTCAAGGCCAATAGACGCCTAGAGAAGGCCGGAGTTCCTGAGCGTTTTACTTACGAAATTGAAGAGTACATGGAAGTTTCTCAATCTCGTTTCAATGGGTTGACCACCGCCGAGCCTAGGATCAAGTTCACAGTGAACACCCCGGCCGTGAAATATGAGGGCTATGAATTCCTCGCGGCTGTCGAAAAAGCTGAGGCCGGTTTCGTGGTAAAGGCTGCCACCGGAGTCAACCTTTTCGGTTATACTCCGGATAACCTCAAATGTGATGCTTGCGGAAAGAACATGGGCCGTCAGAAAACTTACTTAGTTCAGGACGCGGAAGGCGAAATGATCCAGGTTGGCTCCTCCTGTGTGAAAAATTACTTTGGTGTTGAACCTCAAGGACTTTGGGCGCTGACTTTTGACCCGTTGAAAAGAGCCGAAGATTCGGATTCTTGGACCCGCACAACCTCCCCTAGCGATAACGCCGTACCGACCGATTGGGTTATGGCTTACGCTCTCGCAGTTTCAAACGGAGGAGAAAACTTTATGAGTCGCTCCGTCGCTCAGAACTATGGTGGGAGTTCCACAGCGGACGATGTACGAAGCGCCATGAACTCCTTGGATAGTAAATACCAGGAAGAGATGCAGAAAGAGGCTCAGAAATACATTGACAATGGGGAAGCCAAAAGCCTGGTTGAGAAGCTAAAAGTCGGTGATCCGATGAACGACTATAGCCGTAACCTAGCCACCATCGCTCAGGGAGAGTACACCCGTTGGGGTCACATGAATATTCTCGTTAGTGGGCTCTCCACCATCGCTCGAGAGAAACGAGCCGCAGCAAAGGCTGCCCATGAGGCCGCTTGGGGACAGGTTCAACCGGGTTTCCTAGCTCCAGAGGGCACAAAAATCGGTGGTTCAAAACTCAAAGTATACAAAGTTTTCCACAAGGAAGAGGATGATCCTTACTCCTACTACGGGGGCACCGTGGAGAAAACTCAAGTCACCTTCCGAGATGAAGATAACCACGAAGTTATCTGGTGGGCTAACAAGAGAGTCGAAGTTGAACCCGGTCAAGAGGTAACGGTGAAATCCGGTAGCGTAAAACGTCACGGGTCCTATAACGGTGTAGATCAAACGGTGCTCCAAAGAGTAAAGCTCGTTGAAGAGGATATTTCTGAAGTTGAGTAACACCTACCACATTTCATCGAAAGGGGAACCCGCTCTCTGTAGTGCTAAGGCGATAGCCTGCCCTCTCGGTGGAGATCACTTCAGTTCTTTTGCCGAAGCTTATGCAGCTTTGGCTGAAGAGAACTCCTGGGCTCCGATCAAAAGAGCTAAACAATTTACTAGCTCTGAGCAGTTTCTTCAGTATAGAAAAGATCGCCAGTATCGCAATGATGAAATCTCTGTATCGGATTTTGGTATCCACATCGCGCCGCTTCCGGAGTATGAAATAGATCCTTCCGCTTGGGTTTCTTCCGAAGCACAGGAAATTCAACTTAGAGATTTCACTATCATAAGTTCTCAAGATGAGGTCTATTCAGCCACCGTTGAACATTATGTTAACGCGCCACGAGAGCCCCATGAGCTCGGTTCCACCGTTATCAACGGAATCGCCATACGAGGACTCTATGATGAAGAGAAAAATGCTATTCACATTTTAGATGGCAATCACAGAGCAGCGGCTGGACTCCTTTCCTCACAACCAGTTTTAGTAAAACTTATCCCGCTGGGTTCAACCATAGCTAACGACTATTTCGATTGACTTTTCCTGAATATTAGTATAGAGTTCTATTGAACGACTATCCTATTGGAGGAAAATTGAGCACTCAGCTCGAGAATCTACTGCGTGAAGCGGTTGACACTACTCGCCCTTACGTAGCTCCTAGGAAAAATCACCCCAACGAGTTGATTCATCGTTTTCTTTACGAGCGGTTGCTCCCCGGCCTTCTCGCGGTGAATCCTGCCGTTAGGGGACTCCCGACAAATCCGCTTGCTGCTTTCCACAAGGTTGGTTTCCCCGCCCAGTGGAATGTCGGTGAAGAGGGCTATTTCGATGTTCTGGCTACCCTCAAGCGTGAAGCGGACGCTCTGTTCGTTATCCGTCTTCAGGAGTACCAGAGCGCGCTCAAGGAGTGGTCAAAGAAGAATCTGGAAATTCTCGTTGAACAGAGCAAGAAGGAGTCTTCAGCTAAGCGAATTCTTACTCTCGAAGAGGAGCTAGTTCCGCTCACGATTCTCAAAGATGATGCTAAGTTGGCTTTCCTATTCGCTCGGGCGCTCGAGGAGACAGTGCGAGTGATCCCCTCTGCTTACGGTTCTCGTGACAATACGGGAGAGTTCCACTCGGAGCTATCCGTGCAGAACACCGTGGATGCCATCAAGTGGGTCCTCCGCGTGACCCAGTGGATTCCTAAGGATCACGAGAATAGGTTCGTAATCAACTGGCACGGAGAGTTCTCGAAGCTCACCGATGAGATTTTTGGTAACTGATGGCTACCGCTGAGCTAGAGGTCGTGGTTGATCCTCATTTTGGTCACCACTATGTTCCTTCCTTGGATGTAACTTTCATCCGTGAAGCTGATGGAAAATACTATGTTTGGGCCGGTTTTCTGGAGACCGATTTCTTGGGAACCCCGGATTGGCTGGAGTTCGCTTCGTTTCACGGGTCCTTCGATAGGACCCCGATTAGTCTAGTGATCGAGCATACCGAACGTGAAATCAATAATTTCGGTAAGTGGTGGGATTGACATAAGCTTACCCTAGAAAACGACAGAAGCCAAGATAAAGGCTTCTGTCGTTTTCTTATTAAGTTTTGGTATATTGACATTGAACATAGAACGCTCTCGGACCGTTTTAGTGATATTGACCCTAATCCAAAGCGACCTGCTAGAAAGGCACCCGTGGCTACGCAACCTTACGACGAGTTTACTGAAAAGGCAGTTGTCAGCTTTTCTTCCGCAATTCGCGAGGCTCAGGAGATCTGGCCGGAGATGATCCGCAAAGAAGCATATAGAGAATGGGCTTCTACCATGAAAACTCTCGAGATTCTCGACAAGAGAACTCGAGCCGCCGTGCTCGCTACTCTCCTCCCCATAGTGGCCATCGGTGAAGAAACAGACGCTGAGACGGCACTTCGTAATACTGAATTGTTATTTATTGCGTTACTGGAAAGTGCTGCTAGAACCACTAGTCAATGAACTACAAAGGTTTTCTGAAATTGTTGTTAGAAAATCCATTCATACGAACGCAATTCGTAATAACTTAATATTATTCACCCGGGGAATAACGGGGGTGTGCCTTTTTGGAGGATGTAAGTCGGGGATGTTACCTCGCAAAACTCGCTAAAAAAGGAAGCCAAATGCGACACTGCGAGATGCTATTCCGGACCCTCACAAGGAGAAAACCAAAATGTCAAAGTTCCACATTAACCCAAAGACTGGCGAACCAGGCCTCTGCCGAGCACACGGCGGAAATTGCCCCTTCGGTTCAGCTGACCAGCACTTCAACTCCGCTGAGGACGCCCGTTCGGCTTACGAACAGCAGGCTTCCGGCGAGTTCTCAAGCATGGGAGCTATCAAGCGTCCCGCAGCTGCTGTAGCGACCTCTTTCAACAAAGACACCATCGCCGATGCAGCACGTAGCGTGTTCTCAGGTCTCATCGGAGGCAAGAGCTACGAAGAGCGTATCGCTGACGCTAAGTCACGTGCCGCTTACGCTACCAACTACTACGCCGGTGGTTCTGATGCCAAGAAGGGAGCCTTCCTAGACGGCCAAACTTCAGTAGCTTCAGCTTCTGTCGCCTCCCGAACCCAGGATGCTCTTCGCGCTCGTTCAGTAGCCGTTGACAACAGCCGTGTAATGGCTCACGCCACACCGGCCGCAAACCCTGGAAACACCCTCGCAGCTATTGACGCTGCAAACCGCGCCGCTTCAGCCGGTCGTGGCTTAGGTATTTCACGAGTTGGTTTCACAATCTGAAACTAAACACTCGACAAAAGGCTCAACCAATTGGTTGAGCCTTTTGTCGTTTAAATTGATATGATTTTAGTTGTGAAGATAAGGGCGGAAGCCTAAGCAAGGGTGACTTCTGGGAAAGATGTCACCTTTTGCTATTTATAGAGCAGAATGCTCGTTATGGAAACAGGCTTAAATGTTACACTCAAAAAATATGAATTTTGCTAGAAAATCGCTAGGACTCTTAGTGGCGAGCGCGCTAGCTTTCGGAGTCATGGGCATTCTAATAGAAATGCCGAATACCAATGCTCACGCCTCTGATAAAGATAATTCTGTTAGTTCTGTAGCTCAGGATACACAGAATCTCGTGGTTTCAGCCTCCGCTGCTCCTCAAAAACTTGAAAGAGATTCCTATACTGCCATAAGTGCTGCAGAAGTAAATCGCCTAGCTAGTCTCGGGACTCCCGCTAGCTTAGGTTCATATCTACAAGCAACAGAGACAAGTTTCACTATCCACGATAAAAACGATGGCACCGTGATTTATCCACTCACAGCATGGAACTTCCACTATGAAGATAATGGCTATCACACCACTTTGCGGCCTGAGCACAATGGAACAGACATGCCCATCGGTGAAGGAACGGACATTTATAGTGTTGCTGACGGGGTTGTTGTAGAGGTCGGCTTCGGCGCCGAAGGCTACGGTAACTTCGCAATTATTCGGCATTCTATCGGAGGTTATACTGTAGAGACTCTCTATGGCCACATGGTCACTCCTCCGAATGTAGTGAAGGATCAAACGGTTAAGCGAGGCGATGTTATTGGTCATGTGGGTTCCACCGGCAAATCAACCGGAAATCACCTTCACTTTGAAGTCACCGTGAATGGTGCTCGCCAAGATCCTGCCTCATGGCTAGAACTAAACGCTATTCGTTGAGCTCTGTCAAAGTGTGCGTTAGAAAGATCCCCGTAAGAAGGAGTTCTTAATGGCTAAGTTTCATATTCATCCAGTAACCGGGGAACCGGGCGCCTGCCGTGCTAAAAAAGGCGGTTGCCCTTTCGCAAGCGATTCTGAGCACTATGGCTCGGCAGAAGAGGCCCGCGAAGCTTTTGAAAAGACCATGAGCAATCACGCTGTTGTATCTCTTGAAAAGAAAGAACTTCAACCGGATATATTTGTGAGTATTCTCACCTCCGGCAAGGATGTTCTTTCGGAGCAGTTCGTCTACGATCTTGGTAAAGACGTGGAGCCTGGGGAATACATGGCCTCCTACTACGATAGCGAGACGGATCAGGATAAGCTAATTGTAGTCAAGATCTCTCCGGAGGGTAGAGTCGATTATGAAAAGGTTGCTGAATTTAGAACCATCAACAGCCCAGCCTCCGAAAAGACAGCTAGCGCGATTGCATCCCTTCGTGGAGAGCTAGAAGGACTTTTTGACAAATCTGACCCAGATTATTGTGAGAAGCAAAATATTGACAGAGTAACTCTATTAGAGCACGCTCAAGAGATTCGTAGAAAAATAGCTAAATTCGATTGGACTAGTGCAGAGGGCGCTACTCAAGGAAGAGCCTCTTTCGAGGATATTGAATGGGTCCTAGATAAAGATCTAGCCGTTGCAGAGCAGTACAGTACACCGAAGGAAGTCAACGCTATTCGAGAGAGTAAAGCTCTTGTTAGTTCATTCCTAGATTCAACAGATTCTAGAAGGGTTGACTCTTCTCGCTAGACTTGTTAGGATTCTCCTATGAACATTAGTGAAGGGAGTTAATCGTGACTACTAATCCGCTCCGTAAGATTATTGTCGATGAAAAACTCGGCGACTTCCGTTTCTTCCTTTACGATACTGGCGCAGCCTACCTCAATTGGGGTGACCGCGATCAGCTCGCCATGGCCATCACTCAGGCCCAGCCGCTCATGGATTCCGGTCATCTCCACAAGCTATTCTCATTGCTTCAAGATGAACAGAACTCGAAGCTTGCTAGCCTTTTCAGTGGGGGAATCCGATTGGAATTCAGCCCAGGAAAACTCGAAGCGGTCAAGTTCATTCTTGACTCTGAGCTCTCCTCTTCTGCTAAGCTAACCTATGTGATTAGCTATCTATCCGCCAAGATGAACCTTTCCCAGGAAACCCTTGAGGAAATTTTCGAGAAGCGTCCTGAGCCTTTCCTTGAGCTTAATTCGAGCTTGAGCACCACCGTCACTTCATCCTCTATCCGAGCTGCCATCTTCCCCGGTTTCCACAATCCCGGTGATTATGTGAAGAATGAAGAGGATTACATCCAGTTCAACAAGCTTTCTGGATTTCTTGCCTCCATTAGTCCTCTGACCTACTCTAAGTTCAAGGAGCTCCACGAGGGTGAGCGTTTTATTCCTCACCGTCACAGCGGAGTAAACTACGATGTTTTTAAGCCTATGAGCGGTGTACTCATGGATGACCTTTATCCTCGGGAGTACGTGCGCTACGCCACCTACTTCGGTGGTGCCGTGTCCAGCGAGCTCCGTGCCTGGGCTCGTAGCCGTTTCGATGAGGGAGTTGAGACTTTCAAAGAGGCTCAAGATCGCGGAAAGGTGAAGTTCCAGGGCAATAAGGATAACAACGCTTGGTACCCGACTATCCAGCTTCTCTCCGTGAAAGAGGCGGAAGCTTTTGAGGAACTCCTAAAGGTTCCCAACGGAATCTCCTCTGTATTCAACGGAGTAGATAAGCCGGCGGCGTCTATTTTTGCTTATTACTTCGTCAAGGGTGGTCCGGATAAGCTCATGGAGCTAGCCCTCCACGTGAGCCAGCACAATAACCAGTCTCGTGAGCGCATGAGCTACTCCATGTGGGGAATGCCCCAAGCTAACCTAAAGTGGTCAAATCCATTCTCAGGACAGGTTGGGAAAACCGTTAAACTCACTCCCTATGTGAAAGCGCTAGAGGAGCCGGATTTCGAAAGTTATCCGCTCGACTGGCTTCTTGCAACTCAGTAGGATTTTTGTTAGAACAATAACTCCACAAGAACTTCTGGAGTTATTCAAAATGCAAGATGTCGCCATAATCGGCTCTGGTCCCGCCGGCCTTTCCGCAGCACTTTACACCGTGAGAGCAGGACTTTCCACCGCGGTCTACGTGGGAGAAACCCGCGGCGGACTACCCACCACCACGGAGCTTGTGGATAACTATCTAGGGCTTCCCGGGATCGAGGGCGTTGAGATGGCGGAGGTCTTCTTGAATCACGCTAAGAAACTCGGGGTGCCTCTTTACAATGACATCGTGGAATCCATTTTCTCTAAGGATGATGGAACATTCTCGGTTATTTTGACTAACGGGAATTCCTACGATTTCCGCTCCGTTATCTTCGCAGCCGGCTCAAAGCCTCGTAAGCTAGGGATTCCGGGGGAAGATCTTCCAGGGGTTTCCTGGTGTGCCACCTGTGACGGTTCATTCTCAAGCGGGGAGGACACCGCAGTTGTGGGCGGTGGAGAATCCGCCGTGGAAGAGGCTATCTACATGAGCAACATTGCGAACAAAGTAACCGTGCTAGTTCGTGGTGATTCTTTCAGAGCTACCCAGCCCGCCGTTGACCTTTTAGTCTCGAAGCCCAATGTGGAAGTGCTCTACAATGTTTCGGTTGAAGAGGTTATTGGAGACGGCGGTGTTGAATCCATACGCCTATCCAGCGGCGCTAGCTTGCCAGTCTACAGCCTTTTTGAGGCCATCGGACAAATCCCACAAAGTGCTTTAGCAAATCGCCACAGCGCGCTCTACGACAATGGTTTCATTAGTCACTCTTCGGTTCCCGGCTTCTTTGTTGCGGGAGATATTTCAAATCCTGAGTATCGTCAAATCGCGGTGGCTGTCGGCGACGGAGCAAAAGCTGGCATGGACGCCATCAAGTTCATCCAGCTCGAAAGTTGAATTTCTACCTCTTTATTGATATGGTGTAATACAAGGTTGGTATCCTAAATTATAGGATAGAACTTTGCTTTATTTATTATCTCGTGGATAAGCTTGATTCCGTCGGGCCCTTCGGGAAACTTTATGATAAACTATAGATAAGAGATGGCGAACTACTAATATTAGTAGTTCGCCATTCTCATTTGATTTTCCTCCCGTTTTAGTGTAGAATAGCTAAGAAGGAGGTAGTACCTTGAATTTCTCTAGAGCAATTAGAACCAGCTCCGGTGGTGAACTAACCATCACTCTGGATGAAGAGGATACTCACATCTCCATCGCAGGTACCCCCGGGACACTGAGCGAAGAGAAAACTCAACCATTCACAATCGAATTCGATTGGCTCATGGAGAATAAGCACAAGCGGGAGTTTTTCGAAGCCTTCGCCGTGGACACCATGTTCACTCAGTACATGCTTCGGGTTGAGTCACGACTCCCCGACTTACAGAATAGTCCCGTCCATTTCTTCACTTCTGAGGACTATGATTTCGCTCAAGTCCTGAAGAGTAAAGGACTTCCTTCGGACATTGCTCTTCGGATCTCATACCTAACCTCCTACTCCATGGAGGAACCTCTAATCGAGGAACGCACCGCCATCGTGGAGCATTTCTTCAAGCAGGGGCACACGGTGCGTTTACAGAACACCGGGTGGTCAGCCGGTATGACAACTCTCGAGCCCTACATTCTCATTGCGCTCAATTCCAACTGTGCACTAGCCGATCAATTGGCTCGTCAGGCTGCTCATTTCCCAGATAAACTTTTCGCTACGCTTGCAGCTTTTAGTGGACTTCTTCGCTCTAAGTTCATTAGCGCCTCCATCACGGATGAGCAACTTAATGCTCTCACCTCCATGATTACCCCGACATTCCCCTCTAACCGGAACGTGGATTCCAGTAATTTTGTGATTGCGGCTCTGGTTCAGCTAGTAGAATCGGTGAGTAACTGGAATCAGGCCTCGAGCGATTTCAACAATCCACAAGAGGCTCAAAAACGAGTTGCCGAACATCTTCGAAACAAGTTCTTCGACAACTACTCATCTCCACCAGAGAAATCCATTAAGACCATGGCATCACTCATTGTGTCCGTCTATGGAGAGGAAGCAGCTCTCGGGAGCGTGAACCTTCTGGATGCTCACCGTCTTCTCGTTCGCGCGGATAACCCCCACTATCTCTCCGGTTTGATCGCTGTGGCAGATCACCTGGCCTCCGGCGGGGCTCGAGATGCTCCGCTAGACTGGATCATCGCTCTAGATCCCTCTATCGAGCAAAAAGAATTTTTCTCTCGCACTCTTATCGAAACTGAAATCTAAGGATCACACTATGTCAATTCTCAGCGAAGCATTGAATGAATTTTTGAAGGAGGTGGCGGACGAGCCGTTCTCCATCAAGGGAAACAACCGTGCTATTACGATTTCTCTCTCCGACCGCACGGTGATGATTGATGCTGCTGGCGATGTTTTTCTGGACAAGCGGGATGCTGTACCTACTCAGCCGGCGGAGCGGCCCAATGCTCCTCAGCCCACCTATGTCGACCCCAACCGCAACGAGGATGGTATTCCAAAGGAGCTTCAGGACATCCTCGACGGAATCACCGGAGCCACCTCAGCTCTCGAGGAGGCTGAAACTCCCGAAGCTCCGAAAGAGCCCCATGTTCCTAAGTTCACATCGGCCGATGTTCAAGGGCTCTATCCACTCATTGATGTGAAGCATGTCTTTACTCTAGACTTCGATACCAAGGCTGATCTAGAGGATGACCTTTACGATCACCCGAACAATGTGGGCCTCGGGTTCTTTGAACCGCCACTGCTCAAAGGTAACATTGTCAACTACCGTGATGACAAAGATGACGATTCTCTAGAGTGGGCGGAACGTAGGAAGAAAGACGATGCGTGGATGAAGAAGCGCATTCGCACATTCAAGCAGGATGACGGGGAAATCGGGGTGGAGATCACTTACACTCCCTGGGTTTCAATGCACTATGACGATGATGAGTACCTCCGTCTCGTCTACGACAACACAAACATCGCCACGGTTATAAGTTTCGAGGATTTCGTAAAGGATGTCCGCGAAGAGGCCGATTGGGTGGATGAGCTCTTCGGAGGCAACGAGATCTACGAGCTGTTCTTCTACGTCTCGCACCCCGGTGTAGAGCCCGAGAACCCCTACGGCGATGATTTGTTCGAAGGTCCACTCTGGATTCAGCGCAACGGCAAGAAGCATAACCTCCACATTTTCCTCCACGAAGATTGAGATAAACAATTATGAAGATCAAACTAACCGTATTGGGAGTTGCTCTCCTCGGTGTATTCGCTCTAGCAGGGTGTGCCGCTCCGGCTCCAGATGATGCCGATTACAACTCGGAGAACCTCGATTCGTCTTACGATGAAGAATATGACAATCAGGACTATTGGGAGAGCGACGAGAGTGATCTCAACAGCAGGGTTGTGAGCGGACGCAACGGTGTAACAACCATCACCGTGACCTTGAATAACGGAGACACCGTTGAGTGCGTATCTTACGATACCCTCGTGTGCTTCCCTGAAACCTTGGTTCCTGCTCCGGCTCGGTGACGTAAAAAGAGGGGTGGACTCAATTGAGTCCACCCCTCTTTTAATTTAATAGTTAGGCAACGAAAAGCATTGGCTGCAGAAGAATCGAGGCAGCTAACGCGACCAAAAGTACAAAGCCGAACGATACGCTAACAACTATTAGGACTTTGCGGAGTTTCCTATTAGATTCTCTCGGGCGAATAGTAACGGAATAAAGAGAAACGATAAGTCCGATTATTCCAAGAAGTCCCAGTCCCATGAGGGGAATATTGTTGTAGTTGCCGGTGAGAAGCACCGTGATGACAACCCCGGCGGTCACGTTTAGAAGAAACGAAAACAGATAAAATCCTGGGGAGGGGAACTGTGCTCTGTGGGCGCCTCTACCGTTTTTAGATTTCCTACGTCCGCTTGAGTGACCTTTAGGACGGCTCAAATCCGCTATAGCTCTTGGGGTCTCTAAAGACTCGCGGGAGAAGCTAGGTTGGGTGTTATCAGTGGACAAAGGTTTTCCTTTCGCGGAAACCAACTACGGCATACCACTACTATCGGCAAATTGGAAGAAATTTCGCCCCGGAATAACTACGGTCCCGCCGCCTTAAAACGATATAGATTTCATCAATCACCTAGTTTTGTGAAAGTAGATCCAACAATGGCTGAATTCAAGCGACTCACTACCGGAGAGGTAGCCTCAAAGCGTTTTACTCCCGTGCGTATGCGCGAGGGCTACTCCATGGACGAGGTTGACGAGTTCCTCGAGTCCGTTGAAAAGACCATCGAGAGCTACGACGACACCGTAGCTGATCTACAGCAAGATCTTACTACGGCTCGCAATGCTCCTCCTCCCGTAGCTGTAGATACCGGAGAGTTGGATAGAGCTAAAGCCGAAACGGCCGCTGCTAAGAAAGAACTTGTTGAATCACAACAGCAGCTTAGCGCCCTTCAAGAGACACTTCAGCTCATGGGTAATCAACTCATCGAGGCTAGAGCCGAGGCTGAGAAGAATGCAGCTTTGGCGAGCACGGCATCTGCTCAAGCCGCCGCAAACGCGGCAGCTGTGCCGGAGATGATTCCTTCTGGGCCCATGGATATTGTTGGAGCCACGACTACTATTACTCGTATGCTCGAGTCCGCAGCTAAGAGCCACGATGATCTCGTTGCTCAGGGTGAGGCCGAAGCTTTGAGAATTCGTGACAGCGCTCAAGAAGAGGCAGATATTCTTCTACAGGAGGCTGAAGCCCAAGTTAAGCGCAAGCTTCTAGATGCCGAGAGCTCTAGTAACGCTTCATTCGCAGGACTCGAAGGAAGAAAACGTGATCTTGAGGATGCGGTTGAGCGCTTACGTGTGATCGAGCACACTTCAAGAGAGGCTCTTGTGAAGCAGTATTCTTCAAGTCTTGAGGAAATCAAGGCTATTCCTCTCATCGTAGATGCTGCTCCGGCCGCAGTGCCAGCAGCTGGTGCACACACATTTGACTCAACTCCATCGTTCTCTCAGTAAAAAAGCCGATATAAACCGTTAGAAAAGCCGTTACGGCTAAACCACGGGAGTAGGAAATGCGGCTTTTACAGAGAATTAAGAACACAAAAGATGATGGGTTTACACTCATCGAGTTGATTATTGTGGTCGCCATAATAGGAATTTTGTCAGCCGTTGCATTTCCAACATACGGTGCTATTCAAGAGAACAGCCGTATTGAAGTCAGTAAATCTTTAGCTAAAAATATCTATGCGGGTTTGATTATAGCTCAAATAGATGAAGATTCTTCTACCACAGAAGCTAGTGTTCTATCTTCTGTAGATACTTCTAAAAATACAGTTTCTGTCAATGATTGGACTAATGAAGATGACCTTTGTGTAACAGTAACATGGGTTTCAAGCACCACTCCTGCTCAAAATTATCCTTTCGACTGCTAAAAATACAAAGTATGTTGATATTGGAACACGTCGATCAAGCCAAAAGCTTTTAGCGAAAGGCTGGAGACCGTTTCAAATCGCAAGACTTGAGACAAATCATCCCAAACAATCCAAAGGAAAATAAAATGAAGAAATTCGCTGACAAGATTGCTTCGCTAAAGGCACGTAAGGACGACAAGGGTTTCACCCTCATCGAGCTCGTGATCGTTGTTGCGATCATCGGTATTCTTACCGCAATCGCAATCCCCTCCTACGGTGCCATCCAGGCTACCGCTCGCCAGAACACTGTTTCAGCTGCTGCAACAGACACCTACGTAGCTGCCGTTGCTGCATTCGCAAACAACGACTTTGACGCTACTGTTCTTTCCGCTGACTCAACCACCGACGAGATCACCGTTACAGTAACTGGTGGATCAACTGAGGATGACATCTCCGTCACCGCAGTATGGGCAGATGACACCAGCATCACCGCAACCAAGCCCTGATCACTGATCTAAGCTGAATAATGGCACCCACCGAAAGGTGGGTGCCATTATTTTTTAATAAACCTCAAGAAGCGTGAGATTTCGCAGCTCTTGATATTGCATGAGTCCAAAGCAGCTAAATAAAAGTGCTGCCGGATATGCTACATCAACCATCCATTTTACAGGGAAATCAATTTAATGAATAAACTCAGAGCAAGACTAGAAAAGAAGGACGATAAGGGGTTTACTCTTATCGAGCTTGTGATTGTTGTAGCAATCATCGGTATCCTCACAGCTATAGCTATCCCCTCCTACGGTGCAATTCAGCACACGGCTAGAGTTAACGCCACTAACGCCGCAGCAACTGATGCTTACGTGGCAGGTTTAGCTTTACATGCTAACGGGGGCACTGAGGCAGAGATTGAAGCTGCAATAGAGCAAGATTCGACTAATGAAATTACTGTCGAGCTTAGAGAATACTGGTCAGGAGACATTGTTGTGAGAGCTACATGGAGCGATGAACCTGACATCACTTTCACTAAGGGTAACGGAGCTCCGGTTTCCGCTACTTGATCCTCTTTTAGTAGTGCTTAAACTATAAAGGGCCAAATCTCAATGGTTTGGTCCTTTATAGTTTAATTTTCGTTTTACAAGGGCGATATTGAAGTCCATGATGAGAAAATTAGCACAACTAAAAAGACCTCACGAGGAGTCAGGTTTTACTTTAGTCGAAGTCGTGGTGGCTATGGTTCTCATCGGAATTTTGGCAGTCGCCGCATATCCTATTATGTTTAATAGCCTCAAAGCTCTTTCACTCAATAACTTGACAACATCCGCCACTGTTAAAGTTCAGGATGTTATTGAGGATATTCGTCAGACGCCTACCTGCGAAAACTTGAATAATCTCGCTAGCACGGAACATAAGTTTAGAGATGCTAGAAACATAGGTTATGAAGTTAGGGTTATTTTACCTGATGGTTGCATTGATGCTGAAGCTGTAGAAGTTCGCTTTACCGCTACCCGTAGTTCAGATAACAAAGTTCTATTGAACCAACTAACTCAAATTTTTGTTCCGCCAATTTCAGGTGAATTTGATCTTGACTAAACACGGGGATAACCATAAAATGAAGAACATATTGACAAAGCTCAAAAGAACTCGTGATGAATCGGGTTTGACGTTAGTTGAGCTAGTGGTCAGCATGGCCATTTTTAGTTTAGTCAGCATCCTAATCTTTAATATTTTCCAAACAACCAATCAGACCGCCGCGGCGGTTCAAGGTGGAACAACCACCGTGGCCACAAGTCAAATAGCAACTCAAGAGCTTACTAAAGATGTAAGAAATTCTATAGTCATTAGAGTTTCTGAAGCGGGTAAAAGGCTAGACATTGAAAAAGCTGACGGCACATGCAAGGCTTGGTATTACGAAGATGGTAAACTTTACATTTACCAAGGAGCCACCAAGGTTACTGTTAGCTCAGATTGGTTA
>Ga0247808_10000064_pt1 | contig 102943 bp, 83 predicted proteins | sample UWRJL089202R1_FD_179914 | JGI IMG/M metagenome (GOLD analysis project Ga0247808, IMG submission 179914) | Plant litter microbial communities from Arlington Agricultural Research Station in Wisconsin, United States - UWRJ-L089-202R-1 | ecosystem: Environmental > Terrestrial > Plant litter >...
GGGCCGGTGCTCGCGACCGCTGTGGACGAGTTGCTCCGGGATGCCCGAACCCTGAACGTGGATCAGTTGCTCAAACGGGCCCGCCGCACCCGGGACTCCCTCGACGCGGCCGGGATCATCGTGCGAGAACAAAAAGCGTGGGACGACCGCTCCCTGCGCGTGTGGACGAACCCGTCCGGCCAGGTGCACCTGCACGGGGTGTTCCCGCCCGAGCAGGGCGCGTTCGTCCTCTCCGCCTACGACAGCCTCACCAGTCCCCGCCGTGGCGGGGTGCGCTTTGTCGACCCGGCCCGCGCGAAGTGGGCGCAAAGCGTGCGGGATGACCCGCGCAGCACCGAGCAGATCGCCGCGGACGGTTTCCTCGCCCTCCTCAAAGCCGGCACCGAGATCAACCCCAACCGCATCCTCGGCGGCCGGCAGCCCTCCGTCCGCATCATCACCCACCAGACCACCCCCGGAGAGGCGCCCACGCGCCCCACGACCGCGACCGGCGCGGATGCTCCTCCCGCCACCGGGAACCCCGCCAGCACCGCGACTCCTGCCGCCACCGAGAACCCCGGCCGCACCGGCACCCCTTCCGACACCGGAACCACTGCCCCCGCGGGGAGTTCAGCCTTCACCGGGACGGATACCCCCACCGGCGCCTCAACACGCACGTGGACCTTCTCCACCGCAGCAACACCGATCCCGGCACCCCACCTGAACGGCCCAACACGGCCCGACCCGCTCATCCCGCCGGGCCCGACGTCCCACGTCAACGTCCAAGCGCGGCCCGACCCGCTCATCCCGCCGGGCCCGACGTCCCACGTCGACGGCCAAGCGCGGCCCGACCCGCTCATCCCGCCGGGCTCGACGTCCCACGTCGACGGCCCGGCCCGGCCTGACCCGGTGATCCCGCCGGGGTCGGGACTCCTGCTGCTGCGGCAACCGGATGAGATCCTCGCACCCCTGCCCGACCTCACCGCGCACGGATACCTCGAGGGCAACCCCGCGCCCCTGTCCCAACCCACCCTCGACCGGCTCATCTGCGACAGCGGCAGCCTGCCCATCACCTTCAGCACCGACAACCAACCCCTCGACCTCGGCCGAGACGTGCGCCTCTTCACCCCCGCCCAACGCATCGCCCTCGCCGCCCGCGACGGCGGCTGTCGCTGGGGCGACTGCGACAAACCACCCGCCTTCACCGAAACCCACCACATCGACCACTGGCTCCGCGACCACGGCAGCACCGACATCCGCCACGGCATCCTGCTCTGCAACCCCCACCACAGACTCCTGCACAACCAAGGCTGGCAAATCTTCGAAAACCAAGGCCGCTACTGGCTCCGCCCACCCGCCACCATCGACCCCGGACAAACCCTCATCGACATGCCCAGCAAAACACCCCACCAACACTGACCCCACAACCCGCACCAGTCTCGACGGCCCGACCAACAAGATGGGCAGGTACCGCAGACCGGGGCACCGGGTCTCGGCAGGCTCGACCAACGAGATGGGCGGGACCGCGGACAGGGTTGCGGGGTCTCTACGGGCTCGAGCAGCGAGATGGGCGGGGACCGCAGACAGGGTTGCGAGGTCTCGGCAGGCTCGACCAACGGGGTAGACGCGGACCGCAGACACGGTTGCGGGGTTTCGACAGGCTCGACCAGCGAGATGGGTGCGAACCACGGACAGGGTTGCGGGGTCTCGACGGGCTCGACCGACGGGCGCCGCGGCACGGGGCGCGGCGGGCTCGCGGGGTCAGCGGGGGGCGACGGTGAAGCGGCGCAGGGCCAGAGCCGGGTTGATGCGGCGCACCTCGGCTAGCCGGGTCTGGGAGATCCAGCCGACCGCCACATCCGTCGTCTCACCGATCGTCACCAGTTCGACACCCATCGGGTCGACCACCATGCTCGCGCCCACGCCGCTGGGTGGCGCATGGTCGGCGGCGGCCAGGTAGATCGTGTTCTCCAGCGCACGCGCAGTCAGGAGGGTGCGCCAGTGCTGCTCCTTGAGCGGCCCGCGCACCCACTCGGCCGGCACGAGCACCAGGTCGGCTCCGGCGTCAACGAGGCGCCGGGTGACCTCGGGAAATCTCACGTCGTAACAGGTCTGCAGCCCAACGGTGATGCCGGCCACCTGGAAGGTCTCCGGCTCCTCAATGGGTCCGGCAAGCACCCGATCTGATTCGCGGGAGCCGAAGGCGTCGTAGAGGTGCAGCTTGCGGTAGCTCGCCACGATCTTCCCGGCCGGGTCAATCGCCACGAGGGTGTTGTGCACCCGGTCAATCTCCGCGGTGCTTTCCAGCATGCCCGCCACGACATGCACGCCGAGCTCGAGCGCGAGGCGGCCGAGTGCCACGACGAACGGGCCGGTCAGTGGTTCGGCGGCGGCGACGGACGCCTCTCCCAGCCGGGTCTCGAAGAACGACGAGTACTCCGGAAAGACCACGATCCGGGCACCGCGGGCCACGGCGATCTGGGCGAGGGAGCGCATCGCGGCCAGGTTGGCCTCCTGATCGGAGCCCGGCGCGAACTGCGCCACGGCCACTCCGAGTTCTTCCGTTGACAGCGCATCCACCATGCCGTCAGCCTAGCGGCGGCTTCCCAGCTTCAGAGGCGGCAGGTCGCGCGCGAAGCGGCGCGCAACGTGCCAGCATGAGAACCTGACCGAGCGAAGGGTGACGGCATGAAGATCTTGGTCGTAGAGGATGATGACCAGATGGGCGCCCTGATCGAACGGGGGCTCCAGGCCGAGGGATACGAAACCGCACGGGTATCCAACGGCATCGACGCACTCATCGCCATCTCGGGGGACGGTTTCAGCCTCGCGGCCATCGACGTGATGCTGCCCCAGATGTCGGGTTTCGAGATCTGCCGGCGCATCCGCGAATCGGGCAGCACCATGCCTGTACTGCTGCTCACCGCTCGGGACACCGTGGACGACCGGGTCTTCGGGCTCGACAGCGGCGCCGACGACTACCTCACCAAGCCATTCGCCTTCGCGGAGCTCTCCGCCCGAGTGCGCGCTCTGCTGCGGCGGCGTTCGATGGGCGCCCCGCTCACCCTGGAGATCGGCAACCTCGTGCTGGATTCCCGTGACCTTCGCGTGACCGTGGCCGGGCGGGCCGTCTCGATGAGCCCCAAGGAAGTCGCCCTATTGCGCCTGCTCTGCAGTCGCGCCGGCACCACGGTCGACCGCACCACGATCCTCGAGGAGATCTGGAACGGCACGAGCCACATCGACCCGAACATCGTCGACCAATACATCAGCTACCTCCGCCGCAAGATCGACACCGAGGCCGCCGGGGTGCGCATCGTCACCGTGCGCGGCGCGGGGTATGCGGTGGAGCTCGTCGAGTGAGGCGGGGCGCCCGGTGAACCGGCTGCGCCGCATCTGGCTGCCCGCGCTCTCGATCAGGGCGCGAATCACCGTAGGCAGCCTGCTCGTCGCCACGGTCTTGTTCAGCACGGCCGCTTTCTTCTTCCGCCTCGAGGTGCAGTCCATCCTCACCGCGACGAACGAGACCATGCTGCGCAATGATGCGGAGCCGTTGATCGGCGAACTCGCCGCCAACCCCACCGACGCCATCGAGAGCCCCAGCGAGGGCCAGTTGCTGGCGATCATCGACCCCGACGGTGTCGTCCGCAAGTCGTCGCTGCCACGCAGCCTCGACCGGCAGATCACCACCCTGTCCGATCTGGGTCCCGACCCGCAGACGGTCAACACTCCCGCGGCCACCTATCTGGTCTCGGCGACCACGGTCACCGTGCCTTCGGGCGACTGGCTGGTCATCGCCGCCCGAAGCCAGCAGGCGCCCACGCTGCTGCTCGACGAGCTCACCGGGGTGCTGACCCTCGGCACCCTGATTCTCACCATCGGATTCGGGCTGGCCTCGTGGCTGCTCACCGGCGCCGCCTTACGCCCGGTGACCCGGCTTCGCGAGGAGGCGGAGAGCCTGAGCGCCACGGGGTCCTCGGCCCGGCTGCGCGTTCCGGCCGGCAAAGACGAGGTCAGCAGGCTCGCCCGCACCCTCAACGACTTCATCGAACGGCTCCGGCGCGGCGTCGACCGCGAGAAACAAATCGTGTCGGATGCGAGCCACGAGCTACGCACCCCGCTCGCGGTGCTCCAGGCGCAACTCGAACTGGCCCATCTGGATTCCGGCGACGCCCCGGCTCTCGAGCGTGACATCCGGGATGCGTCGGCCACCGCGGGCCGGCTCAGCCGGCTGGCGACCAACCTGCTCGAGTTGAGCAAGCTCGAGAGCGAGCAGTCACCGCCCGAAACGGACTGGGCCGGCCTCGTCGGCGAGGTCACGGCATCCGTCGACCGGGCCCGGATCGTGCGGGAAGGCCATGAGCTCGATGTCGTCTACCGCATCGACGGTGACGACCCCGACGGGTACTACGGCATCTCGAGCACCAATATGGGCCAACTGCTCGACAACCTGATCTCCAACGCGGTGACTGCCATGGCCGGCCACGGCAGCGTCACCGTCTCGCTCACGCGCTCGGGCACCGGCGCCCTCATCGCCGTCGTCGACACCGGGCCAGGCCTGCCCGACGAGTTCATCCCGCTCGCCTTCGACAGGTTCTCCCGACCCGACAGCTCCCGGTCCAGCCACTCGGGCGGTTCGGGGCTGGGCCTGGCGATCGTGCACGCCATCGTGGAACGCGCCCATGGCAGCGTGCAGCTCCGGAACACCGGCACCGGGCTGGCCGTCGAGATTCGGCTGCCGCGGCACATCCGCTGATCAGAGCCCAAGTCATCCGCACCAGTCAAAGTCTGTGAGATTTCGCAGGCCACCCCTCCGCCCGCTGGGAGTAAACGTTAACCCGGGGGTCATACGGTCGGAATGTGACGACACTACTGAGTTCTCCCCGCGTCGAGCCGACCCGGCTCGCGACCACATCGTCACGTGAATTCGCCGGTGCCGCCGGCCTGCTCGGCCTCTTCGGATTCATCCTGTCGTTCGCGGGCTCCTGGATCCCGTCGTATTGGGGTGACGAGGCGGCCAGTGTCATGTCGGCCGAGCGCTCCCTGCCGTCGCTGTTTCGGGTTCTGGGCAACATCGACGCCGTACACGGCGGCTATTACCTTTTCCTGCACGGCTGGATCGAGATTTTCGGCGCCTCCGAACTGGCCACCCGGCTCCCCAGCGCACTCGCCATCGGCTTCGCGACGGCCGGCACCGTGCTGCTGGCACGGATGCTCGTCAACACGCGAGTGGCCGTGATCGCAGGCGTGGTCTTCGCTGTGCTCCCCCGGGTGACCTACATGGGCGCTGAGGCACGCTCCACCGCCTTGGCCACGATGCTCGCAGTGTGGACTTTCGTGCTCCTCGTGCACATCGTGCGCGCTCGGGCCGGCGCCCCGCTGCTACGCCTGGCGTTCTGGGCGGCGTATGCGCTGATGGTCACCCTGAGTGCCTACATGTTCCTGTACACGGCCCTCTTGATTCCGGCGCACGCCCTCACCGTGGCTCTGCTCTCCCGACGCCGCCGCGGAGCACTGTTGGCCTGGGCGGCGGCCGCCGCCGCCGGGCTGCTGCTGGCCTCGCCGGTTTTCTACTGGGGAGTCGGCGAGCGCGAACAGATCTCGTTCCTCGCCCGGCGGCCGACCGTCAGTGTGCTCGACGCCGCCGTGCACCAGTGGTTCGGCACGCCGGCCCTTGCCGGCATCGCCTGGGCGCTCATCGCGATCGGGGCCGTGGCTACCTTCGTGCCCCGCTTCCGCGCCCGCGGTCGGGCACCGCGGGCCGAACTTCTCGTGGTGCTCGCCTGGGCCATTGTGCCCAGCGCCGTGCTGCTCATCGGCACCCAGCTGATCACACCGATGTACTCGCTGCGTTACCTGTCGATCTGCACTCCCGCGGCGGCCCTGGCCGTGGCCGTGGGCATCGCCGCACTGCGTCCACGGTGGACCCAGGTCGTCGCCGTGCTCCTGGTCGGCGCCCTCGCCACGCCCGGCTACCTCGCTCAGCGCACCGACTTCGCGAAAGACGGGGGCAGCGATTGGCGGCAGGTATCCGACATCCTGCGCACCGAGGCCCGCCCCGGTGACGCCGTGGTGTTCGACGAGAGCACCAAGCCGTCGCAGCGCCCGCGGCTGGCGATGCACCTCTACCCGGCCGGCTTCGTCGGGCTGGATGACGTGACGCTCAACCGGTCGTATCAGGACGTCGATTGGCTGTGGGACACCACGATCCCGCTCGCCGAAGCCACCTCGAGGCTCGCCGGCACCGACCGGGTCTGGGTACTGCACAACGTCGGCAGTCGGGACACAGTGTCGGGCACGGATATCGGCGTGCTGCAGCAGCTGGGCTTCACCGTGCACTCCTCACTCACCGTCAACCGCACGATCCTTTCCGAACTGACAAGGTAGTTACATGCCATCCACTGTGGTCATCATTCCCACGTACAACGAACGCGAGAACCTCGGCAGCATCGTCGGCCGGGTGCGCAGCAGCGTGCCCGACGCCGATGTGCTGATCGTGGACGACGCCTCACCCGACGGCACCGGCGCCCTGGCCGACACCCTCGCGACTGCCGACGACCGGCTGCACGTGCTGCACCGCAGCAAGAAGAACGGTCTGGGGGCGGCCTACCTGGAGGCCTTCGACTGGGCGCGCGCGCGCGGATTCGACTACCTCGTGCAGTTGGACGCCGACGGTTCTCACCAGCCCGAGCAGTTGCCCTCCCTGCTGGCCGCCGCACGCACCGCGGATGTCGTGATGGGGTCCCGTTGGATTCCCGGCGGCGAGGTCAAGAACTGGCCGTGGCACCGCCGGATGCTCTCCCGCGGCGGCTCGCTCTACTCCCGGTTCATGCTGCGCTTGCCGCAGCACGACGTCACGGGCGGCTACCGCGTCTACAGTGCCGATGCGCTCGAACGGATGCAGCTGGAGAGCGTCGACAGTCTCGGCTACTGCTTCCAGATCGACATGCTCCTGCACGCCGTGCGCGCCAGGCTGAAGGTGGTGGAGGTGCCGATCACGTTCATCGAACGCACCCTCGGCAACTCCAAGATGAGCGGCAACATCGTGTTCGAGGCCATGGGCCGGGTCACGATCTGGGGCCTGACCGGCCGCGGAGCCCGGCACGCGAACCCGGCGCCCGCCCCGGCGACCAACGGTCGTGAGCTGTGAGGTAAGCACGCCTCGGGGCGTTTTTTGGGGGCTTTTCGCACGGCTCAAGGGACGGGCGTGAGGAATTTCACTTCCGGTCATCGTGACTATATGATGGGTCTCAGTTAGAGTCACACTAACCTTTAGTCGATGGATGTCCAGATGACCGAGTCCCACCCGCCCGTGCTTGCGGTGTCGACGGTCATTTTCGCCCTCCGGCCGGACGCCGAATCCGGCTTCATGACCCTCTGGCTCCCCCTGGTGCGCCGCACCCGTGAGCCGCAGCTCGACCTCTGGGCGCTGCCCGGTGGCTGGCTGCCGGCCGACGAAGAACTCGCCGCCGCCGCCGCCCGCACCCTGCGGGAGACCACCGGGCTCACCCCCAAGTACCTGGAGCAGCTGTACACCTTCGGTGACCTCGGCCGCTCCCCCGGCAACCGGGTCGTCTCGGTGGTCTACTGGGCGCTCGTACAGTCCGGCGAGGCTGACGCGGCCGCCGTCGACGACAACGTGCAGTGGTTCCCCGCCGACCGCCTGCCCGATCTGGCCTTCGACCACAACCACATCGTCGAATACGCTTTGTGGCGCCTGCGTACCAAGGTGGAGTACTCCCGCATCGCGCACGCCTTCCTCGGTGAGACCTTCACCCTGGCCCAGCTGCGCGACGTGCACGAGGCGGTGCTGCGCCGCGCGCTCGACCCGGCCAACTTCCGTCGCATGATCGAGTCCTCCGGCACCGTCGTCGACACGGGACTGCGCCTGGCCGGGGTGCCGCACCGTCCGCCGCGGCTCTACCGCTACAACGACTCCCAGACGCTCGCCGAACAGGGCCCGCTCGGCCCGCTGGTGGGCTGAACCTTGTACCTCCGACCCATCCCGCACTCCCCGAGGAGCACGACATGACCATCGCATCGGTCGACCGCACCATCCGCCTGATCAGCACCGGCAAGGCCGAGGGAAGCACCTGCACCCCCGACCTCGCCGTGGACCCCTGGTACTTCGACGCCGGCACACCCGGGTACGGACCCGGCTCCTCGATGGGCGACGTCATCCCCACCGGGTCTCCGCGCCAGGGCGAACTGCCCGCGCGCTACCGCACCGCCTCCAACGGTGAACTGGGCGACTGGATCCGCGCCGCCAAGGCCACCCTCGGCGACAGGGTCGTGGTGCTCGGCCACTTCTACCAGCGCGAAGAGGTGCTGCAGCACGCCGACTTCGTGGGCGACTCCTTCCAGCTCGCCGTGGCCACCCAGAGCCGCCCAGACGCCGAGGCCATCGTCTTCTGCGGCGTGCACTTCATGGCCGAGACCGCCGACCTGCTCTCGACGCCGGAACAGGCCGTGATCCTGCCCAACCTCGCCGCAGGTTGTTCGATGGCCGACATGGCCGACATCGACTCCGTCACCGAATGCTGGGAGCAGCTCGAGGAGCTGTACGGCACCGAACCGGATGCCTCGGGGCGCGTCTCCGTGATCCCCGTCACCTATATGAACTCCTCCGCGGCGCTCAAAGGCTTCTGCGGCGAGCACGGCGGCATCGTCTGCACCTCCTCGAACGCCGAGACCGTGCTCGAGTGGGCCTTCGAACGCGGCCAGCGAGTGCTGTTCTTCCCCGACCAGCACCTGGGCCGCAACACCGCCAAGGCCATGGGCGTGCCCCTCGAGCAGATGCCGATGTGGAATCCGCGCAAGCCCCTGGGCGGCAACACCGAGGCCGAGCTCGAGGACTCCCGAGTCATTCTCTGGCACGGTTTCTGCAGCGTGCACCGCCGCTTCACCGTGGACCAGATCGACGCCGCCCGCGCCGAGCACCCCGGCGTGCGCGTGATCGTGCACCCCGAGTGCCCGATAGCGGTCGTCGACGCCGCCGACGAATACGGCTCCACCGACTACATCGCCAAGGCCATCGCCGCGGCTCCCGCCGGCTCGACCTTCGCGATCGGCACCGAGATCAACCTCGTGCAGCGCCTGGCCGCCCAGTACCCGCAGCACACCATCTTCTGCCTTGACCCGGTGGTCTGCCCTTGCTCCACCATGTACCGCATCCACTCGGGCTACCTCGCCTGGGTGCTCGAAGCGCTCGTGGGCGGCGACGGTGTGCCCGCCGAGGTGCTCAACCGCATCTCTGTGGCCGACGATGTGGCCGATCACGCCCGGGTGGCACTCGAACGGATGCTCGCGGCCAAGCCGCCGGCGGCCGGTCCCGTCGCACCGGTGGCAAGCGTCAGCACCGGAGCCTGACCATGACCCGAGTGCTCGTCGTCGGCAGCGGACTGGCCGGCCTGCTCGCCGCGGTGCGGGCCACCGACGCCGGCCATCGGGTGACCCTGGTCACCAAGGCCGCCCTCTCGGACAGCAACACCCGCTACGCCCAGGGCGGTATCGCCGCCGCACTGTTCCCCGACGATTCGGTGGACGCGCACATCCTCGACACCCTGCGTGCCGGCGCCGGCCTGTGCGACCCCGCCGCGGTCCGAGTGCTCTGCGAAGAAGGCCCGGCCCGGGTGCGCGACCTGATCCGGTTCGGGGTCGACTTCGACCGCGACGAGTCCGGCATCACCCGCGGACTGGAGGCCGCGCACTCCAGGTCCCGCGTGCTGCACGCCGGCGGCGACGCCACGGGCTTCGCCATCGAGGCCGCCCTGGTGGCCACCGTTCAGGAGCGCGCCAACCGCGCCCACGCGCTGGGCGGCGACCAGATCACCATCCACGAACACACCATGCTCGTCGACCTCACGGTTATCGACGGCCGGGTCACCGGCGCCGTGCTGCTCGGCCCCGATGACACCCGGCACACCGTGGCTTCCGACACCGTGATCCTGGCCACCGGCGGCGCCGGCGCCCTGTACCGGCACACCACCAATCCCGCCATCGCCACCGGTGACGGCGTCGCCGCCGCCTGGCGGGCCGGCGCCGCGATCGCCGACGTGGAGTTCTACCAGTTCCACCCGACCGCCCTCGCGGTTCCCGGCACCCCGCTGATCTCCGAGGCTGTGCGCGGCGAGGGCGCCGTGCTGCTCAGCAGCACGGGCGAACGCTTCATGACCGCCATCCACCCGGATGCGGAGCTGGCGCCCCGCGACATCGTGGCCCGCAGCATCGCCGCCCAGATGAAGGCGCAGGGCGGCGCCCCGGTGCTGCTCGATGCCACGGGCCTCGGCCGCGACCTGCTCGAAAGCCGCTTTCCCACCATCACGGCCGCCTGCCGCGCGAACGGGCTGGACTGGGCCGCCGAACCGATCCCCGTGGCCCCGGCCGCGCACTACTGGATGGGCGGCATCGCCACCGACGGCTGGGGCCGCACCTCGCTGCCCGGCCTGTATGCCGTGGGCGAAGCCGCCCGCACCGGCGCGCACGGCGCCAATCGGCTGGCCTCGAACTCTCTCCTCGAGGCCGCCGTGTTCGCCGACCGCGCCGTGCGGTCGCTGAACGAGGCCGAACAGCCCGCGCCATACTTCGCCACCGACACCGATGCCGACTCCGGCCGGGATGCCGACATCGCCGGCTTCCCGGGCACCGGGCCGGGCGACATGGGCGACCTGGCTGACGCTGCCGACGCATCCGTCACCGTTTTTGCTCCCGGCCTCGTCGACCGCGGCACCCTGCAGAACCTGCTCTGGGAGGCCGCCGGTGTGCACCGCTCCGGCGCCGACCTCACCGGCGCTGCGGCGACCCTGGCCGGCTGGAGAGCCGTGGAGCGGACGCAAGCCACGGCCGCGGAGCTGGAGACCGGAAATATGCTCGACCTGGGCCGGCTGATCGTGGCCGCCGCCCTCGCCCGCACCGAGTCCCGCGGGGCGCACCACCGCGCCGATTGCCCGGACACCCGCCACGAGCTGGCCCGGCCACGCTTCACGGTGCGCCAGGACGCGCGCGCACTGGTAACCGCTTCATCCATCGCTTCGGAGGGCATCGCATGCTGACCACTCACGCCATCGAGACCGTTGTGCGGTCCGCCCTCGATGAGGACGCCCCGTGGGGCGACCTCACCAGCGAGATGCTGATCCCCGCCGACGCCGTCGCCACTGCCCAGCTCGTGGCACGGGAGGCCGGCGTGTTCAGCGGCGGCGCCGTGTTCGCCGCGGCGTTCCGCCTGGTCGACGCCCGCATCACCGTGCACCTGCACGTCGCCGACGGCACCGTGTTCGCCGCGGGCGACCTCCTCGCGGAGGCGTCCGGTCCGGCCCGCGGCATCCTCACCGCCGAACGCATCGGGCTCAACTTCGTGCAACGGATGAGCGGCATCGCCACGCTCACCGCACAGTACGTGGCCGAGACCGAGGGCACCAGCGCCCGCATCGTCGACACCCGCAAGACCACCCCCGGGCTGCGCGCCGTGGAGCGCCAGGCCGTGCGGGACGGCGGCGGCCACAACCACCGCTTCAGCCTCTCCGACGCCGTGATGGCCAAGGACAACCACCTGGCCGTGCTCAGCGCCGACGGCACCGACCTCACCGAGGCGCTGCTCGCCGTGCGAGCCCGGCTCTCGCACACCACCCACTTCGAGGTGGAGGTGGACACCCTCGAGCAGATCGAGCCCGTGCTCGCGGCCGGCATCGACACCATCATGCTCGACAACTTCGACGCCGAGGCCCTGCGCGAGGGCGTGCGGCAGGTCGCCGGCCGCGCCATCGTGGAGGCCAGCGGCGGGGTGTCGCTTGAGACCGTACGTCGCATCGCCGAGTCGGGTGTCGACGTCATCTCGGTCGGCGCCCTCACCCACAGCGTGCGCTCGCTCGACCTGGGACTGGACGTCGTCATCCTGCCCGAGGCCGTCCTCCCCGAGTAGCCCGCCCACGCGCCTCGCCGCCCGGACCCGTTCTCTGGAGAGAAGCCATGATCTACCTCGACAACGCAGCCACCGCGCCGCTCCGCCGCGAGGTGGCCGAGGCCATCTGGCCGATCCTCACGCAGGGGTTCGGCAACCCGTCCAGCCACCACCGGGTGGGCGAGGCCGCGGCTGCGACGCTCAAGACAGCGCGCGGGCGCATCGCCAGGGTGCTCGGCTGCCGGCCCGGCGAGATCACCATCACCAGCGGTGGCACCGAGGCCGACAACCTCGCCCTCAAGGGCCTCGCGCTCGGCGCCCCGCGCGGCCGGCACATCATCACCACGGCCCTCGAGCACGAGGCGGTGCTCGACTCCTGCGACTACCTGCACCGGCTGCACGGCTTCGAGATCACCCTGCTGCCCACGGATGCCACCGGCCGGGTCGACCCCGCCGCCCTCGCCCGGGTCATCCGACCCGACAGCACCCTCGTCAGCATCCACTACGCCAACAACGAGATCGGCACCGTGCAGCCCATCCGGGAACTCGCCGCGATTGCCCGGGCGGCGGGCGTGCCGATGCACACCGACGCCGTGCAGGCGGCCGGCTGGCTCCCGCTGAACGTGGCGGAGCTGGGCGTGGACGCGTTGAGCATCTCCGGCCACAAGCTCGGTGCCCCGCAGGGCGTGGGCGCGCTGTACCTGCGCGGCCGGCTACCGGTGGAGCCGGTGTTGCACGGCGGCGGCCAGGAGCGCGGCAAGCGCAGCGGCACTGAGAACGTGGCCGGAGCCTTTGGCCTGGCCACGGCCCTCGACCTGGCCGAGGCCGAGCGGGTCGACCTCGCGCCGCGCCTGGCCGCGCTGCGCGACGCCTTCGTTGCCGCTGTGCTCGAGAGCACCCCGGGGGCCGCGCTGACGGGTCATCCGCTGCACCGGCTGCCCGGCCACGCCTCGTTCACCTTCGCCGGCACCGGCGGGGAGGCCGTGCTGCTCGAGCTGGAGCGCTTCGACATCGTCTGCTCGAGCGGATCGGCCTGCGCCGCCGGCAGCGACGAGCCGTCGCATGTGCTCACGGCGCTGGGCGTCCCCGCCGACCTCGCCCAGACCGCGGTGCGTTTCACTCTCTCGGCCGGCACGACCGCCGCGGACCTGACCGAGGCCGCCACCCGGGTGCGCGAGGCCGTAGCCGCAGTGCGCGGCCTCGCTCCCTGACCGGCCCCGCCCGCCCCGCCGCGCCCGCCCCCGCACGACGACTGCAACTGTTTCCCAATCGGACAAATGGTGCCGGCACACCGGGCGCAGATGTCCGGTGCGGCACCATTTGGGCTGGTGCGGGCCGGCTCGGCGCGCACTGGCGGCGGCGCGACGGCGGACCCAGTCGCCCGCGGAAATGCCACCCGAGTGGGACCTTTGGCACGTGTTTCGGTCCCTGACGAGTCCTAAGTTTGAACCAGAGACAAAGATCCCAGATCGGGTTGTCCAGGAGGAAAACTATGACGATCACAGACCAACCAGTCGCCACTCCAATCGCCGCGCAGATCGACACCATGGTCTCTGCCGGCGCCGTCGCTTTGAAGGAATACGCGAACTTCACCCAGGAGCAGATTGACTTCATCGTCAAGAAGGCCTCCGTCGCAGCCCTGTCCAAGCACGCCGAACTCGCCGTGCACGCCGTCGCCGAAACCGGCCGAGGCGTCTTCGAAGACAAGGCCGTGAAGAACCTCTTCGCGTGCGAGCACGTCACCAACTCGATGCAGAATCTCAAGACCGTGGGCATCATCAGCCGCGACGAGATCACCGGCATCACCGAGATCGCAGAGCCCGTGGGCGTCATCTGCGGCATCACCCCGGTCACCAACCCCACCTCGACCGCGATCTTCAAGTCGCTCATCGCACTGAAGACCCGCAACCCCATCATCTTCGGCTTCCACCCGGGAGCCCAGCAGTCCTCCGTCGCCGCAGCCCGCGTCGTGCGCGACGCCGCCATCAAGGCCGGCGCCCCGGAGAACTGTATCCAGTGGATCGAAGCCCCCTCGCTCGAGGCCTCCACCCTGCTGATGAACCACCCCGGTGTCGCGACCATCCTCGCCACCGGTGGAAACGCCATGGTCCGCGCCGCGTACTCCTGCGGCAAGCCCGCCCTGGGTGTCGGCGCCGGAAACGTGCCCGCCTTCATCGAGAAGAGCGCCAAGCTCAAGCGTGCCGTCAACGACGTCGTGCTCTCCAAGTCCTTCGACTACGGCATGATCTGCGCCTCGGAGCAGGCCGTCATCATCGAAGAGCCCCTCTACAAGGAGGCGATGGCCGAGTTCAAGATCCTGCACGCCTACCTCACCACCAAGGAAGAGAAGGCCCTGCTCGAAGAATTCATCTTCGGCGTCACCGCCAACTCGGAGAACTGCGCCGGCGCCAAGCTGAACCCCACCGTCGTCGGTAAGTCGCCGGTGTGGATCGCCCAGCAGGCCGGTTTCAGTGTTCCCGACGACACGTCGATCATCCTGGTCGAGGTCAGCGGAGTCGGCCCGCACGAGCCCATGACCCGCGAAAAGCTGGCCCCGGTGCTCGCCGTCATGCACGCCAAGGACGCCGAAGAGGGCATCTCGCTCTCCGAGCAGATGGTGGAATTCGACGGACTGGGCCACTCTGGCTCGATCCACAGCGAGAACCCCGCGATCATCGAGGAGTTCGGCAAGCGCGTCAAGGCCGTCCGCATCATCACCAACGCCCCCAGCTCGCTCGGTGGCATCGGTGACATCTACAACGCCTTCATCCCGTCGCTCACGCTCGGCTGTGGTTCGTACGGACACAACTCCGTCTCGAACAACGTGTCGGCGATCAACCTCATCAACGTCAAGCGCATCGGCCGGAGGAACAACAACTTGCAGTGGTTCAAGATCCCCGCGAAGACCTACTTCGAGCCGAACGCCATCCGTTACCTGGCCGACATGCGCGACGTCACCCGGGTCACCATCGTCACCGACTCGACCATGACCCGCCTGGGCTTCGTCGACAAGATCCTCGACGTGCTCAACCGCCGCGAGGGCCGTGTCGCCCTGCAGATCATCGACAACGTGCTCCCCGAGCCCACCGTCTCCGCCGTGGAGAAGGGCGCAGAGGAAATGCGCGCCTTCAAGCCGGACACCATCATCGCTCTCGGTGGCGGCTCCCCCATGGACGCCGCGAAGGTCATGTGGCTGCTGTACGAACACCCCGAAATCGAATTCGCCGACATGAAGGAAAAGTTCTTCGACGTGCGCAAGCGCGCGTTCAAGTTCCCCGACCTCGGTGAGCTCGCCAAGCTCGTCTGCATCCCGACCACCTCGGGCACCGGCAGCGAGATGACCCCGTTCGCCGTCATCACCGACGAGGTCACCGGCGTCAAGTACCCGCTGGCCGACTACGCGCTGATCCCGTCCGTCGCGATCATCGACCCCGTGCTCACGGCCATGATGCCGTCGTTCCTCGCCGCCGACTCCGGCTTCGACGCCCTGACCCACGCCACAGAGGCGTATGTCTCGGTGTACGCGAACGACTTCACCGACGGCCTCTGCCTGCACGCGATCAAGCTGATCTTCGAGAACATCGAACTCAGCGTCAAGGGATCGATCGGCAGCACCGACGACACCGTGATCAAGGCTCGCGAGAAGATGCACAACGCCGCATCCATCTCGGGTATGGCCTTCGGTAACGCGTTCCTGGGCATAGTCCACGCCATGGCCCACGTCACCGGCGCCCAGCTGCACCTGATCCACGGCCGGGTCAACGCGACCTACCTGCCGCACGTGATCCGGTACAACGGCACCGTGCCGACCAAGCTGACCAGCTGGCCCAAGTACGAGCACTACATCGCCCCGGAGCGTTTCCAGGAGATCGCCAAGCACCTGGGCCTGCCGGCCTCGACCCCGGCCGAGGGCGTCGAGTCCTACGCCCAGGCTGTCGAGCAGCTGCGCGACAAGGTCGGCATCAAGCCGTCCTTCCAGGCGCAGGGCGTGCCGGAGGAAGACTTCATCAGCCGCCTCGACTCGCTCGCCATGGGCGCCTACGGTGACCAGTGCGCACCCGCCAACCCGCGGATGCCGATGCTCGAGGACATGAAGACCCTCATGGAAGCCGCGTACTACGGCACCTCGTTCGCCGAGGTCCGCGCCGGACGCACCGCCGTCGGCGACGCGGCACTCGAGACCGGTGCAGAGGTTGCCGCCCCGGCCGCGGACGCCAAGAAGCCGGCCCGCAAGGCCGGCAAGTAGGCTCCACGCGTCACAGCAGCACCCGTTCGACCTGCACCACCCTGACGGCCCCGCACTTCTGTGCGGGGCCGTTTTTTTGGGGCGCACCGATGTCCAGAGCCGGTGGTTCAGCCGGGGTTCACCGGCCGTCTCCAAGACGGCGTTACCGTGCAGCATGCCCAGGAACCGGTCTCCGTTTCGTCGCGCGCGCGCGTGGTCCGCGGCCGCATTCATCGTCGTCTCCGCACTGACGACGACAGCGCCCGCCCAGGCCGCCGGCTACGAGCCGATAACCGGTACGGGTTCCACCTAGTCACAGAACGCCATCGACCACTGGCGCGAGGATGTGGCCGCCGACTACGGCATGACCGTGAACTACTCCGGTATCGGCTCCTCGGCCGGCCGGCGCGACTTCGCCACGGGCACCGTGGACTTCGCCGTGAGCGAGCTCCCGTTCCAGACCGACTCCGATGTCGACTCGGAGCCTGAAGACCCGGGCCGAGGCTACGCCTATCTGCCCAGTATGGCCGGCGCCACTTCGTTCATGTACAACCTCACGATCAACGGCGCGCGGGTGTCGAACCTGCGGCTGAGCGGCGAGGTCATCACCAAGATCTTCACGGGCGGCATCACCACCTGGAACGACCCCGCCATCCGGGCCGACAACCCCGGCCTGGCCATGCCGGGCACGCGCATCGTCCCCGTCGTCCGCTCCGACGGCTCCGGCTCCACCGCCCAATTCAGCCGGTGGATGTCAACACAGCACCCCGCCCTGTGGAACGCGTTCTGCGCTTCAGTCGGGCGCGCGACGCCGTGCGGCGCGGTCTCGCTGTATCCCGTCACCGGCAACGCGAAGGCGTTGAGCGGGTCTTCCGGTGTGGCCGGTTACGTCAGCCAAGACTATGGGCAGGGTGCCATCACCTACGTGGAGCACTCGGCCGCCGTCGAGGCTGGCTTCCCCGTCGCCAAAGTACTCAACCAGGCCGGATACTACGTCGCACCCACGGCCGCCGCCGTAGCCGTGGCACTGTCCACGGCACAGATCGACCAGACCGCAGGGCCCAACTACCTCACCCAGGTACTCGATGGTGTCTACAACAGTGCCGACCCACGCGCCTACCCGCTCTCGGGTTACACCTACCTGATCGTGCCCACCGAGGTGGGCGGCGTGTTCACCGCCAGGAAGGGCGCCACGCTCGGCGCTTTCGCCACCTACACGCTCTGCGCAGGGCAACATCAGGCCGCCGACCTCGGCTACGCGCCGCTGCCGATGAACCTTGTGCTCGCCGGGTTCGACCAGATCGCTCGCGTCCCCGGGGCGAGCCCCGCCGGTGCGGACATCCGCTCCTGCGACAACCCCACCTTCCAGGCCGACGACTCACCGTCGAGTACCGTCCTGCTCCGAACGGCCCCCCTGCCTCCGGAGAGCGACCGCCGCTCCACAACGGTCTGCTCAGAACCGGCGGCCGGCTCGGCAGCGGGAGCTGTCGCGCTCTGCCCCGCCACCATGGCCGTGCAGGACACTGCACTGAGTCTCGAACTGCCGACGGACACCGTGGCGGACTTCGAGTCGCCCACCCGGGTGAACGGTCTCTCCACCACCGTCGGTGTGCTGCCGCACGTCGTCGTCACCGATGGGCGGCTTCTCTCCCACCCGGGCTGGGACATCACCGCCGGCGTCGCGGACTTCCGGAACGCCGCAGACTCCACGATCACCATCGCAGCGCGCCAGCTGGGCCTCCGGCCCACACTGGTGAGCACCACGGGCAGCGCTGTGGCCGTAGCGGGTGCTCACATCGCCGGACACGCCCAGTATCCGGCCGGCTTCGCCTCCGCCGGTTCAACCGGTCTGGCCGGCACCTCGGTCTTCGGTGGTGAGATCACCCTGATCTCGCCGGCCGACAGGCCGGCTGGTGTCTATCTCTCGACCCTGACCCTGACCCTGGTCTCCCGTTAGCCCAGGCACGCGACGCCCGGCGATTCCCCCGGAGCCGTCGCAGCGGACGCTCAACTCCTGGAGTCCACGGGCCTGCGCTTGGGCCCGGCCGGGAGCATCAGAGACCCGGGACGTGTGCGCTCGCGTCGCGGCGACCCTGTGGCGATGACGGCGCAGACGAATTCCTTGACGAGCGCGCCGGCCCGGCCGGTGATCCGCAGCGGGCGCGGCTCATCCGCTGCGGTGAGCAGCTGGATCAGCCCCATTCTTCGGCCGATACTGATGCACTGGGCACCAAACCCCACATTGAGTATCGTCAGGGTCTCACCGCGCAGAACGGCCAGAACGTTGTCCGCCGCCTGGGCGCCGAGGGGCATGGCGATGGCACAGCCCATGCGCAGGTGGGAGCCGACGGAGGACGGCGGGCGTACCGCGTCCCCCGCACCGAGGATCTCCGGGTGCCGGACCGTGCGAAGCTCCTCGTCGACCAGTAACCGGCCGATGGAGTCGACGTCGAGGCCGCTGCGACGGGCGAGATCGGGCACGGCGAACGAGGCGGTCCAGACGGTGACGTCGCTGGGTATCCGCGTGCCGTCGGACAGCTCGACGGCGTCGGCCTGCACCCGGCGCACGTCGCCCCACTCCCGCACTTCGACGCCGAGCTTCGCCAGCGACCGGGCAACCGACCGCCGGGACGCCGCGGGGAGGTGCCCGAGAACCTCGCTCCGCGACACCAGGGTGACGGATGCTCCCGGGTGCCGTTCCGCGAACTCCGCCGCGGCCTCGACGCCCGTCGCACCTCCGCCGACCACGACGATGCGCTGGTCGGCCGGGCCCGTGGCGATCGCCCGGCGCGCCGATTCCGCACCCTGTACGTTGCTCAGCAGGTGCGCGTAGAGGTCGGCGCCAGGCGCACCGAGCGCGGCGACGCTCCCCACCGCGTAGACGAGGATGTCGTACGGCTCGTCGGTCACCCCGGTGTCGGTCGCCACACTGAGAACACGGGCCGGCGCGTCGATACGCAGGACCGTTCCCAGCACGACCTCGACCCGGGCGTGGAGCATCTCGTCCAGGGGTATCGCCGCGGTCACACGCACCCCGGCGGCCACCTCATGCAGGCGCACCCGTTCGATGAAATGCGGTGCCGGGTTGACCAGCCGCACGCGCACTCGGCGGCCCTCCTCGGGCGTCAGCGAGGCCTGGATGCGGTTGGCCGCCAGGATGCCGGCATAGCCGGCCCCGATGACGAGGACCGTCTGGTCGAAGGGTGTGCTCATTCGTTCTCCTTGTCGATAACTGCGCTCCGCCAGTACTACGTGTTATCAGTACTGACCACGGCCACCGCGCAAACGTGACACGACAGCCCCAGGGGCGGAGTACATTGAAAACCGTTCACAATCCCGGCCCACACGACGAGGGGATGCCGATGCGAGGCAACCGGAGCGACGCCGCCGCATCGGAGATCGACGACGTGGCGGACGAGTTCGAGTCCCTGCGTCCCCGGCTCTTCGGCATCGCCTACCGGATGCTCGGCAGCACGGTCGAGGCCGAGGACATCGTCCAGGAGGCCTGGATCCGGTGGCAGGGCACGGATCGCACAGGCGTCCGCAGCCCCGCCGCCTTCCTGACGACGATGACGACCCGCCTCGCGATCAATGTGGCCACCTCGTCTCGCCTGCGCCGGGAGACCTATATCGGCCCCTGGCTCCCCGAGCCCGTGCTCACCGGTGCCGATCCGGAGCTCGGGGCCGAGAACACCGAGGCACTCGAGGTCGGGATCCTGCTGCTGATGGAGCGGCTCACCCCCATGGAGCGTGCCGTGTACCTGCTGCATGAGGCCTTCGACTATCCGTACCGCGAGATCGGGGAGGTCATCGGCACCACCGAGGCCAATGCCCGCCAGCTCTCCAGGCGCGCCCGCCAGCACCTCACCGAGAGCAGCGGCACCCGGGTGACCGTCGCCGAGAAGAACAGGCTGCTGCGCTCGTTCCTCGCCGCCGCTCAGAGCGGAGACGTACAGCGCCTGCAGACTCTCCTCACCGACGACATCGTGCTCTACTCGGATGGCGGCGGGATCGTGTCCGCCGCTCGCCGGCCGGTCGAGGGTCGCGATCATGTCGGGCGGTTCCTGCTCGGTACGCTGCAGAAGCTTCAGAGCAACGTGGAGCTCGAGCTCACCGCGCTGAACGGTTCCGACGCGTTCGTCTTCCGCACGGACGGCGAGCCCTACATCGTCTGCAGCATCGGAGTGACCGAGCACGGCATCAACCGGATCTTCTTCGTCCTGAATCCGCAGAAGCTCGGCGCCCTGCGCTGAGGCCACGACGGCGGGCACTGGCTTAACGCAAAAGTCCCGGTCTCTTTCGAGACCGGGACTTTTGTTTCTGTTGCGGGGGCAGGATTTGAACCTACGACCTCTGGGTTATGAGCCCAGCGAGCTACCGAACTGCTCCACCCCGCGCTACAAGAACTAAGTTACCACAGTTCCCCAAGGCCTTCGAATCGAGCGCTCCCCCCGGGCGAGTCGCACCCGAGTCGGTCCGGCATCCGCTTCGGCAGGCCCCGGACACAGACAAAACGCGGGCGATGCGACCGGGTTTCCCCGGCGCACCGCCCGCGTCTGGACTCAACCGGTCGTTACTGGCCGATCAGCGTGAGCATGCTCGCGACGGTGTCGGAGAGCTTCTTGTCGGCGACCCCGAAGGCGGCGAGGTCGTTGGCGGCCAGGGCTGCCTGCTTGTCGGCGATGGCCTGCTTGGCCTGAGCCAGCAGCGTCTTCAGCTGGGCGTCGACCTCAGGGTTGCCGGTCTCGGTAGACGGAACCGTGGTGCCGTCGGTGGGCGTCTCGCCCTCCGGCGTGGTGACGGCGGGCACATCGGTGTCGCCGGCGTTGGCACCGGACTCGCCACCGAAGAGCACGTTCAGAGCGGTGTCGAGGGTGTCCTCGAACGCGATCTGGTCACCGAAGGCCACGAGGACCTTCTGCAGCAGCGGATAGCTGGTCTCACCGGTGGACTGCACGTACACGGGCTGCACGTAGAGCAGGCCGCCACCGACGGGCAGCGTCAGCAGATTGCCGTTGAGCACCGTGGACTGACCCTGCTTGAGCAGGTTGAGCTCGGCGGAGATCGTGGGGTCCCCGTTGAACTTCGCCTGCACCTGGCCGGGGCCGGGCACCGTGATGTCGTTAGGCAGCGTCAGCAGTCGCAGCTTGCCGTAGCCATCCGCACGTTCACCATCGGTGGCCCCCGCATCCGCGTCGGCCGCGAGGTAACCGGTCAGAACGTTGCGGCTGGTCTCCCCGGACGCGTTGGGGATGAAGGTCGAGTACAGCGAGAACGACGGTGCTTCCTGGCCGGGCATCTGCATGGTCAGGTAGTACGGCGGCTGCAGGGTCGTGTTGGTGCTCGGCGACACGGGGTCGTTCGGCGTGGTCCAGGCGTCGTCCTCGGAGTAGAAGGATCCGGGGTCGGTCACGTGGTACTTGCCGAGGATGGCGCGCTGTACCTTGAACATGTCCGCCGGGTAGCGAACGTGGCTCATCAGGTCGCCGGACATCTCGCTCATCGGCTCGACCGTGGACGGGAAGATCTTCTGCCAGGTCTGCAGCAGAGGGTCGTTCTCGTCCCAGGCGTAGAGCGTCACCGAGCCGTCGTAGGCGTCGACGGTGGCCTTGACCGAGTTGCGCATGTAGTTGATGTTGTCCAGCGCGAACGGCTGCTCGGGCGTCTCGGTGTCGGCGATCGCGTTGCTCAGGCTCACGGCCGTGGAGTACGGGTAGCTGGCACTGGTGGTGTAGCCGTCCACGATCCACTTGATCCGGCCGTTCACCACGGAGGGGTACGGGGCGGAGTCGAGGGTGAGGTACGGAGCGACCTTCTGCACGCGGGTGACCGGGTCACGGTCGTAGAGGATCTGCGACTCGTCGTTGACCGCGTTGGCCAGGAAGATCTGCTCGGACTGGAACTTGAGCGCGTAGATCAGCTTGTTGAACGGGCCGTTCAGGCTCGGACCACCATCGCCCGAGAAGGTCGTGTAGGTCTGCTGGGCGCCGTCTTCGCCGGACGGGTAGTCCAGCTCGACGGGGTCGCTGCCCTCGGGGGCGCCGACGATGGAGTACGTGGGCGAGGTCTCACCGAAGTACACGCGCGGCTCGTACTCGCCGAGCGCACCCGAGGTGGGGATGCCCGATTCGAGGAAGACCGGCTGGCCGTCGGCCGAACGCTGGTTGCCGTACGCGGCGACCACACCGTAACCGTGGGTGTAGACGACCGAGGAGTTGACCCAGGTCTCGCTGCTCAGGCCGTCGAGGTTGAGGTCACGAACCGACACCACGGTGTCCTGGGACTTGCCGTCGATCGTGTACCGGTCCACCGAGAGGTTGGACGGGAACTGGTAGTACTGCTTGAACTGCTCGAGCTGCGCGAACGCGTCGCTGACCAGGGCCGGGTCGAGAATACGGATGTTGGCCGTGGTCTCGGCGTCGGCGCGCAGGGCGCCGGGCTCGGCCTCGGTCGTGGCGGTGTAGGGGATCTCTTCCACGTCCGCCACACCGTAGGCGTCGCGGGTGAGGTCGATATTGCGCTGGATGTACGGCGCCTCGAGGGTCTTCGCGCTCGGGTCGACCTGAAAGCGCTGGACGACCCAGGGGTAGAGCGAGCCGATCAGCAGGCTCGACACGATGAGCAGCGCGGTGCCGATGACGGGCAGTCGCCAGCGGCCGATGAAGGCCGTGACGATGAAGAGGATCGCGACGAACACGGCGATGCCGGCGAGGATGGCGCGGCCAGGGATGGTCGCGCTGACGTCGGTGTAGCCGGCGCCGGTGATCAGGTCGTTGGCCTGGGTGAGGGTGGAGTACTGGTCGAGCCAGATGCTCACGCCCTGCAGCAGCAGGTAGACGGCGGCGGTGACGGCGATCTGCACCCGCGCGGCCTTGGCCACGTAGACCTCGCGGCCGGTGATGCGGATGGCGCCGTAGAGGTAGGAGGTGGCCAGCGCGACGAGGGCGGAGATCAGCACGACGGCCGAGCTGAACGCGAGCAGCGACTGGTAGAACGGCAGGTCGAAGAGGAAGAACGAGACGTCGAAGCCGAACTGCGGATCCGTGGTGCCGGCATCCGTGCGGTTGATCCACATCAGAATGGTCTGCCAGTGCGTGGCAGCGGCCACGCCGGCGAAGAGGCCCAGCAGGGCGGGGATGCCGTACATCGCGAGGCGACGCAGCGGCTCGATGACCTGCTGGTAGCGGTCGATCTGCGAATTGAGCTTCGCGTAGACGGGACGCAGGCGGTAGGCCAGCTGGATACTCACCCAGACCGGGATCGCCATGCCCAGGAAGCCGACCACGAACAACACGGCACCGGCGACCCACTGGGTGGTCAGGACGCTGAGGAAGCCGAGTTGGTCGAACCACAACACATCCGCGTACAGCCCGGCGAAGATGAAGAACAATATCACCAGCCCTGCGATGATCGCTGCCGTGATGGCTAGCGGGGCACGGCTCCGACGTGGAGCGCTTCCGGCGGATGATGAAGTCACGAATTGGCCTCTTGCTCTGATAGATCGGGGGTCAGACCCTCATTCTATGCAGCGAGTCTCGGGGCAAACCCCCAGTTCGCTGAGGGCTCACCCAGAAGAGACGCTGCTATCAGCCCGCAGGGCAGGTCGGCAGGGCGCTCGTGTCGGCGCCCGTGCGGATGGCGTCGAGGGCTGCGAGCGAGTCGTCGAGCGTGCTCACGGCGAAGACTGTGAGCCCGTCCGGAATGTGGCCGGTGACCTCGTCGCAGTTGGCGGCCGGGGCGAGGAACCAGTCGGCGCCCGCGTTGCTGGCGCCGAAGAGCTTCTGGCGGATGCCGCCGATGGGCCCGACTGTGCCGGACTGGTCGATGGTTCCGGTGCCTGCGACATCCGCCCCGCCCTGGAGCGAGCCTGGGGTGAGCTTGTCGATGATCCCCAGGGCGAACATCATGCCGGCGCTGGGGCCGCCGACCTTGTCGAGCTGGATGTCGACGTCGAACGGGAACTGGTACTCGGACTTGACGTTGATGCCCAGCACCACGTTGCCGCCGATGTCGGCCGGGGTGACCTCGACGGTCTGCTCGGCGCCGTCGCGGCTGAGCCCGATGGTCACCGGGGTGTCTGCGCCGCTCTCCGTGAGCGCGGCGCGCAGGGCGGTGATGTCGGTGACGGCCTGGCCGTTCACCGATTCGATGAGGTCGCCCCCTTCGATCAGGCCGGTCGCCGGGGCGTCGTCGGCGAGGGAGACCACGCTCAACTCGGTCGGATAGTCATAGCCGAGGTTGGTGAGCGCCGCCGCGATGGCGTCCTGCTGGGAGTTCACCATGGCAACCTGGTTCTGCTCGTCGCGTTCCTCGGTGGTGACGTCGGCCGGGAAGACCGACTCGAGCGGAACCACGGCCTGGCTCGGGTCGAGCCAGGCGGAGGCCACCGTGAGCCAGTTCAGGCGGTTGTCCGGGTTGCCCAGCACCGACACCGTCAGCAGGTCGAGGCTGCCTTCGGTGGGGTACACGGTCTCGTCGGGGATGGTGATGAGGTCTTTCTTCTCCCCCTCGTAGTCCGCTGAGCCGAGCGTGTTGTAGACCGGGCCCGGCTTCTCGACGACGTACGGCGAGGGAACGACGGCGAGCGTGAGGCCCGTGACCAGCGCGATGCCCAGCACCACCCAGCCGGTGCGGGAACCGCGGCGGCGGGGGGCGGAGCCTAGGGACGAATCATCGGTGAAGAGGGCCACCAGGCTCCTTAAAGGGGTGAACGGGGTCGTGAGCGGTGTTCGCGACAGGCGGACACCGCAAGGACCCAGCGTAGGTCATTTCCCAGTTCTGGCCGGGGTTCTCGGGCTAGCGTAGAGGCAAGCAACTGAGAGGTGCCTGAAGTGGCCGATGACTCCCGACCCGACGAGGGTCAGAACCCCGAAGATGAATTCCGGGACATGCTCCGAGACATCCTCTCGGGTAAATCGTCGATCGACCCCGGCCAGTTGGCCGGCGCGGCCGGTCTTCCCAACGACCCGGCAAGTGTCGCCGCTCTGATGAACCAGCTGCAGGGCGCCCTCCGCGCCGGTGGCGGCGACGGCGGCATCAACTGGGACATCGCCCTGCAGCAGGGCCAGGAGCGCGCCGCAACCGGCGCGCACAGCACCACGCCGGCCCAGCGCGCCGAGCTGGAGCAGGCCTTCCACATCGCGGCCCTCTGGCTCGACGACGTGATCTCGGTCGCCGAGCTCACGGTGGAACCGCGCCTGATGACCCGCAAGGAATGGGTCACCGCCACGATGCCGCTCTGGAGCCAGCTGGCCGAGCCCGTCGCGACGAGCATCTCCGACTCGCTCACCTCGGTGCTCAGCGAACAGGCGCCGGAGGAGCTCAAGGGCATGCTCGCCGGAGCCAGCCAGATGATGCGCAGCCTCGGCGGCACCCTGTTCGCCATGCAGCTGGGTCAGGTCGTCGGTCAGCTCTCCAGCGAGGTCGTCTCCGGTGGCGACATCGGCATCCCGCTGTTCGGCGACCAGCAGGCCGCCCTGCTCCCCCAGAACGTCGCCGAGTTCGGTGAGGGCCTCGACGTGCCCATGGACCAGGTGCAGATCTACCTCGCGGTGCGCGAACTCGCCCACGCGCGTCTCTTCCGGCACTCCCGCTGGCTGCGCCTGCACATGATCACCTCGATCACCGAGTTCGCCCACGGCATCAGCATCGACACCTCCCGTCTCGAGTCCCTGGCCGAGGGCTTCGACCCGTCGAACCCCGAGGAACTGCGAGACGCCATGGTGAACGGGTCACTGATCCCGCCCAAGACCGACGCCCAGCTTGCCGCCCTCGGCCGGCTCGAGACCATGCTGGCCCTCGTCGAGGGCTGGGTCGACGTGGTCACGGTGGAGGCCACCAGCCGCCTGCCGCGCGCCGACGCCATCAACGAGACCGTTAAGCGCCGCCGCGCCTCCGGCGGACCCGCAGAATCCGCGTTCGCCACCCTGGTGGGCCTCGAGCTGCGCCCGCGGCGCCTGCGCGAGGCCGCCGCGATGTGGCAGGCCGTGACGGATGCCGTGGGCAACGAAGCCAGGGACGGCCTGTGGGCGCACCCGGACATCCTGCCCACCTCGGCCGACCTCGACGACCCGCAGGCCCTCGTGGCGCGCCTCACGAGCACCGCCAAGGGTGAGGCTCCCGTACTGGACGAGGTGGACCAGGCCCTCGAAGACCTGCTGCGCGACGACAACCCCGATCGCCCGCACGAGGCGTAACCCCTCCCGCGACCTGTGACCTGAGCCCCGAAAGCGCGTTTTTCCGGGCTTAGCTCACGGTTCGCGGACCGAGGAGCGCGTGCGCCGTATCCTCGTCGGTGATCAGGACCGTGCAGAGGCCGGACAGCACGACGGATCTGGCGATCGCGTGCTTGCGCGGTCCGCCGATCACGGCGATCGCCGTGCGGGACCTGCGCAACTGGTCGAGTGAGATCCCGAAGGTGCGTTCGTCCAACGCAGGGTCGACGATCTGCCCGTCGCTGTCGATGAACCGGCCGACGACGTCCCCCACCGCGCCCTTGCGCACGAGTTCGGCGATCTGCTCCGGCGTGAGGTAGCCGCTGTCCACGTGCGCCGAATCCTCGTCGGCCTGACCCGCGCTGAACAGGTAGGCGGAAGCCGCCGCCCCCATCTCGAGCACCCCGGCCACCGAGCGGTCGGACGCGATGGCCTGTTTGGTCTCCACCCGTTCGAGGATGGCGGGGCTGGGCAGCAGGGTGAACTGCCCTGCACCCTTCTGCGCGATGCTCACGGCCGTGGCCGCTGCGGTGCCTGGGCGGGCGTTCAGGCTCACCCCGCCGTTGATCTGCACGACGTTCACGCCGCTGGCCCAGCCGGGCTTGAGTTGCAGGGAGATGTCGTGCAGGGTGCGGCCCCAGCTGATGCCGAGGGTGCGCGGCACCGGGCGGAGTGCCGTGAGGTAGTCGGCGGCCGCCTGCGCGGTGCGCTTCTGCAGGTCGAGTTCATCGACGACGCCGGCTGTCGACACCACGACCACGTCGGCCAGGCCCGTGGCCTGGCGCAACTGGCGTTCAAGGCCGAGGCGGCGGGCGCGCGGATGCACGATCTCGATGCGGATGAATCCCTTGGCCTTGGCCTGCGCCAGCAACCGGCCGACCTTCCAGCGGGTGAGCCGGAGGATGGTGCCGATCTCGTCCTGGGTCTTGTCTTCCTCGTAGTACAGCTCCGCGGCCCGGATGGACAGGAGCTCATCGATGTCAGTCATCAGCTTGGTGCCTTCCCACGTCCCCCCAGCGTAAGTGGACCTGATCGGCCGGAACAACTCTTGTCGGCGAGGTCGCTCATCTGAGCTGGCCGGCTCAACGGCCCCGGTGGCGCTCCAGGTCGTCCTCGAGCAGGTGCGGGCGGGCGATCACGGCGCCGGCCACCGTGACCGCAAGCGCGGTGCAGATGAGGAAGATCAGCGGGGCGGTCCAGCCGCCGGTGAGCTCGTGCAGCAGTCCGACGCTCAGCGGCCCGAGGGCGCCGAGGGTGTAGCCAACGCTCTGCACGAAGCCGCTCAGCGCCACAGACCCCTCGTGGGTGCGGGTGCGCAGGTTGATCAGCACGAGCGTCAGCGGGAAGAACAGCGGGCCGAGCCCGGCCAGCACGACCCAGAGCCAGGTGAGGGTGGCCGGGGCGAGCAGCAGGCCGAGGTCGCCGAGCAGGAAGGCCACGACGCCCACGTAGACCAGCACTGCGACGTTCTTCATCCGCGCCGTCAGCCAGGGAATCAGCAGTGCGCAGGGGATGCCCATGGCCGCGTACACCGACAACAGGGTGCCGGCCTGGGCCGGGGTCACCCCCGCGTTGTCGACGAGCAGCTGCGGCAACCAGGCGAACATGGCGTAGGCGTTGAGCGAGGAGGCGGCGAAGACCACCGCGAGCGCCCAGGCGATCGAGGACCGCCAGATCTGGCCGAGCATGGCCGGCTGGGCCTCGTCGATCAGCGCGGCGGGCGTGGACTCGACGCGGTGCCGCACGAACATGCTCACCCACGGCACGAGGGCGATCAGGGCCGGCACCAGCCACAGGCCGAGCGACACCCGCCAGCCGGCCGCATCCGCGACCGGAACCGCGATCAGCGGCGGGATCAGGGTGCTCAGCGACACCACCGTCACGTACAGGGAGGTGACCAGGCCGACCCGGTCCGGGAAGTACTTCTTGACCAGCGGCGGCAGCAGCACATTGCCCACGCCGAGCCCGGCGAAGGTGATGACGCTGCCCACCACGAGCATCCCGAACGACCCGGCCAGACCGCGCGTGACGTGGCCGGCGAGCATCGCCAGCAGGGCCAGTACCAGCACGTTCTCCAGGCCCAGGCGGCGGGTGTAGACCGGGGTGAAGATGCCGAACACCGCGAAGCACACCGGCGGCAGCATGCCGAGCACGCCGATGGCTGTCGAGCTCAGTGGGATGTCGGCGCTGATCTGCCCCACGATGGGCGAGAGGGCGGCAACGGCGGTGCGCAGGTTCGCGGCCACCAGCACGATTCCGACGAGGGCCAGGGCACGGCCGGACCAGAGGGGACGGGGCGGGCTCACTGACACCGTGCAAGTCTAGGCTGGACGACATGGCCAACTTCGCGCGCGACCTCCCCCTGAGCCTCCGCAGCGTCGGCAACGAGTCCGGCGTGAACGCCCGCTGGTCCGGGCACCTCGCGGCCACCCTCACGGCCGTCGCCGACCTGCTCGACACCCTCACCCCCGAGCAGTGGGAATCATCGAGCCTGTGCGGCGGGTGGCGGGTGCGCGATGTCGCCGGGCACCTGGTCTGGCGGTTGGGCAGCAGCCGCAGGCAGCTTCTGGGCAGTGCCGCCCGCGCCTACCTGGGTCATCACCTGCGTCCGGCCAAGGCGATCGACGCCGTGAGCCGGGCCGCAGCCGAGGCCGAACCCGCGGCGCTCGTGGCCAGGCTCCGCGAGATCGCCGCTGAGCGCGCCGCCGGGGTGGGCCGTGGGGGCATTATCGAACTCACCGAGGCCGTGGTGCACGGCCTCGACGTGGCCGAGCCCCTCGGTCTCCCCCTGCCGGTGCACGCCACGGCGGGTGGCGCGGTGGCGCTTCGCCGCAGCCTGATCGCCCCCACCGAGATCAAGGCCGTTCTGCGCATCCGCCGCCTCGAAGCGACCGATGCCGACTGGAGCGTCGGTCACGGCACGCCGCTGCCCGGCACGGCGCGCCAGCTGCTGCTGTTCCTGTTCGGCCGCGGACCGTTGCCCAGCGAGGCAGACCGGACATCCGACGACGCGGGCAGTGCCCCGGAAGGCTGAGCCGGGCGGGCTGGTCGAACGGGTCAGTCGAACGGGTCAGTCGAACGGGCGGTGCAGGATCGCCCGGGTCTTCACGACGTCGTCTTCGATCTGGCGGATCAACGGTTCGATGCCGGTGAAGGCCACCATGCCACGGATGTGCTCCACAAAGGCGACCTCGACGACATGGTCGTACAGGTCGATCTCCTGGTCGAGGACGTAGGCCTCCACCTGCTTCTGCGGCACGCCGTCGAAGGTGGGGTTGTTGCCGATGGAGATGGCGGCCGGGTAGCGGGCGCCGTGGTCGGTCAGCCAGCCGGCGTAGACACCGTCGGCGGGGATCAGGCCCTCGGAGTCCGGGGACAGGTTCGCGGTGGGAAAACCCAGTTCGCGGCCCCGCGCCGCTCCGTGCACGACCACGCCGCGAACGGTGGGCAGGTGCCCGAGCAGCCGGGTGGCGGAGCGCACATCGCCGGTGGAGAGCAGCTCCCGGATCCAGGTGGAGGACACCCGGCGTTCGCCGTGCGGCATCACGTCGTCGATCAGTCGCACGTCAAAACCGTACTGCCGACCGAGCTCGGTGAGCAGGTCGGCGTCGCCGGCACCCTTGGCGCCGAACCTGAAGTCCCGGCCCACCGACACGTGCTTCGCGTGCAGGGTGTCCACCAGGATGTCGCGCACGAAGTCCTCGGGCGGCAGCGAGGACAGCGCGTGGTCGAAGGTGAGCACGACAGTGGCGTCGATGCCGGTCTCGGCGAGCAGGTCGAGCTTCTGCGACACGCTCACGAGCTCCGTGGGGCACTTCGCGGGATTCAGCAGGGCCAGCGGATGGCGGTCGAAGGTCACGACGACCGACGCCAGGCCCTCGCGCCGGGCGAGGCTGTTGAGCTCGGCGATCACGGCACGGTGCCCGGCGTGCACGCCGTCGAACTTACCGATGCTCACGGCCGATTCCGGCCAGTCGGCCGGCACTGCCGCGACCCCGTCGAGCACCTTCATGGGAGTGATCTGGGCGCCGGTCACGCTGCGGCACCGTTCCGGCCGGCCCGCTCCGGGGCGTGCCGGGCCAGCCACCACATGCCGAGGATCGGCAGCACGAGCGGGATGAACACGTAGCCTCGCCCGTAGACAGACCAGACGGTGTCGTGCGGGAAGAGTTGCGGATCGACCAGGCTCAGGGTTCCGATCACGAGCACGCCGAGCAGCTCGAAGCCGATGGTGATCCAGGCCACGCGATACCAGAACGCACCGCGCTTGATCAGGGCGACCGTCGCGACGATATAGACCACGGCCGCGAGGGCGGACAGCGTGTACGCCACGGGTGCCTGGTCGAACTTGCCGACGATCTGCACGAAGGAGCGGCCGGTGGCGGCGAGCGCGAGCACCCCGTAGACCATGATCAGCACACGACCGATGCCGGTCACCCGGCGGGGCGTGGTGCCGGTGGCGTTGTCTCCGGAATCGGTCTTGAGCTCATTCATCGCTCAGTAATTATCGCAGCATCTTCGGGTGCCCCGGTGCCGGGCGCGGCCGGTGTGATTCAGACGGTCTGCACGGTCCAGATCTGCAGCATTCGGTAGAGCATGACCGCCACCGACAGGCAGACCACGCCCAGGATCACGGTGCTCCAGCGGCTGCGCTCGATGAGCGCCCAGACTCCCCCGCCGATCGGCAGCAAGATGGCGCTGACCAGGTAGGTGTAGAACTCCAGGACGCTGCCGGTGGCCTCGTTGCCCGCGAAGGGCGCCACAAGGGCCACCACCAGCTGCACGATCAGGAGCACCTCGACGAGCAGGGTGGCGCCCATGCTCAGGTCGGTGGGCGTGCGGCCGGCCAGGCCGAGACCGAGGCAGAGGAGACCGGCGAGAACGGCGACGGCCAGCTGCAGGTAGGCGAACCACTCGATCACTTGGCGTCCTCGGATTCTGTGGGCGATGCGGGGACGGGCTCGGGCGCCGGACTCGGGACGGGGACGGGGTCGGGCTCTGAGCCCGAGGCAGGATCCGCAGCGGGCACCGGCTGTTCGTCCGGTGGGAAGTTCACGATCGACTTGGCACGCCCGTCGCGGTACTCGACGAGCCCGATGAGCCGGCCGGCCGGGTCGACGGCTGCCACCGGGCCGGCGTCGCCCGCTCCGGCCGGCGCGTCGATGCGCTTGCCGTGGCCGAGGTCTATGGCTTGCTGCGCGTCGAGGTCGAGCCGGTCGAAGAGGCGGGACGCCGCATCCGCCGGCCCGATCAGGGCGCGGCTCACATCGAGCACGTCGAGCGGATCGGCATCGATGATGCCGAACGGGCCGATGCGGGTACGGCGGAGGCTCGTGAGGTGGCCGCCCACGCTCAGTGCGTCGCCGAGGTCGCGGGCGAGCGCGCGGATGTAGGTGCCAGAGGAACACACCACGCGCACCTCGAGGTCGAGGAAGCCGTCGGCGGCGGTGCTGGACACGAGCTCGAACTCGCTCACGGTGACCGGTCTGGCGGGCAGCTCCACGTCCTCGCCGGCGCGCACGCGGGCGTAGGCGCGTTTGCCGTCCACCTTGATGGCGCTCACGGCGCTCGGCCGCTGGCTGATCGCTCCGGTGAGGGCGGCGATGCCGTCGGCGATCGATTCCGCGCTCACGGCGGAGACGACTTCCGCGGGGGCCCGGGTGAGCTCCTCCCCCTCGGCGTCGTCGGTGGTCGTCGCAGCGCCCAGACGGATGGTGGCCAGGTATTCCTTGTCGAGCCCCACCACGTAGGTGAGCAGCCGGGTGGAGCTGTTGATGCCGAGGATCAGCAGGCCGGTGGCCATGGGGTCGAGGGTGCCGGCATGGCCGACCTTGCGCGTTCCGGCCAGGCGGCGGGTGCGGGCGACGGCGTCGTGGCTGGTCCAACCCTGGGGCTTGTCGATCAGCACGAGTCCGCTGGTCGTGCTGGCGGGCTTGCGTCTCGGGGCGTTCACGTGCGGTCCTTCGGGCTGGAATCAGGTGCGTTCCCGGCGGCGGTGGCGCCGAGCACAACGTCGAGCTTGCCACGGAATGTGCAGCGCATGAGTTCCTCGGCGGCGGGGTCATCGTCGAAGATGTCCGGCAGCCGGATGGCCAGGAGGGTGTTGAACAGCATGCCGTCGGCCAGGAACTCCCGGATAGTGTCGGGCGGGAAGCCCGCCTCGTCGCGCAGCATCCGGTAGATCTCGAGGAAGCCGGCCCTGGCCTTGGCGCCGACGACCGGGTTGTTCCCGCTGATAAAGGCCTGCATGAGCGAGAGCAGGATACCTCGATCCTCGATGAGGTCCACATAGGCGGCGCCGAGCCGGGCGGCCAAAATCTCCGCCTCGTCGGGGCCGTGTTCGCGAGGTTCGGCGATGATCAGCCGGAAGCCCGTGATCAGGCGATCGAGCGCCCGGGCCAGGACCTCCAGGAAGAGGTTCTCCTTGGTGCCGAACATGCGCACCACATAGGGCTGGCTGATGCCCGCGGCCTTGGCCACCTGGTCGGTGGTGGCGCCGGAGTATCCCCGCTCGCCGAACACCACACTGGCGGCGGCCAGGATCTGCTCCCGCCGTTCCGCCGCGGGGATGCGCTCGGTGGGCTGCGCCGCCGCGGTGTCGGATGCCTCAGCTTCGGATGTCTTCGTCACACTTGACAGGTTATCAGCCGATAACTAATCTCACATCTTGTAATCATTCGATTACAACATCCGATGAAGGGGTCTGACCATGACCGTCCCACCGCCTGCCGACCTGGTCGTGTCCGCCGACCCAGCCCGCCGCCCCGCCGAGCCCGGTGCGGGCGGGAGCCGGACGACCCGGCTGCGGCGGGTGCCCGTGTGGCTCGCCGTCGTCGCCGCGTCGCTGCCCATGTTCATGGCCACCCTCGACAATCTCGTGGTCACCAGCGCCCTGCCCGTGATCAACGCCGACCTCTCCGCCACCATCGAGGAGCTGCAGTGGGTGGTGAACGCGTACTCGCTCAGTTTCGCCACGTTCATGCTCATGGCCGTCGCCATCGGCGACCGCTTCGGACGCCGCACGGTGTTCCTGGCCGGGATCGCACTGTTCACGGCGGCGTCCGCGCTGTGCGCGGTGAGCCTGGAACCGTGGCTGCTCATCACCGCCAGGGCGCTGCAGGGGGTGGGCGCCGCGGCCCTGATGCCGCTCTCGCTCACCCTGCTCGTCGGATCGGTGGCCGACAGGTTCCGGCCCGCGGCCATCGGCATCTGGGGCGGCATCGCCGGACTCGGTGTCGCCCTCGGCCCGCTCATCGGCGGCGCCGTGGTGGAGGGCTGGAACTGGCAGGCGATCTTCTGGCTGAATGTGCCGCTCGGCCTGCTCTCGGTCCCCCTGGCCCTGGCCGCCCTGCCCAACACCTTCGGCGCCCGGCTGCGCGCCGACATCGTCGGCCTCGTACTCGCCGGCACGGGTGTCTTCGGCATCGTCTACGGAATCGTGCGGGGCAACGAGGCCGGCTGGTCCAGCGGCGAGGTACTCACGGGGCTCGGCGGCGGCGCCCTGCTCCTGTTGGCGTTCGTCTGGTGGGAGGGACGGGCCTCCGCGCCGCTGCTGCCGCTTCGGCTGTTTCGCGACCGGAGCTTCGCCGTGGCGAACCTCGTGGGCATCACCTTCAGCTTCGGGATCTTCGGGTCGATCTTCGTGCTGATCCAGTTCCTGCAGATCGTGCAGGGCCACAGCCCGCTCGAGGCCGGCGTCATGACGATGCCGTGGACGCTCGCGCCGATGGTCGTGGCCCCGCTCACCGGGCTGCTCAGCCCACGCACCGGGACCCGGCTGCCGATCGTGCTGGGCCTGGCCTTCCTGGCCGCGGCGATGTTCTGGCTCGCGTCGACGATGTCGGCCGACGTCGCCTACGGCGAACTGGTCGGCCCGTTCATCCTCGCCGGGCTGGGCATGGGGCTGGTCTTCGCGCCCAGTTCCACCGCCGTGCTGGCCAACATGGCGCCGGACGATCACGCCAAGGCCTCCGGCACCAACTCCACCTTCCGGGAGATCGGCGTGGCCCTGGGCGTGGCAGTGCTCACAGCCGTGTTCACGGGCAACGGTGGCGAGCTGACCCCGACCGGGTACGTGGATGCGGCGATCCCCGCGGTCATGGTGGGAGCCGGCGTGCTCGCGGTCGCGGCGGTCATCGCGTTGGCGTTGCCCTCCGGCCGCCGCACGCCGACACTCCGCTGACCGATCCCACGCCGCCGGCGAACCGGACCCGCTGGTCGAGCCCAACACGTTGGTCGAGCCCGTCGAGACCCAGGTGCGTCACCAGGTCTACTTCGACAGGCTCAGCACGGCGTCGACAGGCTCGACCACCGAGGCGGGAACGCCGCACAAGCCGTCTCACGTGAACGGCCCGCCCCGCGAACTTCTAGGCTGAGCTCATGCGAATTGCTGTGATCGGTGCCGGCGCCCTGGGCGGAACCTTCGCCACCCGCTTCGCCCAGGCCGGCCACGACGTCACGGTCACCGCCCGCGGTGCCGGACTGGCCGCCATTCGGGAGCGCGGCATCCGGCTGGAGGGTGGCTTCGGCCTGGGCCAGTCCCATCCGACGGCTCTCGAACGGCTGACCGAGACGCCCGACCTGGCCCTGGTCTGCACCAAGGCGCAGGATGCCGAGGCGGCGATCAGCGACAACGCCGCGGTGCTCGACGGGGCCGCGGTCATCGTGATCCAGAACGGCCTCGACGGGGTCGAAACGGCCCGGCGGCTGCTGCCCGGCTCCGACTGCTTCGGCGCCCTCTCGATCATCGCCGCGAACTACACCGAGCCGGGCCTGGTCACCGTCACCACGGCCGCGCCCACCTACCTCGGCCGGGGCAGCGGGCCGGCCGACCAGGCCACCCGCCGCTGGCAGGCGGTGCTGGCCGAAGCCGTTCCCACCCAGGTGATCGACAACTTCGTCGGCGCCCAGTGGACCAAGCTCGTGGTCAACATGCTCAACGCCCTGCCGGCAATCACCGGACTGAGCGTGCAGACCGTGGTGGCACAGCCGGGCCTGCGCCGGATCATGACCCTGAGCATGCGCGAGGCCGTGCGGGTCGGCCTTCGCCGCGGCATCCGGTTCGGCTCGATGCAGGCGCTCGGGCACCGCCGGCTGCGCGTCTTCGCCCTGCTGCCGGCCTGGGCCGGACAGGCGCTGCCGCTCATGATGCGCGCCCGCATGGGCACGGTGCCCAACCTCGGCTCCACCCTGCAATCGGTGCGGCGCGGCCAACGCACCGAGGTGGACTACCTCAACGGCGTCGTCGTCCGCGAGGCCCGCCTCGCGGGCAGGGCAGCCCCGGTGAACTCCCGGCTCACCGCGCTCGTGCACGAGGTAGAACAGCGCGGCTCGTTCCTCACGGCCGCCGAGGTGCTGGAGCGGTTCAGCAGGAGTCGCTGAACACCCGGGCGGGACGGGCGGGATCGCTCAGGTCGATCACGGCCGACACCCACTGCCTGGGGCGTTCCTCCTTCTGGTAGAGGTAGTCGGCCTCGTTGGTGGTCTCGCTCTCGAGCAGGATGCGGTAGTTCCAGCCGTCCCGCAGCTCGGCGCGGTTGAGGAACTCGCCGTCAAGCACCAGGATCGCGTCGGCCGGGCCCGTGGTCCAGTCCGGTTCGATCCAGGTGTCCCGCTCCGGGTCGATCACCTGGGTGACGAACGCCGTGCTGCCGCCCAGCCGGAACGGCTCGAGCAGCACCCGGCGCAACGCCGAATAGTCATATCCGTGCCGGTAGAGCCGTTCGGGGGTGTCGGCGCCGAACCGTGCCTGCTCCTGGCGTGACCGCCTGAAATACGGCAGCGAGGCACGGAAGGCGGGCGTCCCGGCCTCGTCGAACACCGCGGCCAGGTCGTCGGCGAAGGCCGTTCGGGCCGCAGCATCGGCGCCGTCGACGGCCACGATCACCCGGCCCCGACCGTTCAGGTTCACTATCTCGGCCGCGAGGGTACGTAGGTACTCGACGCGCGGTGTGGAAACAAGCTTCATGAATCGAGCCTAGGTTAGAACGGATGAACGCCACAGCCCGAAGCACGACCACCGTCACCGTAGACGCCGCCACCGCCGGGCTGGCCGCCGAGATCAGCACCTGGTTCGGCGAGAATGCGCGCGACCTGCCCTGGCGGCGCGCGGGCTTCAGCGCCTGGGGCACCCTGGTGAGCGAGTTCATGCTGCAGCAGACCCCGGTCAACCGGGTGATCCCGCGTCTGGCGGAATGGCTCGAACGCTGGCCGACCCCCGGCGACCTCGCCGCGGTGCCTCCGGGAGAGGCCGTGCGCGCGTGGGCCAGCCTGGGCTACCCCCGCCGCGCGCTCTGGCTGCACGCCGCGGCCGTGCAGATCACCGAACGCCACGGCGGCGTGGTGCCGCACGACGTGGACGACCTGCTCGCCCTCACGGGCATCGGCGACTACACCGCCAGAGCCGTGGCCGCGTTCGCCTACGGCCATCGCCATCCGGTGGTCGACACGAACACCCGGCGGGTGATCGCGCGGGCCGTGGCCGGCCAGGCCGAACCGGCGCCGCCGAGCCGCACCCGCGACCTGGAGGCCATGGAGCAGCTGTTGCCGGAGGAGACCGTGGCCGCCGCGGTCTTCAACGCCGCGATCATGGAGCTGGGCGCCGTCGTCTGCACCAGCCGCAGCCCCCGCTGCGACGCCTGCCCGATCCGGGATGCCTGCGCCTGGCGCGCCGCCGGCTACCCGGAGTATGCGGGACCGAAGAAGGCCGTGCAGAAGAAGTTCGAGGGCAGCGACCGGCAGGTGCGCGGCCTCATCATGGCCGAACTGCGGGCCACCCACCACCCCGTCACGGCCGCCGAGATCGAGGGCCTCTGGCCGGATGCCGTGCAGCGTGACCGTGCCCTGACCGGGCTGCTCGCCGACGGCCTCGCCGTGTGCGTGGACACCGGGATGTACGCTCTTTCCCAGGGGTGACTCCCCTGTGCACACCTCACACTGCGCACCCTCACAGAAAAGGTTTCGATGAAGAACTGGGCCGGCAACGTCGAGTATTCGACCGACGACATCAGGCACCCCACCAGCACCGCCGAGGTATCCGCGATCGTGGCCGCCGCATCCGGACCGGTGAAGGCGCTGGGCTCGCGGCATTCGTTCTCCACCATCGCCGACACCGACGGCACCCTGGTTGCCCTTGACCTGCTGGCCGGTGAGCCCTCGATACAGACCGGCGACGACGGCGTCCCCGTGAGCGTGCGTGTCGGCGCCGGCAGCACCTATGCCCAGGTGGGCCGGTACCTCGCCGGGCAGGGCCTCGCCCTGCCGAACCTCGCGTCGCTGCCGCACATCTCCGTGGCCGGTGCCATCCAGACCGGCACCCACGGCTCCGGGGTACGCAACGGCTCGCTGGCATCCTCGGTGCTGGCCCTCGAGATCGTGCGTGCCGACGGCCAGATCGTCACCGTGAGCGAGCACGACGCCCACTTCGCCGCATCCGTGGTGGGCCTGGGTGCCGTCGGCATCGTCACCGCGGTCACCCTCCGGGTACAGCCGCACTACCAGATCTCCCAGTACGTGCACGAGGGACTGTCCTGGGCCGCAGCCCTCGCCCACTGGCCGGCCATCATGTCCAGCGGCTACAGCGTGAGCGTGTTCACCACGTTCCAGGGCGAGAACACCCACCAGGTCTGGTCCAAGCGCCGACTGGACGTGGACGGGCCGGAATTCGACCTCGCCGCCCTGGGCGCCACCGAGGCCACCGTGGCGCTGCATCCGCTTCCCGGCGTCGCCGCCGACAGCGTCACCGAGCAGCTGCGCGAACCCGGACCGTGGAACGAGCGCCTCGCGCACTTCCGCAGCGAGTTCCAGCCCAGCCACGGCGAGGAGATCCAGTCCGAATACCTCATCCCCGCCGAGCACGCTGTCGCCGCCATCACCGCGCTGCGGGCGATCGGTGACCGGATCGCGCCCCTGCTGCACATCTCCGAACTGCGCAGCGTCGCCGCAGACACCGCCTGGCTCAGCCCCAGCTACGCCAGGGACTCCCTCGCCATCCACTTCACCTGGAAGCCGCTGCCGGCCGAGATCCTGGCCGTGCTCCCCCTCATCGAGCACACCCTGGAGCCTTTCGCGCCCCGGCCGCACTGGGGCAAGGTCTCCACGATGTCCCCGGCCGGGCTGCGCCGGGCCTATCCCCGGCTCGGCGACTTCGCCGCCCACGTGCGACGGGTCGACCCCGCCGGCCGCTTCGAGAACGCCTACCTGAAACGAGTCCTCCCCCATGACTGACGCCACCACGACCCAGACCGCTGCAGGCACGGATGCGTCGGTGCTGCCGCTTTCCGGGCTGCAGTTCACGATCGAGCACGACGGCTACTCGGCCACCATCGCGAGCGTTGGCGCGAGCCTGCGACGTCTCACCTGGAGGGGCCGCGATCTCGTGGTTCCGTTCGCCGCCGACGAGGTGCGCCCCGGCTACCGCGGCGCCGTGCTGGCGCCCTGGCCGAACCGGGTCGTCGACGGCAGCTACACCTTCGACGGCGTGGACTACCAGCTGCCGCTCACCGAGCCCAGCCGAGCGCACGCCCTGCACGGCCTGGTCTGCTGGGCGGACTGGTCGCTGCAGGCACGCTCGTCCGACTCCGTGACTCTCGGCACCACCATCGTGCCGAGCGACGGCTACCCGCACCGCATCGCTCTCCTGGCCACCTACAGCCTCGGCGACGGCGGCCTCACGACCACGGTGACCGCCGAGAACGTGGGTGCGAGCACCGCCCCATACGGCACCGGCCCGCACCCCTACCTCGTGGCGGGCCCCGGCACCGTCGACGACTGGACCCTGGAGTTCCCGGCCGCGAGCTACCTCACCGTGACACCCGATCGGCTCAGCCCCGTGTCCGTGGCCCCGGTCGAGAGCACCCCGGAGTTCGACTTCCGCACCCCGCGAGTCATCGGTGACACCTTCATCGACCACGCCTTCACCGCCATCGCCCGCGACACGGATGCGACCGCCACGGTGACGCTGACCAGCCCGGTCGGCACCGGCGTGCGCCTGGCCTTCGGCCCGGAGCTGCCCTGGCTGCAAGTGCACACGGCAGACCGCCCCGCGCCCGAGCGAAGCCGCATCGGCCTGGCCGTCGAGCCGATGACCTGCCCGCCCGACGCCTTCTCCACCGGCGAGGACCTGGTGCGCCTGGCTCCCGGCGCCACCCACTCCGCGAGTTGGACCATCGCCGCCACCGAGGCCTGACCCCAGCCCGCCGAGATGCAGCAAAAGACCCCCTGACACACGGTCAGGGGGTCTTATGCCGCATCTCGCGCAGTCAGAGTTACAGAGTGTCGGGCTCCGTGGGAGCGACGTGACGGCCGGTGGGCGCCGGAGCGACCTCGTCCTCGTCGGTGTCGTCGTCATCCTCGTCGTCTTCGTCTGCGGCGTACTCGCGCGGTTTGACGTACGGGTCCTCGTCGCCGGCGTAGACGGCCGTCTTGGCCATCTCACCGACCTGGGTGTCGCGCTCGCGCGCTTCACGCAGCAGGTCGTCGATGAGCGCGGCGTTCTCGGGGATCGCGTCGGCGATGAATTCGATGGACGGGGTCAGGCGGGCGGTGATGTTCTTGCCCACCTCGCTGCGGAACATGCCCGTCGCGGCCTTGAGGGCTGCGGCGCTGTCCTTGCGCTCGTCTTCGGAGCCGTAGACCGTGTAGAACACCGAGGCGTGCTGCAGATCGCCGGTGACCTTGACGTCGGTGATGGTCACGAAGCCGAGGCGCGGGTCGCGGATGCCGCGTTCGAGCCGCTTGGCCACGATGACCTTGATGCGGTCCGCCATCTTCATAGCGCGTGCCGGATCTACCATGATCTACTCCAATGAACCTATAAATTTCGGGGTACTTCTCAACGCTCTTCAGCCCTCCCCCCACCATCGAATTGACGGATGATGCCTCGGGAAGTGAGGGTCGTAGCTTGATCCCCCCTAAAAAGGGAATCGGGGTAGGGGTCCCCGCTCTCTTCCCTTTTTAGGGGGGATCAAGCGGAGACCCCTTGCCACTAGAAGTTACTAACCTCTGGGCTTTTCCTTCAATTCGATCGTCTCGATCTCATCGCCGATCTGGATGTCATTGAACTTACCAAGCCCAATACCAGCCTCGAAGTCCGTGCGGACCTCGGTGACGTCATCCTTGAAGCGACGCAGCGACTCGATGGCCAGGTTGTCGCCCACGACGATGCCGTCGCGGATGACCCGTGCCTTGGCGTTTCGCGTGATCGTTCCCGACCGCACGATGACACCGGCGACGTTTCCGAACTTCGAGGAGCTGAAGACCTCGCGGATCTCGGCGATACCACTCTGCACTTCTTCGAACTCGGGCTTGAGCATTCCGGTGAGGGAAGACTCGATGTCCTCGAGCGCGTTGTAGATGACGGAGTAGAAACGCACGTCCACACCTTCACGAGCCGCACGTTCGCGCGCCTTCGTGTCGGGGCGGACGTTGAAGCCGATGATGATGGCGTTGTCGACGGTGGCGAGGTTGACGTCGCTCTCCGTGACAGCACCGACACCGCGATGGATGATGCGCAGCTGAACGGAGTCGTCGACCTCGATCTTGAGCAGCGACTCTTCCAGGGCCTCAACGGCACCGGACACGTCACCCTTGATGATGAGGTTGAGCGATTCGACCTTGCCCTCTTCGAGTGCACGGGTGAAGTCCTCGAGGCTGATGCGCTTGCGGGCCTTGGCCAGCAGGGCGTTGCGCTCGGCGGCTTCACGCTTCTCGGCGATCTGACGCGCGGTGCGGTCTTCCTCGATGACGAGGAAGGTGTCACCGGCGCGGGGAACGCTCGAGAGGCCCTGCACCTGGACGGCACGGGACGGCACGGCGGCGAGCACGGGGTTGCCGTTCTCGTCGGCCATGGCACGAACGCGGCCGTAGGCGGTACCGGCGACGATCGAGTCGCCGACGCGCAGGGTTCCCGACTGGATGAGCACGGTGGCAACTGCACCGCGACCCTTGTCGAGCTTGGCCTCGATGGCCACACCGCGGGCATCCTTGTTCGGGTTGGCGCGCATGTCGAGTCCGGCGTCTGCGGTGAGCAGGACGGCGTCGAGGATCTCCTGGATGCCGACCTTGTTCTTCGCCGACACGTCGACGAACATGACGTCTCCGCCGTACTCTTCGGCGACGAGGCCGAATTCGGTGAGCTGCTGGCGCACCTTCTGCGGGTTCGCACCGGGCTTGTCGATCTTGTTCACTGCGACCACGATCGGCACGTTGGCGGCCTGTGCGTGGTTGAGCGCCTCAATCGTCTGCGGCATGATGCCGTCATCGGCGGCGACCACGAGGATCGCGATGTCGGTGACCTGCGCACCACGAGCACGCATGGCGGTGAACGCCTCGTGACCGGGGGTGTCGATGAAGGTGATGGCACGTTCGATGCCCTCGTGCTCGGTGACGACCTGGTAGGCACCGATGTGCTGGGTGATGCCACCGGCTTCGCCCGCAGCGACCTTGGCGTTACGGATGGCGTCGAGCAGCGCGGTCTTACCGTGGTCGACGTGACCCATGACGGTGACGACGGGAGGGCGGACCTCGAGCTCTTCGTCGGTCTCGTCGGCCAGCTCCTGGTCGATGTCGATGTCGAAGGCGAGCAGCAGTTCGCGGTCTTCGTCGTCGGGCGAGACCATCTGGATCTTGTAACCCAGCTCGCTGCCCAGCACGTCGAAGGTGGCCTCGTCGAGCGACTCGGTCGCCGTGGCCATCTCACCGAGGTGGAACAGCACGGTCACCAGGTTGCCCGGGCTCGCGTCGATCTTGTCGGCGAAGTCCGTGATGGAGGCACCGCGGCGCAGACGCACCACGGTTCCGCCGTCGCCACGGGGGACGCTGACGCCACCCAGCGACGGGGCCTCGCGCAGCTCGAACTCGGCCCTCTTCGTCCGCTTGGACTTGCGAGCCTTGTTCTTGCCGCCACCGCGACCGAATGCACCAGCGGTTCCACCGCCGGGGCCACGGCCACGACCTCCGGCGCCGCCGCCACCGGCGGGGCGGGGCGGGCCGAAGCCGGGTGCGCCGGCAGGGGCGCCCGGACGGGTGAAGCCGGGGCGAGCGCCACCGGCGCCGCCCGGAGCGCCACCGGGGCGCTGGAAGCCACCCGGACGCTGGCCGAAGCCGGTCGGGCGGGGTGCCTGGCCGGGTCCACCGGGGCGCGGGGCGCCGGGGCGGGGTGCGGCAGGGCGGGGGATGTTGCTGGGCGAGGCGGAGGACGGCGGACGCTGTCCCATGCCCTGCGCGCTCGCGAACGGGTTGTTCCCCGGACGCGGGGTGGGGGTCTTGCCCATGCCCTGGTTGCTGGCGAACGGGTTGTTGCCCGGGCGGGCACCCGGACGCGGCACGGTTCCACCGGGCTTGGCGGCCGTGGCGGTCTCGCCGCCGGCGGTTGCCGCAGGGGTGGGAGCCGCGGGGGTGGCTTCGGTGCCCGCTGCTGCGGGTGCCTCGGCAGCGGCCTTCTCGGTCGCTGCAGCCTTTTCGGCTGCTGCGGCCTTCTCGGCGGCCTGAATCTGACGCTCGGCGACGGTCAGCGGCGCGGCCGGCATCGGCGGTGCATCCGCTGCGGGGGCCTCGACGACAGGTGCGGGCACCGGTGCGGCGGGGCGCGCCGGGCCCGGACGGACGCCGGGCTTGACGGTTGTGGCCGCGGCCGGCTTCGCGGCGGCAGGTGCCGCCGGGGTGGCAACGGCGCCGCCGGTGGCGACCCCGTCGGCCTCGAGTGCTGCACGCAGACGGCGCGCAACGGGGGGCTCAACACTGCTGGACGGTCCCTTGACGAACTCGCCCATTTCCTTCAATTTGGCAAGAGCTACCTTGCTGTCGACACCGAGCTCAGTTGCGATCTCGTGTACGCGTGGTTTCGCAGCCACAATTCTCCTGTTCCGGGCCTGCACCCGGAAAGGGGCAGACCGTTAGTAACGGACGGTTCTCATTTCGAGCCGCTCATTAGTTATCCATTAGCCAAGTCAGCCTGTTCTCTAGTTGTTTTGCGTCCAGGGGGCTAGTCACACGCAGGGCACGCCCGAAAGCGCGCCGCTTGACGGCCTCCTGAAAGCACGCGATGGTGGGATGAATCCACGCACCGCGCCCAGGCAGGGTGGCGGTCTTATCGACCACCAGGAGCGAATTCTGGGCGACGACCCTCAGAAGTGAGGAGCGTGAGGCGCGCGAACGGCATCCAATGCACGTTCTAACGGGTTCCATCGTACCCCCTATTCGTCATCCTCCAGAATGCTGTCCGGCTGGATGTCGATTTTTGCGCCGGTCAGCTTGGCGGCGAGGCGGGCGTTCTGGCCCTCCTTGCCGATCGCGAGCGACAGCTGGTAGTCGGGCACGAGGGCCCGAACGGCCTTGATCGACTCGTCGATGACGTAGGCGCTGGTGACCTTGGCCGGCGACAGTGCGCTGGCCACGAAGGTGGCCAGATCGGGCGAGTAGTCGACGATGTCGATCTTCTCGTTGTTGAGCTCCGCGGTCACCGCGCGCACGCGCTGGCCGAGCTCGCCGATGCAGGCACCCTTGGCGTTGACGCCGGGTTCGGTGGCGCGCACGGCGATCTTGGTGCGGTGGCCGGCCTCGCGGGCCAGCGACACGATCTCCACGACGCCACTGGCGATCTCGGGCACCTCGAGCGCGAACAACCGGCGCACGAGCGACGGGTGGGTGCGCGACACGGTGATCTGCGGGCCCTTCATGCCGCGGCCGACAGCCGTGACATACACCCGGATGCGCGAACCGTGCACGTAGCTTTCGCCGGGCACCTGCTCCTCGGGCGGCAGGATCGCTTCGATCGTGCCGAGGTCGACGTGGATCATGCGGGGGTTGGGACCCTGCTGGATGACGCCGGCGACGATCTCGCCTTCGCGGCCCTTGAATTCGCCCAGCACCGCGTCATCAGCGATGTCGCGAAGACGCTGGTTGATGACCTGCTTGGCCGCGAATGCGGCAATTCGACCGAAGTCGTCGGGGTTGTCAACGGCTTCGCCGATGATGTTGCCCTCTTCGTCGTGCTCAGGAATGTAAATGTCGACGTGACCGGACTTGCGGTCGAGGACGACGCGAGCTCCGGGTTCTTCTTCCGCAGCCTGCTTCAGTGGCTCACCCTGGTGGGTGTGCTTGAGGTAGGCCGTCAGAATTGCTTGCTCGATGATCTGCACGAGTTCCTCGAAGGGAATCTCTTTCTCGCGCTCCATCAGCCGCAACACGCTGAGGTCGATGTCCATGGCCGGCCTCCTCTATTCAGATCTTGCCGCCGCGAAACCGCGCAGCGGGCTTCTCCCTACGGTACCGGACTCCGGGCACACCCGTCACCCGCACCGTGGCTTCCAGTGGGACTCACCAGGTTGCTTCTGCCCACGGCACCGTTCCCTGGTTACGATAACCCGATGAATACTCGTTCTTCCGCGAAGTCCGGCGCAGAGTCAGCCGGCCGCGCCGCCCAACAGGCCGGCAACAACCGTCATCTCAAAACCCTGGCCAGGGTCGGTTACGCCGTCAACGGCCTCCTGCACGGCCTGATCGGCGCCATCGCGATCGGCCTCGCCGTGGGCGCGGGCGGCGGCAGCGCCGACCAGTCGGGCGCGCTCGGCCAGGTGGCACAGTCCCCCGGCGGCGTGTTCGTGCTGTGGACCATCGTGGTGGGGTTGACAGCGCTGGGCCTGTGGCAGGTGCTGCAGGCGTTCCTGGTCCCGGGTAGCGACCCGAAGAAGGTGTGGGCGCACCGCCTCAAGGAGATCGGCAAGGGCGTCGCCTACCTGTTCGTAGCCGGCACCGCCCTCACAGTGGCGCTCAACGGCTCGGCGAACTCGTCGGAGAGCACGTCGTCGGCCAGCGCATCCGTTCTCGCCCTGCCCGGCGGGCCTGTCCTGCTGATGATCGCCGGGCTGGCGGTGCTCGCGATCGGCGGCTACTTCGTCTACAAGGGAGCGGCCAAGACGTTCACCGAGGACCTCGCGGTACCCTCCGGCACCGTCGGCCGGGTGACGGTGGGTCTGGGCGTTGCCGGATACGTGGCCAAGGGCATCGCCGTGGGAGTGGTGGGCATCCTGGTGATCGTGGCGGGCTTCACGGTTGACCCGAGCCAGTCCACCGGGCTCGACGGCGCGCTCCACTCGCTGGCCGAGTTGCCTTTCGGCACGGTCATCCTGGTCCTGGTGGGCCTGGGACTTATCGCCTACGGCGTGTACTGCCTGTTCCGGGCCCGGTTCGCCCGCCTCTAGCCACACCCAGACACGCGAAAGCGGTCATAGGGTTGCTTCAGCGTCGCTGAGGCAACCGTATGACCGCTTTCGCGACTGGGGTTAGGCGAAGTGGGCGGCCAGCTCGGTGACGGCCACCTGGGTGCGCTCACCGCTGCGGCGGTCCCACAGCTCCACGATGCCGTCGGCCGCGCCGCGGCCCACGATCACGATGGTGGGGATGCCGATGAGCTCTGCGTCGCCGAACTTGACGCCGGGCGACACCTTGCGGCGGTCGTCGTACAGCACGTCGCGGCCGGAGGCCTCGAGCATCGCGGTCACGGCCTCGCTGGTCTCGAAGACCACCTCGTCGCGGCCCGTGGCGATCACGTGCACGTCGAACGGGGTGACGGCCTCGGGCCAGATCAGGCCCTTGGCGTCGTTGTTGAGTTCGGCGATCACGGCGAGGGCGCGGGTGACGCCGATGCCGTATGAGCCCATCGTGACGGTGACGAGCTTGCCGTTCTCGTCGAGCACCTTGAGGCCCAGTGCCTCGGCGTACTTGCGGCCGAGCTGGAACACGTGGCCGATCTCCATGCCGCGGGCCAGCTCCACCGGGCCGGAGCCGTCGGGGGCGGGGTCTCCGGCGCGCACCTCTGCGGCCTCGACTGTGCCGTCCGCTGTGAAGTCCCGACCGGCGACGAGGCCGAAGACGTGACGGCCGGCCTCGTTGGCGCCGGTGATCCACTCAGTGCCGTCGACCACGCGCGGGTCGACCAGGTAGCGGATGCCGGTGGCCGATTCGGCGCCCAGCATCGCGCCGGACGCAGCCCACGGGCCGATGTAGCCCTTCACCAGGCCGGGGCGGCCGGGGATTTTGTCGAGCTTGGCGAAGTCACCGTCGTTCGCGGCCTCCACCTCGGCGGGAGCGAAGGCGACCTCGACGCGCTTGAGGTCGACCTCACGGTCGCCGGGCACGCCGATCACGACGATCTCGCGGGTGCCGTCGGGCTGCACGAGCGCAAGGACCACGTTCTTGAGCGTGTCGGCCGCGGTCCATTCGCGCCCGTCGGGACGCGGGTGGTTGGCGTTGGCGCTGTCCACCAGGGTCTGGATGGTGGGGGTGTCCGGGGTGTCGTGCACCTCGGCGGCCGGGAAGCCGGTGAAGTCGATCGCGGCGGGCGCCAGGGTGCGGAACGCCTCCACGTTGGCCGCGTAGCCGCCGGCCGAGCGCACGAAGGTGTCCTCGCCGACCGGGGTGGGGTGCAGGAACTCTTCGCTCTTGGAGCCGCCCATGGCGCCGGCATCCGCCTGCACCACGACGTATTCGAGGCCGAGGCGGGTGAAGATGCGCTCGTAGGCGTCCCGCTGGGCCTGGTAGCTCACGTCGAGGCCGGCATCCGTGTGGTCGAAGGAGTAGGCATCCTTCATGGTGAACTCGCGGCCGCGCAGCAGGCCGCCGCGGGAACGGGCCTCGTCGCGGTACTTGTCCTGGATCTGGAAGATCGACAGGGGCAGGTCCTTATAGCTGTTGTAGAGGTCCTTCACCATGAGGGTGAAGACCTCTTCGTGGGTGGGGGCCAGCAGCAGGTCGCTGCCCTTGCGGTCCTGCAGGCGGAACAGGCCGTCGCCGTACTCGTCCCAGCGACCGGTGACCTCGTAGGGCTCGCGCGGCAGCAGGGCCGGGAAGTGCACCTCGAACGCGCCGGCGGCGGCCATCTCCTCGCGGATGATGGTCTCGATCTTCGCCTTGACCTTGAGGCCCAGCGGCAGCCAGGCGAAGATGCCCGGCGCCTGACGACGGATGTAGCCGGCCCGCACAAGCAGGCGGTGGCTGGTGACCTCGGCATCAGAGGGGTCTTCGCGGAGGGTACGGAGAAAGTAGTTCGACATACGAATAGGCACGCCCCTACTTTACGGCGCGCGCAGGCACCCGTCGGCGCGGTCAGCTCACCGCCGCAGCAACTGTTACCCATGCGGACAATTGCGCCCGGCATATCGGACGCAATTGTCCGTTGCGGGAACAGTTAGCGGATGGCGGGAAGGTTAGCGGGAGCCGACCGTCACGACGGGGGCGCCGAGGGAGTCTTCACTGGGCGGCATCTCGGCGGCCATGCGGTTGGCCTCCTCGATCAGGGTCGCCACGATCTCGGACTCCGGCACGGTCTTGATGACCTCGCCGCGCACGAAGATCTGGCCCTTGCCGTTGCCGGAGGCCACACCGAGGTCGGCGTCGCGGGCCTCGCCGGGTCCGTTGACGACGCAGCCCATGACCGCGACGCGGAGCGGCACTGTCATGCCCTCGAGGCCGTCGGTGACGTCGTTGGCGAGCTTGTAGACGTCCACCTGGGCCCGGCCGCAGCTGGGGCAGGAGACGATCTCGAGCTTGCGCTCACGCAGGTTGAGCGACTGCAGGATCTGCAGGCCCACCTTGATCTCCTCGGCGGGCGGGGCGGAGAGGGACACCCGGATGGTGTCGCCGATGCCCTCACCGAGCAGGATGCCGAACGCCGTGGCGCTCTTGATGGTGCCCTGGAAGGACGGGCCGGCCTCGGTCACGCCGAGGTGCAGGGGCCAGTCGCCACGTTCGGCGAGCAGCCGGTACGCCTTGACCATGATCACCGGGTCGTTGTGCTTGACCGAGATCTTGAAGTCGTGGAAGTCGTGCTCCTCGAACAGGCTGGCTTCCCAGACGGCGCTCTCGACGAGGGCCTCCGGGGTGGCCTTGCCGTACTTCTGCAGCAGGCTGGGCTCGAGGGAACCGGCGTTGACGCCGATGCGGATGGAGACGCCGGCAGCCTTGGCCGCGGCGGCGATCTTGCCCACCTGGTCGTCGAACTTGCGGATGTTGCCCGGGTTCACCCGCACGGCCGCGCACCCGGCGTCGATGGCCTGGTACACGTAGCTCGGCTGGAAGTGGATGTCGGCGATCACGGGGATCTGACTCTTCTTGGCGATGATCGGCAGCGCCTCGGCGTCGTCGCGGCTGGGCACGGCGACCCGCACGATGTCACAGCCGGAGGCGGTGAGCTCGGCGATCTGCTGCAGCGTCGCGTTGATGTTCGTCGTCGGTGTCGTTGTCATCGACTGCACGCTGACGCGAGCGTCACCGCCGACGAGGACCTTGCCGACCTTGATCTGGCGGGACTTGCGTCGGGGAGCGAGGATTTCGGGGACTTTGGGCATACCCAGGTTTATTGCGGCCACGAATGTAGCTTACGCGTGCCTGGCTCAGATCCGCCTGAACGCCCAGCCGGGCCCGCCCGTCGGCGACGGCGGACGGGCCGGCCGGGCAGGCCGGGCCGCGTCTGGTCAGCCGGCTGGCGGTGCGCTGTCCCGGTTGGCGCGGAGCACCTCGAGCCGGGCGCGGTACTCGACCTCGTCGATGTCGCCCTGGGCGAATCGTTCGGCCAGCGTCTTCTCGGCGCTGCGCGCATCCGCCTGGCCGGCGCCATACGGGCCGTTCGGGTAGGCGGAGGGGCCCTGCCCGTTCCAGCCCCGGCGCCAGCGGCGGCCGAAGATGGCGAAGAGCGCCACCACCACCACGATCCAGAACAGCGGGATCAGCACGAACAGCCACCCGAATCCGCCGCCGCCCATGCCCCAGCCCGGATGGGCGGCGAGCCCGGTGAGAACTGCAGTGGTCAGCATGATGTCTCCATTTCGTCGGGGGTTCTGGTGTGAACCGGTGCCTCCAGCGTGCCCACCGGGGGCAGCGGGCGAATCTGCCCGCAGGAGTCACCTGCCGTACACCCGCGGGAGCACCCGGCGATGTCGTTACCGGCCGGGTGCGACCAGGCCGGCCTCATAGGCGGCTATGACCAGCTGGACCCGGTCGCGGGCGGCGAGCTTGCCCATGATCCGGGACACGTGGGTCTTCGCGGTCAGCGGGCTGAGGAACAGTCGCTGGCCGATCTCCGTGTTGGTCAGCCCCCGGCCGACGAGGCCGAGCACCTCCTTCTCCCGCTCGGTGAGCGACCTGAGGGCACTGTCGTCCCGAGGCTCGGTCTGCCCTGACGCCATCCGGGCCAGCAGCCGCCGGGTGACGCTCGGCGAGAGCAGGCCCTCCCCCGCCGCAACGACCCGCACGGCGCGGATCAGCTCGGCCGGTTCGGTGTCCTTCACCAGGAACCCGCTCGCGCCGGCGCGGATGGCCCGCGCCACGTATTCGTCGAGTTCGAAGGTGGTGACGACCACGATCCGGGTGTTCCGGAGGTCTGCGTCGCGCACGATCTGTTCGGTGGCCCAGAGGCCGTCGCCGTCCGGCATGCGGATGTCCATCAGCACGACGTCTGGACGCAGCCGGGTCACCGCAGCCACGGCGTCGCGGCCGGTTCCGGCCTCTGCCACCACGTCGAGGTCGGGCTCGGACTCGAGCAGCGACCTGAACCCGGCGCGAATCAGCTGCTGGTCGTCGGCCACGACCACCCGGATCATCCGCTGCCCCGCTCGCTCTGCCCGGCGCGGCCGGCGGGCAGCGGGAGCCGCGCTTCGACCAGGAAACCACCGGAGTCCGTCGGCCCGGCGCGCAGCGTGCCACCGAGCAGTTCGGCGCGTTCCCGCATGCCGAGCAGGCCACCGCCCGGTTCGGCCGGCCGAAGCTGTTCCCCTGGCACGCCAGTGTCGGTGACGGTCAGCAGGTAGGCGCCCCGGTCGATGCCGAGGTACACGGATGCCTGGTGCGACCGGGAGTGGCGCAACACGTTGGTGAGCGCCTCTTGGCAGATCCGGTAGAGGGCGAGCTGGGTCGCCGCGGGCGCGGCGCTCTCCACCTCCAGCGCGTTCACGTAGGCGATGTCGAGGCCCTGCGCGCGGAACGAGTCGATCAGCGCCGGGAGTCCGGCCAGGTCGGGCTCCGGCGTCAACGGCGCGCTGGAAGCCTCTGCGGGGTCTGAGCGGAGGATGCCGAGCACTGTGCGCACCTCGTCGAGTGCGTTCTTGCTTGCAGCCTTGATGTTCGCGAGGGCGTCCGCGGCCTTCTGCGGCTGGCTGTCGATGAGGTGCAGGCCCACTCCGGCTTGCACGTTGATCTGGGACAGCGAATGCGCCAGCACGTCGTGCAGCTCACGGGCGATGCGCATCCGCTCCCGTTGTTCGGCCGACAGCCGGCGGTCGTCTGCGCTGCGCCGCTGCTCGAGGATGGTCTCCCGGCGGCGTCGGAGCGCTTCGCCGGCGGCCATCAGCAGCACCAGCACGAACGTGGTGCCGGCGATCCGGAACGGGTTGAAACTGATCCCCCAGAGTCCGGCCAGCGCGATGGTGGCCACCCAGGCCAGCGCGACGGATGCGTACACCCAGATCCGCGCGCCCCGCACGATTCCCAGGACGACGGCGAAGGCCAGAGCGGCGAACGGAGTGACCACGGTGGGCAGGATCAGGATCGGTGCCGCGGCGGCGATGGCGCAGATCATGGCCACCGGGCCGGGAAACCGTCGAGCCATGATCAGCGCGAGCGGACCGACGAAGGCCAGCGCGAAGACCAGCAGCGCGGCGGCGGTGAGGCCGGATTCACCGGCACCGGGCAGCGACTCCGCCCAGCGCCGGTTGCCGAACGGTTCCCCGCCCGCGGGCAGGTTCCACCTCCCCCGCCAGAGCTGGAACGCCGTCGCCGGCACCTGGACGAGCAGCGAGACCACGACAGGCAGCCAGAGACGCGCGGACGGCGGAAGCCGCTCGCCAGGCCAACCCCGGCGGCGCTCCGGCCAGCCCGAGTCGTACCCCGTCGGATCCGCGGACGATGACATGTTCCGATGCTACGTCCGCTCGCGCCGTGACGAGTTCGCCCCGGGGAGCGCAGTGCCGCGGCCGGGTACTCCCGTGGGAGTAGACCGGCGCGTGGTCAGCCGAAGAGGTTGATCGGCTTGACGATGTCGGCGTAGACCAGCAGCAGCGTCATGCCGCCGAGCACCACGGCCACCGCCAGGGTCAGCGGCATCAGCTTGGCCGTGTCGACGGGCCCGGGGTCGCGGCGCTTGAACAGCTTCGCGAACCAGCGGCGGATGCCTTCCCAGAGCGCGCCGGCCACGTGGCCGCCGTCCAGCGGCATGAGCGGCACCAGGTTGAAGACGAACAGGGCGATGTTCAGCGACGCGAGCAGCCCGATCAGGCTGGCGGCCTTGCTGGCGAGCGGGATCGTGTCGACGCTGGCGATCTCACCGGCGACCCGGCCGACGCCCACGACGCTGATCGGTCCGTTCGGGTCGCGCTCCCCCGGCCCGAACGCGGCGTTGGCCACGTCGATCAGGCGCTGCGGCAGGTTGAGGATCATGTGGAAGACGCCGGAGATGTTCTCGCCGACGGCGGGCAGCACAGCGGATGCCGGCTGCGGCACGAGTTCGCCGGCCGGGCCGATGCCCACGAAGCCGACCTCGGTGGTTTCCTGAGCGCCGCCGGCGTCGGTGACGACGTTGCCGTCGGCATCCGTCACGTAACGCTCGGTGAGCTTGGGGGTGATCACGAGGGTCTGCTGGGCGCCGTCGCGTTCGACGATGACCTGCAGCGGCGTGCCGGAAGATTCGCGGATGATCGCGGTGGACTGGTCCCAGCTGGTGATGGCGGTGCCGTCGATGCTCACCAGACGGTCGCCGGGCTTGAGGCCCGCGGCGGCTCCCGGAGCGGCTTCGTCGCCCTCCGCGCAGGTCTGCCGGTCGCTGGTGGCCGGCAGCACGCAGGCGCTGACGCTGCCCACGGTGGTGCTGGCCTGGGTGGTGCCGAAGCCCATCAGCAGCACCGCGAAGAGCACCACGGCGATGAGCAGATTCATCGTGGGCCCGCCGAGCATGATGATGACGCGCTTGTACACCGGGAGGCGGTAAAAGGCGCGGTGATCCTCGCCCTCGCCGATGGTGTCGGCGCTGGCCTGCCGGGCCTCAGCGGCCATGGTGCTGCGGGCGGCGGGGGCCGGTTCGCCCTCCTGCACCAGCTGGTTGAAGAAGCCGGTGCTGTTGTTGCGCGCGGAGCCGTCCTTGGCGGGCGGGAACATGCCGATCATCGAGATGTAGCCGCCGAGGGGGATGGCCTTGACGCCGTACTCGGTCTCGCCCTTCGTCTTGGACCACATGGTGGGGCCGAACCCGATCATGTACTGGGTGACCTTGACCCCGAACAGCTTGGCCGGCACCAGGTGCCCGATCTCGTGCAGGCCGATGGAGAGCGCGAGGCCCACGACGACCACGGCTACGCCCAAGATGTACAACAGCACGGTTTCCACATCCGTACATTAGCCTTTTCTAGCTGCAAGGCGGCTGGTCGTTGACTGGCACCGGTCCCTGCGTCAAGAATTGCCCCGTACCCGCTTGCTCCCCGCCCTCTTGGAGGCCTTCCCTGTCTGCACCGACCGAGCCGCTTCGTGACGAGTCACGATCCGACAGCCTGATCGGGCTGACCCTGGCGGACAGGTTCACCCTCGACAGGCTGATCGGCACCGGCGGCATGGCCACGGTCTACCAGGCCACCGATGTCTCCCTGGGCCGCACCGTGGCGGTCAAACTGTTCCGGATGGACACCGCTGACGGCTCCGGGCCCCAGCGGCAGAGCGGCGAAGTGATGGTGCTGGCCAGCCTCAACCACTTCGCGTTGGTCACCCTGTTCGACGCCGGCACCGAACAGCTCGACGGTGTCAGCCGGTCGTTCATCGTGATGGAGTACGTCGACGGCTCCGACCTGCGCAGCCGCATCGCCGACGGTGCGCTCCCCGCGGCCGAGGTCGCCCGGATGGGCGCGGACCTGGCCGAGGCTTTGCACTATGTGCACGCCAGGGGAATCATCCACCGCGACATCAAGCCCGCCAACGTGCTGCTGGCCCCGTCCAATTTTCCGGGCCGGATCTCGCACGCCAAGCTGGCCGACTTCGGCATCGCCCGGCTGATCGACGCCACCCACCTCACCAGCACCGGAGCTGTGCTGGGCACCGCCGGTTACCTCAGCCCCGAGCAGGCGCTCGGGCATCCCATCGGTCCTCCCACCGACGTGTACTCGCTCGGCCTTGTTCTGCTGGAGGCCGTCACCGGCGTGCGCAGCTACCCGGGCACGGCGATCGAGTCGGCCATGGCCCGGCTGCAGCGTCAACCCGAGATCCCCGCCGAACTCGGCGCCGCGTGGCACGATGTTCTGACCGGCATGACGGCCCGCGAACCCGCCGACCGCATGTCGTCAGCGGATGCTGCGGTGCGCTTGCGCGAACTGGTCCCGTTGGAGACCTTCGAGGCTGGAGAGTCCACCTGGGCCCCCGCGCCGACCGGTGCGCCCACGGACGGGGCAACCGAGGTGCAGACGGAACTCCTCGAGCGCACGGAGGCCGTTGAGCGCACCCAGGCCGTGGATGCACCCACCCGCCGTCTGCCTGCATCCGGAGGCGACGATGTCACCCGGGCGTTCACCGCGGTCGGCTCGGCCGGCACGTCCGACACCGGAGCGACGACGGTCGAGCTCAGGCCGAACGCGGGGCACCGGCCCCAGCAGTCCGCCCCGGCCGCTCGAGCCTCAACCTGGCCGCGTGCCGCACTCCGGAGCGCCGCCCGGCGTCCCCGCCTGCTGATCATCGCGGCCGTGGTCACGTTGACCGCGGTTCTCGCCCTGGTCTTCCTGGTGCAGCCGAACCACCCGGCACCCGAACCGCCCGCCTATCCCGCTGTCGACGGCGACCTCGGCACCCACCTGCAGCAGCTCCAGGAGAGCGTGACCCCATGAGCGCCACCCGGAAATTCCTGCCCAGACTCGTCGTCGTGCTGGCCGGCGTCGGCCTGGCCTGCGGCATGCTCGCCGGGTGCGCCGGGGCGCCGTCGGCGCTGCACGCCGATGCCGCGAGCGAGTTGCAGAGCGGTGTTCTGGCCGTCAGCACGGCCGCCGCCGCGGGCGACTACACCTCGGCGCAGACCGCCCTCGACACCCTACGCGAGAGCCTGGCCGACGCCTCGTCCGCCGACACCGTCACGGCGGCGCGGGCCGCAGAGATCCAGGCGGCCATCGACCTCGTCGCGGCCGACCTCGCATCGTCCATCGCCGCGAGCACCCCGGTCGAGACCACCCCGGTCGAAACCACCCCGGTCGAGACCACCGCGCCGGAGCCCGTGAGCACCGACGACGATCCAGAGGAGGCGCCTGAGGGGCCCAAGGGACCGGACAAATCCGACGACTCCGGCCCGGACAAGCCTCAGAAGGGCGCCTGCGAAAAGAAGGGCAAGTGCGACTAGAAGACGCCCGCACCTGATAGACAGTCCTCAGCACCTGATCGTGGTCCACGCCCCGCACGTCCGACCCCACAGCCAGGAGGATTCTCATGCCCCAGCACCTTGTCGTCGGAGCCGGTTGGATCGGCAGCGAGTTGGCTCGCCAATTGGTGGCTCGTGGCGATGACGTGACTGTCGCCACCCGCTCGGGCACCGCCCTCGCCGGTGCCACGGCGCGCTCCCTCGACGCCTCCGATCCGGTGGCCTTCTGCCTGGCGGCCGAGCGCGCACAGACCATCTTCCTGTGCACCAACCCGCCTTACCCCGACTGGGCCCGGCGCTGGCCGCCGGTGTTCGCGGCCGCGATCGCGGCGGCATCCGTGTCGGGCGCGAACCTCGTGGTGATGGGCAACCTCTACCCCTATGGCTCGCCCGCCGGAGCGATGACCGAGCACTCCCCCGAGACCACGACCGAGACCAAGGGGATGATCCGCCGGGACGGCTGGCGCCGGGTGCTCGACGCGCACGACCGGGGCGAGATCAGGGCCGTTGAGGTGCGCGCGAGCGACTACTTCGGCGCTGGGGTGCGCGGGACGGCCCATCTGGGCCAGGCGTTCTTCAGCGCCGTGCTGGCCTCGAAGACCGCCAGGGGTGTCGGTCGGCCCGACCTCGTGCACAGCTGGAGCTTCATCCCGGATATCGCCACCACCATGATCGCCGCGGCCGACTTCACGGGCTCGTGGGGACGCATCTGGCACGTGCCGAGCGGGGCATACAGCCGCACCGATATCGCCGCCCAGCTCAACGCGCGCTACGGCACGCACGGCACGGTCGCCGGGTACCCGCAGTGGATGCTGCGCTCGCTCGGCGCGGTGAGCCCGCTGATGCGCGAGGTGTACCACTCCAGCTATCAGTTCCTGGTGCCGTACGTGATCGATTCGGCCGAGTCCGAGCGGGAACTCGGCATCCGCGCGACGCCATGGGACGAGGCGCTGGTCACCGTGGCGGAGAGCTACCGCGCCCGGTAGCCGGGCTCAGCAGCCGGGCTCGGTCAGCGGCCGATGGCGTCGATGATGGTGTCGGCGGAGGCGCGGGCCCACCGCTCAGCCTCGGCGAGCGAGTCCAGGGTCAGCTCGCCCTGGGTCTCGTGGGCCTCGACGACCCGCTGCACGGTGTCGACGATGTCGAGGTAGCCGATCCGCCCGGCGTGGAAGGCCAGCACGGCCTGCTCGTTCGACGCGTTGAACACCGCAGGGTAGGTTCCGCGTGCCCGGCCGACCTGCTTGGCGAGCTCCACCGCAGGGAACGCGTCGTCGTCGAGTGGCTCGAACGTCCAGGTGTGCGGCGTGGTCCAGTCGATGGGCACGCCGACCGCTGCCACCCGGTTCGGCCAGTCCAGGCCCAGCGAGATGGGCAGACGCATGTTCGGCGGCGATGCCTGGGCGATGGTGGAGCCGTCGATGAATTCGACCATCGAGTGGATGAGCGACTGCGGGTGCACGACGACGTCGATCCGGTCGTAGGGCACGTCGAAGAGCAGGTGGGCCTCGATGATCTCGAGCCCCTTGTTCACCAGGGTGGCCGAGTTGGTGGTGATGACCAGGCCCATGTCCCAGGTGGGGTGGGCGAGGGCTTCCCGCGGGGTCACGTTCGCCAGTTCGGCGCGGGAGCGGCCGCGGAACGGTCCGCCGGAGGCCGTGAGCACCAGGCGGCGCACCTCGTCGGCGGTGCCGGAGCGCAGGGCCTGCGCGATGGCGGAGTGCTCGGAGTCGACCGGCACGATCTGGCCGGGCGCGGCGAGCGCCTTGACCAGGTCGCCGCCCACGATGAGGGATTCCTTGTTCGCCAACGCCAGCGTGCGGCCGGCCGTGAGCGCGGCGAGGGTCGGGCCCAGCCCCACCGATCCGGTGATGCCGTTGAGCACGACGTCGGCGTCGACATCCCGCACCAGCTGTTCGGCCTCGGCGGCGCCCACCGCGGTGTCGTCCACGTTGAACTCCGCGGCCTGTTCGGCCAGGAGCTCCCGGTTGCTGCCGGCCGACAGGCCGACCACCTCGAAGCGGGTGGGATTGGCCTTGATGACGTCGAGCGCCTGGGTTCCGATCGAGCCCGTGGACCCGAGAATGATGATTCGCTGCACGAGCCCATGCTAGGCGCACCGCTCACATATGCCGGGCCGCGACTGACCCGCGCTGTAGGGTCGTTGAGTGACCGGAGCAAAGCACGACCCAGCATCCGAGCCCGAAACCGCGCCGGATGCCCCCGTCGAACAGGTGCCGGCCGCCGACGAGATCGTCGAGCTGACCGCCAAGCCCAAGCGGCCCGGGTTCGTCTACTTCCTCGGCTACGGCATCATGGCGCCCATCGCGCGCCTGGTCTTCCGTCCCCGCATCACCGGCAAGGAGAACATCCCTCGCGAGGGCCGGGTGATCCTGGCCAGCAACCACCTGTCGTTCATCGACAGCATCGTCATCCCGCTCACCGCGCCACGCCGGGTGCAGTTCCTGGCCAAGTCCACCTACTTCACCGGCACCGGGTTCAAGGGCTGGGTGTCACGCCAGTTCTTCACCTCGATCGGCGCCATCGGCGTGGAACGCGGCGCGGGCCAGGCCGCCCAGGTGGCCCTCGACGCCGGCAAGGAGGTGCTCGACGTGGACGGCGCCTTCGCGATCTACCCGGAGGGCACCCGCTCCCTCGACGGCCGGCTCTACCGCGGCCGCACCGGCGTGGCCTGGCTGGCCCTCACCACCGGCGCCGTGGTCGTGCCCGTCGGACTGATCGGCACGCAGGAGATCATGCCGGTGGGCTCGAAGATGCCGCGCATCCGCCGCATCAGCGTGAAGTTCGGCGAGCCGATCGACGTGAGCGTGCACGGCACCGCCGACTCCGGCCGGGCCCGCCGCAAGGCCACCGACGACATCATGGCCGCGATCCACGGCCTGACCGGGCAGGAACTGGCGCACAGCTACAACGAGTCGCCGCCGACCACGGTGGCCCAGCGCGTCAAGCGCGCCATCTGGTGGCGCGAACGGCGCTAGTAGAGGCCCCGCCGGCTTCACACTTAGCCCTTGCGCTCAGTGATGGGCCTCGGCTAACTTAGCCGCATGGCTCAGCTTTTCTCCGCGCTCGACGGTGTCTTCCAGGCCCTCTCCGACCCCACCCGCCGGGCGGTTCTGGGCCGGCTCGGCTCCGGGCCGGCCAGCATCGGCGAGCTGGCCGCGCCCTTCGACATGGCCCTGCCGTCGTTCATGAAGCACATCGGTTACCTCGAACGGGCCGGCCTGATCCGCACCCGCAAGACCGGGCGGGTGCGCATCTGCACGATCGAGCGCGACACGTTCACCCTGATGGAGAGCTGGCTCGACGAGCAGCGCCGCATCTGGGAGGGCCGCACCGATCGTCTCGACCGGTTCGCCACCTCCCCCACCTCCCCCACCACCGACCCGGCCACCGACCCCAGCCGCGACAAGGAGACCCCCGCATGACCGCATCCGCTCACCCCGAACTCGACCTCACGGTCTCCCGCATCATCCGGGCCCCGCGCGCAGCGGTGTGGAACGCCTGGGCCGACCCGGCCAGCTTCGAACAGTGGTGGGTTCCGGCGCCCACGATCTGCCGCGTGCGCGAGATGGACCTGCGCCCCGGCGGCTCCTTCCGCACCGAGATCAGCGACGACGGCCTCGAGTTCGGCCCGCACATCACCGGCTGTTTCCTCGCGGTTGACGAGCTCGATCGCATCGTGTTCACGGATGCGCTGGTCGCGGGTTGGCGCCCCGCCGAGGCCTCATTCGTGACCGCCGTGATGACCATGACCGACCACCCCGACGGCACCGAATACACCGCGACGGCGATGCACCGCAACCGAGCCGACCGCGACCAGCACGAGGAGCTCGGCTTCCACGACGGCTGGGGCACCGTCATCCGCCAACTCGCCGAACTCGTCGAACACGACGCACGTTCCTGAGGACATCGTGCGCAAGGAAGGACGGAATCCGGGATTTCGTCCTGCCAAAGTCCCGACATCCTCTTTTCGTGACGTGACCTCAGGGGTGTGACTCGCGCCCAACGTCGACCCATTCGTGCCCGACGGCCTCCAGCTCGGCCGCCCCGGCTGTGACCTGGGCTACGATCGCGCCCAGCCACTCGGCGTCGTCGCCGGCAATGCTCAGCACGGCAGTCTCTGCGTAAGTCGTACCCAGGATGAGCACCCCACGCTGGCGCAATTCGGCCTCGATACGACCTGCCTCCGCATGGGAGAGCGCGAGCGTGAACAGTTCGCGGCGTTCGCGCGCCACGAGCAGGCCGCGAGATTCTGCCAGGTCGATCGTGGTGAGAACGGCCTCAGAGTAGGCGCGCACGAGACCGCCGGCGCCGAGGAGTGTGCCGCCGAAATAGCGTGTGACGACGGCGACGCAGTCGACAAGCCCCCGGCCCGAAAGCGCCTCGAGCATGGGCCGGCCCGCCGTCCCAGACGGTTCACCGTCGTCATTGGACCGGCGCACCTGATCGGGAGTGCCGCTCGGCCCGACCACGAAGGCCGAGCAGTGGTGGCGCGCAGCCCAGTGTTCGGCGCGCGCGGCGTCGATGGCGTTACGCGCGGCATCCTCGGTGTCGACCCTCACCACCCGGCAGAGGAATCTGGATCGTTTAACGTCGATCTCGGCCGAGACCTGGCTGCCGACGCCACCGTGCAACGTGAGATCGGGCATGAGCTCAGTCTGGCGCACCCGGCTACGGTGTCGGCGTCACCGTCCAGGTGCCGTTGGTCTGGATCGCCATGACTCCCGGCAGGTCCACGTCGTACACCTCGGAGAACGCTTCGGTGTTTCCGAACAACTTGGGCGAGTCGGAGGTCGTGAACACCCGTCCGGAGAACGAGTCGTCGGCAGAGGCCGGCGCATAATCGACCGTCAGGCGGGGCACGTCGTCAGACAAGAACAACACGGCCGGCCCGACACCCGACTGCGCGCCGGAGACCGAGGGAATGTCATTCCAGCTCTGCAGCGTCACCGTCCACGGCCCGTCGGCGAGCACGATGAGCGTCTGGTCGACGGGGTCGCTCGTGAAGACGTCCTTGAGGAAGGAGCCGCGCATCGGCGCCGCCATTTCCCCGAATGGAGACATGCGCCCCGGCTCCGTCACCGTCGTCGTGCCGGTGCAGGCCGAGCAGTCGACATGCATCACGACAGCGAATTCGCCCTGGCGCTGATAGGCGACGTTCGAGGGCCCGTTCCCGGAAGCCGACGCGGAGGTGCCCTCCGCCACGACACCGGCGTCCACGGTCTCTGCCACGGGCTCCGCCGTCGCCGGCACCGTAGCGGTGGGCGTCGGGGTCGGCGTGATGAGATCCTCGATGCGCGGCGGCGTCGTGTGCGTCGGACTCGGCGTCGCCTCGGGCGCCGACCCGGCACAGCCGCTCACGAGCAGCACCGCCGCCACGATAGTTCCCGCCAGTCCCCCACCACGTCGAATCCCCATAACCCCACCCTGCCATGCCCCGCCCTCGCAGCGCGCTCCCGTGTCATTCACCGGCGGCGTTCTCCCGGCTATGCCCGTCGGTCGGTCGCGCCTGTGCGGTCCCTGCCCGTGCGGTACAGCACCGGAACGAAGACCGCAAAGACAACGGCACCGATCCACCCGCTGATCGCACCGATTTCGGGCACAACGAAGATGCCCGCCGTTCCGACCAGCAGGAGCGCCGCGGCCAGAACCGCGTAGACCTTCATGCCGTACAGCGATATGAAGACCAGGTAGTGCGCGCCCACGACGATCAGCGACGCGGGAAAGAACAGCATCGGCTCGTAGGACCCGAGCGCTAGGGCAACGAGAAGTCCCAGGGGGACCGTGAAGGCCGATTGCATGGCCAACGCTGTCGACGGATGTCCCTTCGGCAGCATCCCGGAGCCTGTCGTGAGCCTGAGGATCACGGCGGACAGCGGGAAGATCAGCATGCCCGCGAAGAAGAGGACAGCCATTGCCGCACCGGGCGACACAAGGAAGTAGACGGTGTTGGCCGCCGCCCACAGGATGACGGAGACGAGCGGACCGCTATAGCCGCCGCGATAGATCCGGCGGACGTCAGCTTGGGCCCCGGCGATGCTCATCAGCTCTGACGAGTTCACCTCATCCACCTGTGAAGCTTTCATCGGCCAGCTCGGAGCCGGCCTCGGTGCACGCTGCAGACAGCGCATCCTGGCCGGTGTACCACTCCGCCGAGCAGAGCTCCGACCACTGCGAACGACGCAAGAATGATGGACTGTCTACTCACTGGGCCCCCCTCAGGACGTGCACATCAGGGACACAGTATCGGCCCGTCAGAGCCGGTGTCGCGGTGGACACGTTGTCCGGTGCGGATCGGAGTGGTCGGTGCTATTATTTCGCTATGTCACGAAATAACGAAGAGGGGATCTTCGATGCCTTGGCGAACAGCAACCGCCGCCGCATTCTGCAGTTCCTCCGTGACAAGGACTTCGTACGCGCCGGCGATATCGCCCGCGATCTGGAGATCGGACACTCGACGCTCTCTGCCCACCTCAAGGTGCTTCGTCACGCCGACCTGGTGGTCTCCCGGCGGCAGGGAACGGAAATTCACTACCGAGCAAACCTGACGGTGATTGAAGAAGCGATCGTCGCCCTGTCGAGATTGCGTCGTGATGACGCACCACAGGATCCACCGACTCGAGGAAAAGAGAGCTGACTCATGCCGAATCTGAGACTGTCACCCGAGCTGCGAGCATTGCGACCGGCGATCATCGTCGTGGTCGTCGCGTGCGTGACGATGATCGTCGCGTCGGTTGTCTACTGGCCGGAAATGGCGGAGTCCCTCGTGACACGGGCCGCGAACGATCGGCACGGCGAAAGCGTGGTTCAACGCTGGTTCGCCGTTGGGGCATTCCCACTCTTCCTTCTCGTTCTTTCTGCACTATTTGGGGCGACGCCCGCACTCGATCGGAAGCTTCGCACGGCGATTTCGCAGAAGCCCGCACCGAATCCCAAGAACGGGGCGCGCGTTCTGGGATATCTGCTCTCGGGCGTCGCGATCGCGATGACGGTGTCGCATTTCGGACTCCTGAGCGCATTCGCGGGAACACGTTTCCCGATGAACGAGGCGATGGCGGCGAGCCTCGGACTGATCCTCGTTCTGGTCGGCAACGCGCTTCCCCTCGCTCGCCCCGAAGACGTGTCTCTGCCGCCCTTCTTAGTGCGTCTGCAGGACGCCGTCGGGCCGATCTATCGCCCGGCGGGCCGTGTCCTGGTACTGATCGGTGTCGCAGCCATCGCCCTGGCGTTCGTGTCGGCCTGGGCGGCACTGCTTCTGGCCACCCTCGGAATCATCGCCCTGATCGTGGGCATTTACCTGATCGGGTTGGTGCGGATGCGTCGCCAGGCTGACGCCTGACGCCAGCCCGAGTTCAGCGTCGGCAGCCGGCGGCGGGCATCCGTGCAGCCGGGCGGGGCGAGCCCCCAGCCGACATCCGTAAGCTGGAGCCATGTCTTCTTCCTTCTCGGTCAGCCAGGAGCGCAAGCTCGTCACCGCCCTTCCGGGCCCCCGGTCAATCGCGCTGCAGGAACGACGCGTTCGCGCCGTGTCCGCCGGCGCGGGCACCCTCGCGAACATCTACATGGACCACGGCGCGGGAGCGATCCTGGTCGACGTGGACGGCAACCAGATCATCGACCTGGGCTGCGGCATCGGCGTGACCACCATCGGCCACGCCCACCCCGAGGTGGCCGCCGCAGCCGCCGCGCAGGCCGGCAAGCTCACCCACACGCTCTTCACCGTGACCCCGTACGAGAACTACGTGCGCGTCGCCGAGAAGCTCGCCGAGATCACCCCGGGTGACTTCGAGAAGCACTCGATCCTGGTGAACACCGGAGCCGAGGCGGTGGAGAACGCGGTGAAGATCGCTCGCAAGTACACCGGCCGCCGCGCCATCGTGAGCCTGGACCACGCCTTCCACGGCCGCACCAACCTCACCATGGCGATGACCTACCGCCCGTGGCCGGAGCGCGTGGGCATGGGCCCGTTCCCCGGTGAGATCTACAGCGTGCCCACCAGCTACCCGTACCAGGACGGCCTGTCCGGCGAGGAAGCGGCCGAGAAGACCATCGACTACATCCAGACGCACATCGGCGCCTCGGAGATCGCGGCCTTCTTCGTCGAGCCGATCCAGGGTGACGGCGGCATCGTCATCCCCGCCCCCGGCTACTTCAAGCGGCTGAGCGAGTTCTGCACCGAGAACGGCATCGTCTTCGTCTCCGATGAGATCCAGGCCGGCATCGCCCGCACCGGAGCCTGGTACGGCATCGAGCACCACGGTGTGGTGCCCGACCTGGTCACCACGGCAAAGGGCATCGCCGGCGGTTTCCCGCTGGCCGCCGTCACCGGCCGCGCCGAGATCATGGATGCCGTGCAGCCCGGTGGTATCGGCGGCACCTTCGGCGGCAACCCGGTCTCGACCGCGGCGGCCCTTGCGGTCTTCGACATCATCGAGCGCGACAATCTGCTGGGCGAAGCGCAGCGCGTGGAGAAGGCTCTCTGGGCCCGCATCGGCGACTGGGCAGGCAAATTCGACATCGTCGGCGACGTGCGCGGCAAGGGCGCCATGTTCGGCGTCGAGCTCGTGCACCCCGGCACGAAGAAGCCGTTCCCCGAGGCGCTGTCGTTCGTGCTCAAGCACGCCACCACCAACGGCGTGATCGCACTGGATGCCGGCAGCTGGGACTCCGTGCTGCGGATCATGCCGTCCGTGGTCATCTCCGAAGCCCTCATCGACGATGCCGCCTCGGTGCTCGAAGAGGCCTTCACGCTGTTCCAAGCCGCCCAGAAGTAGGGTCAGTTCGCTGGTTGAGCTTGTCGAAACCGGGTCACCGGGTCTACTTCGACAAGCTCAGCGCAGCGTCGACAAGCTCGACCGACGAGATGGGAACCGACCGCAGACCGGGTTACGCGGCCTAGAGCAACGAGGCCGGTTCGGCGATGATGGTGACCGCTTCGTGGCCCACCGGGAAGTTGACCGACGCGGCGATGAAGCAGGCCTTGGCCGCCTCGGCGTGCAAGGACTCGGCCAGCTCGGCCTGGTCCGGGTCGGCGATGGTGACCCGGGGACGCAGGGTCGCGGCGGTGAAGTGACCGCCGCCATCCGCCGTCTGCGCCATGGTGCCGATCGCATCGTCGGAGTAGTCGACCACGATCACCCCGTGATTCACGGCCACGTGCAGGTAGGACAGCATGTGGCACTGGCTGAGGGCGGCCAGGAGCAGCTCCTCGGGGTTCCACCTGTCGGCGTTGCCGTGGAAGGTGCGATCGGCCGAACCGGCGATCGGCTCCTTGCCTGCGGAGGTGAGGGTGTGTTCCCGGCCATAGGCGCGGTAGCTGCTGGTGCCGGTCCCCCTGTTGCCGGTCCACCGGGTCTGCACGGCGTAGTGATGTGCACCGATCATGGCGACTCCTTCGGGATAAACGCGTCACTGTCAATTCTCGCAGGGAATCATCGTGGCCGCGGGGGAACCGGCCGGTAAACTGGCCCCATCATGACTGACACGTTGACTGACTCCGCTGCCTCCTCCTCCACCCCGGCTCCCGTGTATTCGGTGAGCCAGGAACGCAAGATCGTCACCGCGATCCCGGGTCCGCGTTCCACGGAGATGCACCAGCGACGTCTCGCTGCGGTGTCCACGGGCGTCAGCTCCGCCCTGCCCGTGTACATCAAGAAGGCCAGCGGCGCCATCGTCGTCGACCTCGACGACAACCAGTTCATCGACCTCGGCGCCGGCATCGGCGTGACCACGGTCGGGCACTCCGAGACCAGCGTCGTCGCCGCAGCGACCGACCAGCTGGGCGACTTCGTGCACACCCTGTTCACCATCACCCCGTACGAGGAATACGTGCGCGTGGCCGAGCTGCTCGCCGCGCACACCCCCGGCAGCTTCGCCAAGAAGAGCGTGCTGATCAACTCCGGCGCTGAGGCCGTGGAGAACGGTGTGAAGATCGCCCGCAAGTACACCGGCCGCCGCGCGGTCGCCGTGCTGGACCACGCCTACCACGGCCGCACGGTGCTCACCATGGCGATGAACTACAAGGCGGCGCCCTACGCCACCGGCTACGGCCCGCTGGCCAGCGATGTGTACCACGCCCCCAATTCCTACCCGTACCACGACGGCCTCACCGGCGAGCAGGCCGCGGCCCGCACCATCGCGTACCTCGAGAAGGTCATCGGAGCCAGCGACCTGGCCTGCCTCGTCGTCGAACCCATCCAGGGCGAGGGCGGTTTCATGGTTCCCGCCGAGGGCTACCTGCCGCTGCTGCAGGAATGGTGCACCGCCAACGGCGTCGTGATGATCGCCGACGAGATCCAGAGCGGCATGGCCCGCACCGGCGCCTACTTCGCCAGCGAGCACTTCGGCTGGGAACCCGACCTGGTGCTCGTGGCCAAGGGCATCGCCGGCGGCATGCCGCTGGCCGCCGTGACGGGCCGCGCCGAGATCCTCGACGCTTCCCAGCCCGGCGGCCTCGGCGGCACCTTCGGCGGCAACCCCGTCGCCTGCGCCGCCGCCATCGCCGTGTTCGAGGCCATCGAACGCAACGACCTGCTCGCCGCCGGCCAGCGCATCGAGAAAACCCTCCGCACCGGCCTGTCCGCGCTGGCCGACAAGTACGACATCATCGGCGACATCCGCGGTCGCGGCGCCATGATCGCCATCGAGCTCGTGCAGCCCGGCACGCAGGACACCGACAAGACGCCCAACGCCGCCGCCGTCACCGCCATCGCCGCCTACGCCGCCCAGCACGGTGTGCTGCTGCTCACCGCTGGCACCTACGGCAACGTGCTGCGGTTCCTGCCGAGCCTGGCCGTGTCGGATGCGCTCCTGGCCGACGCCCTGTCGGTCATCGACGACGCGATGGCGACACTGTAGCCGTGACGAGCACCACGAGTTCCGCCGCCTTCGGGGCGGCCGGCCCCTCGGGCAGCGCGGGTACCATCGAGGTCATCGACTCGGTCGAGCTCGCCGTCGTCGAGCGGTCCGGTTTCATCGAGTCCCGGCACGCCGGCGCGGCCGTGCTGCTCGGCAGTGACGGCGCCGTGCTGCGCGCGCTCGGCGATGTCGACGCGCCGGTGTTCCCGCGCTCGTCGATGAAACCGTTCCAGGCCATCGCGGTCATGGCCAGCGGTGTCGTACTGCGCGGGGAGGATGCCGCCATCGCGACGTCCAGCCACTCCGGCACCCAGAAGCACACCGACCTGGTGCGTGGGCTGCTCGCCCGCGCCGGTCTCTCCGAGGCCGACCTCGGCTGCACGCCCACCTGGCCTGGGGACTCCGCCACCCGGGATGGCCTCGTGCGCCAGGGCGCAGGCCCCGCCCCGATCTACTCCGACTGCTCAGGCAAGCACGCGGCGATGCTCGTCGCCTGCGTGCAGAACCACTGGCCGATCGTGGGGTACCTCGACCCGGAGCATCCGCTGCAGAAGCGCATTCTCGACGTCGTGGAGCGGTTCACCGGCGAACGCCCGACGGCCTCGGGCGTCGACGGGTGCGGCGCCCCCGTGCACGCGCTGTCGCTCACAGCGCTGGCCCGCGGTATCGCCCGCATCGCCACGTCCAAGTCGACCTCGCCTTTCGCCATCTACCGTGAGGCCGGCTTCCTGGCCGAGGCCGTGCGTGAGAACGGCTGGGTCATCGCCGGCCCCGGACTGCCTGACTCGATCGCGATCGAGCGACTGGGCCTGTTCGTCAAGGGCGGCGCAGAGGGCATCATGGTGGCCTCGGCCGACAACGGGATGACCGTGGCGCTGAAGATCCTGGACGGCAACCTGCGCGCGGCCACCATCGTGGCGCTGAGCCTGCTGGCGGACGCCGGCGCGGTGCCCCGCTCCGAGGTCGACGCCATCGTCCCCGAGCTCAAGCTCGCGGTCTTCGGCGGCGGCCAGCCCATCGGCCAGATCCGCGCCAGCTACGTCTGACCTGGCCCGCTGATCCCGCCGGGGCCGCTGCTTACTGTTCCCGAAGCGGACAACTGTTGCCGGCATACCGGACGCAATTGTCCGCACGGGGAACAGTCAGGGCCGCACCGCGGCCGAGACTAGCCCTGGCGGGCCTGGCGCTTGGCCCGGGCGCCCGCGGAGACCTGCGCGGTCACCACGATCACCAGGGCCAGGATGAACACCATCGAGGCGATCACATTCGCCTCGGCGGGGATACCTCGTGACGCCGAAATGTAGATGTACTTGGGGAACGTGGTCACCGCCCCCGAGTTGAAGTTCGTGATGATGAAATCGTCGAAGCTCAGCGCGAATGACAGCAGCGCAGCGGCGAGGATGCCGGGCAGCAGCAGCGGGAAGGTGATCCGGGCGAACACCTGCGCGGGCGAGCCGTACAGGTCGCGCCCGGCCTCCTCCAGCGCCGGGTCGAGTCCGGCGACGCGGGCCTTCACGGTCACCACGACGAAGCTGATGCAGAACATCGTGTGCGCCAGGATGATCGTGAGCATGTCCTTGGGCACCCCCAGCGACAGGAACTGCGCGGCCAGGCCGGCGCCGAGCACCACCTCGGGGGTCGCCATCGGCAGGAACAGGAGCAGGCTGGTGCCGGCCCGGAACCTGAACCTGTAGCGCACCAGGGCGATGGCGATCATGGTGCCCAGGGTCGTGGCGATCACGGTGGCCACCACCCCGATGATCAGGCTGTTGCCGAAGGCCTCGCAGACCGCGCCGTTCTGCACCGCGCAGACGTTGAGCCATTTGTCCAAGGTGAAGCCGCGCCAGGTGATGTTGGACTTGAGCGAGTCATTGAACGAGAAGACGAAGGTGTAGACGATCGGGATCATCAGGAAGATCAGCGCGAGCGCCGAATAGACCGGCAGGAGCCACGTGCCCAGCGAGAGACGCCTCACAGCAGTTCCTCCGTTCCGCTTCTCTTCACATAGACGCCCACGATCACGAGGATCACGGTCATCAGGATGATGGACAGGGCCGCGGCCGCCGGGTAGTTCAACAGCACGAGGAAGTTCGCCTCGATCACATTGCCGATCATCTGGGTATCCGCCCCGCCGAGGAAGTCCCGGCTGGCGTTGATGTAGTCGCCGGCGGCGGGGATGAAGGTGAGCAGCGTGCCGGCCACGATGCCGGGCATCGACAGCGGGATGGTGACGGTGCGGAAGGTGTGGAACCCGCTGGCGTACAGGTCGTTGCCGGCCTCGAGATAGCGCAGGTCCAGCCGCTCCAGGGTGGTGTACAGCGGCAGGGTCATGAACGGGATGAAGTTGTAGGTCAGCCCGAAGATCACCGAGAACGCCGTGCCGGTGAGATGCGCATCCGGTGCCAGCAGCGACACCGCCTTGAGCGATGTCACAAGGAACGACTCGTCGGAGAGGATCTGCTTCCAGGCCAGGGTGCGCAGCAGGAAGCTGATGAAGAACGGTGCGATCACGAGCACCAGCATCAGGCTCTGCAGCAGAGGCCATTTGCGGGCCGTGACCCCGATGAAGTACGCCAGCGGGTAGCTGAACGCCAGCGCCAGCACCGTGGCGACGATGGCGTAGCCGAACGATCGCAGGATGTGCGGCCAGTACTGCTCGACCACCGCCACGTAGTTCTCCCACCGGAACGCGTAGCTGTACATGCCGATGTCGCCGAATTCGGTCGGCGCCTGCAGCGACGTGAGGATCAGCGACACCAGCGGGGCCAGGAAGAACAACACCAGGTAGAGGATGCCGGGCAGCAGCAGGAGCAGCGCCACCTTGCTGCGGCGGCGCGGCGGCGCGTCGGTGGGCGGCGCGGCCGTGCTGGAGAACGCGGCGAAGGCCATTCCTAGGCCTCCTCGAGCTCCGTGACGAGGGCGGCCCGGCGCTGGGCCGCGATGCTCTTGGTGGTGGTGTCGGCGACGAACTTGGGGTCCGGCCCTGCCGGGTCGTCGTCCAGTCCGAAGCCGTGCTCGACGTTCCAGGTCATCCAGACCTCGTCGCCCTCGCCCTCGACGGGGCCGAAGGAGCGGTTCTGTTCGAACACGATGATGGTGCCGACGCCGGGCACGGTGACGAGGTACTGGGTGCTCACTCCGGTGAACGACACATCCGTCACCCGGCCGGGGCCGATGATGTTGTGGGCGGAGTCGGGCTCCGGCTTCTGCCGGTGCAGGGTGATCTTCTCGGGCCGTACCCCCACGGTGACATCACCGGCGTGCCGGTGCGAGCGGGCCTTGGGCACCACGATGCTGCGCCCGGCCACGTCGACGGCTATCGAGGTGCTGGTCTCCCCCACCACGGCCCCGGTGAAGAGGTTGGACTGGCCGAGGAAATTGGCCACGAAGGCCGTGCGCGGCAGTTCGTAGAGCAGTTCGGGGGTGCCCATCTGTTCGATGCGGCCCTTGTTCATCACCGCGATGGTGTCGGCCATGGTCATGGCCTCCTCCTGGTCGTGGGTGACGTGCAGGAAGGTGAGGCCGACCTCCTCCTGGATGGTCTTGAGCTCGAGCTGCATCTGGCGGCGGAGCTTGAGGTCGAGCGCGCCGAGCGGTTCGTCGAGCAGCAAGAGCGCCGGCCGGTTCACGATCGCGCGGGCCAGCGCCACCCGCTGCTGCTGCCCGCCGGAGAGCTGCACGGGTTTGCGGGCGGCCAGGTGGTCGAGTTCTACCAGCCGCAGCGCTTCGTGGGCTTTGGCCACGGCATCCGCGATCTTGCGGCGGCGCAGCCCGAACGCCACGTTCTCGAGCACGGTCATGTGCGGGAACAGTGCGTAGCTCTGGAACACGGTGTTCACCGGGCGTTGGTAGGCCTTCTGCCCGGTGACGTCCTGGCCGCCGATCAGGATGCGCCCGCCGGTGGGTTCTTCCAGGCCCGCCACCAACCGCAGGGTGGTGGTTTTGCCGCAGCCGGAGGGGCCGAGCAGGGCGAAGAACGAACCGGCCGGGATGACCAGGTCGAGGTGCTCGATGGCGGTGAAGCCGGGGAACCGTTTCTGGATGCCGATGAGTTCGAGGTCGGCGCCGCGGTCGGCGAAAGCTCCGGTGGCCACGCGTCAGGCTCCCAGCAGGATGCTCTGGAACTCTGCCCCGTAGGTCTGTTCCTCGGCGCCGCTGAGGGTGCGGAAGACCTTGGCCTTGGCGAGGGTGGCATCGTCGGGGAAGATCAACGGGTTGTCGGCCAGTTCGGGGTCGATCTCCATGGCCGCCTCCTTGGCGCCGGCCACCGGGGTGATGAAGTTGACGTACGCGGCGACCTCGGCGGCCACGGCGGGGTCGTAGTAGTAGTTGATCAGCGCTTCGGCGTTGGCCTTGTGCGCGGAGCCGACCGGCACGACGAAGTTGTCGTTCCAGATGGTGCCGCCCTTCTCGGGCACCACGAACCCCCACTTGTCGCCGTTCTCGGCGTTGAGCTGCACGATGTCGCCCGACCACACGATGGCGGCGAGGCTGTCGCCGTTGACGAGGTCTTCCTTGTAGGAGTTGCCCTTGATGTTGCGCACCTGGCCGTCGCTGACCTGCTTCTTGAGCACCTCGATCGCGGCGGTGAAGTCGTCGTCGCCCCAGTCGCCGGAGATGTCGACGCCCGCGTCCAGCATGATCAGGCCCATGGTGTCGCGCATCTCGGAGAGCACGCCCACGCGGCCCTTGAGTTCGGGCGTGCTCCACAGCTGTTCGACCGACGTGATGCCGTCGGGGAACTTCTCCTTGTTCCAGCAGATACCGGCGAAGCCGCCCTGCCACGGTACCGACAGTTCCCGGCCCGGGTCGAAGTCGACGTCCTTGAGGCCCGGCAGCAGATTGGCCAGGTTGGGGATGTTGGCGTGGTCGAGTTCCTGCAGGTAACCGAACCGGGCAAGCCGGCCGACCATCCAGTCGGTGAGGCACACCGTGTCAGCGCCGATGTCCTTGCCCAGGGCCAGCTGGTCCTTCACCTTGCCGTAGTAGGTGTTGTTGTCATCGACGGCCTCGGTGTAGTTCACCGTGATCCCGGTCTCCGCCGTGAACGCCTCGAGGGTCGGGTAGTTGCCGGCGTCGTCCACGTCGATGTAGAGCGCCCAGTTGTCCCAGCGCAGGGTCTTCTCGCTCGCCGACTTGTCGGTGGCCGCGGTGGGCTTGGCCGCACTGCCGGTGGAACAGGCGGCGAGCGCCAGGGCGGCCGCGCCGGCACCCGCACCGGCCAGGAGAGCGCGGCGCCCCATCTGGGCACGCTGGGCCTGCTGCACGAGCTGACGGATCATCGGGTCTGCGGGCAGGGGCCTGGGCGTCATATCGGTCTCCTTGCATTCTTCAGCCGCCGCTGCTTCGAGAAGCGGTCCGCTGGGTGACGAGTGGACCGATCCTGACACAGACGGAACGAGACGCGCCATAAAATGCCTAAAACGTTAACATTCGGCGCGATTTCGACGGATACCGTCGGTGGGGCGCCCTGAACACGTTCGAAAGCGCACTCGGGCCTCGTAGGGCCGCACCGATATGCTGTGGCCACGGGCGTGTGCCTCTCCCGGGACGCCCGCACAGGCAAAGGAGCCCCATGCGGATCTGCATACCGAAAGAGATCAAGGACAACGAGTTCCGGGTGGCGATCACGCCAGCCGGGGTGCACGACCTGGTGCTGCACGGCCATGAGGTGCTCATCGAAACCGGCGCAGGGCTGGGGTCGTCGATCACCGACGACCAGTTCTCAGCGGCCGGCGCCACGATCCTGCCCGATGCCGTCTCCACCTGGTCGGCCGCCGAGCTGCTGCTCAAGGTGAAGGAACCGGTGCCGAGCGAATACGCGCACTTCCGGGCCGACCTGGTGCTCTTCACCTATCTCCATCTGGCCGCCGAGGCGGGCCTCACCCGGGCGCTGCTCGACGCCGGAGTCACCGCCATCGCGTACGAAACCGTGCAGCTGCCGACCCGGGCGTTGCCCCTGCTGGCGCCCATGAGCGAGGTCGCCGGACGCCTGGCACCCATCGTCGGGGCCAACGCCATGCTCAAGCCCAACGGTGGCCCTGGTCTGCTGGTGCCCGGCGTACCGGGCACGCATCCGGCCCGGGTCACCGTCCTGGGCGGCGGTGTCGCCGGAACCGCCGCGATGCAGGTGGCGATCGGGCTGGGCGCGGAGGTCACGGTGCTCGACACCAATCTCTTCCGGTTGCGCGAGTTGGACACCCTCTACTACGGCCGGGTGAAGACGATCGCGTCGAACGCCTTCGAGATCGAGACCGCGTTGCTGCAGTCCGATCTGGTGATCGGGTCGGTGCTGATTCCCGGCGCCCGGGCGCCCAAGCTGGTGAGCAACGAGCTGGTGTCGCGCATGAAGCCCGGAAGCGTGCTCGTGGACATCGCAGTGGACCAGGGCGGCTGCTTCGCCGACACCCACCCGACAACCCACACCGAGCCCACCTTCACCGTGCACGGTTCGCTGTTCTACTGTGTGGCCAATATGCCGGGCGCCGTGCCGAGCACGTCGACGTATGCGTTGACCAACGCGACGCTGCCCTATGTGCGCGCCATCGCGAACCGGGGGTGGGCGGATGCGCTGCGGGCCGACGCGGCTTTGGCGTTGGGGCTGAACACCTTCGCCGGGGTCCTGACCAGCGCCCCGGTCGCCACGGCCCACGCCCTGCCGCTCACTCCCCTGGCCGAGGTGCTCGCCGCACCGGCCGGCTAGGGCACCGTCACCCGCAGGACGGTGCCGTCCGGCTCGACGAGCCAGCCCCGCGAACGGCCCGGCGCCAACGGCGGCGGCAGGTCGCGCCGACGGGTCAGCAGGCGGAAATCGGCGAGGGTGGCGCCGTCGAAGAGCAGCGGCGCCACTCCGCGCAGCCCCGCGAGCAGGGACCAGTTCGAATGCCAGGCGTCGGCGTCGCCCACCAGAACGGTGCCGGCGGCCACAGTGGACACCTCCACCCGGCCACCCGGCGCCCCGGCGACGGGCCCGGCCGCCAGTTCGACCACGTCGCGGGAGCCGGCCCGGCCCGCCGTGCGGAAGGCCGCCGCCGACCGGGCGACCGAACCGGCGACCACGAGCAGCACCGGCCGGGTGCCCGCCGCATCCGAGGCCGGCTGTGACGCCGAGGGTGCAGCATCGTGCCGTCGCACCGGGTTCGGCGCGGCGGCACCGGCCCTCTCCGGCTGCACCAGCTGGATGCGCCCGCCCCGCCACCGGCCGCCGCCGGCCGGCAGACTCTCGTCGTAGGTGGCCGCCGACTCCCCCGCAGTCTGGTGCTCGTGCACGCCCGGCAGCCGCAGCACCAGCCGGCTCTGGCACAGGGCGGGTAGCGCCTGCAGGGCTCCGGTGAGCCGCTGAACGGTGATGACCAGCCGCAGCCCGCTCGGCCCGCCGTCTCGGAGAAGACCGGTGACGAGGTCGATGGCGGCGGCCCGGTGTTCGTCGCCCCAGCGCGCCAGGACGGCGTCCAGGTCGTCGATCAGCAGCAGCCGGCTCTCCGGAGCGCCCTCCCTGCGATGGGCGCCGCCCGGCTCCCGTTCCGTGCGATCGAGGCCGTCCAGCTCGGCGCGAGCCCGCACCAGAGCGTCCCAGGTGCCTTCGACGTCGGCCGGCACCAGCCGGACCCCGGACGGCGCCTGCTCCGCGAGCGCGGTCAGCAACGTGGACTTACCGGTGCGCGCCCCGCCGACCACCAGCAGGTTGCCGTCGGCCCCTGGGTCGTAGCCGGCCACCCGGTAGCGCTGGTGCTCCGGCTCGTCGAGCAGGCCGAGCAACAGCCCCGGCGGCGCGGCGCCGACCGCGGCCAGCAGCTCCCGGGTCACCCGGCGCGGGAGCGGGTCGAGCCAGGGGCGCCGGGGCAGGTCCGGCACGGCCGCCCGATCGGTCGTGATCTGCCGGATGTCGGCGTCACACGTCGTGGCCACTTGCCCGGCCTCGCCCGGTGTCGACCCGCGCAGCAGCACGCACCGCCCGGGGCGGGCGGCGTCGATCAAGGCGGCGGCATCGGAGCCGAGCACGGCCTGGCTATCGGCCCGGTTGTTCACCCGCAGGGAGATCCGCAGGCTGCAATTGGCCAGGAGGGCGTCCCTCAGCACGCCGGCCGGACGCTGCGTGCAGAGCACCAGGTGCACTCCGAGGGAGCGCCCGCGGGCGGCGATGTCGACGAACACGGCGTGCAGGGCCGGGAAGGCGGCCAGCATGGTGGCGAACTCGTCCACGACGATCACGAGTCGCGCGAGGGCGGCGGTCGGCAGGTCCGTTATGTCGCGGGCACCCGCGTCCCGCAGCACCCGCTCCCGGTGCCGCAACTCGGCCGCGAGGCTCGCCAGGGCGCGGTGCGCCTCCCGCTCGTCAAGGTCCGTGATCAGCCCCACACAGTGCGGCAGGGCACGGAGCAGGTCGAAGGCTGCGCCGCCCTTGAAGTCGACGAGCAGGAAGGTGACCTGGCCGGGGTCGTACCGGGCGGCCAGCGCCGCCACCCAGGTCACCAGCAGCTCGCTCTTGCCGCTGCCGGTCGTGCCGCCCACAAGGGCGTGCGGGCCGTCGGATACCAGGTCGACCACGAGGGGCCCGTGCTCGCCCCGGCCCACGGCGCAGCTCAGCTCCGTCACGGGCCCGGCCGCCCTGCGGCCCGCCACAGCCGTCTCCGCCGGGTCACCGAGCGCGGCACCGAGCGCGGCGAAGGTGACAGTGTCGGGCAGGGCGCCGGTGTGGCTCCAGAGCCCGGCCGCTTCGGCCGCACGGCTCAGCGCATCCCCCAGCCCGGCCACCTGGCTCGCCGCCACCAGGACCGGCGCCACGGGTACGGCGGCCGGGCGGCCCTCCAGCCGCACGATCTCCGCCCCGGCGGGCCCGTACACCCGCACGACGGTGGCGCACCCCGGCGGCAGGCCTGCCCCCGTTCCGGCCAACGCGACCCAGGGCCCGTCGCCGGGCCGGTGCGGCGACGGGGACGCCTGATCGGTGTCGAGCACCGTGAGCCACTCCGCGGGGAACTCCGCACCGTGGTGCGGGAGTCGGGCCGCCCACTCCCAGTCGGGATCGTCAGGTACCCGCAGACCCAGGCTCCGGGGGCTGAGCTGCCCGGTCAGCTGCACCACCAGGCTCCGCGCGAGCGCCCGCAGCAGCAGCCCAGGTCCGATCAGCCCGATGCCGCCGGCCGGGTCGACCACGATGGGCGCCCGCACGAGCTCGGCGGCGTGCGCCCGCAGCTCCCGGTGCTCGGCGGCGTCGCCGCCGCCGTCCAGGCGCAGTCCGCTGGCCACGGTGCCGGCGCCGAGAACGACGGATGGTTCGGCCGGGTCAGCCCACCGGCCCGGCTCGTCCGGCCTGTCGAGCATGGCGTGCACGGAGGGCGCCTCACGCCAGGCGGTGGCGCGCATGGTCTCGAGGGCCAGGTCCACGGCATCCGCGGCCTCGGTCATCGCGGCCGCATAGTCGGCGGCGTCCCGGCGGCGTCGGCGTGCCGTTGCCCGCCGCCCGTCGACCAGCCCGGCCACGGCGATCACCGGGCTGAGCACGGCGAAGACCAGCACCAGCGCCGATCCGGTGATCCACCAGATCAGACCCGCGGCGATCAGCGGCGCCACACAGGCGATGAGGGGGAACGTGGCCCGGTCGGGCGTCGCCGGCCGCGCCGGCAACCGGATCGGGTCGGCCGGCGGAAGCAGCGGGGCGATGGTGGCCATGGCTCCAGCACAGCCGGCCGGCGTTGCCGTGCCCGTCCGGGCCGCGGTTCTGTGAAGAGCTGCGGTCGTCAGCGGGCTGTGGAGGACCGGTCCCGGTCAGAGGACCATGAAGAACTGGTCGCCGATCTCCACTCGGGAACCACGCCCGACGAGGTAGCGGCGGCCGGGTTCGCAGCGCAGCGCGGGGGCCGGCGCCCGGCGCACAACGGTGCCGTTGCCGGAGAACCTGTCGTTGATCCAGAACTCGCCGTCGTGCTGGCCGAACTCCAGGTGGCTCTTGGACACCGACATGCCCAGGTCGGTGATCTGGATGAGGTGGTCGAATCGTTCGGTCGGCTGGGGAAGCGGCCGGCGGCCGATCAGTCCGGTGCCGCGCACCGAGACGGTCTCGCCCGTGCTGAACTGCAGGGTGTACCGCTCGGCGACGACGGGTGCGGGAGCGCCGGCACGATCCGGAGCTGCATCCGCGGAGACCGGGGCGGGCGCTGAAGCCGTGCCGGCCTGCAGGCTTCCGGCCGGCCAGAGCGGGACCGAGATCACCGTGGACCGCGGCGCCACCGGTTGGATGATGGTGGTGTCGTTGGGCCGGGGATCGGCGCGCTTGCGGGTCAGCGGGGTGGCCGTGGTCGAACTCCCACAGCCGCCGCAGAACATGGCGCCCTCCGGCAGGTGTGCACCGCAAATCTGGCAGTTCACGTGCCCGTTCCCTTCGTGCTCGCCCCGGTTCCCCCCGGCCGGCGCCTGCGTCGACCCTCCCGCGAGGCCGTCCTCTTAGCGTAGCGACCGAACGAGCGCACCGAGACTGCCGCCCGCATCCGTTCGCGACGGGTGCGCCCCGCGCCCAGGCTGGTGCGCAGCTCCCGAACCGACACCCAGACGGCGTCACCGTCGGCCTGCGCCGCCCCGTCGGGCGCGAAGACCGCCCGGTCCACCTCCGCCGCCAGCCACGAGGCGCGCACACCGCCCACGGACCGCGCCAGTTCGGCGCGTGTCGCCTGACCCGGCACGTCGATGCGGTAGTCGATCGCCGTGTCGGCGAATTCCTGCCAGCCGCCGAGGGCTCGGTCGACGGCGCCGGGGGCCAGCCGTCGGCGCCGGCGCCGGCGCCACTTGGCCAGGATCACGGCGAGGAACGGGGCGGCGAGCAGGAGCAGGCCGAGCGCTGACCAGCCGGCGACGGCGACGACGAAACGCACGACGCCCCAGAACGGATCCGCGGCGTCAGGGTCGTCCGCCGCGCTGCTCTCCGGCGGGGCCGGGTCGATCTGGTCGGCCTCGTCCGGAACCGTCGGTGGCAGCACGGTCTGCGGGCGGGCCACCTGGGTGGGATCGTCCGGCTGGCTCTCCGGGATGTCCCGCACGGGCGGTGTGGGGTCCACGCTCACCCAGCCGTCGGCGAGCGTCTGCACCTCGATCCAGGCCGACACGTCGGCCCCGGTCACGGCCGTGGGGCCGCCGTCGCCGTCGGGGGCGAATCCCAGCACCACCCGTGCGGGGAAGCCGATTTGCCTGGCCATCAGCGCGGCCGTCACGGCGTACTGCTCGGCGTCGCCGAGCATCGGCTGGTCATCGAGGAGCTCGCTGATCCGGTCGGCACCGTGGCCGGACCGGCTCGCCGGTTCCCCGGCGGCCCCGCTGCTGACGTACCCGTCCTTGGCCAGGCCGTCGAGCATGGCCTGCAGCCGCTCGCCCGCACTGTCGCCGGGGCGCAGGTAACCGGCGAGAGTCTCGTCGACCCCGTCGGGCAGCACCCCGATCGGCGGCAGCACGGCCGGGCCGGGCCGCGCGTCAGCGAGGTCGCCGGCGGCCGGCGGCACGATCGCCGTGCTCGTGTAGCCGTCGCCGCGTCCGAGCCCTGCGACCACGGCGGCGGTGCCTCCGATGTCGTTGTAGACGAACGAGTCCTGCAGCTCAGACGCCGCAGGGCCGGTGAACCGGATGCGCTCCAGCGCCCCGGCCCCTGGAACCCACACACCCGAGTAGTCCTGCACCGTCACCGTGAGGGTGACCTCGTCACCGGCGACGGCGCTCTGGTCGAGACGGTACGGCAGACGGGTGAAGGTGCCCGAGTCGGCGGTGCCGGACGCCGCATCCGCGCTGCCGACGGCGTAGACCACCCCGTCGTAGTCGTCGAGGGTGGCCAACCGGATGCGTCCGCCCGCGGGCAGACCGGACACCTCGAACAACACCGCGTCGGCCCGGTCGGCCGCCTGGTAGCCGCGGAACCCGGTGAGCGGGCTCGGGTAGGCGCGCGCATCGAACGGGGCCTGCACCCGCGTGCGCAGGACGTCTCTGGCCGCCGTCGGCGGCAGGGCGGCGGTGGCGAGCGAGGCGGCGCCGACCGCTACCAGGAGCGACAGCGTCGCGAGGGCTGCGAACCTGAGGGCGGCCGGACGTCGGCGGGCGCCGAGCAGCCGGGCTCGGCCGCCGACCGCGAGACGACGCCGCCGGCGTTCGTGGCCCAGCCAGAGCAACCAGAGCAGCAGAACCGCGAACAGGGCCAGCCCCCGGAGTCCCGACGACTCGGCCGTGACCGGGCCCAGGATGATGCCGGCCACCACGAGCAGCGCGGGCGCCAGCAGGGCGGTCTCGGCAGCCCGGCTGCGAAGCGCCACCGTGAGGCCGATGACGGTGCTGACCAGCACGAGGATCAGGGCGGGCACGAGCAGGGCCTGATAGGAGCCGACCGGGAGCACGATGGTCACGAGCTGCTTCCAGCTGAGCGCGGTGGCCGGCACCAGCTCGGCGAGGCCGGCGGGGGTCGGCAGTACGCCGTACAGCGCACGGCCGGGAATCGCCAGGGGAACCCCGACAAGGAGATAGCCGGCCACGGTCGCCGCGGCGACGAGCCAGGCCGGCCAGCGACCGATCGCGCCCGCGACGGCGATGCCGCAGCCGAGCAGTGCCGCTACGGCCACCAGCTGCACGAAGGCCCCGGTTTGGTAGACCGGCCAGAGCGCGGTGGCAGCCACGGCGGTGGCGGCAAGCATGGCCGCCGTGTTGCCCAGGATCCAGCGGGTGTCCGGCGCGGTCATGCCGCGACTCCCCTGGCCAGGCTCTGTTTGAGGTCGTCGAGGAAGCCGATGGTGACCAGGCTCAGGTTGCCGGAGCGCCGGAGCCCCGGCTGGGCTCCAGGGTCGCAGACCACGGCGACGACCTCGACGCCCAGGGGAAAACCGGCTGCCGCGGCGCGCAGCACGGCCAGCGGCGTCGACGAACCGGAGATGAGGAAGACCACGGACAGCCCGGCCACCGACCGTGCGGCCTGCCGGGCCAGGGTGCGCAGGCCCGCCGCGGCGGGGGCACGGTCCACGCCGCTCAGGCCGTCGAGCAGCCGGGCGGGCGTCACCGTGGCCAACGGTCCGCTGCTCACCAGCACCGACACGGTGCGCGCGTCGCGGATCGCCCGCACGCCCAGCGACCCGGCCGCGCTCACGGCCAGTTCGAACTCGTCGTCGCCGGCGTAGTCGTCCGGGGCCAGGCTGAACGCCACGAGCAGGTGGCTGCGCCGGGTCTGTTCGTACTGGCGCACCATGAACCGTCCGGTCCGTGCGGTGCTCTTCCAGTGGATGCTGCGCCTGTCGTCGCCTGGCTGGTATTCGCGCAGCGCGTGGAAGGCGATGTCGCTCGCGGTGAGGTCGCGGGTCGGGGTGCCCTCCAGGTCGCGCACGAAGCCCTGGCTCATGCTGGGGATGGCGATGGTGCGCGGGTGCACGTACAGGTCGATGCGTTGGGCGAGCACGGTCTCACGCCGCACCAGCCCGACGGGGTCGCCACGCACGGTGTGCACGGGGCCGATCGGGATGATGCCGCGGTGTTCGGCCGGCACAACGAAGACCTCGTCGAGGGCGGTGTGGGCCGCCATCGACGGCACCGAGAACTCGGCCACTCCCCCGGCGCCCACTGGCACCTGCACGGTCACCGCGCCCAGCCGCCGGCCGGTCGGGTTCTGCACGTCCACCTGGCCGGGCACCCGGTCCCCGGCGACGACCCTGTCGACGGGCAGGCTGAGCGAGATGCTGTGGCTGGTGCCGCCGAACAGGTAGGCCAGCGCGACGGCCACCAGTACGGCGGCCGCCCAGCCGAGGGTCACGAGTTCGGCCCAGCCCAGGGCGTATCCGGCCCAGAGCGCTGCGAGCGCGCACCCGGAAACGGCCCAGCCGAGCGGTGTGACCGCGCGGAGCATCCGGGTCTTAGAGCGCATCCGCCCGCCGCTCCTCCGCGCTCCGCGGCGGAGGGGTCTCCACCAGGATCCGGCCGATCACGCTCGAAGCGGTGACCCCGTCGAATTCGGCCTCGGCGTCCAGCAGCATCCGGTGGGCCAGCACGGGTTCGGCGAGCGCCTTCACATCGTCGGGCAGCACGTAGTGCCGGCCCTGCGAGGCTGCGTAGGTCTTGGCCGTTCGCACCAGGGCGAGGGCGCCGCGCACACTGGCGCCCAGGCGCACCTCCGGGCTGGAGCGGGTGGCGTCGACGAGCCGGGAGACGTAGTCGTTGATGGTCGCGTCGACGAATACGGTGCGGGCAAGGGCGGCGACCTCCACGACGGACTCGGCCGAGAGCACCGGGGCCACCTGGGCGTCGCCGGCAGCCCGGCCGGCGCCCTCGAGGATCCGCACCGTGGCGGCGTGGTCGGGGTAGCCGATCGAGGTCTTCATCAGGAACCGGTCCAGCTGGGCCTCCGGCAGCCGGTAGGTGCCGGCCTGCTCGATCGGGTTCTGGGTGGCGATCACCATGAACGGGCCGCTCAACCGGTGGGTGATCCCGTCGGCCGTGACCTGTCCCTCCTCCATCACCTCGAGCAGGGCGGACTGCGTCTTCGGGCTCGCCCGGTTGATCTCATCGGCGAGCACGATGTTGGCGAACACCGGCCCCCGGTGGAATTCGAAGGTGGCCGTGCGCTGGTCGAAGATACTCACCCCGGTGATGTCGCCGGGCAGGAGGTCGGGGGTGAACTGCACCCGGCTGCTGGTGCCGCGCACGCTCTGCGCCACGGCGCGCGCCAGCGAGGTCTTCCCGGTGCCCGGCACGTCCTCCAGCAGCAGGTGACCACCGCTGAACAAGGTGGTGAACGCGAGCCGGATCACGTGCTGCTTGCCCAGCACGACGTCCTCGACGCCGCGCACGAGTCTGTCGAAGAGGGTGGCGAACTGGGTGGCCTCCTCGCCGGTCATCAGGTCGGCGCCGCCGGGCAGCGCGGACGGGCGTCCCTGGTTCACACGATCGGGGGTCAGAGTCATGGTGTGATCGCTTTCGTCGGGATCGGTCGGGTGTGGTCGAAGGAGTGGCCGTCTACGGTGACGGTGAGCACCACTGCCCCGGTGGCCGGAAGCGGGGCGGGCAGCGTGCAGGTCGTGCTGCTCTCGGCGGCCGTCGCCGTCGAACCGGCGACGGCGCAGGCGAAACCGGCCGGCAGGGCGCCGTTGTCGGGCGCTCCGGTCCAGGAGAACCGGCCCGCCGCCGCGTCGTAGTCCAGCCCGGTGACGGTGAAGCTCACGGATGCCTCCGGCGCGGTCGTCGCGGCGGACCACGGCCCACAGCTGCCCCACACCGTGCACGCACGCAACTGGAACGACACGGCGGAGCCGAACGGGAGGCCGAGCAGTTCCCGGGGCCAGGCGTTGGGCGTCGTGATGGTCTGCACCGAGCCACCGCCGTCGCCGGCGCGGAGGTCGTAATGGTCGACCCCCGCCGACGGGCCCACCGAGGTCAGGTGGTAGTCCCACACGTCGTCCTTCTGCTCCATACCGCCGCGCACATCGTCGATCGCGGCGGGGGCCGGCCGCACGAGCACGGTTGCCACCGCGGTCGCGGCGCAGCCGGCCCGGTTGTAGCCCCACACCACGAACGAATAGGTGCCGTTGTCGGCCAGCAGCCCGTCGAACACGGCGCTGCGCGCCCCGGCCGGCAGGCTCTTCTGCTCCAGCACGGTGCCGCCGGCGCGTGGGGCGGTCACTGTGCCGGGGGCCGGGGCTCCGACCGAGCAGGCCTGCGCCCCTGTGGGTACGGCGTCGCCGCTGATGCGCTGCACGAAGTACCCGGCGATGGCGTCGCCGCGGTCGGCGAAACCGTCCCAGACCACGGTCACGGCGCCCGTGCTGTCGGCGGCGGTGGCGGTGATGCCGCCCGCCTGCGCTGGACCGTACGGCTGCCCGGCGGCGGCGCTGCTGTTCCAGCTGGACAGCGCCGGATAAGCGTCGTTCCGGGCGCTGACGGTGTACTCGACGCTGGCTCCATTCTGCAGGCCACCCACCGTGAGGGAGCACCGGGTGTTGTCGCAGAGCGCGCCGGCCGCGCTCACCTCGGGCTGGATCGCGCCGGCGACGCTCACCTGGTAGCCGCGGATGCCGGTGCCCCCGCCTGTCGGCGCGACCACGTTCCAGCCGAGCAGCAGGCCGCCGTCCAGGGGCGCCGCGGTGAGCCCGGTCGGCGCGGCCGGGATCACGTCGGACCACACCGTCTGGGCCAGCGTTGTGGCGGACGAGTCGCCGATGCTGTTGCGGGCGGTGACGCCGACCCGCACGGCGTTGGCCTGGCCGTTGCCCGGGGTGCTCAGCGTGCAGGAGGTCGAGGCGCAGGAGGTGGCACCGAGGTTTCGGCCGGTGGCGGCGTCGACGGTGCTCAGCTGGTAGCCCGTGATGGGGGCGTTGTTCGCGGCGCCGGGGTTGAAGGCCACCGTGATCCTGCCGTCGCCGAAGCCCGTGGCGCGGAGCCCCGTGACGGGCTCTGGCACGTCCTGCACGGAGATCCGCACCAGACCCCAGGTGTAGCGGTCGGGGTCGCCGGTGGCGTCGGCCACCTGGTATCGCAGGGTGGTGTCGGTGGGCAGGGCCTCGCCGGACACCCGCACGGTGAGCCGGCTGTTGTCGGCGCTCGGGCTGATCGACACCCCGGCCGGCAGAGCGGCGGAATCCAGGCCCTGCACCGCGACGACCCGCAGCGGCACGGCGGGGAAGGGGTTCGCGGCGCCGTCGTTGGCGAGCACGTCGATGACGGTGCCGCGCCCGCGCGGCGCGATCGCCGCATCCGTCACGGGCACGGCCAGGGGCCGGGTCGACGCCACGACGCCGAGCACGATCCGGCCGGCCTTGCCCGTCGCCAGGGCGTCGCGCACCCCGATGGTGACCGAGCTGCTGCTGCCCTTGCCGGTGCCCTCGAGGGCTCGCACGGTGAGCAGGCTGCCGGCCAGCGAGTAGTCGAAACCGGTGGGCTGCGGGTCGAGCACGGTGAAGGCGAGCTCGTCCCGGTCGTCCGGGTAGGGGTAGGAGGTGAGCCGGGCCAGGTCGATGACCTTCTCCTGGCCGGGTTCGAAGTCGATCAGGGCGCCGTCGAAGGAGGGCGGTTGGTTCTCCCGCGGGGTCACCGTGATGGGCAGCACGATCGTGGCGGTGCGGCCGGCCGGGTCGGTGGGGGTGGCGCCGTCGGTCACCTCGAAGGAGATCGAGGCCGGGCCGTAGTACTGGTCGGCGCTGGTGAAGCTGAGGGTGCGGGGGCCGGTGCTGAGGTCGGCGCCGTTCGCGTGGGTGGCGCGCACGGTGTTGCGGTCGGTGAGCTGCACGGGCGCATCCCCCACGGCGACGACGTAGTCGTTGATGTCGATGTTCAGCGTCGCCTCGCTGGCCACGACGAGCTTGGCCGCGCCGGCGCGCAGCTGCGGGAGGGCGTCATCGGTGCCGGGCACCCAGACGAACGCGTACGACACGATCCCGGGGTCCTGCGGGTGGGTGACGCTGAACGGGATGATCTGGCTGGTCTGGGCCACCGTGACCCGGATGCGCTGGGTGTCGGTGACGCTCGCCGCTCCGGCCCCCGCATTGCCGGGCAGCACCGCCAGGGTCAGCGAGCGCGCAGGACCCTCCGCGAAGAACACCCGGGCCAGCACGTCGACGTCCACGGTGGCACGGCCGAGCACCTCCGACAGGCTGAGCCTCGTGTCGGCGGCCTCCGGGTAGGCGCGTGGAGCATTCGCGGCCACGACGACGGTGAGGAACGCCGAGCTCGAGCCGCCGCGGTCGTTCTGGATCTCGTAGACGAAACCGAACCGGCCCTCGATCGTGGGGGCCTTCACCACGATGAGGTCGCCGTCGACGGTCGCGGTGCCGGCCGCGGTGTCTCCGGTGCCGGTCCCGTCGACGCCCGCGATCGTCAGCGCGCCGCCGTAGGGGTCGGAGTCGTTGCCGAGCACCCGCACGGAGACCCGGGAGCCGGGCCGCACCGTGACCTCGTCGGGTACGGCCACCGGGTTGCGGGCGCCGTCCGGGCGTGGGCTGATGCCCACCCGCACGGTTCCGACGGCACGGGCGCCAAGGGCGTCGATGACGGCGTAGGTGAAGGTGTCGGTTCCGGCCGAGTACTCCCCGGCGCGGTAGCTGAGCGAGTCGGCGTCGGAGGAGATGACGGCACCCTTCTCCGGGTTGGTCTCCTGGCCGAGCAGCTGCACGGAGTCGCCGTCCGGATCGATGCCGGTGCGCGGGATGGGGATGCGCACAGTGTCGCCGGCCAGCACCCTGGCGGTCACCGTGGTGGGCCGCGGCGGGTTGTTGCTGGCGAGGTCGGTTTCACGGACGGAGATGCGCACCTCGGCGTTGGCGAACTGGCCGTCCGGCGCGTTCACCCGGTAGACCGCGGTGAAGTTGCCCGCGGTCAGCGGCGCCAGGTAGCGCAGCACCCGGCCGGACGCGAAGAGCAGCCCGGCGCCATCGGGCAGCGGGGTGGTCAGTGCGGGGTCGAGGGTGAGGTCATCGCCATCCGGATGCGTGTCGTTGGCGAGCACCGGGATGTCGACGGTGTCGCCCACCCGTACCGAGACGGTGTCCGGGGTCGCCACGGGCGGCTGCCGGGTGGCGGCCGCCGGAATCTCGATCACCGTGACCGTGCCGGTGGCTTCCGCCAGGCCGTTGCTCACCGTGTAGTCGAAGCTCGTCGAGCCGGAGGGCAACGGCCGGGTCAGGGTGACGCGCAGCAGGTGTTGGTCGAGGATCTCGACGGTCAGACCGCTGACGGCCGGCTGGTTGCTGCTCCCGGTGACCAGGAGCACTCCCCCGGCCGGGTCGATGTCGGTCGCCAGCACGTCGATCACGGTGGGCTGCTGGGCGCGGAGGAAGGCCGTGTGCGGCACCGTGATGGGCCGCCCAGGACTGTCCGGCGCGGGGGCCACATCCACCCGGATGATGCCGGTGGCCGTGGCCACCCCGTCGGTCACGGCGTAGTCGAGGTAGTGCACCCCCACCGTGTCGCTGTGGAAACGGAAGGTGCCGCCGGCGAAGTCGGCGGTGATGGTGGCGTCGGGCCGGGCCGGCACGGCACCGAGCCGCAAAGGTCCCGCCCCGCCGCGGGCATGCTCGAGCGGGGACACCGTCACCTCGGTTCCCGCGGTGGCGCGCACGGCGAAGCCGTCGGCGACGAGCGGAACCGTGCCGGCGGGGCGAACGGTCACGTCGAGGGTGCCCGTGCCGGTGAGACTGCCGTCGGACACGGTCAGGCCGACCTGCGCCCCGCTGCCCCCGTCGCCCGCGTCGGTGAACACCACGAGTCCCTGCGGGGTGGCGGTGGCGGTGTCCGGGGCGATGGCGGTGGCGGCGGTGAGATAGAAAGGATCGCCGTCCGGGTCGACCCAGTCGCCGAGCACCTGGCTTTCGACCCGGCCGCCGGCCTCGACCGTTGCGCGGGTCGGGCGTTGCTGCTGCGGCGGCGAGTTCTCGTCGGGGCCGCGCACCGTCACGGTCACCCGGGCGGAGTCGCTGCCACCGCGTCCGTCGCTGATCGTGTAGTCGACGGTGAGGACGCCGGTTGCTTCGGCCGTGAGGGTGAGCTGGAGTTGCTGGTTGGCGGCGACGAGGTCCACCCGGCCCTGGCTCGCCGGTGGTTGGCTGACGGTGTCGATCACGAGCACGTCGTTGTTGGGGTCGTAGTCGTTCAGCAACACGGGAAGGGTGACGGTGCGGCCGGGGCGGGCGCCGAACTCGTCGTCGACGGCCACGGGAGGCGCCTGGGTGTCCTCGTACACCGGCGGGCTGTCGTCGGCGGCCGACGTCACGACCTGCCGGTCGGAGACCGGGTCGATCAGGTCGTCCCAGTTGTCGATGACGGTGTTGCCGTCCTGGACGTTCCAGGTGGTGCCGTTGCGGGAGTCGTTCAGCAGCAGCCGGCTGCCGTTCTGCCGGTAGTCCAGGCGCGCGTCGCCGCTGAGTCCGGCGAGGGTGGCCGTGCTGCCGGCCGGGGACCCGATTCCGCAGCCCTGCCAGGCGGTGCCGTCGGCCCAGGCCGCATAGGCGCACCGCCCGGAGACGGCGGGCCGGGCCGGGGTGCCCGCCGCCGCGCCGTCGGCGAGGAGTTCCGTGGCCGCCCCGCCGCCGACCGGCACGGCGAGGAGGCCCGCGCTGTGGGCGATGAGCACCCGGTCGCCGCCGGCGGCCGCGTCCTGCAGCCGGGGCTCGGCATCCGCGCCGAGGTGTTCGGAGAGGTCGATGGGGCCGCTGGGCAGCAGCAGGGTACCCGTCGTCGTGTTGAGCAGGGCCCAGCTGCCGTTCACCTGGCTGAGCTGGTAGGCGTCGTCGGGGTCGCCCGCGGTGAGCGTGGTCGTCTCGGCCACGGCGTAGGCGTGGCCGGGGTCGATGCGCACGAGGGCCTGCGTGGAGGGAGTGAACGCGAACAGCTCACCGGAGGGCGCGAGGCTGAACAGGGTGCCGCCGCCGAGCGTGAGCGCGGGTTCCGCCGTGCCGTCGAAGGCCGCCAGCGTGTCGGGTGTGGTGGTCCACAGGTCGCCGTCGGACCAGATCGCGGCGAGGTCGCCGGCCAGCTGCACCTCGGGGGTACCCGGCGGCAGGGCCACGCTGTCGGCCAGGGTCGCCGTGGCGGGGTCGAGGATGCCGAGGGTGCCGGTGCCGCCGTCCACGACGAGGACGGTGCCGCCGCTCTGCACCACAGTGCTGGTGTCGGACTCGACAGGCACCACGGTGTTCAGCTCGGCGATCTCGGTGTTGACCCGTCCCACGAGCTGCCGGGTCTCGCTGGCCACCCAGACCGCGGCGTCGCCGAGGTCGACCTTCTGGGCGGAATAGCCGCCGGAGACCACGGCCAGGGTCGCGACGAGGGCGGTCACGACGGCGCCGCCCGTGACGGTCGCCGCGAGCGACCGGTGACCGGCGAGCCAGGCGCGCATCATCGATCGAACGCGCCGGGGTCGACGCATTTCTCGGTGCTGGCGGCCCCGGAGCGGCCGTCCCGATTGACGCTCACGGTGACGCAGACCGGTTCGGTCTGGCCGGCGGCGGCTTGGGTCTGGTCGGTCTGCACGGTGCCGGTCTGCACGGTGTCGGTCTGCACGGTGAACTCGGTGCCGCGCTGCAGGCTGGTCTCGCCGGTGCCCAGGCGCACCAGGTAGCTGTCGTCCGGCAGGGTGCCTGGGTCGGCCCAGCTGAACACCACGGTGCCGCCCGAGCTGCTGCCAGCCACGTCGCTCACCCGGGGGATCCCGGTCGTGCCGGTGCTCGCCGCCGGCGGGGTGAGCAACGGGGCGATGAGCAGGACCCCGGCGATCGCTCCGGTCGCGAGCAGTCCGCCCGTGATGCCCGCGACGATCAGTCGCCGTGGCCGCCTGGGCACGACCGCCACTGCAGCAGGGGCCGGGCGGGGGCCGGGCTCGCGGCGCCGGCGCCGCTCGGGACGGGCGGCCACGCCTACGAGGGCGGTGATGCGGGTCTGGTCGGCCGCATCGCCGGCCGCCTGCGCCTCCCACTCGGCGCTGGCGAGCTCGAGCGGGGTCTGCGGGAGCCCGAGCTCGGCCTCCACGGCTTGCAGTTCCCGGGCGAATTCGAGGGCGCTCGCCGGCCGGCGCTCGCTCCGCTTGGACAGTGCCCTGGACAGCAGCAGCTCGAGGCGCGGGGGAACATCCGCCCGCCCGATGGCCGGCAGCGCCGCCTTGCCGATGCGTGAGATCAGCTGGGCGGGGCTGTTCTGGTCGCCGGGTAGCTCGAACGGTGACCGGCCGGCCAGCAGGGTGTACAGGGTCGCGCCCAACGACCAGACCTCCGCGGCGACCGAACCGGCGCAGTCCTCGAGCAGCACCTCGGGAGCCGACCAGGGGATCGAGAGGCCCACCTGGTCGGCGGCCTCCACCTCGCCCAGCGTCGCCGCGATGCCGAAGTCGGCCAGCACCGGATGCCCGTACGCGGTGATCAGGATGTTCGACGGTTTGATGTCGCGGTGCAGCACGCCGGCCCGGTGCGCGGTTTCCACGGCGCTGGATATCGTCACGCCGATGCGGAGCAGTTCGGACACGGGCAGCCGGCCGGAGCGGTACCGTTCGTCGAGGGCGCTGGAGCAGTACTCCATCACCAGGTAGGGCCGGCCGTCGGCCGACACCCCGGCCTGGAAGACCGTCAGCACGGACGGATGCGCGGACAGCTGCGCCATCAGGTTCGCCTCGGCCTGGAACAGGCGCTGCACCGGGTCGCTCACGACCTCGGCGAGGAGCACCTTCACGGCAACCTGGCGGCGCGGCAGGTTCTGTTCGTACAGGAACACATCGGCGAATCCGCCGGAACCCAGCAGACGCAGGTAGGAGAATCCCGGCAGGGCCGGGGGCGTCGACGGCAGTCGTCCTGCCATGGCGCCTCCCGTGATTCGTGTCGGCCGGTCGCTCGCGCGCCGGATTGCCTGCCGGTTACGGTGTGTCGGGCGTCGTCACGGGTAAACGACGACCCGGGTCAATTCTAGGGCCGTGGTCATTCAGGCTCCGGGAGCGTCGTCGGTGATGTCGTCCACGGCCAGCACGTCGAGCACGATCGCGGTCACGTTGTCGCGGCCGCCGTTCTCGAGCGCGGCGGTCACGAGAGCCGCCACGGCGTCGTCGGCGTTCGGGTTCGACATCAGGAAGTGCCGGATGCCGTATGCCGTGAGTTCCTTGGTGAGGCCGTCGGAGCAGACCAGGATGCGCAGGCCCTCGTGCAGCGGGAGGATCCGGTAGTCCGGCACGGGGGGTTCGTGGAAGCCGACGGCGCGGGTGATCACGTTGCCGTGCGGATGCACATCCGCTTCTTCGCGGGTGATCCGGCCGGCGTCTACGAGTTCCTGCACCACGGAGTGGTCGATGGTCACCTGTTCAAGCACCCCTGAGGTGAGCTGGTAGACCCGGGAGTCGCCGATATTGAAGGCGATGAGTTGCGCGGCATCCGAGACGATGGCCAGGGCCACGCCGGTGACGGTGGTTCCGGTGCCGAGGTCGGTGACGCCCTCACCGGCCTTCATGTCGTCCACGGCCAGGGCGAGGGCCTGGTTGAGCGACTCCGCCGTGGTGGTGGGGGTACCGCCGAGTTCGGCGAGCCGGGTGACCACGGCTTTGCTGGCGACATCGCCGGCCGAGTGGCCGCCCATGCCGTCGGCGACCGCGAACACGGGCCACACCGTCACCAGGCTGTCTTCATTGACCTCGCGGCGGTGACCGACGTCGGTGAGCGCGGACCACGCCAGGGTGACTGATTTCTTCACCGCGGGGAGCGCGATCGTGTGGCTGGGAGAGCCTTGACCTATCTGGGTCACGGGTGGTGCCTTCCGAATGCGAACGTGCGGCTAGTCAACGAGAGACGCTCAACCCGCTGGCAGTATCTCGATCAGGTTACCGTCCCCGATGTCCACCGTCGTACCGGGCAGCACCGTGAGGGAGGCTCCGGAGCGGAGTCTCTGGGTGCGGCCGCGGGCGAATCGTACGAGAGTGCCGTTGGTGGAGCCGAGATCGGTGAGCACCACGGCGGTGCCTGCCTGACGGATTTCCAGGTGGCTGGCCGACACGAGAGCGTTCGGCGAGTCCACCGTCACCAGCTCGAGCACCTCTCCGGCCAGGATACGGCGGGTGCGTGGGCTCCGTCCGATCCGGTACACCCTGTCGAGCCTGGCCTCGCGGCCGGTGGCCAGGCGGATGCCGCAGGGTCCCGTCGGCGCGGCAGCCGGATCGGCGCTGCCATCGACGGTTCGGTCGGCGGTTGGGCCGACGGTTGGGTCGTGCGTCTCCGCCTCGTCGCCGGTGCCGGTGAGGGGGGCGGCGGCCCGTCGTTCGTCGGGGTCGCCGGTGCGCGTGAGGAGCACGGTGTCGTCCACGATCCTCCGGGGGCGCAAGACGGTGTCCGCCGCCCCGGCGCCGCGGCCGGCGACCGACCAGAACAGAGTGTCCCCGGCGTCGATGCCCTCGCCGAGCACCCGTCCGGCGCCGAGCTGGTGTGACCGGGCGACCGCGGCCAGTGGCGAGCCGATCACGAGCCCGGTCACGGCCTGGAACTCCGCCAACAGCCACGGCCGGATGTTGCGATCGGTGAACCGGCGCGACCCGCCGATGGAGAAGACGTCGACGGCGATGGCGCCGCGCACCAGGGCGTGCACGGGGATGCCGTCGTGCGGCGCCCCGTCGGGTGCCGGCGTGCTCTCCGGCCGCACACCGGGCACGATCACCGCGAACGAGTCCACGTCGTCCGGGCTGCCGAGCGGGATCAGGGCCACCAGGTCCTCGATCGGCACAATTGTCTCGGCGGCCAGACCGTGCAGGGCGGCGACGACAGGGGTGGGAGTGCCGACGGGCAGCACCACCAGGAATCCGCGGCCGACCACGAAGGTCCACTCGGCACTCTCCCCCGGCGCCGTCTGTCCCCCGACCCGTCCCAGTTGCATGATGCTCCCTCGTCCCTTCGATGCTAGACCTGCCGGCCCCGGGCACGCACACCCGCGAGCGGGGTACGGTAATCAGTTGTGAAACAGCCTGAAAACAACTGATTCGCTTGCCGCAGTGCAATTCGGCTGTCACAATCGGACGATGAGCAGCAATACACGCGGAAGTGCGGGCAAACCGGCACAGCTGGACGACGTGTCCAAGAAGATCATCGAACAGCTGCAGGTCGACGGCCGCCGCTCCTACGCCGAGATCGGCAAGGCTGTGGGGCTCAGCGAGGCCGCCGTGCGACAGCGGGTGCAGAAGCTCACCGAGGCCGGCGTCATGCAGGTGGTCGCGGTGACCGATCCCATGCAATTGGGCTTCTACCGCCAGGCGATGATCGGCATCCGCGCCACCGGCGACACCCGGGTGCTCGCCGACCAGCTCGCGGCCATACCGGCGGTGGACTACGTCGTGCTCACCGCGGGCTCCTTCGACATCCTTGCCGAGGTGGTCTGTGAGAACGACGACGAGCTCATCGCCCTGCTCAACTCGCAGATACGCGCCCTCGAGGGGGTCTCGTCCACCGAGACCTTCGTCTACCTGAAGCTTCACAAGCAGCTGTACAACTGGGGAACACGGTGACCGACATGACCACGACAGAACAGACCACGACCGACCAGCCGACCGCGCCGACCGCGCCGGCCAGCGCACCACGCGTCTACTCCGACGCCGAGAACGCGGATCTGCAGCAGAAGGCCAAGGACCATCTGTGGATGCACTTCGCCCGGCAGTCGGTGATGGAATCCGGCGCGGGCGTGCCCATCATCACCAAGGGGCAGGGCCACCATATCTGGGACTCTCACGGCAAGCGCTACATCGACGGCCTGAGCGGTCTGTTCGTTGTCAACGCCGGGCACGGTCGCACCCGCCTCGCCCAGGCCGCTGCCGCGCAGGCCGAGGAGCTGGCATTCTTCCCGCTCTGGTCATACGCGCACCCCAGCGCGATCGAGCTCGCGGACCGGCTCGCCGACCAGGCGCCGGGCGACCTCAACCGGGTGTTCTTCTCCACCGGAGGCGGCGAAGCCGTGGAGACGGCGTTCAAGCTCGCCAAGTACTACTGGAAGCTGCAGGGCCGACCCACCAAGCACAAGGTGATCTCCCGTTCCGTCGCCTACCACGGCACCACGCAGGGCGCCCTGGCGATCACGGGCATCCCCGCCCTCAAGGAGATGTTCGAACCGGTCACCCCTGGCGGCTTCCGGGTGCCGAACACCAACTTCTACCGGGCCGACGAGATGGGCTCCGGGCACGGTGACGACGTCGAGGCCTTCGGCCTGTGGGCCGCGAACCGCATCGAGGAGATGATCCAGTTCGAGGGTCCGGAGACCGTCGCCGCGGTGTTCCTCGAGCCCGTGCAGAACTCGGGCGGCTGCTTCCCGCCGCCGCCCGGCTACTTCAAGCGGGTGCGAGAGATCTGCGACCAGTACGACGTGCTCCTGGTGGCCGACGAGGTCATCACGGCGTTCGGGCGGATCGGCAATATGTTCGCCTCCACGACCTTCGGCATCGAACCCGACATGATCACCTGCGCCAAGGGCATGACGAGCGGCTACTCCCCGATCGGCGCCACCATTGTGAGCGACCGCATCTACGAGCCGTTCAAGCACGGCGATACGGCGTTCTATCACGGCTACACCTTCGGCGGGCACCCGGTCTCGGCCGCGGTAGCACTGGCCAACCTCGACATCTTCGAGGAGGAGAAGCTCAACGAGAACGTGCGGGAGAACTCCCCGGTGTTCCGCGCCGAGCTGGAGAAACTGCTCGAACTGCCGATCGTGGGCGATGTGCGCGGCGAGGGCTACTTCTTCGGCATCGAACTGGTCAAGGACAAGGCCACCAAGGAGACGTTCTCCGACGATGAGTCCGAACGCCTCCTCCGCGGCTACCTCTCCGGGGCCCTCTTCGAAGCCGGCCTGTACTGCCGGGCCGACGACCGGGGCGACCCCGTGGTGCAGCTTGCCCCGCCGCTGACGATCGGACCCGCCGAGATCCGCGAGATCGGCGACATCCTGCACGGCGTGCTGTCGGAGGCGCCGAAGCACCTCTAGCCGCATCAGGCGTCCTCCTCCCTGGGCACGTCGAACGCCCACTCCGGCAGGTGGCCGCTGCCGAGCACCTGATGCAACAGCAGCGCCATGCCGTAGTCGCCCTCGATGTCCAGGGCCGTGTCGATGTAGATCCCCGCGACCGAGCCCTGGCCGAGGGCCCAGCAGAGCCAGGCCAGCATGCACAGCGGAGCCGGCCGGGCCGACCGCGGGGCCATCGCCACGAGGAGTTTGAGCAACTGGATGCCCCGGGTCACCCGCTCCGGATCCGGCCGTTCGCGGCTGAGGCCCAGCATCAGGTCGCTGGTGGTCGGTGGCGTCTCCTGGAAGGACCGTCCGGCGGCCATCTCCGCCTCGACCAGGTCGTCCATGCTCAGACCGGTTTCGCGTTGCCGTTGGGCGTAGTGCCGGTTGAGCGCGTGGCTGCGCGCGCCGGTCTCCGCACCGAAGGCGAACTGCAGCATCATCTGGTCGCGGGTGGCCGGGCTCTGCACGAGGAAGAGCAGCACGGCGGCCTCGTCGATATTGAGCTCTGCCGGGGTGAGCCCGAGCGCGGTCTCGGCGGTGCCGACCGGGTCGAGCATGTCGCCCACCATCTCGATGAGTTCGGGGATGGGCCCCATGTCAGGGCCGAGCCGCTGGTAGCGGGCCAGCCTGCGCGCACAGCGTTCCCGCGTGGGCAGGTCCACCTTGGGCAGTTCGGCGCCGGTCTGCAGCCGGGCGAGTTCCCGGCGGTCACCCGGCGGGACGACCTCGATCACGGTCGACTCCGCGATGTCGCTGAGCGGATGCCGCAGCATGCGACCCCGATCCCCGGGAACCGGTCCCGTCTGCCCCGGAACCTGCTCGAGGTCGAGGTAGGACGCCCACCCATCCGCTGCGACGCAGAGCGCATCCCGCACCAGGAAGCCGGACTGCGCGGCCCTGGCCAGGACGGCACGCAGGAACGCGCCCTCCGGCAGACCGGTACCGGAACCCACCGCCTCGTCGCCGATCTCCTCGTCGGTATAGAGCACCGGCACCAGGGCGTCCACACCGGGAATCTTGCACAGCGTGCCCAGCAGCGTGCCGGCGATGCGGCGCAGCTCGGTCACACCGGCGTGCTCGTGGGGCAGGTTGAACCGCAGCGCACCGCAGGTGCGGTTGCCGCGGAAGGCGACCAGAACGAGGCTGCGTTCCGGCAGGAACCCCACAAGCTGGGGCACGAGGGCGAGGAAGTCCTGGGGAGTCGGGGTCTTCACGATTGTCTTCTGCATGCGCACCACCGTGCGCCCGCATTAGGCACCCCCACCGGGCGCCGCCGAAGCTGTGCAGAGTTTCGCCGTGCTCCCCCGCCTGTGGATAACGACTGTGCAACGGCCGTGCACACGACCGTGCATCCGCCGCCACAGCCCCGTGCACGACTGTGCAGGCCTGTGCATGACAGGGCCAACGACCCGGGCGCCGGTCCCGGCGGCTGATAATCTCAGAACAAATGACTCAGAATAATATGACTATTCCGGATGCTTCCCCGGCGTCCGCGACAGCACCCTCCGCACCAGCACTCGCAGCACCGTCCCACTCCGCCCTGGCCGACCCCGGCGCGCTGGGCCTGGCCGCATTCGCACTCACCACCTTCGTGCTCAGCATGTCCAACACGGGTATCGTCCCCTCCAGCGCCGCGGTGCTCGGCCTTGCCCTGTTCTACGGCGGAATCGCCCAGGTCATCGCGGGCATCTGGGAGTTCCGCAACCACAACACGTTCGGCGCGACGGCGTTCACCTCGTTCGGCGCGTTCTGGCTGGCGTTCTGGTACCTCGAGAGCACCGGGGGCAACATCGCCGCCGGAGCGTCAGGCATGGGCACCTTCCTGCTCGCCTGGGCCATCTTCACGGTGTACATGACCGTGGCGGCCAAGAAGACCAACGGCTCGATCTTCGCGGTCTTCGTGGCCCTGTCGATCACGTTCGTCCTGCTGGCCATCGGCGCCTTCACCGGCATCACCGCCATTCACCAGCTCGGCGGTTGGTTCGGCATCCTCACCGCGCTGCTGGCCTGGTACGGCTCCTTCGCCGTCGTCTACAACTCCACCGCCGGCCGCGCCGCCCTCCCCGTCTGGCCCTCCAAGTAACTCGCGAACCGTGAGAAAAGCCCCAGAAACCGTTTCTGGGGCTTTTCTCATACCTCGAGGCGGTGGGGTTACTCGATCGCCGCCGCGAACTGGGAATCGTAGAGGGCGCGGTAGGCGCCGTCAGCGGTCAGGAGCTCGTCGTGGTTGCCCTGCTCCACGATGCGGCCGGCCTCCATCACCAGGATCAGGTCGGCATCCCGGATGGTCGACAGGCGGTGCGCGATCACGAAGCTCGTGCGGTCGGCCCGCAGCGCGCTCATGGCGTGCTGCACGAGCACCTCGGTGCGGGTGTCGACCGAGCTGGTGGCCTCGTCGAGGATCAGCACGCTCGGCCGGGCCAGGAACGCCCGGGCGATGGTGAGCAGCTGCTTCTCCCCCGCGCTGACGTTGCCGCCCTCGTCGTCCAGCACGGTGTCGTAGCCCTCCGGCAGCGAGTGCACGAACCGGTCCACGTAGGTGGCCTTCGCCGCCTCGAGGATCTGCTCCTCGGTGGCGTCCGGTCGCCCGTAGGCGATGTTGTCGCGGATACTGCCGCCGAACAGCCAGGTGTCCTGCAGCACCATACCCATCCGGCTGCGCAGGTCGTTGCGGGTCATCTTCGAGATGTCCACGCCGTCCAGGGTGATCCGGCCGGCGCCGATCTCGTAGAAGCGCATCATGAGGTTCACCAGGGTGGTCTTACCTGCCCCGGTGGGGCCCACGATCGCAACGGTCTGGCCGGGTTGGGCCACCAGGTTGAGGTTCTCGATGAGCGGCTTGTCCGGGCTGTAGCTGAACGACACGTTCTCGAACACCAGGCGCCCGTGCGTCTCGACGGGGGTCTCTGCGGGCTCCTCGTCGGGCGTCTGCTCGTCGGCATCCAGCAGCTCGAACACCCGCTCGGCGCTGGCCACACCGGACTGCAGCAGGTTGGCCATGGAGCCCAGCTGCGCGAGCGGCTGGGTGAACTGGCGGGAGTACTGGATGAACGCCTGCACGTCACCGAGCTGCATGGCGCCGGAGGCCACCTGCAGACCGCCGACGACGGCGATGCCGACGTAGACCAGGTTGCCGATGAAGGTCATCGCGGGCATGATCATGCCGCTGACGAACTGGGCACCGAAGCTGGCCTCGTAGAGTTCGGCGTTCTTGGCGGTGAAGCGCTGCTCCACCTCCTTCTGGCGGCCGAAGACCTTCACCAGGGCGTGACCGGAGAAGGTCTCCTCGATCTGGCCGTTCAACTCGCCCGTGTGGGTCCACTGCGCCACGAAGAGCTTCTGCGAGCGCTTGGCGATGAGCACGGTGGTCACCAGGGTCAGCGGCACCGTCACGAGTGCGATCACAGCGAGCAGCGGCGAGAGCAGGAGCATCATCACGATCACGCCCACCACGGTGAGCAGCGACGTGACGACCTGGCTGAGCGACTGCTGCAGGCTCTGCGAGATGTTGTCGACGTCGTTGGTCACCCTGCTGAGCAGCTCGCCGCGCTTGACGGTGTCGAAGTAGCCCAGCGGCAGGCGGTTGATCTTCGCCTCGATCTCTTCGCGCAGCCGGTAGACGGTGCGCTGCACGACGGCGTTGAGCACCAGGGCCTGCAGCCAGCTGAACACGGAGGCGAGGATGTACAGCGCCAGCACCCAGAACAGAACGCTGGACAGCGCCGCGAAGTCGATGCCGAGGCCCGGCGTGAGCGTCATGGCGCTGAGCATGTCGGCCTTGGCCGTGTCGCCGGATGCGTTCAGCCCGGCGATGATCTCGGCCTGCGTCATGCCGGCGGGGAGCGTCTTGGACACGATGCCGGAGAAGATCAGGTTGGTGCCCTCGCCGAGCAGGCGCGGGCCGATCACCGAGAAGGTGACGCTGACCACGGCGAGCACCAGCACGAGGACCAGCCAGAGCCGTTCGGGGTGGAGCTTGCCGATCAGGCGTTTGGCGCTCGGGCCGAAGTTCATGGCCTTCTCGGCGGGCATGTTCATGCCGCCGAAGGGCCCGCCGCCGCGCGGCGGCCGGGCGGGAACCTTCACGTCGTCGTCGGTGCTGTCGCTCATTTGGTGGCCTCCGCTGCCAGCTGGGATGCCGCAATTTCCTGATACGTGGTCGAGGTCTCCAGGAGCTCCTCGTGGGTGCCGCTGGCGACGATCCGGCCGTCTTCGACGACGAGGATCTGGTCGGCGTCGATGATCGTCGACACCCGCTGGGCGACGATGATCATGGTGGCGTCGGAGACGTCCTCGGCAAGCGCCGCGCGCAGCCGGGAGTCGGTGGCGAGGTCGAGGGCCGAGAAGGAGTCGTCGAAGATGTACAGCTCCGGTCGTTTCACGAGCGCCCGGGCGATGGCGAGACGTTGCCGCTGCCCGCCGGACACGTTGGTGCCGCCCTGCGAGATCGGGGCGTCGAGGCCGCCCTCCAGCTTCTCGACGAAGTCTCGCGCCTGCGCGGTCTCCAGCGCCTGCCAGATCTCCGCCTCCGACGCATCAGGCTTGCCGTAGAGCAGGTTGCTGCGCACGGTGCCGGAGAACAGGTAGGGCTTCTGCGGCACCAGGCCGATGTGCCCCCAGAGCAGGTCGGGGTTGAGCTCGCGCACGTCGACGCCGTCGAAGAGCACGGTGCCGCTGGTGGCGTCGAACAGGCGCGGCATCAGGTTCACCAGGGTGGTCTTGCCCGAGCCGGTGCTGCCGATGATCGCGGTGGTGTAGCCGGGGCGGGCCACGAAGCTGATGTCGCTGAGCACGGGCTGCTCGGCGCCCGGGTAGGCGAAGCCCACCCCGCGCAGCTCGAGTTCGCCGCGCCCGATCGTCTCGTTCACCGGGTTCGCCGGCGGCCGCACGCTGGACGGTGTCTCGAGGACCTCGCCGATGCGGTCGGCCGAGACCGTGGCCCGCGGGATCATCACGGCCATGAAGGTGGCCATCATCACGGCCATCAGGATCTGCATGAGGTAGCTGAGGAACGCGATCAGGGTCCCCACCTGCATCGACCCGTCTTCGATGCGGAACGCGCCGAACCAGATCACGGCCACGCTGGAGACGTTGAGCACCAGCATGACGACCGGGAACATCAGCGCCATCAGCCGGCCGGCCTGCAGGGCGGTTGCGGTGACATCCGTGTTGGCCTGGCCGAACCGGCGGGTCTCCACGTCTTCGCGTACGAACGCGCGCACCACACGGATGCCGGTGAGCTGTTCGCGCAGCACCCGGTTGACGGTGTCGATGCGCACCTGCATGACGCGGAACAACGGCACCATGCGCACGATGATGAGTCCGACGGCCACCAGCAGAACGGGCACGCTGACCGCGATCAGCCAGGACAGCTCGAGGTCCTGGCGCATGGCCATGATGATGCCGCCGACGCAGAGGATCGGTGCGGAGACCAGCAGGGTGCACGTGGTGAGCACCAGCATCTGCACCTGCTGCACGTCGTTGGTGGAGCGGGTGATCAGCGACGGGGCGCCGAACCGGCTGACCTCCTGCTCGGAGAACTCACCCACCCGGGTGAACACCGCGCCACGCAGGTCACGGCCGAGGGCCATGGCCGCCTTGGCGCCGAAGTACACCGCGATGATGGCGCAGATGATCTGACCGAGGGTGATCAGCAGCATCACCCCGCCGACGCGCATGATGTACCCGGTGTCGCCCGTCGCAACACCCTCATCGATGATGTCGGCGTTCAGCGAGGGCAGGTAGAGCGACGCTATCGACTGGGCGAGTTGGAACACGACGACCGCGACCAGCAGCCGCCAATGCGGCCGCAGGTAGCGTACGAGCAATTTCCAGAGCATCCGGTGTCCTTGGTGTGGGGTGGAGCGAGGTGTGAATGGAGCGGGTGTGGGTGGAGCGTCGGGGTGAAGCCGGGTGCGGGCAGGTCAGGCGAAGAGGGCCGAGATGTAGGCGACATCCTCGTCGGTGGGCCGCCAGCTGGTGGCGGCCTCGGCGTTCTGCACGATCTGGTCGGGTTTGGTGGCCCCGGCGATCACACTCGTGAGGCCGGGCTGGGCCAGCAGCCAGGCCAGCGTCGCGGCGAGCATGGTGACGCCGCGGTCGTCGCAGAACTGCTGGTACCGCTCGATGGTGTCCCAGGGGGCGTCGTCGAGCAGGTGCCGGCGCACCATCATAATCCTGCTGTCGGCCGGCCCGCCGTCGCGGTTGAACTTGCCGGTGAACAGGCCGTTGTAGAGCGGGAAGAACGGCAGGAAGCCCAGGCCGTAGGCGTTCACGGCGGGCAGCACCTCTTCCTCGGCTTCACGCACGAGCAGGCTGTACTCGTTCTGCGCCGAGATGAACGCCGGATGCCCGCCGGCGCGCGCGGTGAACTCGGCCTCGGCGATCTGCCAACCGGCCAGGTTGGAGTGGCCGATGTAGCGGATCTTGCCCTCGCGGATGAGGTCGTCAAGCACCGACAGGGTCTCCTCGATGGGCGTGTTGGGGTCGGGTCGGTGCAGCTGATACAGGTCGATCCAGTCGGTCTGCAGCCGGGTCAGCGACGCCTCGACGGCCAGGCGCACGTAGCGCCGGGAACCGCGGGCGTCCCAGTCCGGCCCGTTCGCACCGCTCATGTCCATGCCGAACTTGGTGGCCAGCACGATCTGATCGCGTTTGCCGCGCAGCGAGTGCCCCATCAGGGTCTCGCTGAGGCCCCGCTCAGCGCCGTAGATGTCGGCGGTGTCGAAGAAGGTGACGCCGGTGTCGATGGCAGCGTCGATGACCAGGGAGGTTCCCGCCTGGGTCTCGGTGGTCGTGCCCGACCGCCCGAAGTTGTTGCAGCCGAGCCCGATAGTCGAAACGACGAGTCCGGAGTTGCCGAGAGTGCGATAGTCGATCTGAGCCATTGCTCCAGACTATTCCTCTCCGGCGCCAGAATGAGGGCCTTCCGCCCCTCCTCCACAGCCCGCCGTCCGGCCGGAAATTCCAGTGTCCGAAATCCGCCGGTTCCGCCCGGGCCCGCCGACTACAGTCGCAGTATGAGCAGCCCAACCCTCCTTCCCCCGAACCTGATTCGCCTCTCGAGTCCGCTCGGCGACCTCGAACTCACCGGCGACGACCGCGAGGTCTGGTCGTTGGCCATCGTGCGGAACGGCCACCTGCCTTTCGAGGGTCTCCCCGAGGCCCCCAACCCGTTGTTGCGCCGCGCGGCCGCACAGCTCACCGAGTACTTCGCGGGCGCGCGGACCGACTTCGACGTGCCCGTGCGGCTGTCCCGCGGCACCGAGTTCCAGCGGAGCGTCTGGCAGGGGTTGGCCTCGATTCCGTTCGGCGCGCACCTCTCCTACGGCGAGCTGGGCCGGTCGATCGGCAAGAGCGGAGCCGGCCGCGCGATCGGCGGCGCCGTGGGTGCCAATCCGGCGCCGATCCTGGTCGGCTGCCACCGCGTGCTCGCGTCCAACGGACGTATCACGGGCTTCAGCGCCGGCGAGGGCATCCCCACCAAACAGTGGTTGCTGCGGCACGAGAGCATCGAGTACGTCGGATGACCGAACGACCCTCCGTCCTGATCGGCGACGACGGCGTGGGCCGGTGCGGATGGGTCGGGACCGATCCCGAATACCGGCGCTATCACGATCAGGAGTGGGGACGCCCGCTGCGGGACGACCGGGCCCTGTTCGAGAAACTCTGCCTGGAGGGGTTCCAGGCGGGTCTGTCCTGGATCACCATCCTCAAGCGGCGGCCGGCCTTCCGGGCGGCGTTCGCCGGGTTCGACGTCCCGACGGTGGCGGCCTTCACCGACGACGACGTGGAGCGCCTGCTGACCGACGCGGGGATCATCCGCCACCGGGGCAAGATCACCGCCACCATCGGCAACGCCAGGGCCACGGTTGCCCTCGACGGGAGCCTCACCGAGCTGATCTGGGGTTTCGCTCCCACCGCCCGACCGGAGCCACTCCCCGGTCTGGCTGACGTCCCGGCGATCACCCGGGAATCCGAGGCTCTCAGCAGGGAACTGCGCTCCCGCGGCTACCGCTTCGTCGGGCCCACCACGATGTACGCGCTCATGCAATCCAGCGGGCTGGTGAACGACCACGTGGCCGGCTGCCACCTCGCGCCGTCGTCGGGTGGGGACTCTTCCGTCTAGGCCCGCCCGGGTCCCAGCAGCCCCAGCGCGCTGACGGCGTCGCGTTCCGACACCAGGTCGGCGATGGACGCGTCGATGCGGGCGCGGGAGAACTCGTCGATCGAGAGCCCCGGCTCGACGGCCCAACGGCCGCCGAGGGAGCGCACCGGGTACGACGACACCAGCCCCTCCGGCACCCCGTAGGAGCCGTCAGAGAACACCCCCGCGCTGGTCCAGTCGCCGCCGGTGCCGTTCACCCAGTCGTGCACGTGGTCGACGGTCGCACTGGCGGCGGAGCCCATGGATGAGGCGCCGCGCACGGCGATGATCTCTGCCCCACGGTTTGCCACCCGCGGGATGAACTCATTCGTGATCCAGTCCTCGTCGACGAGGTCGCGTACGGGCCGACCGTTGACGGTGGCGTGGGAGACGTCGGGGTATTGCAGGGCGGAGTGGTTGCCCCAGACGATCACGCCGTTCAGCTCGGTCACCTGCACCGACAGTTTCGCGGCCAGTTGGGCCACCGCCCGGTTGTGGTCCAGCCGGGTGAGGGCGGTGAACCGGTCGGCGGGCACGTCGGGGGCGTGGCTCGACGCGACAAGGGCGTTGGTGTTGGCCGGGTTGCCGACCACGACCACCCGGATGTCGTCGGCGGCCCCGGCGTTGATGGCGGCCCCCTGCGGGCCGAAGATCCGGGCGTTGCCCTCGAGCAGGTCGGCGCGCTGCTGGCCGGGGCCACGAGGCCGGGAGCCGACCAGGATCGCGACGTTGGTTCCGTCGAACGCCTGACCCGGGTCATCCGTGACCATCACGTCGCGGAGCAGCGGGAACGCGCTGTCCTGCAATTCGAAGGCGCTGCCCTCGGCGGCGCGAATGCCCGTGGGGATTTCCAGCAGCCGCAGGGCCACGGGAACATCGGGCCCGAGCAGCTGGCCGGAGGCGATGCGGAACATCAAGGCGTAGCCGATGTTGCCTCCGGCGCCGGTGACGGTGACGTTTACTCGTTGTCTCTGCACGCCTTCATCCTAGGCGTGCGAGTTCACGACCAGTTCGAGTTCTCCGGGGGCACCGGGCCGGAGAGTGAGGTCGGCGGTCGGGGCCCACTCGAGGAGCTCGTCGACGGCATGGAAATCCCGTGCGTTCTCGAGCAGGGCACGGGTGAACTCGCCCTTCGCCTTCTTGTTGAAGTGGTTCAGCGCCCGCATCCGGCCGTCGGCGCCCTCTGTGACCACCCGCAGGAAGTACCGCTGCGGGTGCCCGGCCGCGGAGCCGAGCCCGACGTACCCTTCGGAGCGCAGGTCGAGCAGCAGCCCCTCCGCCGCCTCGAGCACGGCGGACACGTCGGTGGCCCAATGCTTCTTCAGCGGCAGCGCGGGCAGCCTGGAGTCGTGCGAGAGCCGGTAGGCGGGGACCAGGTCAAGGCCGGCCACGGGCCCGAGCAACGCGGAGTGCACGAGAAGGTGCCGTCCGGCGAAGGCGCGAGCCTCAGCGGACAGGGTGTCGGCGGCCAGGGCGTCGTAGAGCACGCCGGTGTAGCGGTCGATGACCGGGGTCGTCGGGGACGAGTCGATGGTGGCGTTCCGCTCGACCTCGGCCAGTTGGGTGCGGCCGAGCTTGAGGGCGCGCACCGTGGCATCCGGGTCGCCGGCCAGGGCAGTCAGCGCGGTGACCAGAGTGCGGCGGCGGCCGGTCAGCTCGGGGAAGGCCAGCGAGTCGATGTCCAGGGACGCAAAACCGCCGCCGGAGCGTTTCGTCTCCGACGGCGGTAGCAATACAAACACAGTGTCCTAGCGGGCAGTTCCTAAACGAGTGCGGCCTTGCGGGCCACGATGGTGATGGTGTCGTTCTCGACCGAGAGGAACCCGTCGGCCGCCTCGGCGACGACCTTGGTGCCGTCCAGCAGGGTCAGACGAACCTCACCGCTGGACAGGATGGCCAGCAACGGCTCGTGGCCGGCGAGAATACCGATCTCGCCTTCCACGGTGCGCGCCACGACCATGGTGGCCTCGCCGGACCAGACCTGCTGGTCCGCCGAGACGACACTCACGGAAAGCGGAGCCGAAGCCATGCTTAGCCGTTCTCCTTCTGGATCTGAGCCCACTTCTCTTCGACGTCGTTGATGCCACCGACGTTGAAGAAGGCCTGCTCCGACACGTGGTCGAAGTCACCGTTGGCGATGGCCGTGAACGACTCGATGGTGTCCTTGAGCGACACCGTCGAACCCTCGACGCCCGTGAACTTCTTCGCCATGTAGGTGTTCTGCGACAGGAACTGCTGGATGCGCCGGGCGCGGGCCACGGTCACCTTGTCTTCTTCAGAGAGCTCGTCAACACCGAGGATCGCGATGATCTCCTGGAGTTCCTTGTTCTTCTGCAGGATCGCCTTGACGCGCACGGCCGTGTTGTAGTGGTCGGCGCCCAAGTAGCGGGGGTCGAGGATACGGCTGGACGAGGTCAGCGGGTCGACGGCCGGGTAGAGGCCCTTCGATGCGATCTCACGGGAGAGCTCGGTGGTGGCGTCGAGGTGCGCGAAGGTGGTCGCCGGAGCCGGGTCGGTGTAGTCGTCAGCAGGCACGTAGATGGCCTGCAGCGAGGTGATCGAGTGGCCACGGGTCGAGGTGATGCGCTCCTGAAGGATGCCCATCTCGTCGGCGAGGTTCGGCTGGTAACCCACGGCGGACGGCATACGGCCCAGCAGGGTCGACACCTCAGAACCGGCCTGGGTGAAGCGGAAGATGTTGTCGATGAAGAGCAACACGTCCTGCTTGGCGACGTCACGGAAGTACTCGGCCATGGTCAGCGCGGAGAGCGCGACGCGCAGTCGCGTTCCCGGCGGC